>Ga0209056_10007561_pt1 | contig 11184 bp, 9 predicted proteins | sample GraSoiAngelo_114_FD_185876 | JGI IMG/M metagenome (GOLD analysis project Ga0209056, IMG submission 185876) | Grasslands soil microbial communities from the Angelo Coastal Reserve, California, USA - 14_0903_13_40cm (SPAdes) (version 2) | ecosystem: Environmental > Terrestrial > Soil > Grasslands ... | reverse complement strand
ACGCTCGATTCGTGCGAGGCGGCGACGGGCTGCCGGCACGACCCGATCAGCTGCGATGATCATGACGCATGCACGATGACCGACACGTGTGAGCCGCAGACCGGCTGCCACCACACGCTGAAGTCGTGCGGCGCCGACAAGATCTGCCAGTCGCCGAGCGGCGATTGCGTGCAGAAGCCGTGCAGTCCCGAGGGGCCGAATGCGGCCTGCGCCGACGGGAACCCGTGCACCACGGACGTCTGCGAGAACGGCCTCTGCCGAAACGCGCCGGTCGCCGACGCGACACCGTGCGACAATACGGACCGCTGCGACGGCCGGGAGACGTGCCAGGCAGGCGTCTGCGTCCCCGGCGTCGCGCCGCCGCTCGACTGCGACGACCAGGACCCGTGTACGATCGACCGCGCCTGCGATCCGGCCGCGGGGTGCACCGGGCACAACGACCGCATCCCGGGGTGCACGCGCTGCCAACCGGGAGACGCCTGCGACGACGCCAACCCGTGCACGATCGACCGCTGCCTGCCCGAAGGCGTCTGCGGGCACGACAACAAGCCCGACTGCTGCACGGTCGACCAGGACTGCGCGGATCGCCTGTGCATGCGGAAGAGCTGCGACCGCCCGAGCGGCTCCTGCCAGTACGAGGCCACCGTCGGCGTGGCATGCGGGGGCGGCTGTCAGGGACCGGAGATCGCAGTGCTGTCCGGAACGTGCGATGCGCGCGGCGAGTGTTGCGACGCCGACGGCGTCTGCCCGCCGCAGGTCGTCGCCTGCGAGAGCGACGACGACCCGTGCACCGATGACGTCTGCGAGGCCGCGAACGGCTGCGTGCACCGGCCCGTTTCGCTGTCCCTCTGCTGCCACAACGTCGGCGAGTGCGACGACCACAACGGCTGCACGACGGACACCTGCACCGACTCGGGCTGCCGGAACGACCTCGTGAGCTCGGACTGCATCCCCTGCAGCGCCGACACCGACTGCGGCGGCCGGTGCCTCGGCCGGGCGTGCATCAGCGGCGTCTGCGCCGACGTGGCTCCGTTCACGTGCCCCAAGCTCGGCACGGCGTGCCGGCTCGAGGCGGGGCAGCCCGTCTGCCGCTGCAGCGACTCGCGCGGCTGCGACGACGGGAACAAGTGCAACGGCACGGAGACCTGCGTCACCGCCACCGGCACCTGCATCTTCGGCACGGCGCTCCACTGCGACGACGGTAACATGTGCACGGACGACACGTGCGACTCCACCGTCGGCTGCGTCTTCACGGACGCCCGCGGGTTCGCCGGCGTCAGCCGCCAGCTGATCGCCGTCGACGGCGCGGTGGGCGGCGCCGGGGCGGGCGACCTGGCGCCGTCGCTGGCGAAGGTCCTGCGCGCGAAGACGAGCGCCATCCGCGCCAAGCTGAAGGCCGCGCAGGCGGCGAGCGGCTCGGCGAAGCGGCAGGGGCGCATGCTGAAGGCGGCCTCGAAGAGCCTCAGCGGCCTCAATACGACGATCGGCAAGGCGCGAAGGGGCCGGAAGCCGAAGATCTCGGCGTCGCTGGCGGACGCGCTGGCCGCCCGTCTCGGCTGCGCTGCGACCGCCGTCCAGGGCCTTCAGGCCGCCGCGACACCCTGACCGCGCGAAGGGCGTGGTGCTGAGCGCCGAGATGTCGTAGACATCGCGGCCAGGAGGCAGCCCATGGCCCAGGAGCGCCTGATCTCGGCCGACTCGCACGTGAACCCGCCGAAGGACCTGTGGGTACGGAACGCGCCGTCCAAGCTGAGGGATCGCGCACCGCGCGTCGAGTCGACGGCGCAGGGTGACTTCTGGATCGTCGACTCGCAGATCTCGGGCGCCATCGGTCTCGACGCCTCGGCCGGCCGCAAGCCGGAGGAGTTCAAGGCATTCGGCCTCAGCTACAAGGACATGCGCCCCGGCTCCTACGACCCGGCGGCGCGACTTGCCGACATGGACACGGACGGTGTCGAGGCCGAGGTGCTGTACTTCGGCGGGCCGGTGACGCACATCGACGTCGACCGTGAGCTCCGCATGTACGTCGTCCGCACGTACAACGACTGGATGGCGGAGCTCTCGCAGGCGGCACCGGGCCGCCTCGTCGGCCTCGCGCACATCCCGCTCGTGGACCTCGACGACGGGATGGCTGAGCTCGCCCGCATCGCCAAGCTCGGCCTCCGCGGCTTCCACGTGGATCCCTTCCCGGATGAGCGCGGCGGCAAGCCCTTCTGGGACCCGGCCTACGAGCCGTTCTGGTCGCTGGTCGAGGAGACCGGACTGCCGATGAGCTTCCACATCGTCGGCGCCCGCAAGCAGAACGTCGCCGAGGTCTTCATGAATCCGACCCCGGGCGTGAAGGAGACCTTCATCGCCATCGCCCCCATGTCGATCTGCGAGGTCGTCTCGACGCTCGTCTTCACCGGCGTCCTCGAGCGTCACCCGAAGCTCCAGTTCGTGCTCGTCGAGTGCGGCATCGGCTGGGTCCCCTACTTCGTCGAGCGCATGGATCAGACCTTCGAGAAGCACCGGTTCTGGACGAAGTCGATCATCACCAAGAAGCCGAGCACCTACTGGTACCGCCAGGGCCATGCGACCTTCATCCGCGACCTCGCCGGCGTCGCGGCGCGCCACCGGGCCGGGCTCCGCAACATCATGTGGTCCACGGACTACCCGCACAGCGATTCGACGTGGCCGCATTCGCGCGAGGCACTGGCCGCGCACTTCGATGGCGTGCCGGACGAGGAGCGGGCGCTCATCGCGGGCGGGAACGCCGCGGCGCTGTATCGGCTCCACTGAAGCGCCGTCGGGCGATGGAGAACTGCAGGCAGTTCCGGACGCCGGATCGCTAGCGACAGACGCTGTCGTCGGCGAGCCGCGCGATTTCCTCGCGCGTCAACCCGAGGACACCGGCCAGCACCTCCCCGGTGTGCGCCCCGAGACAGGGTGACGGACCCGCGGGCACGAGCGGCGTGCGGCTCAGCCGAATCGGATTGCCGCTGTGGCGCTCCGGTCCGACTTCCGGATGCTCGACCGTCACGAGCGCGCCGCGCGCCGCGAGATGCGGGTCGGCGCGGTGGTCGTCGGCGTTCTGGACGGGCATCGCCGAGACACCCGCGGCCTGCAGCGCGGCGGCCGCCTCTTCAGCCGCGCGCACTCGCGTCCATTCAGCGAGGCGCGCGTCGATCTCGGCGCGCGCGGCGCGCCGGCCCTCGAGCGTCGCCCAGCGCGGATCGGACGTCCAGCCGACACACCGCGCGACGCCTTCCCATGCGGCGTCGCCCACGGCCGCGATCGCGATCCACCGGTCGTCGCCCGCCGACGGGTACACGCCGTGCGGCACGGCCCAGTCGACGGTATTGCCCTGCGGCGTCGGCGCGCGGGCGCTGCTCGCCTCGGCGAGGTAGAACTCGCCGAGCAGGAAGGCCGCCGCCTCGGTCTGCGCCATCTCGATCCGCTGCCCCTCCCCCGTACGCCGGCGGTGCTCGAGCGCCGCGAGCACCGCGACGACGCCGAGCTTGCTCGCGAGGTGGTCGGGATGGTTGAGCGACGAGCCCGCAGGGTACGGCGCGTCGGCATGGTTCCAGAGCCACGTGGCGCCCGCGAACGCTGCGTTCAGCGGACCGAAGGCGGGCACCTCGCCGAGCGGACCGCCGCGGCCGTAGCCCTGCGAGCAGAGGTAGACGACGTCGGGCCGGAGCCGCCGCACGTCCTCGTAGTCGAGCCCCCAGCAACCGACGACCCCGCCGCGGTTGTTCTCGGCCACCACGTCGGCGGCGGCGCAGAGGCGCCGCGCGAGCTCCCGGCCGCGCTCCGTCCGGAGGTCCAGGCAGACGCTCTTCTGGCCGCGGTTCTCGTCGTTGAAGGTCCAGGCACGGTTCGGCGTGTCGGGCTCGATGGTGACGCCCCGGAGGAAATCGAGGTTGGCGCGCGACTCGAGCTTCACGACGTCGGCGCCGAGCTCTCCGAGCATCCAGCACACTTCCGGCACGACTGCGCCGACCCCGAGGTTGACGACGCGCATGCCGGCGAGCGGCGGGCCCGGGGTGCCGCCGCTCGGCGTGGACGTGGCGCGCGGCGCGAATCCGGCTCCGTCGTCCGCGCCGCATCCGGGCGCCGGCCGCGACAGGACCACCGGGGTGCGCGAGAAGTTGAACGGCGCCGGCGCGAACGGCGCGCCGCCGACGTGTGGAAACCCCGTCGCCCGGAAGTAGCCGCGGACGCGCGTCTGCTCCTCGGCGACGAACTCGCCCGGCCGGTTGACGGGCGCGATCGGCAGGCCGAGCGCCCGGGCCTCCGCGAGGACGTCGGCGCGGGGCCGCGCCGTGAGCGCATCGGCGGCGAGGAGACGGATGACGTCGCCGTTGGCGAGGCGGAAGACCGCCACCTCCCACTCCGGCCCGCCGAGTGCATCGGGGTTGCCGATCAGCGCGAGGAAGGCGCGCCAGTGCCGCGGGGTTCCGGGCAGGACGCGCACGTAGCCGTCGGCGGTCGGCAGCACGTGATAGGCGCCGTCGGCGTTCCGCGGTGGCGAGGCGTTCACCATCGGATAGAGCCGGGTGTAGTCGGCGAGCGGGATCGACCAGGGGTTCAAGCCGTTCAGCGCCGCTTCCTGCACGGATACCTCGACGGTGTCGCCCTCGCCGTCTCGCGTGCGTCCGAGCAGCGCCGCGAGCGCGCCGATCACGCCGAAGATCGCGGCGCTGTCGTGCGCGACGTGGCCCGGCAGCCAACACGGTGGCAGCTCGCGGAAGCCGGAGGCGTGGAGCGCACCCGCGGCCGCGAACGCCGGCAGGGCCTCGAGTCGCCAATCACTCCGCGGCCCGGACAGGCCGAAGTCCGCGATCGCGACATGGATGAGATGCGGGTGGCGGGCCCGGACCTCGGGCGGCGCGAGCCCGTGGCGACGCGCGGCGGCCGGCCCGAGGTTCTCGATGAGGATGTCCGCGCGCTCGCAGAGACCGAGGAAGCGGCGCCAGCCGTCGGCGTCGTGCAGGTCGAGCGTCACACCGCGCTTGTTGGCGTGCCGGTAGAGGAAAGGGAGCGACCGGTCCTTCCCGGGCACGTCGCCGGCGAACGGCGGCCGGAGCCGGTCCGGATCGCCCCCCGGCGGCTCGACCTTCACCACGTCGGCGCCGAGGTCGGCGAGTAGCCGGCCGGCGAGCGCCCCACGCAGGTCCGTCAAATCGACCACCCGAAGGTGCGCGAGCGGGGGCGGCATGCGCCCGGGCGCATACCATGCGTTCCGCCCGGCGCACAGCCTGAGAAAATGCCTGCGGATGCGGCACGGGGCATGCGCTCACGGGCTTCCAGGGGCGGTTCTCCCTTCTTCGCGTGTTGCGGACGACGAAGTCCGCAGGCATTTGGGTCTGATGGCCGCGGACACCGAGACGTTCGCCGATCTGCGCCTGACGGCACGCCTGCGCAGCGCGACAGCCATCATGCTGGCCATCGTGCCCGTCTTCCTCGCGCTCGACCTCCGCTACCAGCGCGCCAGCTTTCCGGGTCTGCTCTTGTTCTACGGCCTCCACGTGCTGATCGCGGGCGGCGCGCTCCTGGCCACGTTCACCCACGGCGGGCGGCGACGCCCGGACCACGTGGCGCTCGTCCTGATCGCCGGCATGGCGACGAACATCAACGCCTACTTTCATCGCACGCCGGCGAATCCGGCCCTCGCCGCCGACGTGCTGACGCTCCTCATGATGAGCTCGGCGTTCTTCTTCTCGTGGAGCCTCTCGCGGCATCTGCTCATCTGTGCCGTCACCTGCACGGGCTTCGCGGTCGCGGGGCTGACCGCGGCGCAGGTGCAGCCCGCGTTCGGCTATGCATTCGGGATCCTCGTGCTCGGCGGGGTCGTCGCGAGCATCGGCAGTCACGTGCTCGGGCGCTACCGGCAAGGACTGGCGCGGAGACAGGCCGAGCTCGCGGAGCTGTCGATGCGTCTCATGTCCCTGCACGAGGAGGAGCGTCATCGGCTGTCGCGCGACCTGCAGGAGGACATCGGCCAGTCGCTGGCCGCGGTGTCCGCGTACCTGCAGGCCATCGAGTACGACCTGCCGCCGGCGCTCGGCGAGCTCCGCGCGCGGACGGCCGACGCGCGCCGCCTGGCCGCCAAGACCGTCGCGCAGCTCAGACAGCTCGCGCAGCTGCTCCGCCCCTCCGTGCTCGACGACTACGGCCTGATGCCGTCGCTGCACAGCTGTCTCCGGGACTTCCAGGAGCGGCACGGCGTCGCCGCGAGCCTCTCCACCGAGGGCGTGCCGGACCGTCTGCCCTCGCCGATCGAGGTCGCCGTCTACCGCGTCGTGCAGGAGGCGCTCACCAATGTCGCGCGCCATGCGCGCGCCCGTCACGTGCGCGTGGCACTCGCCACCGACCGCGGGGAGCTCAGCCTCCGCGTGGACGACGACGGCGTCGGGCTTCCGCCCGAAGGCCGCCATCCGGGCACTGGGCTGATCGGCATCCGCGAGCGCGTGCAGGCCCTCGGCGGCTCCGTGACGATCGCGTCGCGCGCCGGCACGAGCCTCGTCGTACGGCTGCCGCTCCGCCGCGACCGCGCGGCCTGAGCGCCGCCCGCTCAGAGCAGATCGTGGTGATGGTGGTGGTCGTGGCCCTTCTCCGCCCCGCCCTGCAGTGAATCGCCATCGGCACGGACCGCGACGCCGTGCACGAAGACCATCTGCCCGCCGAGGTCCGAGGCGACGATCAGGTTGCCCACCATCGCGATCGAGAGCAGGAGGTAAACGGTCCGGCCCCGCTCCGGGAACGGCGCGCGGGCGAACAATCGCCAGAGCGACAGTCCGATCGCGGCGGCGGTGGTGCCGTACTGGAGCTTCATGTGGGTGGTCATGAGCGCTTCGGCATCGTCGCTCACGTACGGGTGGACGTCGTCCGCACCGTCGACCCCCGACACGACGGCGGCCACGGCCGCGAGCGTGCCCATCCAGAGGCACCACCGGCCCGCGACCTCCAGGTCGCGCGAGCCGAGCATCAGGCCGAGCACGTCGAGGGCGAGCGCCACCGGGAGCAGCGCGAGCGGGAAGTGCACGACGACCATGTGCACGTTCGGCACCTCCCGGAGGCCGGCGAGCAACCCGTCCACGCCAGCATCGGCCCCTGCGCCTCCCGTCTTGTCAATCACCGCGCGGCCGACCTAGTGTCGGTGCATGACAGGCGTCCTCGACGGCGTCCGCGTGCTCGAAGTGGCCGAATGGGGCTTCGTGCCGTCGGCCGGCACCGTGCTCGGCGATTGGGGCGCCGAGGTGATCAAGGTGGAGCATCCCCGGTTCGGGGACCCGATCCGGGGACTCATCACCGGCGGACTCATCCCGGGCGCGTCGGGCCGGAACTTCATCGTCGAGCAACTCGGGCGGAACAAGCGGAGCCTCGGCCTCGACCTGACGAAGCCCGCGGGCCGGGAGCTCCTCGATCGGCTCGTCGCCCGGGCCGACGTGTTCCTCACGAGCTTCCTCGACGATGCGCGCGAGCGGCTTCGCCTGACGTACGAGGACCTCCGCCGCGTGAACCCGCGGCTCGTCTACGCGCGCGGCCACGGCCAGGGGCAGCGCGGCCCCGACGCGCGACGCGGCGGCTACGACGGCGTTTCGTTCTGGGCCCGCGGCGGCATCGCCGACCGGCTCTCGGGCAGCGGGCAGCCCCACGTCGCGCAGCGGCCGGCCTTCGGGGACTTCATCGGCGGCGCGTGCATCGCGGGTGGCGTCGCCGCCGCGCTCTTCCGCCGCGAGCGAACGGGCGAGGGCTCCGAGGTGGACGTCTCGCTCCTCGGCACCGCGCTGTGGGTCCTGTCGCCTGACATCACGGCGGCGTTGATGTACGGCTTCATGCTGCCCGCGTCGGGCGACATGCCGCACCCGCAAAACCCGCTCGTCGGTCCGTACGTGTGCGCAGACGGGAAGCCGATCGTGCTGATGATGCTCCAGGTCGGTCGTTTCTGGCGTCACTTCACGGAGACCGTCGGCCGTCCCGACCTGCTCGAGCGCTTCCCCGACCCGTCGCCCGAACAGAGCGACGCGATCCGCGACGAGCTCGCCCGCCACTTTGCGACCCGGACGCGCGAGGAGTGGTCGCCGGTCCTGCGCGCGTCGAGCTGCATCTGGGGGCCGCTGCAGACCCCGCTCGACCTGCCGGACGACCCGCAGGTGCAGGCCAACGGCTACCTGCTCGACGCCGGCGACGTCCGGGTGTGCGCCAATCCGGTGCAGTTCGACGGGAGGCCGCCGGCGGTGCGCTGGCCGGCGCAGGATGCGGGGACGGCGACGGAGGAAGTGCTCCAGGAGCTCGGCTGCTCGTGGGACGAGATCGGGAGCCTGAAGAACGCGGGCGTCGTCTCCTAGCCGTTCGTGACGCTCGCGTACCTCCACGGCTTCGCGTCGGGCCCGGGCAGCACCAAGGCGCAGTTCTTCCGCGCCGAGCTCGCCGCCCTCGGCGCGACGCTCGAGATTCCCGACCTCGCGCCCGACTTCACGCACATGACGCTGAGCGCCCAGCTCGCCATGGTCGAGGCGATCCTGGCGCGCGGGCCGGCCGTCCTGCTCGGCTCGAGCCTCGGCGGGTATCTGGCCGCACTCGCGGCGTCGCGCAGTCCCGGCCGCGTCCGGGCGCTCGTCCTCTTCGCGCCCGCCTTCGGCTTCGCCGGACGCTGGGAAGGCCGCGTCGGCCCGGCGGCGATGGCGCGGTGGCGGGCGGACGGTGTCCTGCCGGTCTTCCACTACGGGCGGGGCCGCGAGGAGCCGCTCGCGATCGACTTCCTCGACGACGCGCGGGGCTACCCTGACGAGCCGGATCCCCGCTGCCCGGCGCTGGTGTTCGCGGGACGCCACGACGAGGCCGTGCCGCTTGCCGTCGTGGAACGCTTCGCGCGCGGACGTCCCGAGCGCGAGCTCGTGGTGCTCGACGCCGGCCACGAGCTCGTCGAGGTGCTCGCGCCGATGTGGACGCGGACGGCCGAGTTCCTCCGCACCGTCGGCGCGATCGGACGCTGACCGGTCAGCGTCCGGCGCGCCGGAGGCGCCGGACCCAGCGCGCGCGCGGCAGCGGGCGAAACCCCTCGCGCGCGTAGAGGCGGGCGGCGCGCGTGTGTCCCGCGTCGACCTCGAGGTCCACGGCCGCGGCTCCGCTCCGCGCCGCGAGGCGGCAGGCGGCGCGCAGCAGCGTCCGGCCGATGCCGCGCCCGCGGTGCGGTGGCTCCACGTAGAGCTCTTCGAGCCAGGCCGACCGCCCGCCGTGCTCGAGCGGCCAGATGAACGAGAGCGCGGCGAGGCCGATCGGCCGGCCGGCGAGTGTCGCGACGAGCAACCGGCCGCGCTCGGGATGACGCAGGACCCCGTCGACGGCCCGTCCGATCCTGCGCACCGGCGTCTTGATGCGATGCTCCCGGAACTGGGCGACGAGGAGCGCGACCAGTCGTTCGGCGTCGGCGCGCCGCGCCGGGCGGACAAGGGCTCGTGAACGCGTCATCGCTGGCTCATCGCCGAGCAGCGGCGGTCGATCAAGGCCGCGTTGCCAGCGCGGATTCCCTCGCGCTATGAAGGCGTTCGATGGCGGCGGGCCGACGCATCTTCGTCCTCGGCGGCGGGGCGGCGCTCGGGGCGCACCACGTCGGCGCGCTCCGCTACCTCGAGGAGCAGGGCATCACCCCCGACGTCGTCGTCGCCAGCTCGATCGGCGTCATCAACGCGTGTGCGTATGCGACCGGCGGCGTCGAGCAGCTCGCGCGCGCCTGGCGCGGATTCCGCTCGCTCCCGCGCATCATCTCCCCGAGCCTCTGGCAGAACCCGATCCTCGGCCTCTCGCTCTTCTCGATGGATCGCCTGACGGCGGCGGTCGAGCAGTACATGGACTTCCCGAAGATCCACGCGAGCCCGCTCGATCTCCATGTCGTCGTACTGAATCTCTCGCGCGGCCGCGGCGAGGTGTGGTCCAAGCACGACTGCGCCGATGCCCGCGAGCTGCGCACGCTCTCGCGCGCCGGATACGCGATCCCGCTCCTCTTCCCGCCCGTTCGCTTTCGCGGCGACTGGTACGTCGACGGTGGCTTCGCCTGGAACATCCCGCTCGACCACTGCCTCACGCTCGAGCCGAGCGAGATCTATCTGCTCGCGCCGATCGCGAGCCAGCTGCCGTACACGGGCCGCTTCCGCACGTTCGCCGGCTTCGTGCAGCGTCTGCTCGACGTCATGTGGCGCACGATCGGCAACATGGGCTACCTCTACGCCGCGATGGAAGATCAGCGCTTCCACGGCGTCCCGGTCACCGTCATCGAGCCGACGGAGCAGTGGAGCGGCTTCGGGCCGCTCGCGATCTTCCACGCCCATCCGCGGAAGAACGAGAACCTCATCGCCGCCGGCTACCGCGACGCGAAGCGCGCGCTCGCGGTGCGACGCCGTCGGGAGACACGGGTGCGCCCCGTGCACCGGGCGACCGTCCATGCGATCGCGACACCACCCGGCGACGGTGCCGGGCCGTGACCTCGCTGGTTGACGCTGCGCGGCGGGCAGGTTAGCGAGAAAAAAGGAGGGTTCCCCATGGCCATTCAGCTCGGTGACATCGCGCCCGACTTCACGGCCGAAACGACGGAAGGCAAGGTCAACTTCCACGAGTGGGTCGGCGACAAGTGGTGCGTCCTGATGTCGCATCCGAAGGATTTCACGCCGGTCTGCACCACGGAGCTCGGCTTCGTCGCGAAGACGAAGGCCGAGTTCGAGAAGCGGAATTGCAAGGTCATCGCGGTCAGCGTCGACGACGTAAAATCGCACAAGGGTTGGATCGGCGACATCGAGGAGACGCAGCGCACGACGATGAACTTCCCGATCATCGGCGACCCGGAGCGGAAAGTCGCCTCGCTGTACGGCATGATCCATCCGAACGCGAGCGACACGCTGACCGTCCGGTCCGTCTTCTTCCTCGACCCGCGGAAGAAGGTACGCGCGATGATCACGTACCCGGCGAGCACCGGGCGCGACTTCAACGAGGTCCTGCGCGTCCTCGACTCGCTGCAGCTGACCGATCAGTATCAGGTGGCGACGCCGGCCAACTGGCGGCAGGGCGACGAGTGCGTGATCGTGCCCTCGCTCACCGACCCCGAGGAGATCAAGAAGAAGTTCCCGAAGGGGTACCGCGCGCTGAAGCCCTATCTCCGCCTGACCCCGCAGCCGAACCTGTGAGCCGCCGGTCCGGTGGCGG
>Ga0209056_10007559_pt1 | contig 11187 bp, 7 predicted proteins | sample GraSoiAngelo_114_FD_185876 | JGI IMG/M metagenome (GOLD analysis project Ga0209056, IMG submission 185876) | Grasslands soil microbial communities from the Angelo Coastal Reserve, California, USA - 14_0903_13_40cm (SPAdes) (version 2) | ecosystem: Environmental > Terrestrial > Soil > Grasslands ... | reverse complement strand
CTCAGCGCGCAATCGCGGCGGGGGCGAAACTCACGTCCTGGGCCTGGTCGAAGCCCTTCGAGCACGCGGGCACGAAGTTCTCGTCGCCGGCCGCCGCAAGGGCCTCCTCGATCCGGACATCAAACTTCCTTTCATGAATTCCGCGGATTTCTGGACAGCCTTCCGACTGAGATCGAGCCTCAAGAAAGAATCGTTCGATATCGTGCATGCCCATGTCGCCCGCGACTACACCGTTGTAGCGGCCGCCGCGTGGGGCGTTCCGAATCTGAAAGTCGTCTTTACGCGGCATCTGCTGTACCCGGTGAAAGCCCTTCCGCTATACCGTCGTGTCGACGCCTGGATTGCGCCAACCTCGCAAATTCTGAAGACTCTCGAGCCGCTGTCTCCGAAGATCTCCGCGGTCATCCCAAACTGGGTGGACGTGGAAAAGATCAAATACCGGCCACATCCTTTACACAACCCCGTCACGATCGGAATTCTAGGACAGATTTCACCCCACAAAGGTCACGATGATGCCATTGAGGCTATGCGCGAACTCGGTAAAGGCTTTCACTTGTTTATAGCCGGAACAGGCGAATCCAAGTACGTAGACGGCGTGAAGAAAAAATCCGCTGGACTTCAGGTTGAATTCCTCGGGTTCGTTTCACTCTCCGATCTGTTTGAAGCCGTCGACCTGCTGGCCGTGCCGTCTTGGGAGGAGCCGTTCGGAATCGTGCTGCTCGAAGCTATGGCCGCTGGCATTCCGGTCGTCGCCACGGATCGGGGTGGCCCGCTGGACATCATTCCCACGGCGCTGGACGGCCTGCTTATTCCGCCTCGGAACCCGTATGCGCTAGCGGATGCGATCCGCGTGCTGGCCGCGGATCATGAGCGGCGATCCAACATCACACGGCATGCGCGCACACACGTTGAGGAGAATTTTGATATCCGGAAAGTCGTACCCAGGATCGAGGATTTCTACTGGCGAGTGATGAGGGAGGTCTGAGCTAACTTCATCGCTCGGAATTCCGGCCGCGCGCAATCGTGACCGCGCGCTGCGACCACCGAATGGCTTCGGCTGCTGTTGGCCAGAGGATCTCCAGAGGAGCCGCGCGAGTAACTAGTTCCTCCATGGAGGTAAGCGCTACTCTTGCGTGGCGGAATTCCATCTCGGCCAAGCGCTCGGCGCCTGCGTTCTGAGCAATTTGGAAGGCCACGCGTGCCTGTACGACGGAGCTATGCACGTTGGCTGGCGGGACAGGCTTCAGTGCGGAATAATCATAAGCTCCTATTTCAACGGAGATCATCGTATGTCGAACTTCCTCCCTGGGGCTTTGAGTCCGGTAGGCAACGGCAGCGCTTGGCAGGTCCACCATATAGTGGGGTTCCGCAGTAATGAGAATGCCGAGCTGTCCAAACCGCGTGGTTGCGTCGATCTGGCCCTTATTACCGTTAATGTTGAGCTCACCTAGATTCTCGAAGAGCCCTTCGGGAGAAACCACCCAAACCGTATAGGTAGTGAGTGCCGGGCCCAGCGCAGCCGGAGATTGTAGACGTTCCACTTCGATCTTGACGCGCGTGACCGTGCCTTCACGCTTCAGTTCCGCCTTGCCGGCAGGCGTGAGAACAGCATTGATTCCCCTTTCCAAGGGAACATTGATCACGTCAACTTGAACCGCGGTCATCACTAAGGTCACGAGCAGCGGCAGGATCATCATTGAGAGTACTTGTTCGTCGGTGAAAACGAGAGTTTCAGAGTTTCCTTGTTCACCAGCAGGGCCACTGGCGCCTTGAAATTGTCCATGGCTACATATACGACGACGGCGCCGCCTCTGCCATTGGAATCGAACACCCGCGCTTCGTGCAGGTCCTTGGTGTAATAGCCATCCTTTCCCCAGTCCTGGAGAAAATCTTTCATCGTGTAATGATCATCGGCATCCCAACTTTGGAACGCGGCCTCGTACTGGCTCGTCTCCACGGCTTCCATAAATCGCCCGACCTGGCGCTCTTCTTGAAAATTTGCGAACTTGTACGCCACCGAGCCAATGACTATCAGAGCCAGACCTATTGTCACCGGAACCTTCAACCGTTCCTTCCATGCGCGCGCCTTTTTCGGAACGGGATGCTCGCCGTAAATCAGGCTCCCAATCAGCTTTTCAGCCACATCCAGTATTGTACTCCACAACAGATTTGCTATTTCAGTTATCGGTTGCGTTGATATAATGCGCGAATTTGTAAGGTGGGAGGGATAACGATGAGGAAGAGTGTTGCCACAGCAGGATTGCTGCGGCTCCTTGTCTTAGCTACTTACACATTCGCTCAAACCAGTAACGCAACGCTGGGCGGAACGGTTTCGGATGCGACGGGCGCTTTGATCCCTGGCGTGACCATCACGGCAACCAATATTGGAACTGGAATCGTCAACACCGTGGTGAGCAACGAATCCGGGGCTTACAACTTTGCCGCTCTACAGACCGGAAACTACAAAGTGAGCGCCGAGCTACCGGGCTTTCAAATCCAGTCCTACAACAATGTGACTCTCGGCGTTAGCCAGCAGGTTCGGTTGAATTTCACACTGCAGGTGGCTTCGCAGACACAAGCGGTTGAAGTGACCGTCGCAGCCGACACGCTTCTAGCAACATCCTCCGCGTCCGTGGGCAACGTTCTTCCCGAATATAGAGTTCGTGATCTCCCGCTGGCGTTTGGCAACGTGATCGACCTGATCAACACGACGCCCGGCGCCGTGATGAGCAACGGTTATCAAGGTAGCTTTGCCGGCGGGCGGCTCAGCCAGGCGAATACGACGCGAGACGGCATCGTCACCGTCGACGGGCGGTACGAGGCAGGCGCGTATTCGGCTGTGTATGAGAGCCCGGACCTGGTTGAGGAGGTGCGCGTCGTTGTTGCGCCTTCCGATGCCGAAGCATCACGCGGTTCGGGGAACGTGCAGATGGTGACCCGGTCTGGAACCAACCAGTTCAGAGGCAGCGTCTACTGGACAAACCATAATTCTGCACTCGACGCTAATAGCTGGTTCAACAACTTCAGGAACGACCCGAAGAGTTATGACAACCGGAACGAGTATGGAGCGCGTCTTGGCGGGCCGATCATCAAAAACAAGACGTTTTTCTTCGCATACTTCGAAGGCCAGCGGGACCTCAAGCGCGAGAATTTCACAGGTCCGACGTTGACGGCCCTGGCGAAGCAGGGCATCTTCCGGTTTTTCCCGGGAGTGCAGAACGGCAATGCGACGTCGAACAATCCCGCGGTTGACGTCTATGGCAATCCGGTTACTCCTCGAGGAGCGACTGGACCACTGCAATCCATTAGCGTGTTCGGCCGTGATCCACTCCGGCCGACTTTTGACAACAGCCCATACATGCGAGAGACGCTTGCCAGGATGCCGGCAGCCAACGACTTTACAAGCTGTGGAACGTTGCCACTCAATACAACCTCGACCTGCGACGGCCTGAACCTGGCGGGCATTCGGTTTGTGCGTCGTGTCGAAGGTCTCGACTTGACCAATGGAAATGGGTACGACGTCGACCGCGACCAATACAACTTGCGCCTCGACCACAACTTCAGCTCCCGACACAAGATTAGTCTTGTCGGCACTCATGAGAAGACCTGGGGCTATGCCGACCAGGCCGGAAGACGGACGTGGCCTCAGGCCTTCGACGGCTTGGCCATCAAGCGCCCGTCGCTGTATTCCTTCACCTTTGTCTCGACGTTGTCCTCCTCCATGGTAAACGAAGTTATCGGTGGACGGCGGCTATCCCTCAACTATCAGTGGGGTTCGGGGGATAGGCCGGATGCGATAGGAAAGGAGTACCAGAAGTATATTCCTGTCGCTAGCGGCTTCCCATTCCAAGCGGCGCCTATCGAATGGACGCCTTTCGTCAATCACGGCGGATTTGGCCGATGGCGTGAAGGATACAATCCCTTAAAACAGATCGGTGACAACCTCAGTTGGACGAGAGGCAAACACGCGTTCAAAGGTGGAGTGGAATGGCGATTCAGCGAATCCAATGCGTTTAACGACCCGGATGTGTCGCCCCGTGTCACGTTCGGCGCTGGCGCAAACCCAGTGACCGGACTCGATGGCACATCCGTTCCCGGTATTGGCGCCAATCAGACGCAAGCGCAGAACCTGCTACTCGACCTCTCCGGGTCCATAAACACCATCAATCAGGCTTTCGGTCTTAAGAGTGCGAAGGATCTGACGTTCTACGGTTATCCGGAAATCCTCAACAACAGGCGCGACTGGCACCAGACCGAGTTCAGCTCGTACTTCAAGGATACCTGGAAGGTGCGTCCGGATTTCACTTTGAACCTGGGCGTGCATTTTGATTGGTACGGCGCGCCATATGAAGGTCACGGCCTGACGGCAGTCCCGGTTTCCGGAAATGCAATCGGGGGTTATACGGCACTTTGTGGAATGTCGTGCACAGGTCAATTAACCTCGGCGCAGTTTGTCGGTAAGAACTCGACGCATCCTGAGCTGCAAGCGAATAAGAACGACTGGAACAATTGGGCTCCTGCAATCGGGTTTAGCTGGAATCTTCCCTGGTTTGGAAAAGAGAAGACCGTGCTTCGCGCGGGATACGGCATGAACTACACGGGGGCGCTCCGCAATTTCATCAATGTTGATGGAATCACCGGCACCGTCCCAGGCGTGTATCTGGGTTCGGGTGGCTCGGGTGTCCAGGTCACACCGGCCAGTTATACGTCGATTTCAACTCTCACCCTGCCGATCGCCAAACCGGTGGCCACAGCTCCGACTCCCATTCCAGTGACGGATCGGTCCACCACCATTCAGGCTTACGACATGGTGGCCCCGTACACCCAAAACTGGAATCTCGAAGTTCAGCGGGAGATTGTGCAGAATACGACAGTAGAAATCCGTTACATTGGTACCAAAGGCACGAAGCTTTGGGGTGGAATTCCGCTCAACAACGTCGAGATCTTCACGAACGGAATCCTCGACGCATTCAATGTCACACGCGCTGGCGGTGACGCGCTTCTGTTCACTCAGATGTTGATGGGAATCAACATCGGCGGCGGAGCCGGGATCGTGAACGGCACGACCGTTACAGGCTCTCAAGCGTTGCGTACGAACAGCACCACGCGAGCCTGGATCGCAAATGGCAGTGTGGGCCAGCTTGCCGATTATTTGAACCGTAACCCTGCCGGGACCACTCAAAACGGCGGTCTGTTGCGAAGGAACGGGTTCCCCGAAAACTACATCGTCCTCAACCCACAGTTCAATACGGTAACCTTGCGCGGGAATCCAGCCAACTCGACATATCATTCGATGCAACTCCAGTTGACCAAACGGCTGTCGCACGGCTTCACACAATCTGCGTCGTATGTGTGGAGCAAGGCTATCGGTGAATCCGAAACCGATGGCGGTGCAACCTATCGTGATCCTCGGAACCGAAGCCTCGATAAAACCCTGCTCGGTTATGACCAGACCCACGCCATCGTTAGCAACGGGACGTGGGAACTGCCGTTCGGACCGAACCGTGCTTTCCTCGGCAACGCTCCCTCCTGGGTGTCCCGGCTGGTCGAAAAGTGGCAGTTAGGTGGGATCTTCAATTGGCATTCTGGCAACCCGCTGCAGATCTCTACCAACCTCACGACACTGACCCAGACTCTGACAAACAACGGTATCAGTCCGGATGTCGTCGGCAATTTCCCCCATAGCATGGGGAACGTAACCAAGACGGCAAGCGGTGTGTTCTACTTCCCTGGCCTGCTGCAGATCCCGGATCCGACTACCAATGTCACATCTTTGCAGGGAACCAACACAGCCGTCACCAATAAAGCGATCACTGACGCTCAGGGCAATCTTCTCCTCGTCAACCCCAAGCCGGGAACGATCGGCACTCTCGGTTTGAACCCGATCGTAGGCCCGAGTTACAGCGAGTTGGATGTGAACCTGATCAAGCGTGTCAGGATTGCGGAAACTAAGGAGTTCCAAATCCGTGTGGATGCGATCAATGTATTGAACCATCCCAATTTCTCCGATCCGACGACAGCGAATTTGAACATCAACTCGACGGGCTTCGGTAGCATCACGGCGACTAGAGGGACTCTTACATCGGCGACCGGATCCCGAATGTTTTTGACGAGCCTTCGATTGAACTTCTAAGGCTCGAGAATGAAGGGAGTATTCCAGCCATGGGTGCCTTCCCCTCTTTTGTTTTAACGTTTCGTAAGAGTTTGTTCTAGACTCGATGACAAATTTTAGGTAGTGAACTAATCCAGGAGGCGTGCGATGTCACGGAATTTACTTGTATGTGTTCTTGCTGTGGGCTTCGGCTTGTCATTGACTGCCGTCCCACTTCTCGCGCACCACTCGTTCGCGGCGGAGTATGACGGTACCAAGCCGGTGAAGGTCACCGGCAAAGTGGTCAAAGTGGAGTGGATGAATCCCCACATCTGGTTCTATGTTGAAGGGAAGGACGAAACGACCGGCAGAACCGCGGTTTGGGGCTTCTCCGGGGGACCGCCGGCCACGATGGCCCGCAGGGGTATTAAGAGGGACGTTATGAAAATAGGGGACATCGTCAAAGTCGAAGGTTTTCTGGCCAAGGACGGGTCGTCCAATGCCTCAGGCGGCCGGGTGACGTTCGCCGACGGCCGGCAGGTGTTTACTGCCGCGGCTGAGGACACAGTTCCCAAATAAGGTAGCGCCGATCAAGAAGGAGATTTTGTCATGAAGAAAAATTTCGCCATGAAGGACAGCGTTGTCCTGCTACTTGTCAGCGCGGCCGTGATCGCAAGTTTGACGTTGATTCCCATTCCTACCGCAGCGCAGTCCGGAGCCACGAAGCCTGTGCCACGCCTGGCAAACGGGAAACCGGATTTTACCGGCATTTGGGACCACCCGCGCGTGGGTGATATCGGTAAAGATGTCAACGGGAGATGCGCTGGTGAAACCCCCGGGTGCAAGAACGTTGGAGCAGGGGACCCTCTGCCCTTCACGCCACTGGGAAAGTCCGAGAACGAAAGAAAGGACAAGTGGGACTACGGGGCCCACTGCATGCCCTGGGGCTACGTACGCTCCTACGGCACGCCTTACCCACATGCATATGTTCACAGTCCTAACCGTCTGGCGATCCTTTGGGAACAGGATAATGCGTATCACATGGTGCCCACCGACGGGCGTACGCTTCCTAAAGATCTTGATCCGTCGTGGAGGGGAACGTCGGTCGGTCATTGGGAAGGAGATACGTTGGTCATCGAGACGGCCGGCTTCAATGGCCGCACCTGGCTCGACACCGCCGAACATCCGCATAGTGATCAACTCCGTGTGACCGAACGTATGGCTCGTCCCGACTACGATCACATCAACTACGAAGTGACGATGGAGGATCCAAAGTTCTATTCAAAGCCGCTGAAAAACACCAGGGTCTTCGTGCTCATGAAACCCGGTCAGGAACTCTACGAGTACTCCTGTAACGAGAACAACCGGTGTGAAGGCGGTAACTGCACTCCTGCCGACGTGCAAAAGTAAATCATCGTAAAACGGAATATCAAAGCGAAACGCGAGCCTCAACCCGCAACCACATTGGGCCCGAACGTTCCTGCATGTAGTTCGCGTTTCGCTTTGGTATTACCGTCTCTCTTGTTGTAATGCGCACGATTTTCTTTTCGCTATTTGTCCCACACTCTCTCCCTGCAGATTTCCACAATACATACGGAATCAACGACGCGATTCGGCGGGGGCACCGGGAGTCCGCGTTCCGTCATCAACTTGCGAATAAAAGCGGCTGTCTCGGGGCGAGCAATTGCAGATTGCACTCCAACCCGGACAAGACCGTCGGCATAGTCGAGCGCCTGCCACGTATGCCCGGCCAGCTTGGAACCTACATCTTCCGTGTCTCGATTGCCGTGATCCCGTGTTTCGAGCTTCGCGCCCCGGTCCACCAGTAGCTGCACGACTTCGTTTCTGCCCTTCATCGCTGCGCCCATTAACGGGGTACGGCCATCCTTGTTGGCGCCATTCGGGTCCAGACCCAGGTCCAGTAACATCTTCACCGCTTCGACGTTTTCCTTTGCGGAGTGTTCGTACGTGACGCCCTCCACCCAGCCGATTCCCGCCGCGGCAGTTAGAGCGGTGTCACCGTAATCGGTCGGAATCTTCGGATCGGCGCCATGGGCGAGAAGGAGCTTCATAAGCTCCATGTCACCCGACTGGGAGGCCCGCACGAAAGCCGTTGCACCGGACTCGAAAAACCACTGCATGGTGAAAATCGTCCGGGACAATGTGTTGTCCTTGACTCGGGCGTTCGGATTGGTCCCATGCTCCAGAAGGATCTTGATGTATTCCAGATGATCCATGTCCGGTTTGGGTACTGGATAATCACCACCTTCGATGTTGCGGTTATCGGTCGCCAGGTACAACGGCGTCCAGCCACCCTTATTGGCGATGTTCACGTCGGCGCCGTGCTCAATCAGATAGGTTGCCAGCTTGTAGTGCCTGTTGTTGGTCGCGGTTAACAATGGAGTCCATCGGTATTCGGTAACCTGGTTCACATCGGCTCCCGCGGCGAGCAGGAGTTTCGCCGACTCCAGGTCGCCTTCGCGAGCCGCAAGAACCAGTGCAGTCAGCCCACCACTGCCCGTGCCGACAAGGCCGGCTATGACGGTGTCCTGATCGTCCACATCGTTAATTGGCAACTGGGCCGGTGCCGGAGATGCCGCAGGACGAGCCACTTGATCAAAGCCGCGCCGTCCCGCATGGAGGATACCGTTGGCCTCCTCGAATTCCAGTTGTTCCTGGTAAGTCCTACCGGCGGCAGCAGCGTCGGCGTACCGCCGGACCGCCGCGTCGACTTGCGCGGTGTTGACGCGCTGAGCCATGTAGTTTCGGGGCAAACCCGCAGAAACCGAGCGGGCGCCAAAGTCTGCTCCGCCATCGAGCAATGACTTGACGGCTGCCGGATGTTTCTGTTCGACGGCCCACATCAAAGCTGTCGTACCGCGCATGGTTTCCTTCGCGTTTACGTCCACACCGGTGGCGAGCAGCAGTTTTATCGCATCGGGATTCCCATTACGCGCCGCCAACATGAGTGCGGTCTCCCCGTTGCGGTTCCGCTCTTTCGCGTCAGCGCCAGCTTTCAATAACTTCTCGATCATTGGGGCATTACCATAGAGGCAAGCCATGGCTAATGGAGTAGTCCCCTCGCGGTTCGCCACGTTTGCCTTGGCGCCGGCGCGAATCAAAAGATCGGCTGTTTCCAAGTCGTCTCGGTACACAGCCCAGTGCAGCGCCGTCGCACCATCCACCTGGGGAGCATTCACATCCGACTTCCGCACGATCAATGTGCGAACGGCCGCCTTGTCGCCTTTCATCACCGCGTCCGCAACGTCGCTGCGGCCAGCGCCTAGCGTCACTCCCGCAAAGCACAGCAACAAAACCGGATAGGCGGCGATGATGTATCTACTCGTTTTTAGTACTAATCGTTGTTTGTTCATGGATCGGTCCGGTACAAGAACTCTGCGAATGAATTGCCGGTTCGCATCTTCTAATTTGGAGATGCGAACAAGACGAGATAAAAATGCCGGCGAAATGATATAGCAGAGTTCGCGTATAGCGCAAATTAATCGCCCCCGAAGGGTTTTCTGGAGTTTTGACATTTTCTAGTTTTGACATTTTCTAAAGGAGAACGCAGGCACCGGTCCGCACTGCTGGAGCGGATGAAGCCCTTTGGCGTAGAGCCCTTCGAGCCGCAGGATCTGGTAGTATGGACCTGCGTTTTGCGGCGATCCTGTAGGTGGAGACCCGTAATGAAATCGACATTATCAACATCATTGAAAACTGGATTCTGGTTGTTGGTTACAATCGCTACATCCGCGATTTCTTTTGCTGCAGGACGGGGCGCAAGCCAGTCTGAAAAGGGCGAACAGATCCTAAACACGAGTTGTATGGTCTGTCACGATCTCAGGCCGATTCAGATGCAAGCCCTCGACACGGAAGGCTGGGCGAAAGTGGTCAATGCCATGGTTGAGAAGGGAGCCCAGGTCAAGACGGAGGACATTCCCCCGCTTATCGAATATCTAGTGCAAAGCTATGGACCTTTACCCGAGGGTGCAGGCAAGAAAATCCTCCTTAACAAATGCACGATCTGCCACGATCTGAAACGTGTGAAGCAGCATCTCTCATCGCCAGAGGAATGGGCGGAAACTCTCGCAGCAATGCTTAATGAGGGCGCTTCTTTGTCGGATGAGGAATTTGCCGTTCTATTAGGATATCTCGCCAGGAACTTCAGACAGTAAGATAAGAGGAGCGTATAACTGGCTACTAGATTTTCCAATCGGGCGTGGCGATATAGGCGGGCGTGATTTCGGCAACGGTCTGGGTGCCGCAATTGCCCATCACCAGTTTCAGTTCGCCCTGAAGGATTTCGAGCACGCGATCGACACCGGCCTGGCCGAAGGCTCCTAATCCCCACAGGAACGGACGCCCGATCCCCACGGCCTTGGCGCCAAGCGCGAGGGCCTTGAAAAGGTCGGTTCCGCGGCGAAATCCGCCATCGACGAACACCGGAATGCGGTTGCCGACTTCGGCCACGACTTCGGGCAGCGCCTCGATGGTGGCGCGTCCGGTTTCCGTGGCGCGTCCACCGTGGTTCGATACCAGGATGCCGTCGATGCCGCGCTCGATGCAGAGCCGGGCGTCCTCCCGCGTGTCGATCCCTTTGATGATGAATTTCCTCGTCCAGAATTTTCGAAGCCGGTCGACAAAGGCCCAGTCCATGGCGGGATACGGCACGCGCACACCGGTCATGTTAATGCCATCGAACATTGGCCGCTCGCTGATGCTGGGGCCGGGCCCATCTTTGTGACACGCGGCGCACTGGCTTAGGTCCTTTGGACGGGTGCGAAGGTATGTCTCGCTGTTGCGGCCGGTGGTGTTGTCGACGGTGAGGGCGATCACCGGGCATCCCGCAGCTTCCACTCGCCGCAGAAGTTGTTGGCAGGCATCCCAGGAACTCGGTGCGTAGAGCTGCTGCCAGACCGGGCGGCCGAGGGCCTTGTTGACATCTTCGACGGCCGTCGACGTCATCGTGGCGAGCACCTGCAGCGTGCCACGAGCTTTGGCAGCCCGTGCGACTGCCAATTCGCCGCCGGGAAAGAACGCTTTTTCACCACCTGTCGGGCACAGGAAAATCGGGCTGTCATAGGTCGTGCCGAAGA
>Ga0209056_10007558_pt1 | contig 11188 bp, 10 predicted proteins | sample GraSoiAngelo_114_FD_185876 | JGI IMG/M metagenome (GOLD analysis project Ga0209056, IMG submission 185876) | Grasslands soil microbial communities from the Angelo Coastal Reserve, California, USA - 14_0903_13_40cm (SPAdes) (version 2) | ecosystem: Environmental > Terrestrial > Soil > Grasslands... | reverse complement strand
TCGACGAGGCCTTCGTCGATCTCACCGGGACCGAGTCCCTGTTCGGAAGCCCGCTGGACGCGGTCCGGCGGATCAAGGGCCGGATTCTGGACGAGACCGGCCTGACGGCGTCGGCGGGGCTCGCCGGCAACAAGTTCGTCGCGAAAGTGGCGTCCGACCTGGAGAAGCCCAATGGGCTCGTCGTCGTCGCCGCCGGCGACGAGGCGCGATTCCTGGGCGCCCTGCCGATCGAGCGGCTCTGGGGCGTGGGGAAGGTCATGGCGAAGGAGCTCAGCGAGCTCGGCTTCACCACGATCGGCCAGCTCCAGCGGGCGCCACGCGCGGTGCTCGCCAAGCGCTTCGGCAAGCACGGCGACGCCCTCTACGATCTCGCCTTCGGCCGCGACGACCGCGCGGTCGAGCCGTTCGGCGTGCCCAAGTCGATCGGCGCCGAGGAGACGTTCGGCGTCGACTGCACGGATCCCGAGAAGCTCAAGACGACCCTGCGCGCCCACGCCGAGCGGGTCGCGGCCGAGCTCCGGGAAGGGGGATTCGCGGCCGGTCGGGTCACCGTCAAGCTGCGGCTCGCGCCGTTCGAGACCCATACGCGCAGCGTGACCGGCGAGCCGACGCAGGACGGCCTCGAGCTCTACCGTCGCGCGCTGGCACTGCTGGAGCGCGACCCGGTCACACGGCCGGTGCGCCTGATCGGGCTCTCGGCGGCTCGTCTCGGTCCCGCCGGAACCGGGCAGATGGATCTGCTCGATCCCGCGGCCCTGCGGCGCGAGCGGCTGGCGCGCGTGGTCGATCGGCTGACCGCGCGATTCGGTGAAGGCGCCGTCGTTCCCGCGACCCTCTTGGGCCGCTCGCGCGACGACGATTGACGGGGCCGGGGAGGAGTCGGCGATTCGGCCGACTCCTTCCCCGGCTGTCACGAGCGCGGCGATCTAGAAGGTGAGCGGCTCGGTCAGCCGCACCCAGCGCCCGCCCTTGACCACGGCGAGGAACGCGGAGTTCGCCCCCTGGTGCTTGTCGGGACCGAAGCTCGCCTCGGGCCCGTTGAAGATGTCCTTGTAGCTCTTGATCGACTCCATGCCCCGCACGAAGTTGTCGACCGTGAGCTCCGGCCCGGTCTTCTCGAGCCCCACGACGGTCAGATCGGCGGCGACCCAGCCATACACGGCGCCGATGTTCGGGTCGACCTTGTAGCGCTCCTTGTAGCGATCGAACCACGCTTGCGCCGTCGGGCTGAGCGTGTCGCGATACGGCATATCGGTCAGCCCCATCGCGTAGAGCCCGTCGGTGACGCCCCCCTGCGCCCCCGCGACGAAGAGGTCATAGCTGGCCGTCGAGCCGAAAAAGTCGACGTCGGTCCACCCGATCTTGCGCGCCGTCGCGTACGGTACGATCGAGTCGCGCACGATCGTGCCGAAGACGACCAGGTCGCAGTTGGCCGCCTTGAGCTTGGTGATCTGCGCCGTGAAGTCCTGGTCGGTCGGCTTGTGGGTGGTCGTCTCCACGACCTTCACCTTCATCTTGTCGGCCTGCATCTGGACGCCGTCCAGCACTTCCTTGCCGAAGTCGGTGTCCTGGTACATGACACAGAGCGCCTTCTTGCCCTTCTTGCCCACGAAATAGTTGATGCCCGCGCGCACCTGGTCGACGTACGAGGCGGCGCTGTAGAACTTGAGCTTGTGGAACGGCTCGTACATCGACCGCGCGGCCGACAGCGGGAACAGGCTCGGCACGCCCGCATCGAACATGTCCTTGAACAGCGCGTTGTTCATAGGCGTGCCGAGCCCCGCGACCATCGCGAAGATGTGATCGCGGTTGATCAGCTTGGTCCCCGCCTGCACGGCGCGCGGCACCTGGTACTGGGTATCCTCGACCACCAGCCGGATCTTGCGGCCGTGGACGCCGCCCTTCTCGTTGAGCTCGTCGAACCGCATCTTCACGGCGTTCGACGACGAGACGCCATAGGTGGCGGCCGGACCCGAGAGGTCGGTGTGCATCCCCAGCACGATCTCGGTCTTGCTGACGCCGCGGGTCTCCCGCTGCGCGGTGGCCACGCCCGCCAGCGCGACCGCGCCGATCAGCACACCCACCGCGACCAGTCGCATCCTCATCATTCGCTCCTTTCGTCGTGACGCCACGCCCGGGCGCCGCCCAAGGGGGCTACGCCTCGGCGTACATGGCGTCGATCACGTCCCTGTACTTTCGGTTGACGAACGCGCGCTTGAGCTTCATGGTCGGCGTGAGCTCCTCGTCCTCCGCGGTGAGGATCTGCTCGATCAGCCGAAACTTCTTGATGGTCTCGACCCGCGCCAGTTGCCGGTTGACCCGATCGATCTCGCCCCCGATCAGGCGCTGGACCTCCTCGGTGCGGCAGAGCGAGGCGAAGTTCGTGAACGGCACGTTCCGCTCTTGCGCGAACTGGGCGACGGTCTCGTGGTCGATCATCACCAGACAGGACAGGAACTTCCGCTTGTCGCCGATGACGACGGCGTCGGAGATGTACGGGGAGAACTTGAGCTGGTTCTCGATCTCCGACGGAGTGACGTTCTTGCCACCCGCGGTGATGATGATGTCCTTCATCCGGTCCGTGATCCGCACGAACCCATCGGAGTCCATGAGGCCGACGTCGCCGGTGTGGAGCCAGCCATCGACCACCGTCTCGGCGGTCTTCGCCGGATTGTTGTAATACCCGAGGAACACGTGGGGACCCTTCAACAGGATCTCGCCCTCGGGCGAAATGCGGACCTCCGTGCCGGGACGGGCGACGCCCACCGAGCCGAGCTTGATGTGGTCGGCCGGCATGGCGGTAGCGAGGCCGCAGTTCTCGGTCTGGCCGTAGACCTCGCGCATGTCGATGCCGAGCGCCATGTACCACTTGATGAGGTCGGGCGCGATCGGCGCAGCGCCGGTGGCGGCGCCCCGGGCACGATGCAGCCCCATCGAGCGCTTGACGTTGTCGAGCACGAAGAAGTCGGCGACCCGAAAGAGCAGACGAAGGCCCAGGCCGGGCCGCCGGCCGGCGAGGCGCTGCTCGGCGACCCGCGCGCCGATCGAGAGCGCCCAGTGGTAGGCGAGTCGGCCCGGTCGGGTCGCGTCGCGCATCCGGAGCGCGACCGCCGAATAGAACTTCTCCCAGATCCGCGGCACCGCGAAGAAGAGCGCCGGCGCGACTTCACGGATGTTTTCGGGCACCGTGTCGATGCTTTCGGCGAAGTTGACGGTCGCGCCGGTGCGGAGCGGGTTGAATACGCTGACCGTACGCTCGGCGATGTGGCAGAGCGGCAGGAAGGAGAGCTGCTGATCCCCTTCATGAAGCTCGGCGACGTAGTCGGAGTAGTCGATCTGGAACAGGATGTTGCCGTGGCTCAGCATGGCCCCCTTGGGCGGTCCGGTCGTCCCCGAGGTGTACACCAGGATCGCCAGATCGTCGGGCCTGGCGATCTCGACCATTCGATCGAACGCGCCGGGGTGTTCGGCCTCGTAGCGGAGCCCGATCTCCAGGAGGTTCTCGAACGACAGCACCTGCTCGTCCTTGAAGGCGTGCAGCCCCTCCGGATCGAAGACGACGATCTTCACGAGCTGGGGGCAGCCGGCGCGGACCTCGAGGATCTTGTCGAGCTGCTCCTCGTCCGCGGCGAAGAAGAAGCGCGTGCCGCTGTCGTTGACGATGTATTCGACCTGCTTGGCGGAGTCGGTCGTGTAGATGCCGCTGGTGACGCCGCCGACCGACAGGGTCCCGAGGTCGGTGTAGAGCCACTCCGGGCAGTTGTCGGCCATGATCGCGACCACGTCGCGGGGGCGCAGGCCGAGCGCGACCAGGCCCAGGCCGACGTGCTTCGCCCGCGCGCCGTACTCGCGCCAGCTGACCGCGCGCCAGACGCCGAGGTCCTTTTCGCGCATGGCCACGCGGTCGCCGCGCTCGCGCACGACGTGGCGGAAGAGCTTCGGCAGGGTGTCCTGGCCGAAGACGGTGGTCGCGGTCTCGGTCGTCACCGCCATGTCTTCTTCCTCTTCCAGCGCCGCGTACCGCGGACGCCCGACTCTTTCATACCGAGGTAGAACTCCTTGATGTCTTCTTTCTCGAGCAGCCGCGCGCAGGTGTCCTCCATCACGATGCGGCCGACCTCGAGCACGTAGCCGTAGGCGGCGATGTGCAGGGCCATGTTGGCGTTCTGCTCGACCAGGAGAACCGTGACCCCGCGCTCCCGGTTGATTCGCGCGATGATCTCGAAGATCTCCTTGACCAGCCGCGGCGAGAGCCCGAGCGACGGCTCGTCCAGCAGCATCATCCGGGGTCGTGCCATCAAGGCTCGGCTGATCGCGAGCATCTGCTGCTCGCCCCCGGAGAGCGAGCCCGCGCGTTGCTCGGCACGCGCTCGCAGGATTGGGAAATACGAGTAGACGAGCTCGAGGTCCTCGGCGACCCCCCCGGCGTCCTTCCGCGTGAACGCGCCCATCCTCAAGTTCTCACGGACCGAGAGGAACGGAAATACCTCGCGCCCCTCCGGGACGTGACTGATGCCCAGGCGCGTGACCTTGTCGGGGTCCATGCCCTGGATCTCCCGTCCCGCGAAGGTCACCGTACCTTTCTGCGGGTCCATCACGCCGGAGATGGTCTTGAGGATCGTACTCTTGCCGGCGCCGTTCGCGCCCAGGATCGTGATCACGGCGCGCTCCGGCACCTCGAAGCTGACACCCCGGATGGCCATGATCGGGCCGTAGTAGGTTTCGAGGTTCGAGACGGCGAGGAGCGGCTCGGGCATGTCGTCAGCCGCCGAGATAGGCCTTGATGACGTCGGGATGGTCCTGCACCTCGCTGGCGGTTCCCAGAGCGATCGGCCGCCCGTAGTTCACCGCGAGGACCCGGTCGGAAACCGAGCTGACCAGGCTCATGTCGTGCTCGACCATCAGCACGGTGACGCCCAGGATCGTTCGGATGTCCTGGATCCAGAACGCCATGTCCGCGGTCTCCTCGACGCTGAGCCCCGAGGACGGCTCGTCCAGCAGTAAGAGGCGCGGCCGCGTGCAGAGCGCGCGCGCCATCTCCACGACCTTGCGGATGCCGTAGGCGAGGTTGACGACGAGGCTGTCGCGGTGCGGCTGCAGATCGAGGAAGTCGATCACCTTCTCGACCGCTTCTCGATGCTCGAGCTCGAGGGCGCGCACGCGGGGCAGGAACAGGAGCTCGTCCACGAAGCGTGACCGCTTGTGGGCGTGGCGGCCGAGCAAGAGGTTCTGGAGCACGGTGGCGTGCTCGAACAGCTCGATGTTCTGGAACGTCCGCGCGATGCCGCGCCGGGCCACCTCGTGAGGCGGCACCCGCGTGATGTCCTCCCCGTCGAAGACCAGGCGGCCCGCGCTTGGATCGTAGATCCGCGAGACCAGATTGAAGATGGTCGTCTTGCCGGCGCCGTTGGGGCCGATGATCGTGAAGACCTCGCCCGGCTCGATCTGGAAGCTCACGCCGTCGACGGCCCGCAGGCCGCCGAAGTCCATGACGAGCCCCTCCGCGGCCAAGAGGCTCAACGCAACCGCTCCGACCGCATGTAGGCCTTCTGCCGGCGGAAGGTGGCGCGCTTGTAGAGAGGGAAGGTCGAGAAGTAGAGCTGGATCTTCCGCCAGCGGCCGTAGATGCCCAGCGGCTCGAAGAGGATGAAGAGCACGAGGATCAGCCCGAAGAGCCCGGGCTCCAGGCCCGGCTTCTTGACGAACTGATCGACCGCGAGGAACGCGGCCGCGCCCGCGTCCTTCCCGAACGGTCCCACGAGGGCGCTGGCCCACGCCGGGATCAGGTCGCGCGCCTGTGAGATCGCCACCGGGAGCATCGCCACGAAGACAGCGCCGAAGAACGCGCCATGCAGGCTGCCGAGACCGCCGACGACTACCATCAAGAGAAACTGGATCGAGAGCAGCACGCTGAAGATGTCCGGCGCCAGAAACCCGATCTTGTGCGCGAAGAGCGCGCCGGCCGCTCCCATCAGTGCCGCCGAGTAAGCGAAGGCGCTGGTCTTGTAGACCGCCAGGTTGACGCCCATCGACTGCGCCGCGATCTCGCTGTCGCGGATCGCCACCCAGGCGCGGCCCGTCGGCGAGCGCAAGAGATTGCCGGTCAGCCACAGGCCGGCGATCAGGAAAACCAGGCACAGGAAGTAGAACGCGGCGTCACCACCGAGGTAGACGCCGAAGACGACGGGCTTGTCCACCGGCTTGCCCTTGAGGCCGCCGGTCACTCGCTCCCAGCGCGTGAGCACCTCCTGGATGATGAGCGCGAACGCCAGGGTCGCGATCGAGAGATAGACCCCGGTCATTCGCAGCGCGGGCAAGCCGACGAGCACGCCGGCCACCGACGTCACCATGCAGGCGAGCGCGACCCCGACGATCCACGGCAATCCCAGGTCCTGGATCGCGTAGACGTGCGTATAAGCGCCGATCCCGAGGAACGCCGCGTGCCCCAGGCTGACGAGGCCGGTATAGCCCGCGAGCACCATGAGCGAGAGACCGCAGAGACCGTAGATGAAGACGAGGCTCACATCGACCAGATACGCCGGGATCAGCAACGGCAGCACCAGCAGCCCGATCAGGAGCGCCAGGTACCAGTTGCGCTGGACGTCGTCGCGGAAGATTCCGAGGTCCTGCGTGTACGAGGTCTTGAAGATGAAGCGCACCGCTCAGACCTTCTTCCGCGCGATGCGACCGAACATTCCCTGCGGCCGCACCGCGAGCACCACGAGCAGGACGACGTACGCGGCGACGTCCTTGAACCCCTGCGGCAGGTAGGCGCCGGAGAGGAGCTCGATGAGCCCGATGGTGATTCCGCCGACCAGCGCGCCGGGGATCGAGCCGAAGCCGCCCAGCACCGCCGCGGCGAACGCCTTGAGCCCGATGAACCCCAGGTTGATGTCGATCAGGGACACGGGCGCCAGCAGGACTCCCGCGATGGCCGCGACACCGGCCGAGATCGCCCAGATCAGCGAGAACATCAGCTTCACCGGGATGCCCATGTAGTAGGCGGCGAGCTGATTCTGCGAAGCGGCCTGCATCGCCAGGCCCACCCGCGTGAAGGTGAAGAACGCGTAGAGCAGACCACAGAGGAGGACGGTGCCCACGATGATCGAGACGTATTCGTGGCTGACCGCGACGCCGGCGACGCGCGTCGCGCGTGCGCTGAACGGGGTCGGCAGCGTATAGATCTCCGAGCCCCAGGCGATCGACGCGAAGCTCCGGAAGATCGCGCCGAGACCGATCGTGAGCATGACGACCGAGAACTGGGGCTGGCCGATGACTCGCCGGAGGATCGTCGCGTCCAGCGCGGCGCCGAAGAGCCCGACCAGCGCCACCGCCAGGGCGAGAGCGGTCCAATAGCCCACGCCGTACCAGACGACGAACATGTAGCAGGTGAAGGCGCCGAGCATCAGGAGGTCGCCCTGCGCGAAGTTGACCAGCTCGGTCGCCTTGTAGATGAGGACGAAGCCGAGCGCGACCAGACCGTAGATGCAGCCCACGGCTAGCCCGTTCAGTACGAGCTGCAGGATCGTGTCCAGAGACCCTCCTCGGATTCGCCCGGCCAGGGCGCCCGGCCATCGCCGCCGCGCCGCGACCGAAATGCTCCGTTTATAGCCGAAATGCTCCTTTCAAAGCCAGCGCCCGTGGGATTGCCTCGCGGCGACGGCTCGTTTACACTCCGATGAACAGCGGTTCATTTCAGCGGGAGGCCCTCCATGGATCGTCCGATCGCCTACGACAAGCTCGCGCGGGAAGAACGGTTCGTGAGGATGCGCGCGCGCGAGGTCGCCGAGATCAAGGTTTCCCAGGGGCTTCCGCCGTTTCCGGATCTCTCCAGTAGCGAGTCGATCAAGGAGCGCGTGCACGGGATCATGGTCGGCGAGCTCCAGGCGATGGAGGGCGCCGGCCGGAGCGTGTGCGACTTTCCGGACGCGCCCTGGGAGTTCACGATGGACATGGCGCGCCAGACCTGGGACGAGTCGCGCCACGTCGAGATCTATCTGAGGCTGCTCGAGCACCTCGGGGGCTACGCCGGTGAGTTCCCCGAGACGACCATCCTCTGGCGCTGCGCGTGCGCCGAGGACGCGGCGGCGCGAGTCGCCGGGGTCAACCGCGGTCTCGAAGGCCTGGCGTGTGACGTCTTCAACCAGCTCGTGCACATCGCCCGGAAGATCGGCGATCCGATCCTCGAGCGCGCGGTCGACTTCGTCCTGGCCGACGAGATCACCCACGTCCGCATGGGCTCGAAGTGGCTGACCAAGCTGACCGAGGGCGATGCCGAGCGTCGGCGTCGCGCGATCGAGTTCCAGGAGAGCATCGACGAGCGGTTCAATCTCGGTGGCGTCCGGCGGGAGGGTGACCACGACGTGGTGTCGATCTCGATCGCGACGGACGTGCGCCGGATGGCCGGCTTCACCGACGAAGAGATCGAGCGTCTGATCAAGACGACCCAGCGATCTCAGGTCTACTGACCTCGTGGCCGAGCCCCTGGAAGGAACGTTCAGCGCCGAGCACTCTGCTCGTCTACTCCGCAACTACCGCTACGTCGTCGAGCGCACCATGCGCGCGCTCGGCGGCTGGATCGCCCTCACGCCCGAGCTCTCGGCCAAGCTCCTGATGGGTCGGCACGTGTGGGACCTGGCCCAGCAGTGCGACGCCTTCGGGCAGCGGCTGCCCGAGCTCCGCTCGCGCGCCCACGTCTCGGAAGCCGCGAACCCCGCGGTCGCGGCATTCATGGACTCGCTCGAGGACGCCGAAGGGCCCGACCAGACCGTCGATCGGCTGGTCGGCGTGTACGGCGTGCTGAAGCCCCATCTCCTCGCGACGTATCGGGATCATCTGGCCCGCGCCAATCCGGTCTACGAGCCGCCGACCCGCCGCATCCTCGCCCGCTGCATCGACGACGAGGAGCGACACATCGCGGCGGGCGAGACGATCCTGAAATATCTCGCCGCCGGCCCGCGCGTGAGCGAGCGCGCGAGCGCGCGGCGCCGACATCTGGAAGGCGTGCTGGCCGTCGCCGGCGGCGTGACGGGCGATGGACTTCCGACGCGCGACGCGCCGGAGGTTGCGCGGCGCCAGATCGATCTCTCCGACGACGCGCGGGAGTTCATCCGGCTCGAGAAGGCCACCGGCACGTGGCCGGTTCCCGAGGATCTCGACGAGGCGCAGCGCTCGTTCGCCGCGGCGCTCGTGGCCGGTGACGGCACCGCCCTGGCGCGCTGGCTCGTGCCCGGTCTCGAGCTCGAGGCCACCGCGTGGAGCTCCCTGCGCGGCACCTGCTACTCCCGCCACCTGACCGTCGCGTTCGCGCGGCTCGGCCATCAGCGGCTCGTGAAAACGAGGCTGGAGGGTCCGTCGAGCTCCGCGACGGTGCTCGCCCGCTGGACCTCGTCTCCGCAGGGCTGGCGCATCGCCGCTCTCGACGTCGCCGGGCGAGACGCCGTCCGCCCGGCCTAGCTTCGTTGTTCGGCACGGTCCTAGTCGCCAATCGAGGGGAGATCGCCCGCCGGGTGTTCCGTGCCTGCCGCCAGCTCGGGCTCAAGACCGTCGCGGTGTATTCGGAGGCCGACCGCGGCGCTCCACACGTCCGCGACGCCGACGAGGCGGTGGAGATCGGCGCCGCGCCCGCGCGCGAAAGCTACCTCAACGTGCCGCGCATCCTGGAAGCGGCCCGTCGAGCGCGCGCCGACGCGATCCATCCCGGTTACGGGTTTCTCTCCGAGAGCTGGCGATTCGCGGAGGCCGTGCAGCAGGCGGGGTTGGTCTTCATCGGTCCGCGGCCGGACGCGATCCGCAAGATGGGCGACAAGATCGAGGCGCGGCGCCTGATGTCCGCCGCCGGCGTCTCCGTGTTGCCCGGCAGCTTCGATGCCGTGGGCGACGTCACTCGAGCCGAGGCCGTGGCCCGTGAGGTCGGCTACCCGGTGATCCTCAAGGCCGCCGCCGGGGGCGGCGGCATCGGCATGGCGCGTGTCGACAGGCCCGCCGATCTCCCACCCGCGTTCGCTGCGGCGACCCGCCGCGCCCAGGCTGCCTTCGGCACCGCCGACCTCTACGTCGAGCGCTACGTGGAGCGGCCGCGCCACGTCGAGGTCCAGGTGTTCGGCGACGACGCAGGAACGGTCGTGCACATGCACGAGCGCGAGTGCTCGATCCAGCGCCGCCACCAGAAGCTCGTCGAAGAGTCGCCGGCTCCGGGATTGCCAGCGGCGACGAAAGATGGGTTGACGACCGCGGCGGTCGGCGGCGCCCGCGCCATCGGCTACTCGAACGCCGGGACGATGGAGTTCCTCGTGGACGAGCGCGGGGGATTCTATTTTCTCGAGATGAACGCGCGCCTGCAGGTCGAGCACCCGGTCACGGAAGAGGTGACCGGGCTCGATCTCGTCGTCGCCCAGCTCCGAGCCGCGGCCGGCGAGCCGCTCCCCTGGCGCCAGGGCGAGATCGTCCAGCGTCGCGCGGCCATCGAGTGCCGCGTGTATGCTGAGGACCCGTCGAAGGGCTTCCTGCCGTCGCCCGGCACGGTCCAGAAGCTCGAGCTACCGTCGGGAGAAGGAATCAGGATCGAGTCGGGGATCGAGACCGGGAGCACGGTGTCCGTCCACTACGATCCGCTGCTGCTCAAGCTGGTGGCCCACGGAGCCACGCGGGCGCAGGCCATCGAGCGCATGACCGACGCGCTCGATCGCTCGGTGGTCGAGGGTGTCCAGACGACGATCCCGTTCCTGCGCCGGGTCGTCGCGAGCACCGAGTTCCGCGAGGGTCGTGTGCACACGCAGATGCTCGAACAAGGAGCCTTCAATGCCTGAGGAGATCAAGGCGCACATCACGGGGGTCGTGTTTCAGATCACCACCAAGCCGGGCGACCGCGTGGCGGCGGGCGACGCGGTGATCGTGCTCGAGTCGATGAAGATGGAGATCCCCGTTGAAGCGCCGCGTGCCGGCGCGGTGAAAGAGATCAAGGTCCAGGAAGGGCAGACCGTCCAGGAGGGCGACGTCGTCGCCGTGCTGGAGTAGGGGGACTCCGATGAGCGTCGAGCTGATCCGTGGCCTATACGACTACCATCGCTGGGCCAACCGCCGGCTTTACGACGTCGCCACCGCGCTCGGTGAGGATCTTGCGTCCCGCGACGTGGGCAAGCAGTTCAGCTACAAGACGATCAGACGGATGTTCGGCCATCTCTACGGA
>Ga0209056_10007556_pt1 | contig 11189 bp, 14 predicted proteins | sample GraSoiAngelo_114_FD_185876 | JGI IMG/M metagenome (GOLD analysis project Ga0209056, IMG submission 185876) | Grasslands soil microbial communities from the Angelo Coastal Reserve, California, USA - 14_0903_13_40cm (SPAdes) (version 2) | ecosystem: Environmental > Terrestrial > Soil > Grasslands... | reverse complement strand
AACTCGGCGCCCTCCGCCGGACCGGCGCGGCGGGCGGCCGACCTTCCGCCGGAACCCCGGACTGCGGACCTGGCGCTCGACGATGCCAGCGCGGTCCAGGCCCGCCTGCGCCAGGACCTGAATGAGCTTCTCAAGGCGCACCGCCAGCAGGGCCGCGTCCTGGAGCGCAACCAGAAGCTGCTCGAGCAGACCGAGCAGGAGCTGAGCCGCCAGCGTGGACGAGCCTCCGCGCTGGAGACCGAAGTGGCGGAGCAGCGAACCGTCTCGGGTGAGCAGGTGGGACGGATCCACGACCTGGAGCAGATCGTCGACAGGCAATCGACGCTGCAGACGGCCTATGAGGCGCTCGATCGTGAGCGACAGGACCTCAGCGTCCACCTCGCCGACCTGACGCGCAGCCGGGCGAACGCCACGGCGGAGCGCGACCGGCTTGCCGCTCAGCTGGCGGGCGCGCATGCGACGATCGCCGCGCGGGACGCCGAGGTCGCCGCGCTGCAGATTGACCAGGACGGCGTCGAGGCGCGCATCAGCGGCCTCCAATCCGAGATCGAGCAGCTCAAGCGCGGCAACGGAAAACTCCGGGCCGATCTCGACCGCGCGCTGGAAGCGCAGGCGGCCCAGCATCACCTGCAACTCGAGTTCGACGCCCTGTCCGCCCGCTGGGACGTGGCGCGGGCGCAACTAGCGGAGGCCGAGTCCGCGCTGAAGTCATCGCAGGCCACCATCAAGGCGGCCCAGCGACTTTCCTCATCCGTCGAGTGGCGCCTCGCCCTCGATGGGGTGCTGGACGCGGCCTCCGAGCTGGTCCGTTTCGAGCGCGGCACGCTGGCCCTGGTCGATGAGCTCCAGGAGGAGCTCAAGGTCGAGGCCGCTCGCAACAGCCCGATCGCGGTCAGCGAAATGTCCCGTTTCAAGGTCGGTGAAGGGATCGCCGGGTGGGCCCTGTCGCATCGGGAACCGGTCCTGGTGCGAGACACGCGGTCGGACCCTCGCTTCAAGGCATCCGACCCGAAGCATCAGCCCCGCTCCTTTATTGCCGTTCCGTTGCTCGCCGACAAGGAGGGGCTTGGCGTGCTGACGGTGGCGCGGCCGGCCACTGACCCGTTCACCGAGCATGATCTACGCAATCTCGCACGGGTCGCGACCGACGCCGCGAACGCCCTGATCAATGCGCGGCTGGTTGACCTGCTCAAGCATCGAGAGGACCGGTTGACCACGCTGGTCCGCAAGGCGCGCGAGCTCTCGACCGCCAACGACACCAAGCAGGTCATCGAATTCGTGCTTTCCAGCGCCAAGGAGCTTGTGGGTGGAAAGGCCGCCCTGCTGGCGCTGCGCAACCAGAAAACCCTGGAGCGTGATGCGGACCGGAAAGCCGTGGGTCTCACCGATCCGTGAAATGCTGCCGCCGGCATTGGTCGAGACCGTTGAGAAAGCCGGTCTGAAAATGATTGCCTCGGTGTTGTGCGGCCCGCTGGCCCATCAGGAATTGTCGGAGGACGGCGCGCTGCTGAGCCGGTCAGAGCTCGAGGTTTCGGATCAGGTCAGCGGCGTGCTCAACGTGTACCGCGACACGCTCGATCCGATTCCGAGCGCCGACCTGGAGCAGCTCAAGGCGTTTGCCGAGCAGGCGGCGGTCGCGATCCAGAACGTGCGGCGCTGGGACCGGGTCAAGGAACAGCTGCAGGCGACGTCATCGATGAACACCCGGCTGATGGGTCGCGAGCGCTACATCAACCAGCTGCTCTTCCGGATCCAGCAGCTGGAACAAGAACTCAGTCGCTACAAAGCTGCCTAGCGAGCCCGCAGGGCGAGCCGGCCTTTCGGCCGCTTTTAAAGTCTCTGAACTAAGTGCGCTTCGGCGCAGCCGAGATGAGCTCGCGTAACGGGGCTAGCCTGTCAAACGCCTGCGGCGTTTTCCCGCTAGGTTCAAGCGACCAAGGATGAACGCGTCAAGCACGCGATGGGAGGCCACGACGCCGTCGCCGACCCGACGGGATCCTTTACGGCGATCGGCCTTGAGGTCGATCAGGTACTTCTCTTGCTGCGCCCAGACCAGCTCGATCAGGCGGCTGAAACTGGTCTCCGGGTCAACCGTGATGCCTTCCTTCTCGATCCGATCCTTGACGACGGTCGGGAGTTCTTTGGCTTCCGCCAGGTTGAGCCGCTCCAGCGCCTCGAGCAGATCGTCAAGCCGACGCAGGTGGTAGCGGCGCTCCGCTTCGTTGCTGTATGCGCGAGGTGATTCGTCCAAGCGGTCCTCCTCGATGGTTGTCTAAACCCGTATAACTCCGGAACCCACGATAACTTCGAGGCCTCGCTGCTCCAGGGCCTCAATCACCCGGTTCATCCCGATCGAGTCGCTGGGCATGTGGCCGGTGATCACGAGATTTGCCTTCGGGCGCTGCAGCTGCTCCAGTTCGCGGAGGTCCCGATCGTCGATGTGCATCGCCAGGATGGTGTCAATGCCGTGTTCATAATACGTGCGGTAGACCGGCGCGCCACCATTTGTGCCGGCCGCCATCTGGACGACCCAGCGGCCCACGGGATTTTCTGCCGTACCAAGCCACAGTTCGGGCTGAACCAGCGAGGCCTCCATTTCGGGAATGGTCTTGAGCTCGCCGATCAGCTCGCCCGCGGTGGTGGCGTGGGCGTCGACGACCCGGCCCACGAAATCGATGAAGAACTGCCGGCCGATGAGGTCCGCGGCCAGGTGAATATTCATCATCGGCATCGCCAGCTGTTGCGCGGCAGCGACCACGCGGTCGTAGTTGGCGGTATGGAGCGCATGCGCAACCGGCCGTTGTCGGGTGAGCATCACCTCGTGCGCGATCCCGGCCGGGATGCCTTCGGCGCGCATCTGCGCCTCGTGCCGCTGTATCACGACCGGGAGGCCAAGCCGGGCGTGGGAACCGATTGGATGATGGGCGATCACGCCGTCGACGCCGAGACGCTGCGCCAGCAGCAGCTCGCCGACGTCGACATCGATGGCGACGTAGACTCGACGCACATCTCCGTCGAGATAGACCTGGGAGTCGGCAGGGGTCTGCGCACAGTGCGCGAGTCGGTTGGCCAGGGCCATGATCTCGCTGAGCCGCACGTCGGCATTATCCCTAGAATCCGTCCGTGTCAGGCAATCCGGGCGCCGATCGTCGGGGAGACGGTGGCTTTGCCCCCACCTTCAAGGAGGCGGTCGGCCGCTGGCGACGCCGTCATCGCCACCCCCCGTCGCACGAGACCTGGTTCGCGGTTCACTATCGGGTCGGCTGGCTGGTCGAACGGCTGTCTTTTCTCGAGAGCATTCACCTGCTTCGCCAGGGTCTCGATGTCCGATCGCTGTCGGCCGAGCGGCCGGCGCGCCGGCGTAAGGGGGAGCCCGCGACGGACGGCGTCCACCTCGATGACGACGAGGGCCTCGACGTGGAGAACGAACCGGCCGACGCGATGGCATCTGGCGAGGCCGTCATACCTCCCGAAGATGTCCGATAATTCGGCCATGCGGCGCTTTCGGCCGCGCTGGATCAGCGCGCTCCTGGGCGGCATCGTGCTGCCCTTCGACCCGGTGCTCGGGATGGTGATGCTGATCGTCGGGCTCTGGCGGCCGAAGCGGAAGCCCACGCCCACCGTGATCGAACGATGAAGGTCTATCTCGGCCGCGCCGTCAGCGGCGAGCTCGGCCCGCGCAGCCTGGAGGCGATTCAGCTGGCTCACCGCGCCCTGGTCGAGTACGGTGCCGGAATACTTGCCGAGCGAGTGGCCGATCCGGAGTACCGACCCGGCCTGGACCGGCCGGAGCTGGTCGCCGAGATGATGCATCGCGAGCTGCTCGAGGCCGACGCCGGCTGCGTGGAGATGACCGGTCGCAGCATCGGCGTCGGGTTTGAAGCCGGTTGGCTGCTCGGCCGCGGACGTCCGGTCCTGGTGCTGTACGACGCAGACGTCGCGCCGGCCTCGACCGTCGTGCGCTTTCCGCCCTTCGACCATTGCGTCTCGTTTGGCTATCGCGACCTGATGGATGTGAGCGGAGCCGTGACGGACTTCTGCCGCACGATCGCGGCCCACGCCGCTTACCGCGCCGAAGGCTGACCGCCAGTTTATCCCTGCCCCCGCTCGAGGGGGAGGGCCAGGTGGGGGCTTCTAGACTGCTGGGATGAGCTTTCGCGCCTGCATCCTGACGGTCAGCACCAAGGGCGCGCGTGGGGAGCGCGTGGACGAGAGCGGCGAGAAGATCAGCGAGGCGCTCGCTCGCATTCCCGCCGATGTGGTCGGTCGCGCGGTGGTCACCGACGACGTGGAACACATTCAACATCAGGTCCGTGAGTGGCTGCGAGCAACGGACCCGGATCTGATCGTGTCGACGGGGGGTACCGGGCTCGGTCCGAGAGATGTCACGCCGCAGGCGCTGGAACCCTTGTTCGACTACGTCGTCCCGGGCATTGCCGAAGCGATGCGCGCCGCGGGCTTGCGCAAGACGCCGCATGCCATGCTGTCACGCTCGCTGGCCGGGGTTGTGGGGCGCACCCTGGTGCTCGCCCTCCCCGGCAGTCCACGCGGCGTTGCCGACAGCCTCGAGGCCGTGATGGAGGCGCTGCCACACGGGCTGCGCACCCTGCGCAACCAGGTCAGCGATACGCCGGCCGCGCACCGTCCTAGCTGATGGGCCGGATCAAGGTCGGAATCTCATCCTGGACCGAGCCAACCCTGGTGAAGAGCGGATGGTATCCGCCGACCGCGACAACCGCGGAGGATCGGCTGCGCTACTACGCCTCGAAATTCCCCATCGTCGAGGTCGACAGCACCTTCTACGCCATCCCCAACGAGAGGACGGCGCAGCTGTGGGTCGAGCGCACGCCAAAAGATTTCACCTTCAACGCCAAGGCCTATGCGCTGCTCACCCAGCATCCGGCCCCGGCGACACGCTTGCCGAAGGATCTTCGCGAAAAGCTCTCCGATTCGAAGCGCAACTTGTACTTCAAGGACCTGGGCCCCAAGGAAAAGGAACGCGTGTGGGATCGGTTCCGCGAGGGCCTGCAGCCGTTGCAGGATGCGGGCAAGCTCGGGGCGATCGTCTTCCAGTTCCCCAAGTGGTTCTTGCCATCACCGGCCTCCTACCGGTTCATGGAGGATCTGCGCGAATGGCTGCCCGACTTTAGGATCGCGATCGAATTTCGACAGGCGTCCTGGTTGAAGGAGGAGCGGCGCCAGCGGGTTTTCGAGTTCTTGAAGGGGCGCGGCCTGAGTTATGTCGTGGTCGATGAGCCGCAGGGGTTAGGCTCGAGCGTGCCGCCGGTGGTGGCGGTGACCGCGCCCCTCGGCATGGTGCGCTTCCACGGACACAATCGGGAGACCTGGGAAAAAAAAGGGATCAGCACCGCGGAAAAATTCCGCTATCTCTACCAGCCCAGCGAGCTGAAGGCCTGGGTGCCCAAGCTCGGCGATATGGCGGCGCAGGCCGGCGAGGTGCACGCCGTCATGAACAACTGCTACTCCGACTACGCCGTCCGTAACGCGGCCGACCTGAACGAGCTCCTGCAGTAGCGCCCGGCGGCCGGGCCTGCCCGAAAGGAATTCCCCAGCCAGCCAGTTGCATGGGTAGCGCCGCGGCGCAGCTATGCAGGCCTACCAATCCGCACCGTGTCCGTATTGCGGCGCCACCTGGAACCCGCCAGGCGCCCAGGCCTGCGCCAATTGCCGCAACGCCCTGCCGCCGCCTTCGCCAGGCTACGCCCCGCCGGGCTACCCGCCCCAGGGGCAGGAGCAGCAGCCTCCGGCGCCGGCGCCGTACGGCGCGCCCAACTATCCTCCCCAGGGATACCCGCAGATGCCCCAGTACCCGGGAGCGCCGAATGGCTATCCGGGACAGCCGGGTCAGCCAGGCTCGCCGTATCCGACGTACGCCCCGCCGGGGTACGCTCAGGGGCCGGGATATCCCCAGCAGCCAGGGGCCTACGGGCAGGCTCCAGGCTATCCGACCTACGCCGCCGACGCGCCGGCCTCTGGGTCGACAGCGCTGCGGCTCTTCGGCCAGACCTTCACGGTCCCCATGGCGCTGCCGCCTATCGTGGTGCGTTACCAGCAAGAGCTTGCCTACGCGATCCTGGGCGTGGTGGGGCTGATGGTGCTGCTCCTCGGTGTCACGCCGGCGCTCGCCTCGAGCCAGATTGCCGGCGCCGACCAGGCGGTGGCCACCGCAGTCATCCACCAGTCGAAGATTGACGCGGGCTTCGCCAGCTTCTTCGCCCCGGATTCCAGCGCGACGGATCTGGCTGGGCTCAAAGCCCAGGCGGTGAAGGACCTTCAGTCGATCGACAATGCGCTGGCCATCGTCCAGGCCGACGAGGCCGCCCTGCGTGGCGCCGACCAGCGGCTGGTGGTGCTCCAGTTCGTCGCGCCGCCATCGGGCGCCGCGATCGCGGCTGAGCGCCAACGGCTCAAGACCGCTCTCGATGGGCTCAAGCAGGCCGATGAAGCTCTCACCGCGGGCTCCAACCAGGGCAAGGTCATGATGCCGGCGCTCGACGCGATGATCGATTTCACCAAGATGTATGCCGCCATCGGCAAGCACGACCTCGCCGGTGCCGGCGCACCCTACCCTGACGCCCAGCAGAAACTCCAGCTCGCCCTGTCACTCGACCACGCGCCCGGCGTCCCGGATGCGCTGGCCAAACAGATCAGCGCATTCAATGACCTGGTGAGCAACACCGAGAGCCTGGTGCAAGCGATCGCGAACAAGGACGCCGCCGCTACCAAGAAATACTCGGACGCGGTGCAAGCGGGGCTCAAGACGCTCACTGCACTGGAGGCTGCGCTGCCCGCCGATTACGAGGTCAAAACCTACGCCCATCTGCAAAAGGGTTACGACGCCGCGATGAAGTCCCTGAAGGGGTAATCAGCCCGGCCGGCGCAGCGCCCCGCTCTTCCCGCCGCGCTTTGAGACCAGCGTCACGTCATCGATAGTCATCCACCGGTCGACGCTTTTCGCCATGTCGACAACGGTCAGTGCCGCCGTGGCAACCGCGGTCAGCGCTTCCATCTCGGCTCCGGTCTTTCCTTCGCAGCGCACATGTGCCTCGATCCGGATGCCGGGCAGACCGCGGTCGGGCACGCAGTCGACGTCGACCACGGTCAATGCCAGGGGATGACACATCGGGATGAGTTCGCTGGTGCGTTTGGCTGCCTGAATGCCCGCGATCCGCGCGGTTGCGATGACTTCACCTTTTGGAAGATTGCCACCCACTATCGCTTCAAAGGCTGCCAGGCTCATTTTGACGGCTCCCCGCGCGCGGGCTTCCCGATGGCTGCTGGGCTTGGCGGAGATGTCGACCATGCGTGCTTCGCCACCCGGTCCGAGGTGGGTCAGCCTGGGGGCGCGGGCGGCGCTCATCGTCCTGGCTCCCGCAGGGCGTCGAGGTCGTCGCGCCGCATATCTTTCTGCTGTGTCCGCGCGGCAGCACCGCGGGCGATCACATGGTCACCGTAGCGATCGCGCAGCTCGTCGAGTCGCTCGTCGAGCTGGGCCAGCCTCGATGACCGTCCTTCCAGCAGGCTCAGCTGCGTGGCGCACGGCTCGAGGTTGCTCACGCCCGCCCCGATCAGCCGGATCGGCCGCGAGACATCCAATTGCGTCTCCAGCAGCTGGCGCAGGGCGGCGGCAATCTGGTCGTCTCGGTCGGTCGGGTAGGGCAGGGTGGCCTGCCGTGATTGGGTGTCGAACGGTTGATAGCGAATCTTCAAGACCACGGTCCGGGCCGAGAGCCCGTGCGCCCGCAGGCTCTGGGTCACGTCCTGCAACAGACGGAGCGCGGTCGACCTTACCCTGGCGGCGTTTAACTGGTCATGATCGAATGTGACCTCGCGCGAGATGCTCTTGGGATCGCCGGGGGGGAGGACCGGGCTGGGATCGATGCCACGAGCGTGGGCCCCGAGGACGCGGCCGTACTGCCCGAACAGCTCGCCCAGCAGTGGATCGGGGAGGGCCGCCAGCTCGCCGATGGTGCGGACACCAACACGCTCCAGCCGAAGGGCGGTGGCCGGCCCGCACCCGGGCAGCCGGGCCAGTGGCAGGGCAGCGAGAAAGGCCGCCTCATGGCCCGGCTGGACGACGACGAGACCGCGGGGTTTGCGCAGCTCGGAGGCGACTTTGGCGACGAGCTTGCAGCTGGCCACACCGATGCTGAGGTCGAGCCCGCAGCGCTCCTTGACTTCATCGCGCAAGCGCACCGCGACGGAGTCCGGCTGTCCCATGAGCGCCTCCTGACCGCTGATGTCCAGGTACGCCTCATCGAGCGCGATCGGCTCGATCACCGGCGAGTAGCGATCGAGGATCCTGAAAACCGCCGTGGACGCCTCGCGGTACGCCTTGAAGTCGCAGGGCACGAAGATCGCCTTCGGGCACAACCGCCGGGCACGGCTGAGCGGCATCGCGGACCGAACCCCGAAAGGGCGGGCTTCGTAGGACGCCGCCGCCACGACGCCGCGCTCGCCGGGGATGCCCGCGCCGCCCACGATCACGGGCTTGCCGCGGAGGTCCGGGCGGCGAAGCTGTTCCACGGAGGCGTAGAACGCATCGAGATCGACGTGCATCACGACCCGGCGCACGATGCCAGTCTATCGACCTCCTAAGAGGCTGTAACAGCCCGGTTACACGTTTGCAAATGGCGTGTCGCGCGCGGAACGCGTTGCTATGATCCCCGGGCTGGCTAGGCCCGCCGGCGTCCCTGATTCCCGTCCCCCCTCTTCCGATCCAACGCCAACCCCTCCTTCCGGCGGGCCGCGCTTTCCCCCTTGGGGCGGGTTAGACCGACACCTTCTCCCGTTCCCGCTCGCGTTCTTTTTCAGAGGGTTTTGGCGGGGGGCTGCCATAGGCGCGCAGGTCGTCCTCCGTCAGATGCCCGGCCGCGATCATCAGCTCAACGTAGGTGACGCCGAGGTGCGGTGCAGCCCGGCGCAGCACCCAGGGCGGCGGATTTTCCTTGTTCTTGTTGACGGCCTGGTAGAAATAAATCTGGTTGAGGTCGCAGCGGACCGCCAGTCGGTGCAGGGAAATGTTCTGCTCGCGACACTTGCGCTTCAGATACTCGCGGAAGTCCACCGCCCCTACCTCCAGAACCCATCCGCGAAGTTACTCGCGCGACGTCACCTCATTATAGGTATCGGGTGACCGCGCCCTGGGCGTGAGCCGGCTGATGATGGCCGGCAGCTCTCCCAGCCGCTGGATGACGAAATCGGCCAGGCCGGGGTCCTCCTCCTGGCGCCACTCCCGGGTCAGCACCGCTCGCATCCCCAGCGTTTTGGGCCCCTGGATGTCCTCCTTCACCCGGTCGCCCACGAAAAGCGCGTGCCGAGCCTCGACCCCGAGTTTTAAGAGCGCGTCGGCATAAATCCGGGGGTGTGGCTTGCGCACGCCGACCTCAGAGGAGAAGCTGACGGCCTCAAAGAAGGACTGAAGGCGCAGGGCGGACAGCTGTGCCTTCATCAGCCGGGGCAAGTAGGCGGCATTGGACACCAGACCCATGCGTAACCCTCGCCGCCGGAGTATGTCGAGCGTCCCCACGACGTCCGGACCGACATGGACACTATTCAGCCAGCCATCCTGTTCCAGCTCCATGACGCGCTCGATCAGCGCCGGCTCCAGCTCCAGGCCCAAAGCCCGGAGCGCGCGGTCGTAGATCGCCGCGATCTCGACCTCCTCAGGACGCCCGGCTGCGTAATCGCGCTGGATCTCGTCGTCGACCGCTTTCGAGACCTGCTCGATGAGAACGTGCGCCGCCGGGACTTCTCGCTCCAGGGTGTCGGCCAGCAGCCGGTTGACCTTTTCATAGGCACCGACCAGCGCCGAATGGGGACGCTCGTCGAAATAGATGAGCGTGTGCCCGTAGTCGAAGAGCACCGCCTCAAGGGGTTCACTCACGCCAGCGACCGCAGCGTGGTGAGATTTTCGAGTCCCTCCAGCATCTCCTCGCCGGGGGTCTCCAGCACGAACGCGCAATGGGCCAGCGGCTCATACTGCAGCAACGCCCGGAAGCCCTCGAGCCCGATGTTGCCCTGTCCGATGTTCACATGCCGATCCGCCTTCCCACCGAGTGTCACCGTCGTGTCGTTGCAGTGGCAGGCGCGAATCCGTTGTGCCGGAATGAGGGCGGTCAGCTGGTCCAGCGTGGCGCCCATGCCGTCCGCGCCGCCGTCGTCATAGCCGGACGCGTAGGCGTGCGCGGTGTCGAAGCACACGCCCAGACGGGCGGCGTGCTGGGGCAGCCTGGTGAGGATCTGGGCCAGGTCGTCGAATTTCGCGCCGACGTATGCGCCCCCGCCGGCGGAGGTCTCGAGCAGGCACGTCGTCGATCCGCCTGCGCCGCTCAGGACGTCGTCGAGCGCCGCCACCACCCGGTCGATCCCGGCCTGCGCGCCGTCACCCATGTGACTGCCCACGTGGGTGACGACGTACTGACAGCCATAAGATTCCGCCCGGACCAGCTCCGCGGCCAGCGCCGCTCGTGATTTCTTCATGAAGTTTGGATTCGGACTGGCAAGGTTGATGAGGTACATGGCATGCGACATCGCCGGCCGGACATCGAGCGCCTCGAGCGAGCGCCTGAAGAACGCGGTCGCTTGCGGATCGACCGGCGCCGATCGCCAGGCGCTCGGATTGCCGGTAAAGATCTGGACGGCCTTGAGCTGCAGCGTCTTGATCATCTCGATGGCCTTGTCGAGACCGCGGCCGGTCCGCATGTGCATGCCAATTCGCCGTTCCTGGGCCATCGATCCAATTGTATGAAGGCCCGTTAGACTGAATTTCGTGTTCCGGCTTACAACGTTTTCCGTCGGACCGTACGACAACAACGTTTATGTTCTGAGCGATCCGAAGAGCAAGCAGGCGTTGCTGATCGACGCAGCCAACGACGCGCCGCGCATTATCAAGGAGCTCGAGGGCTTGCGGGTCAGTCACATCCTGACAACCCACGGACACGCCGACCACCTCCAGGCGTTGAAACCGGTGCGCGAGCAGACGCATGCCCAGTTCACCTGTCACGTGGCCGACGAGTCGATGATGCCGATCAAGGCCGATCATCGCGTCGAGGACGGCGAGCGATTTCGCTTCGGCGATTACGAGGTGGTCGCTTTGCACACGCCTGGGCATACGCCTGGCAGCATCTGTTTCGTCGCCGCCGAGCGAGTGTTTTCCGGCGATACCC
>Ga0209056_10007555_pt1 | contig 11189 bp, 9 predicted proteins | sample GraSoiAngelo_114_FD_185876 | JGI IMG/M metagenome (GOLD analysis project Ga0209056, IMG submission 185876) | Grasslands soil microbial communities from the Angelo Coastal Reserve, California, USA - 14_0903_13_40cm (SPAdes) (version 2) | ecosystem: Environmental > Terrestrial > Soil > Grasslands ... | reverse complement strand
GCGATCCTGATCGCAAGCAAAGCCGATATCCGCGAGGAGCTCGACCGGCTCGCGTCCCACGTCGCGCAGATCGAGCGGCTCATTGCCGGTGGGGGCCCAATCGGCCGCCGACTCGATTTCCTCGCGCAGGAGCTCAATCGCGAGGCGAACACGCTGTGCTCCAAGTCGAACGACGTGGAGTTGACCAACATCGGGCTGGAGCTCAAGAGCGTGGTCGAGCAGTTCCGCGAGCAAGTGCAGAATTTGGAATGAGCTGATGACGGCAAGCGGGGGTCAGCAACAGAGCGACGCCGTCGCCCGCCGCGGGCTCATGCTAGTGCTGTCCTCGCCTTCGGGTGCAGGGAAGACAACGCTTTCGCGCAGGCTGCTCGACGCCGATCCCGGCGTGGAGCTTTCGGTCTCGGTGACGACGCGCAAGCAAAGGCCGGGCGAGGTCGAAGGCCGCGATTATCATTTCATCGACGCCGCCCGCTTCGAGGCCATGATCAAGCGTGGCGAGCTGCTGGAGTGGGCGCACGTGTTCGGCCATCGCTACGGCACGCCGCGCGCGCCGGTGGAGGCCGCGCTGGTGCGCGGGCACGACGTTTTGTTCGACATCGACTGGCAGGGGACGCAGCAGCTTCGCGAAAAGGCGGACCGCGATCTCGTCAGTATCTTCGTGCTGCCGCCATCAATGCCGGACCTCGAACAGCGGCTGCGGCGGAGAGCGCAGGATTCCGATGACGTGATTCACGCTCGCATGGCAACGGCGTCCGAAGAGATGAGTCACTGGGCGGAGTACGACTACGTCGTGATCAATACCGATGTCGATCACGCTTTTGCGCAGGTGCAATCGATCCTCGCGGCAGAGCGCCTCAAGCGCGAGCGGCAGATCGGTCTCTCCGAGTTCATTCGCCGCCTGCAGGCGCAGCTTTGATACCGAATTGATGAGAGTGTGGGGCCGCTGGGCGAAAGAAGGACCTGCGTGCCATCAACGGCGCGCTGTAAAGGCCCGCGCGAGAGCAACGAACCCCTCAACCGGCACGGCCTCGGGCCGCGCGGTCGGCTCGATCCTCGCGGCGTCGAGCAACGCGGATGGATCGGTGCCCAGCGATTTCAGGCTCTGGCGCAGCATCTTGCGGCGCTGACCGAACGCGGCTTCAGTCACCCGCTCGAGCGCGGAGCGCTCGCAGGCAAGCGGATTTTCGCGCGGCACCACCTCCACGACGGACGATGTGACTTTTGGTGGCGGCACGAAGGCGCTGCCGGCGACGTCGAACCGGATGCGCGCTTTGCAGCGCCAGCCAACGAGGACGGACAGGCGTCCGTAGCTCTTGCAACCGGGGGCGGCGACGACGCGTTCGGCAACCTCGCGCTGGAACATCAGCACGAGCCGGTCGTACCAGGGCGGCCACGGTTCGAGCGTGAGCCAGCGGACCAACAGCGCAGTGGCGATGTTGTAGGGCAGGTTCGCAACCACGCGCGCGAGGGCGTTGCCGAGGAGCGGGCGCGGATCGAAGTCGAGCGCATCGCCGGCAACGATCTCGAGGCGTCCGGGATATCGCCCAGCAATCTCGCCGAGTGCCGCGATCGCGCGGTCGTCGCGCTCGACCGCGATCACCCGGCGCGCGCCCGTTGCGAGCAACGCACGGGTGAGCCCGCCCGGCCCCGGACCGATCTCCACGACGTCGACGCTCGCGAGCGGACCCGCCGCGCGGGCGATGCGAGCAGTGAGGTTGAGGTCGAGAAGAAAATTCTGGCCGAGCGACTTCTTGGCTCTGAGACCGTGTCGGCGTATCACCTCGCGGAGCGGCGGAAGGTCATCGACGGCGCTCATGCGCGAAGCGCGACTGGACGCGAATGGGACCGCGACGAGAGCCTCGCGGCCAGCTCAAGGGCGGCGATCAGGCTCGTGGGATCGGCGCGGCCGGTGCCGGCGATGTCGAAGGCGGTACCGTGATCGGGCGATGTGCGCACGAATGGCAAGCCGAGAGTCACATTGACCGCGTGATCGAAAGCCAGCGTCTTGATCGGGATCAGCGCCTGATCGTGATACATCGCAAGGGCCACGTCGTAGCTCGCGCGCGCGGCCTCATGGAAGAGCGAGTCCGCGGGCAACGGGCCGCGGGCATCGATACCTTCCGCCCTGAGCCGTTCGACGGCGGGACGTACGAGGGTCAGATCCTCGTCGCCGAGCGCGCCATCTTCCCCGGCATGGGGATTGAGGCCGGCGACCGCGAGGCGCGGACGCGCAATACCGAAGCGCTCATGCAGGTCGTGAGCGACGATGCGGCCGGTCTCGACCACGAGGTCGGTGGTGAGCTTGGCGACGACCTCCTTCAGCGGAAGGTGGATGGTGACGGGGACGACCGCAAGCTCGGGGGACCATAGCATCATCACCGGCTGGGCCGGCGCACCGGTCGATTCCTCGGCCAGCTTACCGAGATATTCCGTGTGTCCGGGCTCGGCAAAGCCGGAGCGATAGAGGACGTTCTTGGCGACCGGATTGGTGACGATCGCGGCCGCCGCCCCGGCGCACACATCGGCCACCGCGCGGCGAATAGCCGCAAGTGCCGCCGGCGCGCTCGATTGATCCGGATGGCCAGGCTCTGCGCTCACAGGCACGCCGATGTCGACGACGGGCAGCGCGGTCTTGAAGGCCGTCCACGCCGCCGCCGGCTCGACCACCGCGATGGTCAGGTCGGGCGCCATCCGCTTCGCGCGTCGCGCGACAAATGCCGGATCGGCAAGGAAATAGAATGGCGTAAGCTTAAGCTCGTCACGCCGACGCCATGCCGCCAAGGTGATATCTGGTCCGATCCCGGCCGGCTCGCCCAGCGTCAACGCCAAAGGCCGTGCCATTCTTACTTGTACTCGAACATGGCGCCGCGTCGTATCTCTTCCAGATATTGTTTGGATCGCTGCTCGTAGCGCTCGGCCATGACGGTCTCACGGGCCTGACGCCGGACCAACGTGTTGTCCGCCGCCGATTCCTTCTTGGCGCAGATCGCGAACATCTCCACTCCGTACTTGGTGACTTCGGGCGGCGTCAAGCGGCCGACCTCGATGCCGTCGAGCACCTTGCGCAGCTCCGCCGGAATGTCAGCCGAGCTGCGAATGACCTGATCGCGCACGGCGACGTCCTTGAGGGCGCGGGCAAAGGTAATTCCATCATCGCAACCCTGAAAACGGCCGCGCAGCGCTTCCGCCTCGCGCTTGCGTCCGTCGATGAGTGTTTCCGGCGATCCGGCCGGAACGAAGAAAAGGATCGGGCGTAAGGTGTAATCGTAGCTGACGGTATCGTCGGACTTCGATTCCATCTTCGTGAGAATATCCTTGTCGCCGATCTGCAGGCTCGACTGGTATCGCCCGCGCACGAGTTGCGACCAAGTGATATCGGCCTTGATGCGCGCCTTGAGCGTGGCGGCGTTGACGCCCGATTTCGCCAGCTGCTCGGTCAATTGCTCCGCCGTTATTCGCATGCGGCTCGCCATCGAAGCATAGGCGGTGTCAACTTCGGAACTGGAAATTTCCAGTCCGAATTTCTTGGCCTCCTTCACCTTGAGCTTCTCGTTGATCAGTTCATCGAGGATCTCCTGGCGTGCAGGGGTCTTGTGCGTCGACAACTGATTGAGCTTGGTGCGCTGCTCGATGTCGAGCGCGGTGATCGGCTCGCCGTTGACGATAACGACCACCTGTTGGGCGCCGGCGGCGGTCGCCAAGATCGAAGCGCCGGCCACCAGGATTATGGCGGTCACCAGTTTGCGGCAGGTCGTGAAACTCTCGAACATCATCGCTTCATCCGCTTCCTCGCCCATGGGAGCCGGCACCTTGCCATTGCTCGTGCGTGGCTAATGCGCGGCGCCGAACACCCCGGGATTGACGACGGGGACGCCTGCGGTCTGGGTGCTCGTAGTGCCGCCAAGCGTGCGCAAGCTGAGCTGCATCATATAGCTGTGGTTGACCGTCACGCTGCCGCTATACGCATAGCTTGTAATGTAGTTCAGGGCCAAGATGAGGCAGTCGTCGATGTATCCGAGGCCGACCTGGGTCTGAGTGACCGATTTGTGGTGAATGTCGTATCCCGCTGCCCCCAGTAGCACCCAGTTCGGGTTGATCTTGAACCGCAAGCTGCCGAGGATGCCTTCGCGGCGTTCGAGGAACCCGATCAACGGCTGGGCGGCATAGTTGCCGTACATGATCATGGTCTGCCAGCGGCCGAAGTTGGCAGTGGTCTCCAGCTCGGTGCGCTCAAGCGTGAAATCGTCCTCGGCAAAACGGAAGCGCGAGGTGAAGGTCAGCAACGAGTTCGGCTGGTACGATGCGCGCGCCACGTAATCCGACTGCCTGCTATCTAGTCCGCTGTCGAGGCCGGTGTTGGTCGTGCCGCCGAGCGTAAAAGAGTTCAGTCCATAGATCTGGTAGGACTGGCCGAACAAGAGGTTGACATTTCCGCCCTGATTGAACTGGGCGGTATATTGGATGCCCGCGTTCGCCCGGCCGCCACCTTCTACGCGGTCCCAACCGGAAAACTTATTGATCTTGAACAGATTTGAATCGTCGAAGATCAGGCTTTGCGCATCCTCGTTGGGGAACGAGCCGACCATGGTCTCGTTCGGCCGCAAAATAAGCTGGGCGATCGGCTCGATCGTCTGCGTGCCCCAGGACTGCACGTTGATGAGCGGGTAGCGGTATTCGAGGCCGGCCACCGGCATGACGCGTCCAACGTTGCTGTCACCGACATTGATGAAATTGGAGACGCCTGTCTGATCGGAGACGTTCATGTTGGCAAAGTCCGCGCGCATACTGAAGACGCCGAAGAAGGGGGTGAACATCTGGCCCCAGGAGTCGATGATGGTGCGCTTCCAATTCCACTCGGTGGACGCTCGGGTGTAGGTGCCGGGGACGCCGCGCAGCAGGCAGTTGTTCGAGTTGATCAGCGCTGGGTCGGCGGTCTGGGCGCAGAGCGCACCGTTGAGCGCCGCCTGCGAAATCGCGTCGAAGTTGGCGGTCTCGCGGGAGACGCTGGTCAAATTATTGTGGAAACTGAGTTCGCCGCCGAATATCGGGCTGTTGAAGACGTAGTCGTGATCGACCACCGGGTGCACGACCGGGAGCTGGCTCTGGTTGTCCACAGGTGAGAGGCCATAGAAGTAGAGCGCCCGCGCGTCAAAGTAGCTGCGGTCGCCGCGACCCGCGAGGTAGACTTGCGATAACGCGTAATCCACGCTGACGTTGAGCAAATTGGTCGGAATTTGCAGGTTTCGGATCAGGCCGTAATCGTAGAGGTAGTTCCTGTCCGACAGCAGCGTCCCGTTCCAACCCCACACCCATTTGTCGGAGATGTTGAACTGTCCCGCCGTGTCCACGCTGTAGCGCCAGTCGAGATAACCCGGCGTGCCCACGAACAGATCTTTGTCGAGCTGAAAAATACCCGTAGCCCGAATGCTGTAGGCGCCGTCGACCAGCCGTTGACGCCACTCGGCTTGCAGCAAGGGACCCTGTTTGCTCGTGATCATGGGCGCGAAGGTAACGTCGTAATCGGGCGCGATCATCCAATAGTACGGGATTGTGACCCCGAACCCGTAGACCGAGCTGGTGCTGTAGTTTGGCGTGAGGAAGCCGCTCTTCTTCTTCACCGTGGGATCGGGCGCCGACATGTATGGCAAGTATGCCAAAGGGACCCCGACAAATTCGAGCCGCGCGTCCTCGAAATAGAGCATCTTCTCGTCTTGATCGTGGATGATCCGCGCCGCCTTTACCTGCCATTTGGGCGGCTTCGTGGGATCCTCCACGCACGGCTCGCAGGCGGTATAGACGCCGTTATGGAAGACCGTGAAATTGCCCGAACGCTCCGCGCGCGGCGCGGCGAAGCGCGTCTGCTCGGGCGCATCGAGTCTCAGGGAATCCACGAAGCCGTCGCGATAGTCGTCGCTGAGGTCCATGATTTCGCCGTGAGTGACCATGCCGTCACCGTCGGTCAGCTGTACATTTCCTTCGGCATGCAGGCGCTTGGTTTTCTGATCGTAGATCACCCGATTGGCTTCGAGCGTGGAATTGCCAAAATAAATTTGCACATTGCCAACGGCCGAGACGCGCTCGTTGGTGTAGTCGTAGTTGATCTCGTCGGCGCGAACGAGCATCTGCTCCTGCGAACGTTCGGGCCTGACAGGGGGCTTCGGCCGCGGGGAGAAAAACAAAACTTGGGCCAGTCCCGGCGACACCCCGGCTGAGCCGGTAATCACCGTGACGGCGAGCGCGAAAATGCCTACCGCCGCCCACCACGTGCGGCAGTGCGACAGGCGCCGATGGTCAGCAGCCCGCGCCATCAGCCGTCCTCCTGGTAGAGGAGCGCAATCAAGCCGGTCACCGTGCCGATGGCGGGCGGCAATCCTGCGGCCGTCAGCGGGGCCATCATTTCGGCTTTGCTCAAGTCTCCGGTGACTTTCGACAAGATGTAGAGCAGGAAGCCTGCGCCGATGCCGCCCAGGACGATCTTCTGCACGCCCCCGAAGCGGAAGAAACGCAAACTGACCGACGCGGCCAGAAGCACCATGGCCGCGAGATAAAAGGGCTGTGCCAACAGTTGATAATATTGCAGTCGATAGCCGGCGGCGGCCAACCCTGCGCTTTCGGCGTGGTCGATATACGACGACAGTTCCCAGAACGGGACGGTCTCGGGCGTGGCGAAGCTTTCTCCAACCTGCACCGGCGTCAGGCTGGTCTGCAGCAAGAAACTCTCGCGATCCGACGGCGCTGTTCCAGGGGTGTAAAATCTGACCTCTTCGAGGCGCCAGTATCCCGACTCGAGGGTTGCGCTTTTGGCCTCGATGCGGTCACGGAAGCGACCGGCGGCGTCGAACCGGAAAACGCTCACGCCGCCCAATTCGATGCCCTGCTGGCGGCTCGACTTGGCGTTGATGACCGACTGGCCGTCCTCGCTGCGTTGGCGTACCCAGAATCCGCGTCCCGTGCTGCGGAAGCCGCTGTCGCGGCCGGACAGGTCGGCTTCAAGCCGCGTCGAATGCTCGCGCAAGTTTGCCGAGATCGGATTGTAGACCGTCGTCAACACGATCCCGATCAAGGCGGCGATGACGAGCGCGGGTGTAATGAATTGCCAAGCTGAAATTCCCGCCGCCCGCGCAACGACGAGCTCCAAGCGGCGCGATAAATTCAAATAGCAGAACATCGCGCCGACCAGCACCGCGAAAGGCATCACGCGCTCGGTGATGAAGGGCACGCGAAAGAGCGTGATCTGGGCGATGAGCAAGGAGGAGACGTCCTTGATATCGGCGGAGCGCCGCAACAATTCGAGGAAATCGATCATTGCGGTCAGCACCAACGTACCCGCGAACACGGCCAGCACCGCCGAGAGGAAGCGCCACCCGAAATATCGCGAGAGTGTGCCGGTGATCATGGCGCTTGTCCCATGAGGGCATTGGTGCGCCGAGCGACGCGCTCCATAACCGCGGTGATTGCATTGGCGATAAAGGCCGGAGGCTCGATGATGACCCCGCGCGAAATAGCGATGTAGCCCAGCACGAACGCCGCCATCAGAGCGAGGTAGGGCAGCGCCAAGGCGATCGGGGTGTGCACGCCTGCGATCATGCCGACGAAGCCCAATCCTCGCAGCGCCGCCACGACGCTAATCGCACCCATGAGCGACATCGAGCGACTCTGCCGCGTCGTGCGCGGCGCGCCGAGATAGGCGTAGGTCATCACGACGAAGGCGAGCGGGTAAAGGGGCGCCGTGAGACGGTCGTGAAATTCGGCACGGATTTGATCCGGCTCATCGGAAAACGTCATCGTGGTCAGCGCAGGATCATAAAGCTCCCACAGATATCGTTCACGCACCGAATATTTCAGGCTCTGGTTGCCGTTCGAGAGCCACGACAGGTCGAACCCATAACTGTCGAACAGCACGAGCGCGGGATCGCGTTGGCCGGTCTCATGCCGTTGCACGCTGCCGTTCTCCAGCACGAGAAACAAGCCGCGCTCGTTTTTTACGATGTCGCCTTGCTCGGCCAGGATGGTTGCTCGTTCCTTCGGATCGCGCTGATCATCGATGAGGATGCCGAGCAATTGTCCGTTCGGGCGCCGCTCGCGAATGTGAAGCGCAAGTCTCTCTTCCAATTTGATGAAACGGCCAGGCTGCACGATGTTGGAGACCAGATCGGCGCGAACTTCGGTTGCCCAGCGCCGCAGTTCGCGCAGCCCCCACGGCGAGACATAGGTGCTGATCGCGGCAACGACCAGCGAGACCACGAGCCCGGCGGCCAGGAACGGGCGGAAGAGAACCCATGGCGGCATTCCGGCCGCATTCATCACGATGAGTTCGGAATCGTTGCCCAACTTGTTGAGCACGTGCGCCACCGCGATCATCAGCGCGATCGGCGCGATGATCAGGACGAGCAGCGGAATGATGAGGCCGGTGATTCCGATGAAGACGAAAATGCTTTGACCCTGATTCGTCATCAGGTCGATGTCGCGCAACGCCTGCGTGATCCACATGAGCGCGGTCACGCTGGCGCAAATCACCAGGAACGCACCGAGCGTGGTGCGGAAAATATAGCGGCCGATGGACCCCATCCGATTTACGCGTCCCCGCTCGCGACAGAAACGTCGGTGCGCCGGGCCCCCGATGCCCGTCAACGGCGCGCCGATGCTATACCCACCCCTTTTTACCCTCTATTTGATCCGGCAACAAAGTGGCTTGGCCAAGGCAAAGCCTTTGAGTATGCACAACAAAACGTTAATCTAGATCGTGTGTCGCGGCGGCCACAGGCGCCGGCGCGGCAAGTCGTTCATAAGCTCTCATGGGGTCGGCCGAGGACGAGGTGCTTGGAAGGGCTTCAGCCACGCCCGGCCCTGGCCAACGAGCGGATGTCTTAGCCCTTTCGTGCTGCGGGCAGGGCGCAGAAAACGCGCCCTTTTTACGTCTTTACGCGAGTACCCGCAGATAAGTTCGCGCAATCGGCGCAAGCTTGATTGCGCCCGCAAAACCGGCTTCCACTTTGCGGCGAATCGAAAGGAAAAGCCCTCATGTCCGGCCGCCTGAAGCTTGAATTTGCCCCCTTCGCCACGCCCGCCAAGGGTGTTCTTGTCCTGTTCTGCGAGGAAGGGGTCAAATTCGGACCCGCCGCGCGCCGTGCGCTCGCGCCGACGGGTGATCTCGTCATGCGGGCGGCCGCAGTCGATCGGTTCAAGGGCAAGAGCGGGTCGGCGCTCGATCTCGTCGCGCCGCCCGGGCTCGATGTGTCGCGTCTTGTCGTCATCGGCGTCGGCAAGGCCCGCGACCTCAAGGCGCAGGATTTCGTCAAGCTCGGCGGGGGCGCGATGGGCAAGATCCCGGCGACCGCGAGTGAGGCGACCCTCATCGCCGATCTCCCCGGCGGCGCCATCAGGCCGGAGCGGGCGGCCGAGCTGGCGCTGGGTGCGCAACTGCGCGCCTATGCCTTCGACCGTTACAAGACCAAACGCAAAGAAGAAGAGGAGAAGGCCGCCAAGCTCAAGGTCACGATCGCGGTTGCGGGCGTGGCAGCGGCGGAGAAGGCGTTTGCCCCGCGCGCCGCCGTCGCCGATGGCGTCGCAATTGCGCGCGATCTCGTCAATGAGCCGGCCAACGTACTTTATCCGGAAGAATTCGCCCGCCGCGCCGGCAGCCTGAAAAAACTCGGCGTCGTCGTCGAGGTACTGGGCATCAAGGAGATGAAAAAGCTCGGCATGAACGCGCTACTCGGCGTTGGACAGGGGTCCGAGCACGAGAGCCGCACGGTCATCATGCGCTGGAACGGCGGCAAGCGCGGCGCCACACCGCTTGCCTTCGTCGGCAAGGGCGTTTGTTTCGATACCGGCGGCATTTCCATCAAGCCCGCTGGCAGCATGGAGGACATGAAAGGCGATATGGCGGGAGCCGCCTGCGTGGTCGGGCTCATGCATGCGCTTGCGGCGCGCAAAGCGAAAGTCAACGCCGTCGGAGCCATCGGTATCGTAGAAAACATGGTCGACGGCAGGGCCCAGCGCCCCGGCGATATCGTCACTACGATGTCGGGGCAAACCATCGAGATCATCAACACGGACGCCGAGGGCCGGCTCGTGCTCTCCGACGTGCTCCACTACGTGAACAAGCATTTCAAGCCGAAGTTCATGATCGATCTCGCGACCTTGACGGGCGCGATCATCGTAGCGCTGGGGCAGGAATATGCCGGATTGTTCGCCAATGACGACAAGCTCGCCGAACGGCTCGTCAAAGTCGGCAACGAAATCGGCGAGCGGGTATGGCGGATGCCGCTTGGGCCGGAATACGACAAGATGATCGATTCGAAATTCGCGGACATGAAGAATACCGGTGGGCGCCATGGCGGCGCCATTACGGCGGCGCAACTGTTGCAGCGCTTCGTCGACAAGACCCCGTGGGCGCACCTGGACATCGCCGGCACCGCCATGGGATCGCCGCAGACCGAGATCAACCGGAGCTGGGGCTCAGGCTTCGGCGTGCGGCTGTTGGACCGGCTGGTTGCCGAATACTACGAGTGAGTCCTGGGCCGGGAGGGCGGACGCAGGCACGAGCGAGGGCGCAATCGCCATGACGGAAATCGTGTTTTACCAGTTGCAGCGCCAACCGCTCGAGCGTGTGCTTCCCACGCTGATCGAAAAATCCCTCGAACGCGGCTGGCGCGTGATCGTGCAGGCGGCTTCGGAAGAACGGGTCGAGGCACTCGACGCGCAGTTGTGGATCTTCCGGGACGACAGCTTCCTCCCGCATGGGACTTGGCGCGAGGCTGAGGCGAGCGAGCAGCCGATCCTGCTCACGCTCGATGGCGATAACCCGAATGGTGCGGCGGTACGCTTTCTGATCGACGGCGCGCCGATGCCTACGGATGCCGACGCTTATCGGCGCATCGTGCTCATCGTTGACGGCGAGGATCCCGACGCGGTTGAGGCCGCGCGCGCGCGCTGGAGCGAGGGCAAGGCGAAGGGCCTCGATGTCACCTATTGGCGGCCGGACGAGGAGGGACGCTGGCAGCGATTGGGATGAGTTGGGTCGAGCGCTCGCTGCCGACGCTGCGGCGCAATCGACACGAAACGTACGGTGCTGCAGGGTGTTCGGGCGTGCAGTAGCGCCATTGCCGTCATTGCCGAAAAGTGTTGGAATATCGCCGCTGGCAGCCGGCTGGCGCAGAGGGGAACGACGCGTATGTCTCTGCTCA
>Ga0209056_10007554_pt1 | contig 11190 bp, 11 predicted proteins | sample GraSoiAngelo_114_FD_185876 | JGI IMG/M metagenome (GOLD analysis project Ga0209056, IMG submission 185876) | Grasslands soil microbial communities from the Angelo Coastal Reserve, California, USA - 14_0903_13_40cm (SPAdes) (version 2) | ecosystem: Environmental > Terrestrial > Soil > Grasslands... | reverse complement strand
TCGACACGAGAGAGTCAGCTGAATGCCACGCTCTCACCCCAAAGCCGCAAGTCTGGATCGAACCAAACTGCTTCCAAGTATGCCTTTCCTGTGCTGGGATCAACTCACGCCGCCTCGCATGTGGGCAAACGAAAGCACACTCCGTGCGGGCGGCGGGGAAATCTGCGCTATAGTCTGTTTTCGTTCAGACTAGAGGAGGAAAAACTCCATGAAACGATCCATTCTCGCGTTTATCGTGGGGCTTGTGGTTTGGGTGCTGGTCGCGTCCCTTCTAAACCGCGTCCTGCGACTCGCCCTCGAAGGCTACGCTGCGGCCGAGCCGCAGATGGTGTTCACGCACGGGATGATGGCGGCCCGCCTCGCGCTCGGTGCTCTTGCATCGCTGGCCGCGGGCGCTGCCACAAGGGCTGTGGCGCCGTCGAGCGCTCGCGTATTGTGGGTGCTCGGCGGAGTCCTGCTCGCGGCATTCGTCCCGGTACACGTTCAGCTTTGGGCGAGATTTCCAGGGTGGTATCACCTTGTGTTTCTAGGAACTCTCATACCGCTTGTCGTACTCGGCGGGACGTTCACTCAAAACCGTTCACGCATTGAGCCGCGTGTGCAGCGCGAAAGCGCCTAGACCTGCCGGTGTTGGTCTTGGAGCCGTGATCCGTAGTGGGGATACCGGAAAGGCAGCGGCATGAAGTGAGAAATTTCCGCACAGCGTAGCGGAGGACTCAGATGGATATAAAAATGCAGGACCCGCAGCCCACGGCAAAAAGGCGTCTAATGCGAGTGCTATTACGAATCTTTGGATGGCTTATAGGGATAGTTTTGGTAATCCTGATCGTGACCGGCTTTGTCCTAACGAATCTGCCCAAGATATCCGCAGATGTTTCTGGTTCTTTGCGTTCTAACGACCTGATGGGAACTGTCTTCTCTCTGTCAAATCAAGCCTCGTGGCCTGTTTACGACGTGAAAGCTGGCTGCGAGATCTTGCGCGTTGACGAACTTCCTCCTGGAAACAGGCATTTTGTAGGGTCGGCAACGTTCTATTTCCCTGAGTCCCGCGCTGAAATCTTGTCTCCTAAGCAGAAATTGACAGTCCCGTGTGGACGAGCCATCGTCACCAAGCTGGGCAGCAGCGAAACGGCCGAAATCCACGCGGAAATGTTCATCGTCGTCTCATTTAGGTCTGGAGGGCTGTGGTGGCACCAATCCGAAAAGATCCCAATGGGGACGGAGAAAACAGAAAATGGGACCTGGATATGGAAAAGCATCCCGAAAGACTAAGGGATGGAGACTCGCCGTGGGTGGAAGCTAGAGCGACGCGGCCGCCGATAAGGGAAACCAAAGGGCGCTGCCGCTCGAACTTACCAAAAGAGCGGATGCGTCGTGAACTTAGGAACTTCCCCCTCGTATCTCATCACGTTGGAAGGTTTGTAAACATAGGTTTTGCCGCAGTCATCACACTGGACCTTGAAAGGACCTTCGAGATCAGGAACGGGGGAAAAGGGATCTGTGTACGCGAGGGGGATTCTATGCCTAAAGAAAAGATTCTGCCGCATATGAAACAAGTAGTTCTTGCAGAGAACGATCCAAGTGTAGTGGATGTCCTGCCACATTTCCGATTCGGCTTGCATTGCTTTTGCGGCCGCTGGTTGCCGTGCGGCAATCGGAGAGGGAGCGGTCTTTCCAGAGGCTCCTGATATCTCGGGCGCCGCAACCTGGGCGGGCGCTGTCTTTCCGGCATTTGCAGTCACGTCCGATGCGGCGGTCGGCGTGGGAGTCGACGATCGAGCGCTGCCGGCCGCGTCCGGTGTTGCAAGCTGGACAGGAGCGGGGTTGAGACAATCCGCGATTTGAGCCGTGGTCCAGCGGTGCAAAGGATCCGGTCGCAAGCACTGGCGCGCGATGTCGAGGAAAGGCTGAGGAATCGTGGATGGAATGACGGGATCGGATTGATTCTCTGGCGATGAAACGGGAGGGTGCTGCGTAAGCAGCTCGACTAACGTCACACCCAGGGACCAAACGTCACTTGAGGCGGCAACCAGTGCGGAGGTTGCCTCGGGAGCGTCATAAACGTCAAGTGGCCGGTAGGCCGGGCGTGGCTCGCCGAGAGGGAGAACGGCATCGCTCGACAGCTTGAGTTGATTGCCGACAGACAGAATGTTTGAAGGTTTGATGTGAGAGTGCACGAAGCCTTTGCTATGGATATGGCCAAGGGCATCGAGAAGCAGCCCGAGCAGTTCGCGAGTTTTTTCCGCGGTGAGTGGATGACCGCGGAGAACTCCTCCGAGGTCTTCCTCAGCGTATTTCATCACCAAGTAAACTAAATCCATGCCCGCAAGCTGGCAGGGGCCGCCAGGCATCAGGCCAAGGAGATTGGGGTGACTGAGCTTCGAAGCGCGGTATAAGAGCGAGGCCTGCGAGTCTGCATTCGCACCAGAACGTATAAACTTAATCGCAATATTTTTTGCTTGCGGGTTGGGGGATTGCGTTTGGAAGACCGCACTATAGCTTGTGCCACCCAAAAGCTTTTGCAGGGGGAGTTTATCATTGACAACCTGGCCTTCGAGTTTCTTCCAGTCATCTCTCATAGGACACCCTTGGCCGCGCTTTGACAAAGGCGGTCGAGTGAAATCGCCTGCAGAAGGAGCAGGGGGCTGGTTTGACCCATTCTCGCACGAAAAGCCAGATAGAGCACTAAGTCTGGTGTCGCTGTTTAGTGCTAGCAGAGACGCACCAACCTGGAGTGAGTCAGGAATCAGCCGCGTGCCTCAGGTGTCGCCCTCACATGGGATGGAGGACACGCAGCCTCTCCGGGCCTACGTTAATCCTATAGAATGACGGCATGCAAGCGTTTGTGGCGCGTCTGACCGGAATCAAAATTGAGTGCATCCACAAATCGTGGACAGCCTCACAGAATACATTAAAGAGCGGCACTCTGATTCTTTGAGAGAGTGGTATAACAGCGTAGAGAAACAAAGATCGCCGCACTAAGGATTACCTGTACGGACGCCTCGATAGAAATTTTCACGATCGGCAAATAAGAAAGGCAATCTCCCAGTGGCTCGTCACGGGACGCGGTGCATTCATTAAATTCCCTCGTAGGAGCTTGTCGTCTGGAGAAGTATCAATGTAGCAATGAGCGAGCGATTAATTTATGTCATCAACAGATTATGTGTCGAAATCCACTCTGAAGTTGAGTACAGATTGAGTACAAGAAAGGGCGTTTCGGAGGGCCTGATTTTGGAGAGCCAAGGTGGAGAGCTTGGCTAACGCTCGATCTGCTTTCATATAACAGCAAGATAATGACACCACTCTGCGAGAGTTGCAAATGCGAAACTCCTTTGGTGCGAATCTCCCCCCTGTGTGGAGGAGCGGTTCGTGGCAGCGATGCCGCAGTTCCTGGCGAGAAGCTGAAAGGGTGACAGTTGCTGCTCCGACAGCAACCGTCACCCTTCGTCACCGCATGTACTTACTATTCGTTCGTTTTGTCCCCGTGATGCTTAGCGGGGCGGAAGAAGTGCCTTGTCGTAAACCTGGACACTTGTTTTCCCACGTGCGCGCCGATTCGGGTCGAGTTTCTGTAGTGCATTCCGCCATAAATCCGGGCGTCGAGCACTTCCTCCAGCGCGTCTGAGAGGCGATCATAAGTTCGGACAGGGCTGACGACCCCCGCAACGTTGCTGTCCATCGAAAAACCGACCTCGTCTGTGCCAAACAGATAATTCAGGGTTTCAGTCGAAGCGCCGCTGAAGCAGCCGTGGGCTGCGGGGTACTCGGGATGGTTCGGCGTGATGATGAGTCCTATCCACGCCGGATCCGGCGCGGTTTCCGAGTTGCCGTCGGTATCGCCTGCTCGAATGGCGGTAACGGGCCGCCAAAAATTGTAGAAATACTTCGCGTCCCAGCAAGCGATCAGTGCATCGGCCGATGCCGTCGCGAGCATGGCGAAGTAGCGGGCATTGTCGGCCAAACCGAGGTTTTTGGCCACGGACAACGCGCGCCAGGCCCGATTCCACTGCAAGGGCGGATTGTCGCTCCAGAACCGGGCGATGTCGGTCTGTTCTGGCGTTCGGAGGCTTCCGACGGCAGGACCGAGCGCCTTGATCTCGTTATAGTCGCGCGCCCAATCTTCGCTGGTGAGACTAAATGGCGGATCAGGACGGAACTGGGACGCGGAGTTTAGGGCAAAGGGCTGCACGAACGGGGTTTCCGGAGCCAGCGCGGCGAGAAACGCCGGGGCGTCGGCACCCAAATGCCCGGACCCGAGCCCGGCGTGTAGATCACAGAGGCATCCCGACCGTCCTCAGCACGCTTGCTCAAGATGGCGCTCGCCGCCTGCTGGCCGACAACGATTCCATTTGCCTTGGCGCTGCCGTCAGGTAGTGCTGCGAGCGATGCCGCGTACTTTGCGTCAAGATCAGCCACCTGCGCGGGGAACAACGCCACCAGGACATCGTGGGCTGCGGCAGCTGTAGCCGCTTCTTCTGAGGCGGGGCGATCCACAGCCGGGACGCTGGCATAGCCCTCAAATGGCGCTCCCTCGATCGCATTCACCGCGTCGTAGATCGCCAAGTGGACCATCGCGAGTCTGATCAAGGCGCGTGGTGACGGTCAACGCCAATCTGCTCATAAAATCCTCCTCGCCTGCCGTTCGTTTCCTTAGAATGAGTGAACGGATACAATAGGCATCGCAAAGATCGCTCGAGAGGGCGAAAAAGTCCTGACCGCGTTCGGACGAATTGCGGAAATTTTTCGGATGTCACCCAAGCGCCTATTCGTCTTCGATCGGTACCGCCTCGATGAGCAAGAGCGCCAGCTTCTGCTCGGTACTCAGGTCGTCCCGCTTCCTCCGAAGGTGTTCGATCTACTGGCCGTGCTTGTTCAGAACGCGGGTCGGTTACTACCGAAACAGGATCTGCTCGATCGGGTCTGGTCCGGCGTTGCTGTGGAAGAGGGCAGCCTGACCCGTGGCATTTCGTCGCTGCGACAGGTGCTTGGTTCGGCTGCCGATGGACAGGACTATATTCAAACAGTATCGAAGCGCGGATATCGTTTCATCTCACAAGTTCGCGAGACAGCCGACGATGAACTCGATGGCACACGATTGGGCATCCCGCTGCCGCCTTCGCTGTTTGCGACCGCTTCGGTTGATTTTGTCGGACGCGAGGCGGACCTAGCGCAGATCCAGGATGTGTGGCAGCGTGCGAAAGATGGTCGCCATCAAATGGTGCTCGTCGCGGGTGAGCCGGGCATCGGAAAGACGCGACTCTCGCTGGAGTTCGCCCGCAGTCGCGCTGCCGAAGGGACTACCGTCCTCATGGGGTACAGCGATGAGGAGAATCTCGTGCCGTACCAGCCCTTCGTCGAGTGTCTAAGCTGGTATTTTCGCCATTGCCCGGAAGTCGAACTCCGTGGCCAATTGGCTGCCATCGGCGCCGGGGGCGAGCTCGCGCCATTCGTCCCGGAACTTCGCAATCGCATTCCTGACCTTCCGAGCCCGCTGCTGATGGATCCGGAGGGACAGCGATACCGTCTGTTCGAAGCTGTGGCGGGAATGCTTGCGGTTGCCTCGCGGCTGCGACCGATGCTCCTCTTGTTCGACGACCTGCACTGGGCTGACAGGCCAACATTACTGCTACTGCGGCATGTCATGCGGTCTGCACGCATGGCCTCCTTTGCCATCGTGGCGACGTATCGAGAGAGCGAGCTCGACCGCACGCACCCGCTGGCGGAAATGCTGATCACGCTGCGGCGCGAGCGGGGTATAACGCGGCTCGCGCTCCGTGGACTCAAGATCACGCACGTCAAGGCACTGGTCAATTCGATCGTCGGACCGAATGCTCCGTCACAGCTATCTCAGGTCGTAATGGACAGCACCGACGGCAATCCGTTCTTCGCGACCGAAATGCTCCAGCATCTGAAGGAGACGGGGGCGATCGCCAGGGTTAGCGGGATGACGGGAAGGACCATCGAGATCGGAGATCTTGGGTTGTCCGAGGGAATCAAAGAGGTCATCGGCCAACGGCTGTCTCGGCTAAGCGAAGCGTGCAATCGGCTGCTCAGCATTGCGTCCGTCATCGGTCGCGAATTCGATGCCACTCTCCTCGAAGCCATAGGGGATCTGCCAGGTAGCGAGCCGTTGGACGCGATTGAGGAGGCGACGCGCGCGCAGCTCGTCAGGGAGTCCCAAGAAGTGAGCGGTCGCTTTGAGTTCATGCACGCACTGATACGGGAGACGCTGTACAGCGAGCTGAGTTCCCCACGCCGGGTGAGATTCCATCGACGCGTGGCCGACGCCATTGAGCGTCTCACGCAGGACATGCCGAATCCGCCGCTGGCCGAACTCGCTTACCACTTCTCGCAGGCGGCATCGGCTGGCGCGGTCGACAAGGCCGTCGATTACGCGACACGCGCGGGCGATCGGGCTGCTGACGGGCTGGCGCACGAACAGGCCGCGCGCCTGTTCGACCTGGCGCTTCACTCGCTCGAACTCAGGCCTCCAGGACCCGAGACTGAGTTGCGGCGGGTCGACCTGCATACACGGCGCGCCTCTTCCTTCGGCGCGCTCGGGCAGTGGACGCTGGAGGTACGCGAGCTAGAGGCAGCCCTGCATCACTTGGATCCGCAGCAGGTTGAGCGGCGGTGCGAGCTCGTGCTGGCTCTGGCGCGAGCATGGTTCCTCCTCCTCGATGTCCGTCCAGTGGAACAGTACGCGAGTGAAGCGCTGCAGCTTGCCGAACGGTTGCAGCGCGCCGATCTCGCCGCGAACGCGACTGCTTGGCTGGCACGCTGCCGGCAGGCGAGTGGAGATCTCGGCGGCTCCCGACGTGATTACAGCAGCTCACACCATGGGGCCGCTGACGCTGTACCTTGCCGGACGATCGACCGAGGCTCTGACATTAGCCGCTGCGGCGGCGGATTCCGCAAGGTCATCTCGCGACACCACGTTCATCATGTACTCCCTCACGCACCTCGGCTTGAACCTGGCTGCCGTGGGGCGCTACGCCGAGGCCACAAAGGTGTTCCACGAAGCCCGCACCTTTGGCCGAAAGTATGGCGCTATTCCGATGCTCGCGCGCGCAACGGCGATGACCGCTGGCCTCCACTTGACCTTGTTTGACTTCGAAGGCGCAGAGGCGCTCCAGTCGGAGGCGTGCGAACTGGCCCGCGGCGTGGGTTTTATCCCCCCAATCGTCAGCGCCGGAATTGACTCGCTATTGACGTTCGCCCGCCTCCACGACCCCGGGCGAGCCGAACGGCTGCTCGAGGAGACTGCCGCAGCTGCTGCAAGCACCGCCGGCTGGCACCAGTGGCTGTGGCAGCTCCGTCTAACGCAGGCCAGGGCCGAGCTGGCGCTGGCGCGAGACGCCGTCGACGAGGCCATCTCTACGGCAACCGACAGCATCGAGCAAAGTCGCGCGAGGGGGCGGCCGAAGTACGAGGCGCTCGGCCTGATCACCAGGGCACGCGGTCTGCATGCGCTCGTGCGAACTCGCAACGCTATCGCAGACGCCAAGACTGCTGTGAGCGTCGCGGACAGGACGGGCGATCCAGTGCTCCTGCTACTCGCGCTCGATGCGCTGATCGGGCTAGACGGCACCGACGAATTGGCAAACCGAGCGCGTGCTGTGACCGACCGCATCTATGATGGCCTGCCCAACGAGGCGATGCGGCGATGCTTCACCGACTCGGAGATCATGCGGCGCATTCGGGCACCTCAGTAGCAGGCATCCCTGGCGCCTGAAGTGTCTAGTCATACACGCGCGTAGCGCTTCGGAATCAACTGCACAAGATTCGCTCCGTTCGCAGCGGCTTCAAGATCGTCGTTGCTCAACACGACAATGACGATCTCCCTGTTTTGAAAGATCTTGAACTGCTCTCACCCGTGAAATGCCAAACCACGCAGTGCCGAAAGTGGCCGTGACAATGCCTAACTTAACAGGAAGCACATGAGCGCGAGCCCTGCTTAGCTCATGACTTTCAGTTGACGATGTACGCCAACGAAGCTAGGCACAACTCCAACCTCTCCGCCTGATGCTTCAGACGAAAAACTCAGCCTCTACTGAACAAAGCCCACGTTCGGTGCCGGGGTGCTCCCTTCCGGTGATTCCTTAATGGTGCCGAATTGTGTTTCATACCGCGCCAAGTTTTCTCCCAACGCCCGCCAGATGCGTTTCGCGTGCCCCGGGCTGACGATCATGCTGTTCAGCAGTTTTCCTTGCGCGCCATTCGGAAAAATATAAACAAAGTTCATCGTGAACTCTTCCAAATTGTGGTGAATCATCACCAGGTTGCTGTATTGCCCCTGCAGCTCTTTCTCGTCCGCTTTGATCTGCACCTGACCCTGCACCGGCTGCTGTTGATCCATTTCGTTTCTCTCCCAGAACGCCGTTTCGAACTTACCACAAGCACCCTTGGTTCGCATGATCGGCGTCCCTCGCCGCAGTCTCCGCCTTCTCCGTTGGAAAGTAGGATCAGGAGTCCGTTGACAAGGGAACACATTAAGTGTAGTTTAGTATTGTTATTTAGCATAGTTAATGTCAGACATGGCACGCACGGTTCCGCCGCAACTCGAAACCGATCCACCGGTCACCGGGGAAACTTCCGACGGTCTCTGCTCCGCATCGGCGACGCGTACCCGAGTTGTTCTGCCTTCCTTGCCGGAATCTCATCGCACCATCCCTTTTTCTTCCGGTGCTTCGTGGTTCCGTAAGATCCTGGCCTTTGCTGGCCCGGGCTATCTCGTGGCTGTCGGCTACATGGACCCGGGAAACTGGGCCACGGACATTGGCGGCGGCTCAAAGTTCGGATACACGCTTCTCAGTGTCGTCCTCATCAGCAACCTGATGGCGATGTTTCTGCAGGCCCTCTGTGCAAAGCTGGGGATTGCCACCGGACGCGACCTGGCCCAGGCGTGCCGCGAACACTATTCTCGCCGTACCGGTCTGTTTCTCTGGGTGGTTTGCGAGATCGCTATCGCCGCCTGTGACCTTGCCGAGGTCCTGGGCTCGGCTGTCGCGCTGAAGCTTCTCTTCGGCCTGCCGCTGCTGGCGGGTGTTCTGATCACCGCATTCGACGTTCTCATCGTTTTGGCCCTTCAGGGGCGCGGCTTTCGACTTGTCGAAGCATTTGTCGTCACGCTCATCGCCTCGATCGCCGCTTGCTTCGGTTACGAAATTTTTTTCGCTCACCCTCTCTGGCGTGAGGCCGCCATCGGCTTCATCCCTCGCGCCGAAATCCTCCGCAACCGTGAAATGCTCTACATCGCCATCGGGATCCTTGGTGCCACCGTAATGCCGCACAATCTCTATCTACACTCCAGCATCGTGCAAACGCGAGCATTCGGCTCCTCCACACGCGACCGGCGTGAGGCCGTGCGTTACGCGATATTCGATTCCACACTCGCCCTCGGCTTTGCGCTTTTTATCAATGCCGCGATTCTCGTTCTTGGCGCCGCTGCCTTCCACACCCGCGGCCTTCACGACGTCGCCGAAATCGCCGATGCCTACAAACTTCTCAGCCCTGTCCTCGGAGCAAGCCTCGCCAGCACGCTCTTTGCCTGTGCGCTGCTCGCCTCCGGCCAGAACTCCACGCTCACCGGCACACTGGCTGGACAGATCGTGATGGAAGGCTTTCTTGACATTCGGCTCAAGCCCTGGCTGCGCCGGCTCATCACCCGCTCTATCGCCATCATTCCTGCCGCCTTGGTGATTGGTTTTGCTGGTGAGAACAAGGTCACCTCGCTGCTTATTCTCAGTCAGGTGATTCTCAGTTTTCAGTTGCCTTTCGCCGTGATTCCCCTCATACAGTTCACCAACAGCCGCTCGAAGATGGGCGAATTCGCAAATTCTCGTCTGACGACCGTGGTCGCCTGGTTCGTCGCCGCCGCCATCCTCTTTTTTAACGCCGAACTCCTCTGGCTCATCTTCCGTTCCGCATAAGTTTTAAGTGAAGTAGTGTTGCGCACAAAAGACAGAATGAAAATGGCAACGGCATGGGCCCTAAGAAAACGCGCTGAGCAATCCGAGCTAGTGTCTTTCTGCTGGATGATCTTTTCTCTGCACTCTCTTCGCCTTTCGCTGCCATACTGAATGTGCGAGAATTTTCCTGCTCGCCATGTCCACCGACGCGCACCACAATCTCCAGACTCGCAAAACCCTTTTCGCTTCGCTCCTTGCCCTTATTTGCATCGCGCTGGTTTACGCCGCTTTCCAGAGAGACAAGCCGTGGGTCGTTCCTGAGGAGGTCAAGAAACTGAAGAATCCTATCGCCCCGTCGGAATCCACGCTACAGGCGGCCAGGAGGATTTACACGGATGAGTGCGCCCAGTGCCACGGCGAACACGGCAAAGGCGATGGCCCCGAGGCCATGATGCACGATCCGCCTCCGTCCGATATCACTGACGCCAGGCACATGAACACGGTCACTGACGGCGAAATCTTCTATCAAATCAGCGAAGGCAGAAAGCCCATGCCTTCTTTCAAGAAACGGTTGACCGAAGATCAGCGCTGGGGGCTCGTTCTTCTCGTCCGCTCCTTCTCCGCTCCATCTGCGTCGCCAATCCAGGAGAAGAAGCCTAACTAACACTGGCAAAAACACAACCGCGTCCCCAAAAAGACTGATCTTTCCTCGTCTAGCTCTCTTCCCAAACCCGTGCCGCGGATATATTCTCATTTCGTTCCATTCACACTCTTAAGGAGACTCATGCCCAAGCTTTTGCTCGTTCTTCTCTTCCTCTGTATGCTGTCGCCGCTGGCCTTCTCTGCACCAGGCGCAATCCGATGCGGCAAATTACTCGATGTTCGCTCCGGTCAGATGCTTGTCGACCAGACCGTGGTCTTCGATGCTTCTGGCACGATCACCTCGGTCGGCTCCTCTTCTTCTACGAAGCTCCCGGATGGGGTCACCGCGATTGATCTTTCGAGTGCCACGTGTCTCCCCGGCCTGATCGATGTCCACACTCATCTCACCGCCGAGCCCACCAATAACGGCTACGCGGGCCTTGGCATCTCGGTTCCGCGCGAAACCGTCACTGGCGTCAAGAACGCTCGCCTAACTCTTCGGGCTGGTTTCACCACCGTCCGCAACGTCGGCGCGAGCGGTTACACCGATGTCGCTCTACGCGATGGCATTGACGCGGGCGACGTCGAGGGTCCTCGCATGCGCGTTTCCGGCCCGGCGCTTGGCATTGCCGGCGGA
>Ga0209056_10007553_pt1 | contig 11190 bp, 10 predicted proteins | sample GraSoiAngelo_114_FD_185876 | JGI IMG/M metagenome (GOLD analysis project Ga0209056, IMG submission 185876) | Grasslands soil microbial communities from the Angelo Coastal Reserve, California, USA - 14_0903_13_40cm (SPAdes) (version 2) | ecosystem: Environmental > Terrestrial > Soil > Grasslands... | reverse complement strand
CCGGTCGGCTCCGCCATCACGCCCCCGGCGCGACGAGAACCTTCGCCGCCGCGTGCCCGGCCGCGAGGTCCTCCATCGCCGACATGATGCTCGCGAGGGGCACGGCATCGGGCGCGATCAGCGCGTTCAGCGGCAGCGCGCCGGAATCGAGCAGCCGGAGCGCGTCGTCGAAGCCGCTCGCGTCGTAGTTGAGGGCGCCGGTCACGGTGAGCTCCTTCAGGATCACGCGGTGGTGGTCGAGCTCCGGGCGCAGCATCCCGGTCCCGACAATGACGAGCGTCCCGCCGGGACGGAGCTGCGCCAGGGCGGCCGCGAACGCCGGCGGCTTGCCGGAGCACTCGAACGCGACGTCGACGGCGTCGTCGGGCTCGACGAGCGGCGACGCCGGCGGGTCGAGCTCCTCCGGAGCCACCACGCGGTCGGCACCGGCTGCGCGCGCGGCATCGCGCCGGGCCGGGGACGGCTCGCTCACGACCACGCGACGGGCGCCCATCGCCTTCAGCGCGGCGACGTGGAGACAGCCGAGCGGGCCGCCGCCCGTCACGAGCGCCGCCTGCCCGCGTGCGAACCGGCTGCGCGTGATCGCGTGGAGCGCGACCGCGAGCGGCTCGGGCAGCGCGGCCGCACGCGGCCCGAGACCAGGCGGGATCCGGTGCAGCTGGCTTGCGCTGACGGGCACGAACTCGGCGAACGCTCCCGGCCACGCGCCGGCGAGCAAATGGGCCATGTAGTCGCGGCAGAGAGACGGCCGGCCGGCGGAGCAGAACTCGCAGGTCCCGCAGACCCGGCCGGGCTCCGCCGTGACCTCGTCACCCACCGCCCATCCGCCGACACCCCGTCCGACTGCCGCGATCCGGCCCGAGTACTCGTGTCCGAGGATCGCGCCGGGCCGGCCCCATCCCTCCATGACGCTGTGCAGGTCGGTGCCGCAGATCCCGCAATAGTCGACCGCGATCACCACCTCGCCCGCAGACGGGACGGGCACCGGCCGGTCCTGGACGACGACGGTTCGGTTGCCCGCGTAGACCGCGGCCTTCATCGGATCGGCCATGCACCGGTCGGGCCACCCGCGTCAAGGCGTGCGGCCTCCATGCGCTCAAGGGTCGGGCGTGAACGCGGCCATCTGGTCGGCAAGTGCCTTCTGGAAGGCGGGCCGTGCCTCGCACCGCAGGCGGTAGGCCTCGAGCACTGGCATCCGCGTGACCAGATCCGTGTGGCGCAGGATGCGCAGCACCGTCGTCATGAGCAGATCCGCCGCGGTGAACCGATCCTCGAGATAGTCCCGCCCGCCGAGCCAGCCGGCCAGGCTCACGAGCCGCGCGTTTGCCGCCTCGACCGCCGCCGGCCGGCGCAGCTTTGCCCATGCCTCCTCGGCGTGAAAGAGATCGATCTCGGCGAGATTCTGGATCCGCGGCTCCATCGTGTTGAGGGCAGCGAACATCCACGTCTTCACCCGGGCTTGGCGCTTGGGATCAGAGGGCATCAACGCCTCGGACCGCTCGGCCACATGCAGCACGATGGCGCCGGACTCGAACAGTACCAACCCGTCCTCCTCGTACGCCGGCACCTGCCCGAACGGTTGAAGGCCACGATAGCTCTCGGACATCTGGTCCTCCGGCCCGATCAGCCGCTCCTCATATGGAAGGCCCGCCTCCTGGAGCGCCCAGCGCACGCGAAGGTCACGCACCAGGCCTCGGGCGAAGGGCGGTACCCAACGGAAAGCACTCACCCGGATCATGGTCGTCTCCGCTACGCCGACTTCGGCGCGTGCCAGTTGCGCGGGATGGGCTGGAGCATGCTGACGCGGTTGCCCTCGGTGTCGGTGAACGAGACATATTGCCCCACACCGGGTATCTCGACCGGCTCGCCGAGCACATGACCGCCAGCATCTCTGACCTTCCTCATTGATCTGTCGATATCGTCCACCGCGATCACGATGGACGGGTGTTGCGCGGGCCAATCGGGCTTCTTTTGGAAGAAGCCGCCGTTGATCCTGCCGGGTGTTCTGGGACCGCTCTCGTCGGTGTCGGTAGTCGTTGCGACGACGTAGTTGCCCATATCCTCGCCGAGCATCTGCGTCTGCCAACCAAATGCCGACCCATAGAACTTCGCCATCCGCTCCCGATTGTCGTACGGCATCTCGAAGTGAACGACGGGATTCATTGTCTCTTCCTCCTAGTCACGCTCCATCAGGCGTCTCGAGACGCTGGCCCAGCGGCAGCATCCATCCAGAACACCTCCCAGTGGTGGCCGTCGGGATCGTAGAAGCTCCAGCCGTACATGAAGCCGTGGTCCTGGGGGTCGACGGCGTAGGCGCCGCCGGCGGCGACGGCCGTCTTCACCAGCTGATCGACCTCGGCCCGGCTGCCGGCCGAGATGGCGAACAGCCCCTCGGTGTGCGTGCGGGTGTCGCAGAGCTGCCGTTTGGTGAACGTCTCGAAGAACCGCTCGACCAGCAGCATCACGAAGGCGTCCTCGCCGACGATCATGCAGGTCGCGTTCTCGTCGGTGAACTTGGGCTCGAACGTGAATCCGAGCTTGGTGAAGAAGTCGACCGAACGCTTCAGATCCCGGACGGGGAGATTCACGAACATCTTGCGGGACGGGGGGGTGGACACTGCGCACCTCCTGCAGGGTTTTGTCCTATAGACGGTCCGCGGCGCCCGAATTCATCGGTCGGCCCCGAAGCGAAGAGAGATCGCGCGGTTAGGTGGCCGCTCGGGCGGGAGCCCGAAGCGCGGGAAGAGCGTCTCGGTGTCGAGGAAGTAGTTCATGGCGGTGCGCAGCGAGGCGCGCTCCTCGAAGCCACCGAGCCCGCGCCAGGCCCGCACCATGGTCTCCTGCACGGCGTCGTCGGCGTCGGCAGCTGAGCCCATCATGCGGTAGCAGTGGCCGGTGAGCGCGGCGCGGTGCTGCTCGAGGTCGTGGGGGGAGGCCATCGCTCGACGATGTAGCAGGGCTGCCGAGCCGTTGGCAGCCCCTTGGCCTCTAGATAGAGGGAGACGCGCGACCGGGCTGGTCTCGGGGTGAGCAGTGGAAGCATCTCTCGCGTGCGTCCGGAAGGGCCAGTTGACAGGTGACCAAACAGTCACATATATTCGGTGTGTGAAGGCAGTGTTCCGGGCCCTTGCCGCCCCGCCGCGCCGGAGGCTGCTCGACGCGCTGTTCAAGGAAGACGGGCAGACGCTCAGCGCGCTCGAGCGGCGATTGCCGATGACGCGCTTCGGCGTGATGAAGCACCTGCGGGTGCTCGAGGAGGCCCGCCTCGTGGTCACGAAGAAGCGCGGGCGCGAGAAGCTGCATTTCTTAAACGCCGTCCCGATCCGGCTCGTCCACGACCGCTGGGTGAGCAAATACGCCGAGCCCTGGGCCGCGACCCTGAGCGGGCTCAAGCACAGATTGGAGGACAAGGCGATGGAGAAGGTGTTCGAGATCTACATCAAGACGACCCCAGAGCGTCTGTGGGAGGCGATCACCAACCCCGAGATGAGGCGCAAGTACAACTTTGGCGTGCGCGTGAAGTCCGACTGGACACCCGGCTCCCGTTACCAGGGCGTGAGCCCGCTCAAGGAGACCGCGATCCTGGAGGGCGAGAACCTGGAGGTCGATCCGCCGCGCCGGCTCGTCCAGAGCTTCAGGGCCCTGTGGAGCGACGACGTGAAGCGCGAGGGGACCTCGCGGGTCACCTGGGAGATCGAGCCGGTCGGCGATTCATGCCGGCTGACCGTCACCCACGACCAGCTGCGCGACGACGCCAACGCCGAGCTCTACGGCGGTTGGATGATGATCCTCTCCGGCCTGAAGACGCTGCTGGAGACCGGGCAGTTGCTCACGACGCCTGGCTCGCTGCGCTACTCGCAAGCCCCGAAGCCGGCTGCTTGAGACGCCGACGGGCCTGATCGCTAGTGCCCCTGATCGGGCGCCACGGCGGGCTTCGCTTGCCGCTCGCCGAGGCGTACGCCGCGGATCAGCTCCTTCGCGCCCGGGATCAACCCCGGGGCCATGCTGAGCGAACGGAAGCCGAGCCGGAGAAGTTGCGGCATCGTCTCCTCGCGCCCCGCCAGCTCGCCGCATAGCGCGATCGGCACGCCTGGCGCGTCGGTGATGGCGATCGCCAGCAGCCGCAGGACGGCGGCATGGGTGTCGTCGTAGTAGTGGCTCACGGCGGGATCGTCCCGTCCCGCAGCGAGCGTGTACTGCGCGAGGTCGTTCGTGCCGACGGAGAGGAAGTCCACGTGGCGGGCGATCGTGGCGACACCGAGCGCGGCGGCGGGCGTCTCGACCATCGCGCCGAAGGGGGGACGTTTGGCGCCCGGGAACGTCGCGAGCGTGGCGTCGAACAGCACGCGCATCTCGCGGATGTCCGCCTCCAGCGTCACCATCGGAACCAGGATGCGGACGTCCTGCTCCTGCGCGAGCCGGACGAGTGCGGCAAGCTGAGTCCGCGCGAGCTGCGGATACTCGAGCAGCAGGCGCACGCCGCGCCGTCCGAGCGAGGGGTTGGGCTCGACGGGGTGGGGCAGGAACGGCACGGGCTTGTCGCCGCCGACGTCGAGGAGCCGGATCGTGACGGGCCTCCCCCGCAGCGGCGCCGTGAGGGCACGCAGCTCCTCGAACAGCTCGTCCTCGGACGGCGGCAGCGCGCGCGCCAGATAGAGCTGCTCGATCCGGAAGAGGCCGACGCCGTCGGCGCCGTTGTCGATCGCCAGCTCGACGTCGTCGTGCGCGCCGAGGTTGGCCTCCACGGTGACCAGCTCGCGGTCGAGGGTGAAGGCGGGCTCGCGACAGGCGCCACGGCAGCGCACCGCCGCCCGCTCGAAGACCTCCCGTCGTGCCTGGAACGTGCGGCGCGTCTCCGCATCCGGCCATACCACGATGGTGCCGCGCGAGCCGTCGACGAGCAGCTCCTCGAGGTTCCGGATGCGGTGCACGATCCCTGGCGGACCCGCGACCACGGGGATGCGCTTCTCGCGGGCGAGCATGGCCGCGTGCGCTCCCGACGCGAGCGCGCCCACCACGATCGCCGCCACGCCCCGCCGGGACAACGGGACCACGTCGGAGGGGAGCAAGCGCTCGACCACCAGGACGTTCCCCGCGGGGACGTGCTCCAGCGACGACCCGTCGACCCCCCGGAGGTGCCGGAGGACTCGGCGGCCGAGATCGGCGACGTCGTCGGCACGCTGCTGCAGCGTGGGGGCCTTCAACGCCTTGAATCGCTCGTGCAGCCGGCGGAAGACCCGGCGCACCGCAGCCTCGGCGCCGACCAGCGATTCCAGCTCCCGCTCGATCTCACCCGATGAGAGGATGCCGTCGAGCATCATCCCGTGGGCGCGGAAGATGGCGGCCAGCGCGGCGTCGAACTGCTCCTCGATGCGCAGGGCGGAATCCTCGAGCTCGCCGCGGGTCTGCTCGAACGACGTCAGGATCCGGCTCCATTCGCCGGCGATCTGATCACGCGCGATCGCCGGGGGGTCGGGAGCCGACTCGAGCAGGTCCACCACGAGCCACGCCGGGCCCATCCCGAGGCCGGGGGAGATCGCGGCGCCCGTGAAGGTCGTGGGGTAGCGATCGTCCTGGGTCATGGGAGGGTGTGTATCGACGGGCTCGGGTCTTTCTGCGCGGCGAGCTTGCCCACCTATCGCCGCAGGCTCTCGACGTAGGTTGACCGATCCTACCGAGTTGCACTGGGCGTGAGAAGCGTGGAAGCCGGGCTGCTCCGCTAGCGCGAGTGCTCGACCCTGCGGCGTCGCGTCGAGAGATCGCGGCGGCCCTTCGCTGGCCCGACCCCGAGTAGACGATTGGCCTCCGCCAGGGAGACGCGCCCACTGCGCTCGGAGCGCGCGAGGAGACGCAAGAAGCGTGGATTCCGCGACAGAAGAAATCGCTCGAGATCGTCGTCGTCCTCGAGAGGCACCAACGCCGCACGGGGATGACCATGTTTGGTGAACACCACCGTTTCGCGCCGGCAGCGCTCGACGTACTCACTCAGCTTTGCCTTCGCCTCCGCGATAGATGCGACCTTCACGACTCCGTACCTCCTCGTGTCCGATCCGCAGGCGCTCGCGGTCCTTCACTCCGATCGCGACGACAACGACCGTCGCACCCTCGATCGTGTAGAAGGCGCGAAAGCGGTTTCGCGGGCCGAATCGGAGCTCCCAGTGCGCCCCGAAGGGTGCCGGTAGGGTGAGAAGCTTGCGGTTACGGGTCTCCGTCGCCGGCTCGTGAGCCAGAGACCTACGCAGAGCCCGCAAGATGAATGCATGGTACCTCTTCGGCAGTACACGAACATGCTCGACGGCGTCACGGGTGATCTCGATTCTGTACGAGCCCCGCGCCACCTCCCATTTATGGTCCGACTTCTGGTCATGGTCAAGGACTGCGGCTCGCCGCCGTGACGAAGCGGCGATTGACTGGCACCCGTACGCCGTCAGCCCCGATGTCGACTACGCTGCGGAGCCGACGACCCTCGTCGAGTTTCGGCTGGAAGAGGCTGCGGGCGGCACGCTGCTGACCATCGTGGAGTCGGGCTTCGACCGACTTCCGAGCGACCGCCGCGCGGAGGCGTTCAGGATGAACGACCGCGGCTGGGCCGAGCAGACGGAGAACATCGCGCGCCATGTCGCGGCAGCGTAACATCGCGAGCGCGGGGCTGGCCGGCGCTGCGCCGATCTTCGCGGCGCTCGGGGACGAGACGCGTCTGCGGCTCGTCGCCCGCCTCTGCACGGAAGGGCCACTCTCCATCGTGCATCTGAGCGCGAGGGGCCCCCGTCACGCGTCAGGCTGTCACGAAGCACGTTCATGCGCTCGCCGCTGCGGGCCTCGTGCGCAGCAAGCGTCGCGGGCGCCAGCGTCAACGCATCTGGGAGCTCGAGCCGCGGCGCCTCCAAGAGGCACGCCGATACCTGGATCGAATCTCGGAGCAGTGGGACGATGCCCTCGAGCGCTTGCGAGCGTTCGTCGGGGAGTCAGCGACGCGAGGCAGGAAGGAGGCCGAGTGACGAAATCCTTCTCACCACGCGCATCGTCCGCCCGCCGCCGCTACTGCTGCCGGACCTTGGGATCCATCCAGAGAACCTCCCCACGCAGAGATCGGCCGACCCGGTGGCGGGCTCGGGACCGCCGCTACACCGGGAGCTGCCGAGGCAGGCCGAACATCGGGAACAGCGTCTCCGTGTCGAGGAACGAGGTCATCCCGGCGATGCGATCCCCCGCCACGTCGAGCACGATGAGGGCCCACGGCTCCCGGCCCCCTTGCCGGTACTGCCCGAACGCAGGCGAGCCGCACGCCGCCGTCGGCACCAGACGGGACCCGCGGCATCCCGAGCCTCGTCCGAGGAGCCACGTGCGGATGGCGTCATGGCCGCGCAGCCAGAGCGTGTAGGGCGGCATCGAGAGCGTCGCGTCCTCGGTGAGGAGCGCCGTCAGCGCACCCACGTCATATCGCTCGAACGCCGCGACGTAGCGGTCCACGAGGGCGAGCTGAGCGTCGGACAGCGACGCGTGCGCCTCGCGGAGGTCGCGGGTCGCGACCGTGGCACGCGCGCGCTGCAGGGTGCTGTTGACGGCGGCAACCGACGTGTCGAGACTCTCGGCGACCTCGGCTGCCGACCAGCCGAGCACCTCGGTCAGGAGCAACACCGCACGCTGCTTGGGCGGGAGATGCTGCAGCGCCGCGACGAATGCGAGCCGTATGCTCTGACGAAGCACCGCTTGCTCGCAAGGGTCCGCGTCAGCCGGGAGCACACGAGCATCGGGCACGGGCTCCAGCCAGTGCGTGCGTGGCCGCACCTCGAGCGCGGCTGTCACGGTACCTTCTGGGCCCTCCTCGATTGGACGCGCTCGCCGCGAGCGATCGGCGAGCGCGTCGAGGCACACGTTGGTCGCGATGCGGTAGAGCCAGGTCCGCAACGACGACCGCCCGTCGAATCGGTCCAGGCTCCGCCAGGCCCGCACCATCGTCTCCTGGACGGCGTCATCCGCATCGAAGGGCGAGCCCAGCATGCGGTAGCAGTGCCCCGCCAACGCCGGGCGATGCTGCTCGAGGTGGGCGACGTCAACGGACATCAGTAGCCTGCTACTTGTTCGTCGAGACACGGTCAACGGTGAGGACATCGCAGGCGCTGAGTTCACCAGACCGCGCAACGCGTCGGTGGCGCCATCGGGCTGCCGGGCGGGCACGAGAACGCGGCGGCGAATGCCTCCAGGTTCGCGACCGCCCCGTTGACGCGGTCGCGCGGTGGCGAGTGCGGGTCGATGTTGGCAAGAAGGCGTTCGAGGTCCGGCCGCCGCTTCGTACACCAGGACTGCGCGAAGGAGATGAAGAACTGCTGGTCTGGGGTGAACGTTCCGGTTCGGGCAGTGATGGTCGCGCTTCCCCGCGTTTCGCGATAGGCCGCGTAGGCCAGCTTCAGGCCGCCCTGGTCGGCGATGTTCTCCCCGAGGGTGAGCTTGCCGTTGACGTGCTCGTCTCCCACCGCGACGTACGCGTCGAACTGCCGTACCAGGCACGCTGCACGCTGGGTGAAGGCCTCGGCCACCGCGGGTGTCCACCAGTCGCGCAGGTTGCCGTGGCCGTCGAACTTGCGTCCCTGGTCGTCGAACCCGTGCGTGAGCTCGTGGCCCATCACCATGCCGATGGCGCCGTAGTTCACCACGTCCGGGGCCGCGGCCATGAAGAAGGGCGGCTGCAGGATGCCCGCCGGGAACACGATCTCGTTGAGCGACGGGCTGTAGTACGCGTTCACGGTCGGCGGCGTGATCATCCATTCCGTACGATCGACCGGGCGTCCGATCTTGTCGAGCTGCCGCCGTGACTCGAAGATCGCACCGCGTATGAGGTTGGCGAGGTAGCTCGTGCGATCGATCTGCAGGGTCCCGTAGTCGCGCCACCGATCCGGAAAGCCGATCTTGTTCGCGATCTGGACGGCCTTCTCGAGCGCCCGGGCGCGCGTCTCGGCATCCATCCACGAGAGGCCCGCCAGATTCGCGCCGAAGCTGCGTTCGATGGCGTCGATCATCGTGCGTGCCCGTGCCCGGTCGGCGACAGCGAAGGTCCTCCGGACGAACGGCTTGCCCAGCGCTTCGCCGAGCACCTGATCGGTCGCCCCCACGCACCGCTTCCAGCGTGGCAGAAGCCGCTCCGTTCCGGTCAGCACGGCGGTGAACCGGAAGTCCTCGTCGACGAACCGTGATCCCAGCGCGCGGGCCGAGGTGTGCAGTAGCTGCCAACGCAAGTACGTCCGGAGATCGTCGATTCGGGTCGTGGTGAGCAGCTGGTTCAGTTGCGCAAAGAATCCAGGGACCGCCACGTTGATTGCAGTAATACCCGGGTAGCCGAGCTCGCCGAAGTAGACGTTCCACGGAAATACAGGCGTTTCGCGCTCGAGACCCTCTCGATCGATGCGGTGGTAGACCTTGTAGGGGTCTCGCCGCTCGACGACGGGCATCGAACCTCGGGCGAGCGCGGTCTCGATCCGCATGACCGTCCTGACATGCTTCGCAGCGACGTGATGGCTCTCCCCGGCGAGCTCGAGCATGCGCGCGACGTGCTCGCCGTACCGCCTTCGAAGGTCGACCGACTTCGCGTCGTGCTTCAAGTAGTAGTCGCGCTCCGGGAGCCCGAGGCCGCCTTGATCCGCCGCTCCGATCATCTGGGTGGCGTCCCTGAGATCCTGTTGCACGCGAAACACGAACAACGCTGTGACTTCGCCGAGGTGCAACCCGGCGACCGTTCGCGCCAGGCTCTCACGGTCCGTGGTCGCGTCGATGGTCGCGAATTCGTCCCGGAGCGTCTCCGCCGACGATGTCTCCGCCTTCTCCTCGTCCATGCACGTGGCGTAAAAGTCCCCGAGCTTCCGAGCCTCCTCGTCTCCGGGTTCGAAATGTCCCGCCGCGTCGGCCTCCAGGCTTTCGCGGAGGATTGCCAGGTTCCGCTCCGTGATCTCGGAGAAGCTCCGCGACCACGCCGGCCGGTCCGGTGGGATGGAGGTCCGGGCAGCCCAGCCGCCACAGGCGAACTCGTAGAAGTCGTCGCACGGCTTGACGGATCGATCGAGCGCTTCTGGATCCACGCCTGACGGGACGGCGGGCGCGGGTGGGCGCGTCACGACGCGCAGCCATGCCGTGCCGCAGCCGAAAGCGATCACGAGAGAAAGACATGCGGCGACGCGCTTCACGGGTGGCTTCCGGGCTCGAGCGGCTCCCATGCTCGCGCCCGGCGTATCGGCGCGTTCCCGTGCGGTCAACCCCAAGCCTTGTATCACCGCCGGCCGGCGTGGCACTCGGGCGACGCCCGATGACGCTCCTCGGCCATCCCGCAGGGCTCTTCCTCCTGTTCCTCGTCGAGATGTGGGAGCGCTTCTCGTACTACGGGATGCGCGGGCTGCTCGTGCTCTATCTGGTCCAGTCGGCGCATCCCCACCCCGACGCCACCGGCTTCATCAATCCCGGGCGCGGCTGGTCACGCAGCGATGCAAGCGTGCTCTATGGGTGGTACACCGGTCTCGCGTACCTTCTCCCGATCGTCGGGGGGTGGATCGCCGACCAACTGCTGGGCACGCACCGCTCGATGGTCATCGGTGGCCTCCTGATCGCGCTCGGTCACCTCGTGCTTGCGGTCTCGGGCGTGGGATCGCTCGCATGGACGGACGCCGGCATGTCCGTGTTCGTCTTCGGGCTGGCGCTCATCGTGATCGGCACCGGGCACTTCAAGCCCTGCGTGTCGGTGATGGTGGGGCAGCTCTACGAGCCCGGCGACGCACGGCGCGACGGCGCGTTCACGATCTTCTACATGGGCATCAACCTGGGCGCTTTCCTCTCGGCATTCGTCTGCGGCACGCTCGGCGAGCGCGTGGGTTGGCACTGGGGGTTCGGCTCGGCGGCGGTCGGCATGCTCGCCGGCCTCGCGCTCTACGTGGCGCTTCGTCGGCACCTCCTCGGCGACATCGGACGGCCTCCGGCGGGTCGCTCGAACCTCGCTGTTCCGTGCGCGCTCGGCGGCGTCGCCGCCGCCGCGTTCTTCGCACTCCTCCATTACGCCGGAGGACTCGCGGCGCTCGCGACCGTCGTGCCGGGCCGCCGCGCCGCACTGGTGCTCGTCGTGCTCGCGGTCGGCTGGGCCGTCCGGTTCGTCGCCAGGCTCGAGCCGAACGAGCGCGGGCCTACGGCGACGATCTTCGTCTTCATGCTCTT
>Ga0209056_10007552_pt1 | contig 11192 bp, 7 predicted proteins | sample GraSoiAngelo_114_FD_185876 | JGI IMG/M metagenome (GOLD analysis project Ga0209056, IMG submission 185876) | Grasslands soil microbial communities from the Angelo Coastal Reserve, California, USA - 14_0903_13_40cm (SPAdes) (version 2) | ecosystem: Environmental > Terrestrial > Soil > Grasslands ... | reverse complement strand
ATACCTGGATGGTTGCCGAGACGGTAAGCGCTATTTCTGCGTATAAACCCGATAGGGTGCACGCAGGCGCCAGCGTCCCTTCTCTTCAGCAAGCACTTCATCGCAATCGCTTTATTCGTCGGAGGGCGGTACCCATTCAGGCTTGGTGGACTGGCCCGGCAGACCTATTACGTCCGATTCATCTCACGAACGACACAGGTGATGCGCTCCTCCTCCCCGTGATTGACAAGGCAATTTCGTGACACCGATGATGCATCGCAATTCACGCGCGCCACTCCGTCTCCTGCTCGTTACGGATGGCAACACGATTCCTAACTGGTTGTTCAAGTGCGTGGAAAACCTTGAGCGATCCGGAGCCGCAACGTGCGTCACGGTCCTGCAAGCGGCCCCGGAAGATGCGCCGGGCCCATTCCGATTCCTTCAAGGGTTGCGCCGGTTCTTGTTCTGGTTGTACCAGAACGTCGATCGTGGTCTGTTTCGCAGTTTGCCAGACGCTCATGCGCCAATCGATCTGCGATCCGCACTTCCCAACTGTCGTGTTCCCGACGGAGCTGATCTGCGGAGTATTGAAGAACAGCTTGACGTGGTGTTGGATCCGTTCGGCTTACTGCCGGATGGATGGTTGGTCGAATCGACTCGGTATGGTGTGTGGAGCATAACGTTCGGCCAGAGCGGCGACCAGAGAACGCAATCGACGCCGGCCTTTTGGGAAGTCATCGAAGGGAGACCGAGCACAGAAACGCGCCTCTGTATTCACCAGAAGAGCCTGAGCAAGACGGTGTCGCTCTACGTGTCCGTTGCACCCACCGATCGCCGCTCCGTATCTCGCAGCCAGAATCATGTTTATTGGAAGATGTCCGCCGCCTTGGCGAGGAACGTTCAGATGCTGTGGGAAGATCCAGACGCTTTCCTCGAGAGGCTCGAGGCGGCTGCGTCGTTCGACGTCACGAGGAACCCATCCCGTGCTCCGGGCAACCTTGAAATGCTGCGGGCGGGGACTGTCTTGCTAGGGCGTTACGTGTCCGACAAGTGCGTCGATACTCTGTATCGCGAGCAATGGGCTTTGGCATATCGTCACGGGACCGGTGATCGACGGATGGAAAGCTTCCGCCAGTTGATTCCGCCACTGGACCGCTTTTGGGCCGATCCTTTTCCCGTTCAGGTTGGGAACGACCACTACATCTTTCACGAGGAATTGCTCTTCTCAACCGGGAAAGGATCTATCGTCCTGACCGTTGTCGACGACAAGGGCCCCGTGGCCCCGCCCATCCCCGTCCTCGAGACGGACTACCACTTATCCTATCCCTTCGTGTTCCAATGGGACGGGGATTTCTTCATGATGCCCGAGACGGCTTCACGCCGTCAGGTTGAACTGTACCGCTGCGTCGATTTTCCGGCGCGTTGGAAGTTGGAACGCGTTGTTCTCCGTGACCTGAAGGCGCTCGATCCGACACCGGCATTGCTGTTGGGAAGATGGTGGTTGTTCGCGAACGCGCCCGCGTACGGCGCGGGGAGTATGGATGAGCTGCATCTGTTTTATTCAGACTCACCCTTGGGGCCCTGGACTCCCCATCGTGCCAACCCCATAAAGAGCGACGTTCGCTCGGCACGGCCGGCGGGACGGATCTTCGAGAACCACGGTCAGTTCTATCGACCGTCGCAAGACTGCTCCACGCGCTATGGCTCTGCTGTTGTCATCAATCGCATCCTCCGGCTGAACCCCGAAACGTATGAAGAAATCGAGATGGGCAAAGTGAGACCCGATTGGGGGCCGCAGGTGGAGGGCGTGCACACGTTCAATACGGCGGGCAACATCACCGTGATCGATTGTCTCTTGAGGAGGAGGAAGTTCTTGGACAGGCTCGCTCGGCAAACCACGGCTCCAAGACCTCCCACGGCACGGGTTGTTGGCTACTGCGCCGATGCCACATAGCGCCAAGGCCACGCGGCACGCTCGCCACGACACGGTCGGGTCACGTGACCGATTGTGTAACCCGTTGCTCGGCAGCGATTTACGGTTGGCCACCGGCGTCGGTCGGCTGGGCGCGGCGAGCGGCGCTAAGCTTGCAAACCCTCTCGGCGAGCGGTCACGCACGCATGCGATTCGCGCGTGACCAGGTCCATCGGCAGAGAGGGATTCCATGCTGGGAGCGCGGGCGTTACGGTGTCTTGTCACCGGTGGAGCGGGCTTTATCGGTTCCCACGTCGCCGAGCGGCTGGTTGGTCTCGGGCACCAGGTTCGGGTCGTAGACAATCTCAGCACGGGCGACGAAGCAAATCTCGCTGGCTTGGATGGCGAGATCGAGTTTCTGCGCGGCGATCTCTGCGAGGCGCGAGTATGTCGCAGCGCGGTCGCCCGGATCGACGTGGTCTTTCATCTCGCGGCGCTCCCGAGCGTGCCGCGGTCGCTCAAGGACCCGTGGACTTCTCACGACGCGAACGTCAACGCGAGTATGCGCTTGCTCGAGGCGTGCCGAGCGGCACAGGTCAAGCGCGTTGTTTACTCGAGCTCCAGCTCGGTCTATGGTGATACACCCGTCCTGCCGAAGACGGAATCGGTCGAGCCCCTCCCGCGCTCACCCTATGCAGCGTCCAAGCTGGCAGGCGAGCAATATGTACTCGCCTTCGCTCGCGCCGGGTTGATCGAGGGGGTGGCGCTCCGGTATTTCAACGTGTTTGGTCCACGCCAGAGTCCACACTCAGCCTATGCCGCGGTCATCCCCGCCTTCTTGCTCGCGGTGCTAGAACAGGGGGAGGCGAAGCTGTTCGGGGACGGGACGCAGACGCGGGATTTCACCTACGTGGATAACGTGGTGGACGCGAACGTGCTTGCGGCAACGGTGCCGGGGGAACGGGTCAGCGGGGCCGTGGTGAACGTGGGGGCGGGGGCGCGGACCTCGCTGCTCGACCTGATCGAACTCGTGGAGAAGATCACCGGCCGGGAGCTCGCCTATCAGCGGCTTCCTGCACGGGACGGCGACGTTCGCGACTCGCTCGCGGGTCTGCGGCGCGCCGAGCGCCTGCTCGGTTATCAACCGCTCGTCTCCTTGGCGGAGGGCCTGCGGCGGACCTGGACCTGGTTCGCGCGTCAGCCCGTCGCCGCAGTGCTACAACCGGCCGCCATGCCCTCCGGAGGAGGGAGCTGGCTTACGCGGTCAAGCCGTTCCTTGCGATGATCCTCGCGGAGCGAGGCGCGAGCGCGGACGCTTCACGCTCCCTCCCCGAACGAATTGCGGCGCTGGTTCCTGACGACGCGATCGGTCCTGCGCGCCAGGTGACTGCTCTGGCGCGTGCGTTACAGCGTGCCGGGATCGATTGGCTGGTCGTTGTGTTCCATCGGCGCGGCCGGCCCCCCTCGCGATGCGCTCACTACCTCCAAGAGGCCGGCGTGCGGCACTGCGTCGTGGAAGACCGCGGGCCTGTCGACTGGCGCATGGCCTTGAGAGTAGGATCCGTGCTGCGCCGCTGGCGACCGTCCATCGTGCAGACTCATGGCTACAAGGCGACGGCGCTGGCGTATCTGCTGCGTCAGCTGCGCCCGCCGTGGCCCTGGGTAGGCTTCCTTCATGGTGCCACGACCGAAAACCTCAAAGACCGATTCTACCACTGGGTCGACCGGCGGCTGCTCGGTGCGGCCGAGCGCATTGTCGTCATGTCGCAGGCTCAAGCCCGAGCGTTCCACCATTACGGCCGCCGGGTCCGCATCATCTACAATGCGGCCCTGCCCCCCCCGTCTGCAGGCAACCCAGCGGAGTGCGATCGAATCGCCGCCCTCGCCACCAGCCTTCGCCAGCCCATCATCGGGGTCGTCGGCCGGCTGAGCCTGGAGAAGGGCGTGGACCTTTTCATCGACGCCTGCGCCGTCCTGGGTCGGAAGGGCCTCGCGTTCTCTGCGCTCGTCGCAGGGGACGGCCCCGAGCGCGCGCGTCTCGAGGCTCGCTGCAGTGGCCTCGGGTTGGCGTCGTGCGTCCGCTTCCTGGGGCAAGTGTACAACGTGGATGCCGTCTATAGGAATCTCGACCTGTTGGTTCTGCCCTCTCGCAGCGAGGGGTTGCCGAATACAATGCTCGAGGCGATGCAGGCGGACGTGCCCGTTGTGGCGACGGCGGTCGGTGCGGTGCCGGAAGCGGTCGGTGCGTCTCCTGCCGCTCACTTGGTGGCTCCCGGATCTGCCGCGGCGCTCGCCGAGGCGATCGAGCGCGCCCTGACCCGGGGGGATCCGCCCGAGGCTGCGGCAGCGCGCCGGGACGTCGCCAGCCGCTTTTCCTTGGAGCGCCGGCTGGAGGCACACGTGGAGTTGTATCGCGATCTCCTCGAGGAACGGCGTCTTCGTGTCGGCTGAGCGAGAGGGCTAAGACAGCATGTGTGGGATCGCCGGCGCATTGGCCTTGCGAGATGGCGCCCGCGTGGACCGCGAGCGCCTGTGTGCCATGGCCGGTCTCATGGGGCATCGGGGCCCCGATGGAGAGGGCTTTTGGACCGAGCCTCGAGGCCGGGTGGCCTTCGCACACCGTCGGCTCTCCGTCATCGACATCGCAGGCGGGCGCCAACCGATGTGCAGCGATGATGGGCGGATTGCCCTGGTGTTCAACGGCGAAATCTACAACTACCGCGAGCTGCGCCGGGCCCTGTCGGATCAGGGGGTGCGGTTCCATACGGCGTCGGACACCGAGGTATTGCTGCGGCTGTACGAGCGCTGCGGCAGCGAGGCGGTGCACTATCTCCGCGGCATGTTCGCCTTCGCCGTGTGGGACGGGACACGCGACGAGTTGGTGCTCGCGCGGGATCGTGTGGGCAAGAAGCCCTTGTTCTACGCGTTGGATGACGAGAGCTGCTACTTCGCATCGACCCTGGGAGCGCTCCGGGATACCGACCCCCAGGCCCGTCGCGTGAGCCTCGCGGCGTTGGACGCGTTCCTCACCCTCGGATATGTCCCGGCTCCCCAGTCGATTTGGGATGGCATCAACAAGGTCCCCGCAGGGACGATGCTCCGGGTGAGCTCCTCGGGTTCTCGCTCCCTCCGGTACTGGGCGCTCGAGCAGGTGGTGAAGCCCTTCGCGGGGCGATTCGCCGAGGCCGTCGATCGGCTGGAAGACCTGCTGACCACCTCGGTCACACTGCGGCTCCGCAGTGACGTGCCGCTCGGTTTGTTCCTGAGCGGTGGCATCGATTCGAGCCTGGTAACGGCCATCGCCGCTCGCCACTGCCGCGGGGACGTCTCGACGTTCTCGCTCGGCTTCGCCGAAGCCGCCTTCGATGAGAGCGGCTATGCCGAGCGCATCGCGCAACACCTCGGGACTCAGCACCGCACGTTCACCGGACGCCCGGAGATGCTCGACGTTCTCCCGGTGCTGGTTCGGCATTTTGGAGAGCCGTTCGGTGATGACGCGGCATTGGCCGTGTGGATGCTGGCGCGGGAAACCCGCCAACACGTCACTGTGGTGCTCACCGGAGACGGCGGGGATGAAGGCTTCGGAGGATACGATTCGTATCGGACGGCGCGGCGCCTCAAGCGCTTGCGCAGCGTGACGCCGATGCTGGCCCTGCGACTCGGCGCCGCCGTCCGCAGCGAGCGGCCCTGGGCGAAGCGGATCAAGCGCGCACTGCGCATCCTGGCGTTGGACGAACCGGAGCGCTTCGCTGCGTTGCGGATGTTCGTGGGCCCCGACGAGGTGCAAACACTCTACGCGGGAGATCTGCTGCGGGAGCGGCGGGACAGCGGGAACGCCGTGGCCGCTTGGCTCGCGCAGTCATACCGGAGCGGTAATGGCACCGCGCTGCGGCGCATGCGGCTGGTGGACCTGAGTACCTCCAACGCAGACTGGCTGATGCCCAAAGTGGATGTCGCCACCATGGCCCACGGCCTGGAAGCGCGCTCGCCGTTGCTCGACCAGGAGGTGCTCGAGTTTGCGCTGGGGCTTCCGGATCAGTGGCTCCTGGATGGCAATGGCGGCAAGCCGCTGCTCAAGGCACTACTGCGACGGTTCGTCCCGGCCGAGCTGTTCCAGCGACCCAAGCAGGGCTTCTCCGTCCCGTTGCGGGTGTGGTTCGCGCGTGGGCCGACCGGCGCCTGGGCCGACCGGCTCGCGGAAAGTGAGAGCCTGCGCGATTGCGGCTGGCTCAACCCCGCCGGGATTCGCCAAATGGCTCGTGAGCACCGCGCGGGATCGCGGGATCACAGTCAGCGGCTGTTCAACCTCGTCGTGTTGAGCGAGTGGCTGAAGCAGCAGTGAGGCGATCCTCGAGCGAAGGGACTTGCCGCGCTGGGCCGCGAGCGCCCAGTGGCAGCCGCGCTACACGCGCGGCGGGATCGCCGCGGGCACGGCAGGCCGCGCGAGGCGCTCCGCCTTGAAGGCAGCGATTTACTCGGGTCCAAATGTTGCGACCCACGAGGCCGAGACTCAGGACCGGAGACAATCATTACGCTGAAGAACGCCACACGCTGGATTCGCGTGCTCAGCCTGTTTGGGCTGGTCTTCGCCATCGCCTGCGAGTCCGACCTCACCAACCCCGGGCGCGAGGCGAAGCCGGCGTTCGTCCAGCTTGAGCCGGGCACGGTGGCCCAGGTGAGCGCGGGTCTCTGGCACACCTGCGCTCTTCGGACCGACGGCACCGTCGCCTGCTGGGGCAGCAACGTCGGACCCGGCGAGGGATTCTCGGGAGCGTATCTGGGTCAGGCGACTCCGCCCATGGGCACGTTCACCCAAGTGAGCGCGGGCGCGTGGCACACCTGCGGGCTGAGACCCGATGGCACCGTCGCCTGCTGGGGAAACAACACTCAGGGCCAAGCGACGCCGCCAGCGGGCACCTTCACCCAGGTGAGCGCTGGGGGGGTAGGGGGCGTCTGGGGGGGGGAGTGGGCCACACTTGCGGGGTCAAGGCCGACGGCAGCGTCGCCTGCTGGGGCTACAACGAGTTCGGGCAGGCGACGCCACCGGCGGGCACGTTCACCCAGCTGAGCGCAGGGGATAGCCACAGCTGCGGGCTCAAGACCGACGGCACGGTGGCCTGCTGGGGCGGCAACGGCTCCGGCGAGGCGACCCCGCCCTCGGGCACGTTTACGCAGGTCAGCGCGGGGGGTGGTCACACCTGCGGGCTCAAGGCCGACGGCACCGTCGCCTGCTGGGGGCGCAACGATTACGGCCAGGCGACGCCGCCCGCGGGCACGTTCACCCAGGTGAGCGCGAGGGGCTTACACACCTGCGGGCTGGCCTCCGACGGCACGATCGCCTGTTGGGGCTACAACGGGACGCCACCGGCCGGCGCGTTCACCCAGGTGAGCGCCGGGTGGGAGGTCAACTGCGGGCTCAAGACCGACGGCAGCGTAGCATGCGAGGGCAACAACTATTACGGCCAGGGGACACCGCCAACGGCGGACACCTTTACCGAGGTGAGCACGGGGGGATACCACCACTGCGGGCTCAAGACTGACGGGAGCGTTGCCTGCGGGGGCCTCAACTATTACGGCCAGGCCACGCCACCTGCGGGACCCTTCACGCAGGTGAGCGCGGGGCGCGAGCACACCTGTGGCCTCAAGACCGACGGCACCGTCGCCTGCTGGGGAAACAACACGCAGGGCCAGGCGACGCCGCCCGCGGGCACGTTCGCCCAGGTGAGCGCGGGAGGGGCGGAGGGCGGGGGGTACGGGTACTACGTGTGGGGGGGAGTGGGCCACACCTGCGCGGTCAAGACCGACGGTACCGTCGCCTGCTGGGGGTACAACAACGCCGGCCAGGCGACGCCACCCACGGGCACGTTCACCCACGTCAGCGCGGGGGGCTACCACACCTGCGGGTTGCAGGCAGACGGCACCGTCGCCTGCTGGGGGAGCAACAACTACGGCCAGGCCACACCACCGGCGGGCACGTTCACTCAGGTGAGCGCGGGGGGGTTCCATACCTGCGGGCTCAAGGCTGACGGCACCGTCGCCTGCTGGGGGCTCAACAATGCCGGCCAGGCGACGCCGCCCGCGGGGACGTCCTTCAGTCAGGTGAGCGCGGGCTATGCGCACACCTGCGGGCTCAAGACCGACGGCACGGTAGCCTGCTGGGGGTACAACGCCCGCGGTGAGGCATCGCCACCCGCGGGCGTGTTCACCCACGTGAGCGCCGGGGGCTTCGACACCTGCGGGCTCGAGTCTGACCAGAGCGTGGCCTGCTGGGGCCGGTACGCGATCGCGCAAACCCCGAACCAGCCGCCGGTGGCGAACTTCGCGTTCAGCTGCTCCGGGCTCACCTGCAGCTTCACCAGCACGAGCAGCGACCCCGACGGCACGATTACATCGTACAACTGGAGCTTCGGGGACGGCACGTCGGCGACGGAGCAGAACCCGTCCCACACCTACGCGACCGCGGACAGCTACGCCGTGACTCTGACCGTGACCGACAATCAGGGCGCGACGGGGTCGACGTCGCAGACGGTCACCGTGACTCAACCCAACCAGCCGCCCAGCGTGAACGCCGGGCCCGACGAGAAGGTGTTGCTCGGTCTCTTCTACACCCTGAACGCCTCGTTCAGCGACCCGGACAACGGGCCCTGGTCGTACACGATCAACTGGGGCGACGGCTCGTCGTCGAGCGGGTGGACCTCGAGCACGGGCGCGGGCAGCGCGACGCACAACTACGTCCTCATCGGCAGCTACACGATCCGAGTGACCGTGACCGACAGCCAGGGCGCGTCGGGCTGGGACACGAAGGTGCTCACCGTGGTCACGAGTCTGGGCGGTATCCTCTGATGCGCGGCGCGGCGTGAGGCGCAGACTGGAGACGACGATGACGATGCGGAACCACACACGGTGCGTCCGCTTGCTGAGTCTGTTCGGGCTCGCGTTCGCCGTCGCCTGCGAGTCCGACCCTACCAACCCCGGGCGCCAGGCGAAACCGGCGTTCGTCCTGCTCGCCCCGGGCACGGTGGCGCAGGTGAGCGCGGGACCGGCGGCCCTGCACACCTGCGCTGTGCGAACCGACGGCACGGTGGCCTGTTGGGGGGAGAACGCATACCAAAAGGCGACGCCGCCGGTGGGCGCGTTCACCCAGGTGAGCCCAGGGTTCAATCACACTTGCGGCGTCCAAACCGACGGCACGGTGGCCTGCTGGGGGTACAATGGGGCTGGCCAAGCATCACCACCACCCGGCGCGTTCACCCAGGTGAGCGCCGGTCTCGCCCACACCTGCGGGGTCCAGACCGATGGCACCGTCGCCTGCTGGGGCGCCAACGATGCCGGCCAGGCGACGCCACCAGCGGACACCTTCACCCAGGTGAGCGCGGGGTACTATCACACCTGCGGGCTCCTGAAAACCCTCGGCGCGATCGTCTGTTGGGGCGACAACAGCTACGGCCAGGCGACGCCCGGGGTTGGCTCGTTTACCCAGGTGAGCGCGGGGGGCTACCACACCTGTGGGCTCAAGACCGACGGCACCGCCGTCTGCTGGGGCTATCACCCGCCGTTCCTTGGGCCGCCGCCGCCGGGCGCGTTCATCCCCACATTCCCACCGGGCGACTTCACCCAGATCAGCGCCGGATCCAGGCACACCTGCGGGATCAAGACCGACGGCACCGTCGCTTGTTGGGCGGCGAACCCCGACGACCCGGCGCCGCCGCTCCCCCCCCCGGGTGCGTTCACCCAGGTGAGCGCGGGTGTCGGCTACACGTGTGGGCTCGAAACCGACGGCACGGTGGCCTGCTGGGGCGGCGGGTCGGCCCCGCCGACAAACACGTTCACCAAGATCAGCACGGGCGGGAGGGGCGTCTGCGGCGTCAAACTTGACAGCAGCGTCGCTTGCTGGCCAAGCAACGACGCGCCGGCGGGCGCATTTACCCGGGTGAGCCAGGGCTTCTCGCACACCTGCGCGCTCAAGACCGACAACACCGTCGTCTGCTGGGGCAGCAACGATCACGGCCAGGCGACGCCGCTCGCCGGCGCGTTCACGCAAGTGAGCGCCGGGGACTGGCACACGTGCGGTCTCCAGCCCGACGGCACTGTCGCGTGCTGGGGCAACAACGATTACGGCCAGGCCGCGCCGCCCGCCGGCGCGTTCACTCAAGTGAGCGCGGGCTATTGGCACACCTGCGGACTCAAGAGCGACGGCACGCTCGTGTGTTGGGGCTACAACGGCGCCGGCCAGGCATCGCCACCAGCGGGCGCGTTCACCCAGGTAAGCGCGGGCGGCGCCCACACCTGCGGACTCAAGGCCGACAGCACCGTCGCCTGTTGGGGAGACAACAGCTTCGGCCAGACGACGCTGCCGGCGGGGGCGTTCACGCGGGTGAGCGCCGGGAATGGGGACACCTGTGGGCTCAGGGCCGACGGCACCATCGTTTGCCGGGGCGCCGAGGCGACGGCACCGGCGGGCACGTTCACCGAGGTGAGCGCAGGTAACAACCTCACGTGCGCGTTGGAGCGCGACGCGAGCATGGCCTGCTGGGGTGGGTACGCGATCGCGCAAACTCCGCCGTGAGCTCAGGCAGCACGGAAGGCGATGGTCGAGCTTGTGCGATTCCCGGATGGCTCAAGCCCGACGGAATTTCGCGCCATGGCGCGCGAGCACCGGGACGGCGTGCGGGACCACAGTCAGCGGCTGTACCTCCTCCTGGTGTTGCGCGAACGGCTGAACCAGCACTGACGCTCGACTCCGCCCTGGCGAGGTGAGGGGGCAGGTGATCTTGGGTAGCGGGCTCGACGTCGTCACGACCGGGCGGAGCGCGTGCAGGCCCTCGGGGTGCGACGCATCGACTTCACTCTGACGCACGAGGCGGACGTGGCCGCGGCGGTCGTCCTGCTGGAGGGGAAGGGGTCAACCCGGTCGCCGGCTGACCAGCGTGTTCTCGAGAAACAGAAACTCGATTCCGGTGCCGAGAAATGTCTCGAGCGCTTCGCGGGGCGTGTTGACGATCGGTTGGCCCTTGACGTTGAAGCTGGTGTTTAGCACCATCTCCCGCCCGGTCACCTTCCCCACCGCCTCCAGCAGCGAGTGAAACTCGCGGTTATCCATCGCCGAGACCGTCTGCACCCGCGCTGATCCGTTGACGTGGGTGATGGCGGGCAGCTCGCTCCGGAATTCGGGGCGGACATCCACGGTCATAATCATGAACGGCAACGCGGTCATCGGGGGCACATCGAACCAACGATCGACCTGTTCGACGGACACGGCTGGCGCGAACGGCCGGAACGCCTCCCGCATTTTCACCATGGC
>Ga0209056_10007551_pt1 | contig 11192 bp, 9 predicted proteins | sample GraSoiAngelo_114_FD_185876 | JGI IMG/M metagenome (GOLD analysis project Ga0209056, IMG submission 185876) | Grasslands soil microbial communities from the Angelo Coastal Reserve, California, USA - 14_0903_13_40cm (SPAdes) (version 2) | ecosystem: Environmental > Terrestrial > Soil > Grasslands ... | reverse complement strand
CGCTTCAGCGCTCTGGCAACCTCTTCCCACCGTGGCCAGAAATCATTGCACTTTTTTAAAACATGATTTTCTGAACACCAGTCATCGCCGTCGAGTGAACCCATCATGAGATTCGTGCCGCGAACGATATCCCAGATCTCACTGGGTTTGCCGTGAACAAACTCCGCCCCGAGTTCAACCGGAATCGGCAGCCGGTGATCGCGCAATGTGTAAATCCGGCCGCCCAGCCGGTCACGTGCTTCGAGAATGGTTACACGGATATCGGCTCGCGCAAGCCGCTGCGCCGCGGCCAGACCCGCGGCGCCTCCGCCGATGATCAGCACCGATGGCACGGAGATCGCCCCCAAGGGAATTTGAAATCGGACAAATCCTGCATCTTAAATCCGAGATCGGAAACCTGTAATTGCACGAGCGTCCGTCCAATCCGAAATTTCGGATTTCGGATTTGAGATGGGCTTTTGTCCGATTTCACAATTGCCCCCAAATTTTTACAGTGCAAGCTGTGGACCTGTCCTGGCCGTCCACAGTCCGATTATCCCCCCATACTTTGAAATCGAAGCTGTCGCGGGGATGTTTTAGAGCCTGTGAATGAGAAGCTGGTTCGGCGTCGCCGCGACAGTGATTACCGGAGGTCCCAATGAAGGCTTTGAAATCGATGGCAGTCACTCCGTACCATCCTCAGCCCGTTTGGTGTCACCATTGCTGCATCCGGATCGCTCCCTACGATCCAAGAACAGCGGCCCACGGGAAGGATTACCACAGGGATTGCTACGCCAAGGTCTTGCGTGCTCAGGCGAAGAGTAAGCAACTGTAGCGGCGGTCCGCGGAGCGCAAACGCGGGCAAAGCGCAAGCCCGGTAAGGCGCGGCCTCAAGAGAAGGAGGGGTGGCCGAGCGACCAGTAGAATGCTCGAAGCATGGAGCGCCGCTACAGTTGGTCGTCTTGAGTTCTTCTCCGCGAATGGTGAACGAATCTGTATGCTATTTCCGGCTTTCCCCGAAAAGCTTGCTCTGGAGTCTCTGTGCCTTTTCTAAGTGCATTTCGAGTCTCGGAAGCAGGTCCTCCGCGTATTTGCGGACATCCGGAGTTTGCGCGATCTCCACCTGATCATGGTACATTCCAATCTCTTTTTGAAGTTGCGCCACCATCATGTTGGCAAACTCACGATCGAGCTCGGCGCCGGATAAGGCGGTCATGGTTTCGATTTCTGTTTTGGTCTCGGGACTCAACGTGTTGGGCAGCGACACACCTTTATCATTCATCAGGTCGGTTAGATCCTCGAGAGCGCTCGCGTCGTCGCTTTGAATCATGTTCGCAAAATCCTTCACATCCGAATTTTGCGACTTATGCATCGCGAGCCGCGCGACATCGATATTAGAGAGGTTGGCGTCAGCCGCCTTCATTAGAAATTCCTGTTCTGCAGGTGTAACGGTTGGCTGGCGTGTCTCGCGCGCTGCTTCGACATAATCGCCGCGATTGCACGCCGCCGCGCTCAGTGCGGCAATCGCAAGAAGGAAATAAAGTACCTGGCGAGTAAATCTCATAAGCATTACCGGTACAGGAGAAAGAAGAGGATAAGAATAAGAAGGATCAAGCCCACTGGAACGTACATAGGACACCCCCTCTATGTGAAGGCACCTCCAATGCCATGTGGGGGAGTTCCTTATTTCCGGCATTTTGCGGAGAATGGCGATATAGCGGCGCCCGGGCGCGGGTGAAATTCTCCCTACTTGTGAAAATGGGAAGGAACCACAAGAGGCACAAAGGGGGACCACAAAAGGCACAAATTTCTTGTGCTTTTTGGCCTGCATTTGTGCTTTTTGTGTACCGGTCCCGTTCGGTTGTACAAGGCTACCAGTTATTACTTGGCCGCTAAAGCGTTCTCAATCGCCGATACCATCTGCTTCGATGCAGGTTCAACTTCCGACTTGAAGCGGGCGATCACATCGCCATTCCGTGCGATCAAGAATTTTTCGAAATTCCAATCCACCTGGCCTGAGAATTTCGGATGCGCCGTGAGGTACTTATACAAGGGTGCCTGGCCGGGACCTTTCACCACAATCTTTGAAAACATGTCGAATTCGACGCCATAGTTTTGCTTGCAGAATTGTGCGATCTCCGGATCGCTTCCGGGTTCTTGAGCGCCAAAGTCATTTGACGGGAATCCGAGAATGCTCAGGCCGCTTGCTGCATATTTCTTATGCAGCTCCTCGAGGCCTGCATACTGCGGAGTGAATCCGCATTGGCTTGCCACGTTCACCATCAGCACAACCCGTCCTTGATACTTGGAAAGATCGATTGGCTTTCCATCAATGCTTCTCATTGTGAAATTCAAAGCTGCGGGCATCTTTGTCCCTTCCGAAGGCTTGTTTTGCATGCCGGTCAGGACGGCGAGCACAACTGCGGTTAAAGGTTTCATGATGAAGGGCCTCCCGGCGAAATTATGCGGGAAATGGTCACAAAAGGCACAAGAAATCTGAAGTCTCTTGTGTGTACTTTGTGCCTTTTTGTGCTGCACTTGACTTAGGAATCCCGCCATTCCGCTAAAATATAAGCATGACGCTGAGAGAGCGGTTGGTACGATTTCGCTCCTTCTGGATTTTCCCGCTGTTGGCGTCTTTTCTCCTTCATCTAACTTCTCTCGGCGAACCAAAGAGCCGGTTCAACGATCTGTTTTGGCTGATGCCGGTTGGGATTTTGATCTGGACTTTATTGGAATACGCACTACATCGTTTTGTGTTTCATATCCAATTTCCGGTACGCAATCCCAGGCTGCGCGAGATCGTGAATGCGTCACATCTGGCGCATCACGCGTCCCCGCGCGATCCGAGGAGGCTTCTGGTACACCCGCTTTACGGTCTGGCGATCTCGACGGTTCTGTATGCCGGTTTGCTAGCGCTTTCCCGTAACGCGTTTTCGGCGGCGGGAATTACGGCAGGAATCTGGACGGGCTTTCTCTATTACGAAGCGGTTCACTACCGAGTGCACTTCAGCTTATCGGAGTCCGGCTTCATCGCGCGGCAAAGACGACGGCACTTTTATCACCACTTCACGAATAATAAGCGGTGTTTCGGGGTCACTTCGCCTTTATGGGACTACGTGTTTGGAACGATGTTACGGCGACCATGATTTTTGAGCCTTGAATGGCGCTTCCCGCGCTTCCTTTAGTTGGCCCTCAAGGGCAGCAATTTGCTTGGTAAGGCGGCGGCGCTCCGCGTCCCATTCTTCACTCGCGTCCTGAAGCTTGCGCTCCAGTCGCGAGCGCAGGCGATTAGCCTCCTCGACCTTGGCGTCCAAATCGTTCTGCGCTTCGGCCACTGCCTGCTTGCGAGCTGCTTCCTGGGCATCCGGTATGGCCTTCTCGAGTACTTCGATACGAGAATTCAGCCGCTTTCGCTCGCTTGCCAGATCATTGGTCAAGGATTGGATTTCCTGCTCCAGTTGCTGACGCTCGCGGTTGGCTTCCTGGATTCGGGGTTCGTACTGCCCGCGCATCTCCTGGAAGATTTCGGCGCGGACGCTGTCCTGAGAACGCTGTAGCTCCATTTCAAGCCTCTTGATTCTGAGGTTCAAGCTCTCGCGTTCGGTTTCCCATGCGATCTTCGCATCTTCGAATTCCTTTTGCGATTGATCCGGGTTTTTGAAAAGGGGGCCCGCCGAGCCTGGCGGAAGCTTCCCGAGTTTTTCCAGAACCGCGCGCCTTGCCGCTTCCTTCTTTTCGTCCGTGACGGACGACGACACGCCCTTTCGGAGGCGGTCGATTTCCGCATTCAAACGCCTTCGCTCGCCTTCCCATTGAAGCTGCCATTCCTGCTTGGCCTGGGCCAGACGAATCTCTACTTTTTCATTGACGGCGACTGTGATGCGAGCAGGATTGTTTAGCCGCTCCATGGCCTCAACGGCACTGGCTTGAGTTACCGCAATCCGGGCTTTCAGGTTGTTGCGTTCGGCTTCGTGTTTGTTCTGAACGGCGGCGAGTTCCTCTTCGAGCTGTTGACGCGCACGAATGGCTTCTTCAAGCTGGAATCGGATTTCCGATTGAAGGTCTTCAGAAGGCTGGGCCCGCGCCGCCTGGCGCGCGCGTTCCATAGACTCCTCGAGCCGCTCGATTTCCGCAGTGAGATTGCGGCGCTCGGTCCGCCATTGATCCCGCGCCTTCTCGAATGCTTCTTCAAGTTCGTCCTGCTGTTTTCTGAGATCTTTAAAACGCTTTTCGTACTGCGTCTGAACCTGTTGGACGAGCTGCCGGCTCGCGGCTTCCGACCAGGCGACCGCATACAGATCGATGGGTTCATCCTTGCCTTTCAATTCGGCGCGGCCCATCTTTACGCATTCGAAGCAAGACGTCGGTGATCAAGATCTGCTCGACGTCGGCCTGATTCTGGATTCTCGACGCCGCATTGACGACGTCGCCGAAAACGTCGCCGTCCTTGATCAAACCCAAACCCTTATGCATGCCGATACGAATATGGATTTGATTGGTTTCGTCACGGCCTTTCCTGTCTTCGAGCAGAACCCGCTGCATGCCGGCAGCGGCTTTCACCGCAGCGGCGGGCTCCTGGAAGCAGGCGAGAATTGCATCACCGATTGTCTTGACAATGCGGCCGCCCTCCCCTTCGATAACGGGAAACAAAATGGTGTTATGGCGACTGATCATCGCCATGTATTCAACGTCGCCGTTTTTCTCGGCGTAGGCGGTAGACCCTTTGATGTCGCTGAAGAGGATGGTCATGGGCGTGCGCAGCTTTTCCAGCTCCTGATCGGCTTGCGCGCGCGCTTGCAACAGTTCCTGCAGTCTGTCTCTATCTATTGCCACAACGCGCGGCATTATATATTAGAGACATCACAACGTAGCACCATTGTCTGCTGGCAATAAAACGCGGCGGATAAGCTTGAAAGTGGAACCTTTGGCCCGGCGGTAATCTTCCCGTAATTTATAGATCTGCAGCTTGCCCAGCGTGTAATAAAGATAAGTCGGATTGTAAGCCCCGCGACGTGCTTCCTCGTAGGCATTCGCAGGTTCCTGGAACGCTTTTTCCCGGAAATATTTTGCGCCGTCCTCGACAGTCCAACCTGCCGTGTGAAGCTTGATGCCGACGACATAACGAGCGTCGCGCAAGAGGGCTTCCTGGAGCTGAGCCAATCGGATCTTCGGATCGCCGTTGCCGAAACCCTCTTCAACCATCATCTGCTCGGAATAATGTGCCCAGCCTTCGGCGTTTGTTCCGCAGGAAATAAGCTTGCGTGTTTTGGTAGGAAACTGCTTCGCATTCAGAAATTGAATGTAGTGCCCCGGATAAGCCTCATGGATCGTGATGATATTCATCACCGGCGGATTGTAAGCCCGCAGATGCTCATCCTTGTGACTGCCATCCCACTCCTTCTCGGGAGGAGTTACATAATAGTACGCTTCCGTTGCCTTGGTCTCATAAGGGCCCGGAGTATCCATCGAAGCGAAGGTGCCCGAGCGCGCATACGGCGGCGTTTCGGTAATGGTGGGCCGCACCTCGGACGGAATGCTTATGATTTTTTGATCCCGAATGAAATGGATTATTCCTTCGACGGTTTTCTTCGCGTCGGGAATCAAACTCGCTTCTGTGGGGTGCTCATCGGACAACCGTTTCATCACTTCATCAGGATTTTTGGATGGGTCAATCTTCAGAGCAGTCTCGATGAATGCGTGGTAATCCCTTTCCAGATTCTCTTCGCCGACCGCGAGAATTCGCTCGAGCGGCTGATCCACCATCTCTTCATACAGAAGCTTCTTTGAAAAATTCTCCCGGCCGATCGCGTACGTCCCTTTTGATTTCGGAAGCAGAGTCTGCTGGAGCCAATCTGCACCATCTTGAAGGGAATTGGCGGCCGCAGAGTTTGCCGTAGCGAACTCGCTGAGCAGTGCTCGATCGTCGCCCGCAGCATGTTTCGCCCAATTCGCGACGCTTGTTTCAAAAAATCCGACCGAGCCACGAGCGATACGGAAGGCGAGGTCCGTGAATTCACGCGGCGGGTTGTCGATATTCCGCTTCATTGCAGCAATCATCTTAGGAATGCCATTCAGGCGCGCGATCACCGACCGCAGACGCTCGGCGGGAGGCGCGAAGTTTCGCTTCATCAGGTTGTCGATTGCGCCTCCGGGCACCGAAACATAGTTCATCGGATTGTGTCGCCAGGTTTCGAGCGTTTCCAGGTCCAGCAACTCCGCCCGAATCTGGCCATCAAGGATTTCAATATCGATTTCCTCATCTGGCGCGCGGCGGGAAGGAAGTCCGCTCGTTTGGCTTTGGAGCTGCTTCAATCTCTGAATGCGCTTTGCGACTGCAGCCGCAGAGTAGTCTTCGATCTTGCCGTCATATTGATGGAAACCTATCGATGTAGCAGCGGACGGATTCCATTCGAAGTACGCGTTGAAGTAGTCATCAACAAACTGAGTCATGGCACTACCTCGGGATTGTTTGGAATTACTGCAGGAAGCGAGGCTCAGCAAGAGGACCAATATAGCAAGGCCGAATAATTTCCTCATTCCGGAAGTGTACTGGGAAGGTACACAAAAGGCACAAACGAAACCGAAAAAGCACAAAACTGATTTTCTTGTGCCTTTTTGTGGTCTCCATTGTGCCTTTTGTGGTTCCTTCCGGCTACCGGAACAGTTCCTCGATAGGTTTGCCGGGATAGGCCGTCGTGGTTGGAATGTACTCGAACCCGCGGCCAAGCGGATCATCGTGGCGGACGGTAGTGTAGTTGATCCCGAGCGCGGAATAGATCGTGGCGGCGATATCTTCGGCATAGACGGGACGAGGTTCCGACCATCCCGGATCGTCGACATAGAATGCATCGGGCGTGGTTTTGCCCAGCGCACGCCCCCCGCGTACCCCTCCACCCGCGATGAGTGTGGAATGAACGAAGTAATGGTCCCTGCCCTGCCGGTCTGTGATGTTTCCGACAGTGCGGCCGAATTCGCCCTTCGCGACGATTAAAGTCTCGTCGAGCTTTGTCCCGCCTCCGCTGCCGGGCATCGCCGCCAGATCGGCGATCAGGTTGCCCAAGCCGACATCGAGCTGACCGGCCGGCCGGTAGATTCCCGCATTCGCAGCATAGATATTCTGATGGTTGTCCCAACCACCCAGCGTGATCTGGACGTAGCGCGTACCCAAGTCCGCGGCAATGACGTTGCGTGCCGTGACGCATGCATTCCCAAAGGCGTTGTTGCCGTACTTTTGCTGATCGGCGCTTGAAAAACGAAATACATTGGTGATCGCCGGGTCGTACATCATCGCCCGCGCGGAGGAATAAAAGTCGGCCATTTCCTCGACTGCTGTTCCGTATGGTGAAGGAACTGTACGCAGGGCTGCATCCGCAGCCACGAGCATGTTGTAGCGCGCCGTAAACACCGCCTGGCCGTCCGGATTGCCCAGGTTCGCCAGACCGCCGGCATTAGGAGCGACGTCGAATGGAGCGTATTTGCCGGAGAAATATCCGGGACCCGCTAGGCTTCCACCCCCGTTCAACGATAAAAATCCGGGAAGTTTTTGGCCGCTCTTGCGTTGAGATTCCAGTTCCAGAGCCACAACCGAACCGATATTTGGCGCGATTTTGCCGGTGGCGCTGATCGGGTTCCTCGCGATCTGGTTCCAATTTTGAAGCAGTGGATGAACGAGCGCTGTCGACTGGCAGCCTCGAATGATCGAGAACTGATTCTGGCCTAATTGCGCGCCTAAGTTGGGCAATAACCCGCTGGGCCAGTCGATGCTATTGATTGTCTCCGGCGCAAAATTTTGGGGCGTCCATGCACCAACACGCAGATCAAACGTGTCGATCTGGCTGGGTGCTCCGGGCAACAGGATATAAATGCAATTTTTCGCTGTTCCCAGGATCCTTGCCTGGCTGTCGCTGGTGATGGCCTGCGCAAACATCGGCATGGGTGATGTGAAATACCCGGCAACGCCGGTGGCAGCAATTTTGAAAAAAACTCGTCTGTCGATGATTGTGTCCATAGCGTCAATAGTTGAATAGGAAATCGGCTTTATTCAGGAGAACCCATTGCAGGTTTTCTGCTGCCACCCGATTACCTTGCTGCTGGAATATGCGCCCGAACAGCGCCATCTCGCCATCGGATGGCGGCCGGGAGAGAGTCGTCGCAAAAAGGTCCCAGATGATGGTTCCAGGGTCCGTCGTCTGAACCAGCAGCGCCGCCACATGTGAGCCGGGGTTGTTTTGATGGATGCGTGTCAAAACAAAGGAACTGTTCAGCATATTCAGAGCTTGAAGGATGGAACCATCCGACCGGCGGAACGCCGTGTCGCGGTCTCCCCGCCCGAAAGCATTCAGAAATGCCGCGATAGATCCATTCGTTCGAGGCTCGCGAGTGTCGGGAAATTGCATCGCCCATTGCACCGGCGGCATGTCGGAATTTTGCAGGACGTAGTTGCCGGAAATTCCCGTCGCCTTGGCGATGGCGTCGTGGATTTCCTCGGCATCCAAACGGCGTACATATTTGCGTGCGTAATAGGGAACGTAACTCACATCCCACTTACCCGGGTAAACAGCCGATAATTGATACGCCGTCGATCTTGTAATCAACGCCATCAAAGCGCGCAGGTCGAACTGATTAGCCTGAAGCCATCGCGCGAGCGCATCGAGAAGCTCCGGATTTGTGGGCTGCAACGTCCATGGCGCCGGTGGCGGATTCGACGGATCCAGGCGAGCCAGATCGAAAGCATTCGACGGCGAAACAAACGCCTCCACCATGAACTTTTGCCAGATGTAGTTCACGATCGCCCGAGAAAACTGAATATCGCTGGTGATCTGACGCGCGAGCGCTTGCCGGCGGGTCTCGCCGGGTTCAATGCCGCTTCCCGTCGCAAAAGGATTTTTCGGCGGGACGAAACCGACTCCCTCGATCGGTCTTCGCGCGGTCCGATTTCCGCTCACAGTGTTCAGTTGGTATTCTCCGCCGGCCGCGTCGGTCACGATGTACTTGGCAATTTGGCGCGGCATGGTGGCTGTCACTTGACGTTGCATGCGGACCCGGGCGAAGTACGCGGAAAGGCCCCACATGTTGCGGCGCATCTGCGTTGAACCCCAGAGATTTACCTGATCCAAATGGCGGGCGCCGTCATGGCAGAGCAAGCAATCGACGGAATTAATGCCCAAGAACATCGATGCCAGGTTCACGGCCTGTCCGTCGTATGTGTCCTGTGCCGGTCCCATGGCCACGGTGTTGCCGACCGGCCAATTGACTTCTCCGTGTTCAAAGCTGTCGCCCTCGGCCGCGATCAACTCTCGAGCCATTTGGTCATAGGGCTTATTGGTGCTGACGGCGTCCTTAAGGTACAGGTAAAAGGCATCTCGACCGTAAATGTCCCGATTGACACTGCCGGACTGAGCGTTCACCCGGTACAGATCGCCGAAAAACATCGTCCACTTGTCAATAAACTCGGGCGATCCGATCAGCGCATCGATCTTCGCATCGCGCTTCGATGGATCCGTGTCGAAGATAAAAGCAACAACCTCTGGTACCGATGGAATGCGGCCCGTTAGATCCAGCGTGACACGGCGCAAGAATTCGGCGTCGGACGCTATCGGTGCCGACTGAATACCCGCCGCCGCCATGCGGCCAAAGATGGCATCATCGATGAAATTCTTGCGCGGTGCGGCCGCCGGATTGAGCATCTGAGCTGTAGCCTGCTCGGCTGTCAACGGGCTGGACACGTACATCGCGATCCGTGAGGTGAGTTCGGAGTCCGCCTTGCGAAGCCGCTCCGTTTTCAACATGAATTCGTCTGGGTTTCTCAGAAAGACGCAATCGCTTTTGGCGGCAGCCAGCAAGATCGCGGAAGCCGCGATCAGTATGGGCAGTGTGAACCACTGTCGCCTCATTCTTCTTCGCTCCTTCGAAGTCATCTAGTTATATACCACGGACAAAAGAACGCGAATCCGGTTTAAAAAATAGGAAGGCCACAAAGAGGCACAAAAGACACAAAAAGGGATATAAACTTGTGACTTTTGTGCCTTTTTGTGGCTAAAAACCATGAATGATCCGGTGCGAGAACAGGTTCTGGCTTTGTTAAAGGGCGGTAATGCGCACGTGAGTTTCGACAATGTGTTCAAGGATTTCCCCGCCAACCTCCGAGGCGTCAAACCAAACGGTGCGCCCCATACGGCGTGGCAGCTCCTGGAACATATGCGTATCGCGCAATGGGACATTCTGGAGTTCAGCCGAAGCGCCAAACATGTCTCGCCGGAATGGCCTGGAGGTTATTGGCCAAAGACCGAGAAGCCGCCTGACGAAAATGCATGGAAGAAAAGCCTCGCGTCATTCAAAAGGGATCTGAAGGCTATGGAGAAGCTCGTCGCCGATCCAAAGACGGATCTTTACACCAGGATCCCTCATGGCACCGGCCAAAACATCTATCGCGAGGCGCTACTGGTGGCTGACCATAACGCTTACCACCTTGGTCAATTGGTCCTGTTGCGGCGGCTGCTTGGAGCGTGGAAGGAATGAATCTTAAATCCGAAATCCGAAATCTTTAATTGGAGTCCGTCCAATCCCAAATTTCGGATTTCGGATTTCAGATCATGATCCCGTGATTCGCTCGCTTTTATAGAAGGACGAAACTTGTCCATGCGGAGCATGGCCGAGTACAACTTGGATGCCCCGTTCGATTCCGCGATAAAGCGCCCGTAATTCGAAAATCGGATCCAGGATGCTCTGTTCAAGCGTGTAAGCGGTCCGGTTCACGGTATCCACAGTCTTGTGGACATTCGAGGCAATCTCGTTGTTTTTGCCTTCCAGCCGCCCGAGCTGAGATTGGTAACTTTTTTCCGCTTCGCGATACGCGAGCTGACCTTCCTCCAATCCCATTTTGGCTTTATCCATGAAGCTGCGGACCTGACCGGTGACCATTTTGGCCTTCGAGTCGACGAACGAGCGCGCATCTTCAATTGCGTCCGCTAACTCGTCCGGGTGCGTGACGGCGTGCCGGATTTTCTTCCCGGAGTCGGTCATGACCAGATATCCAACAGCACTACCAATCGCTGATCCAGCAATTACATACGGCCATATACTTGAAGAATTTCTTTCCATATCCATACCCCTCTACCTCTGAAATATTGACGGCCAGACTTGTCGTTCCTTGGCCTGAAGAAGCGCAACAACCATCATACAACGGCGTCCAAACTTAACAGGAGGAACCG
>Ga0209056_10007550_pt1 | contig 11193 bp, 8 predicted proteins | sample GraSoiAngelo_114_FD_185876 | JGI IMG/M metagenome (GOLD analysis project Ga0209056, IMG submission 185876) | Grasslands soil microbial communities from the Angelo Coastal Reserve, California, USA - 14_0903_13_40cm (SPAdes) (version 2) | ecosystem: Environmental > Terrestrial > Soil > Grasslands ... | reverse complement strand
GCCCGCCTTAATCTGCTTGACTCGCGCGTAGGCCTGCCGGACCGGTCGCGCCGAGAGGAAGCGCACAAAGAACGTGCTGTAGATTTCCTTTTCTCCGAGAATACCGCTGCCGATCCCCCCTATTACACGGGTGAAAGTCTCTTGCCTGGCCCACGGAGATTGATTCAGAACTTCGACGGCTTCTTCCAGCGTCCACGTCGTGTAAGGCTTTCCCAAAATGCCGGCGTCCGCCGCGAAGGCCGGGAGCGCCAGAAGCAAAATCCAGTAAAAGTATCTCCGTCGATCTCTCATGGAAGCACGTTTCTGATCCGCAGACTTGATCATAGATTCTGTCGCTTGGGCTGATCAAGTGCAGAGTCTGTGGCCCACACGCAAATTCTTTGCTCTCCGGCGCCAAATTCTTTGCGACTCTTTGCGTCTGCGCGTCTTTCTGGTGAAGCAGGTTACGCCGCATTCACCGCCAAGACGCAAAGACGCGAAGAATCATCAGGAAGATTTTTGGGTTGCGGCTATCCCGCGCCAGGTTTAAAGGTATGGATTGACATGAAAGACGAGATCATCTGGCGTCCCCATGGAGACTACGTCACGAAGTCGAATCTGCGCCGTTTCATGGACCGGTGCGGGGCCGGGGACTACCAGGAGCTTCTGGCGCGCTCCGTCCGCGACAGCGAATGGTTCTGGGACGCCTCCATGAAAGATCTGGGTGTGGAGTGGTACGAGCCCTACACGCGGGTCCTGGACAGCTCGCGCGGGTTTCCCTGGTGCCGCTGGTTTGAGTCCGGAAAAATCAACCTGGTGCACAACTGCCTCGACAGGCACAGCAGTTCCCGCCGGGACCAGCTTGCTCTTATCTGGGAAGGCGACGGCGGCGAAACCCGCGAGATGACCTACGGGGAGCTTGACGCCGCGGTTTGCCGAATGGCGAACGCTATGCGGGACCGGGGTGTCGGAACAGGCGACAGCGTGGGAATTTACATGCCCATGCTGCCGGAGACTGTCGTTGCGCTTCTTGCAGTTTGGAAGATCGGCAGCATCGCCGTGCCGATCTTTTCAGGTTTCGGCCCGGACGCCGTTGCGGTCCGGCTGCGAGATGCCGGAGCGAAATTGCTCTTTACAGCAGACGCCTCGGTCCGCAGGGGAAAGCCGCTGCAGCTCAAAGAGCTGGCGGATCAGGCGCTGCGATCGGCGCCGTCGGTGAAAACCTGTGTCGTGTTCCGGCGAACGGGTGCGAGCGTGAGCTGGCAAGCCGGCAGGGACGCCTGGTGGGATGAGCTTGTGGAAAGCTATCCCTCGCGAGCACCGACCGAGCGCCTCAATTCAGAGGACCTGTGTCTGAATATTTACACATCCGGAACAACCGGCCGTCCGAAAGGAACGCTGCACACACATGGAGGAGTAATCGCTCAAGTGCCGCGAGAGCTGGCTTACTTCATGGATGTCCAGGAGCGAGATCGCTTTTTCTGGCTGACCGATCTCGGTTGGATGATGGGTCCCTGGGAAATCATCGGAGTGACTTTCCTGGGCGCAACCGTCTTCTTATTTGAAGGAGCGCCCAATTGGCCCAACCCCGATCGCCTCTGGCAAATCGTGGAGCGGCACCGGCTGACGCATCTTGGGATCTCGCCCACGGCCATCCGGCTCCTGTTGCGGGCGGGCGAGCAGTGGGTAGACCGCCACGATCTCTCCAGTCTGCGCATCCTCGGCTCGACCGGAGAGCCTTGGGACCCCGAGTCCTATCTCTGGTACTTTCGCAAGGCGGGCGGCGAGCGTTGTCCTGTAATCAATATCTCCGGAGGCTCCGAGCTGATGGGTTGCCTGGTCGCCTGTACTCCGCTCGCGCCTTTAAAGCCGTGCTCGTTTCAAGGCCCCGGTCTGGGAATGGACGTGGATGTCTGCGATGAGGACGGGAAGCCGGTGCGCGGCGCCGTGGGTTATCTCGTGTGCAAGAAGCCGGCGCCGTCGATGACGCGCGGGTTCTTGAACGATCCTCAGAGGTATCTGGAAACCTACTTTTCACGCTGGCCGGGAACCTGGTACCACGGCGACTGGGCGCGCGTCGACGAAGACGGCTTCTGGTACATCCTGGGGCGAGCGGACGACACCATCAAGGTCGCCGGAAAACGCACGGGCCCCGCCGAGATCGAAGCCGCCCTGATCTCGCATCCTGCAGTGTCGGAAGCCGCAGCCATCGGTGTTCCCGACGAGGTCAGGGGAGAGACAGTAGTCTGCTTCGTCGTCCTGAAGCCGGGATTCGAAACGGCGGATGCGCTGACCGGGCAGCTCTCGGACAAAGTCGTGGAGTCTCTGGGCAAGACGCTTCGTCCCCGCAAAGTGTACATTGTGAGCGCGCTCCCGAAGACGCGCTCCGCGAAGATCGTGCGCGGAGCAATCAAGCGCCGTTATCTGGGACAGGACCCGGGCGATCTCTCGTCGGTGGAAAACCCGGAGGCCCTTGACGCCATCCCTTCGCTGTTTCCCACCACGTAGATCCCGAGTGCACATCTTCTTAGCGATTCTTCGCGTCTTTGCGTCTTAGCGGTAACAATGGCGTAACCGCTTTCACCACAAAGACGCGAAGACGCAAAGAACTGCAAAGAATTCTCGCCTCAGGAGTGTTATCCGCAGCCATGTCCGAGGCGGCCATGCGACGAGGGCGCCGGAGAATTGCCTGGCTTCAATCGTCAATCGTCAATCAAAAGAGGACCATTGCCAGGCGCTTTCGATATTCTTCCGCAAGACCGCTGCGCTCGCCGGCAAGAACGAACACGGTGAGCATCGCTTTTCTGGCCGCCTCCTCCCTGAAGTTCCTGTTGCGCGTCACTACAAACAGAAACTCTTCCAGAGCTCCGCGATAGTCGCCACCGGCTGCCAGGCAGCAGCCGTGAGCATACCGCGCCTCCAGATTCTTGGGTTCTGCCGCCGCGCGGGTCGCGCAGGCCTCCAATCCTCCATTCTGGCCGCAAACGACGTGGAACTCGAGGGCCTGTTTCAGAGGCTCCGCCTGTTCCTGCTGCGGAGAATCGGACGAGATTCGATCCCACAGGGATGCGGCCTCTGCGTCGCCGGCGGCAGCCAAAATCTTTCCGAGCTCTAACAACGCGCCGCCGTGAGAGGGGTCCGTTCGAAGAGCTTCTTCGAATGCGCGACGCGCTTCCTGCGCCTGGCCGAGGTCCAGGCAAGCTAATCCTTCTGCATACTTCCGGTCGGCGTCGCTGGGACAGTGACGGCGCAAGAAGTGCCGCGCTTCACCCTCGGAAATCGCGCCCATGAACTCGTCGACCACCGCGCCCCCCTTGAAAACCTTCACGTTTGGAATGCTGCGGATACCGAAACCTTGCGCGATCTCCGGATTCTCTTCCGTGTTGACCTTGGCCAGGAGAAAATCACCCTTGAATTCCTCGGCCAGTCTTTCCAGCACCGGCCCGAGAATCCGGCAGGGACCGCACCACGGCGCCCAGAAATCTACAACCACCGGGCGGCGAAAAGACTCATCAATTACCGACTGATCAAAGTCCTGAATTCCTACATCCTTTACGTGAACCGCTGTTGCCACGAGCTGTCCTCCCGCCCTCAAATTAGAATATTTCCGCCTTCCACACAAGATCAGACCTCAGACTTCCAGACCTCAGACTCCAACTCGCAGGTAGTCTGAGGTCTGATCCCTGAGGTCTGATGCCCTTAGCGGGGTTCGACTTGCATGCGCATGCCATGCTTCGGCCGCAGGGTGATCAGGGGTTGGGGAACGACAGGGTGGTTCGGAACAAGCCTCAGGCGCCAGCGTTGGGCCAGGGTAGCGAGCAGCAGGACTCCTTCCATCCAGGCGAAGGATTCCCCGATACACACTCGAGGTCCGCCACCAAAAGGGAAGTACGTGAACTTGTGCCTGGCCTCGCGCGCTTCCGTGGTCCAACGAGCCGGTTCGAATTTGAAAGGATCCGGAAAATAGCGCGGATCATGGTGCATCACGTAGGGACTCATTAAGATAACCGAGCGTGCCGGGATGATGTTGCTGTCGATCGCGTAATCCTCAAGCGCTCGCCGCCCGATGACCCAGCCGGGCGGGTAGAGCCGCATGGACTCCGCGAAAACCATCTCCGTGTAACGAAGGCGCGCCACGTCGTCAAAGCCGGGCACTCGCCCTTCGAGCGCCTCATCCACTTCGGCGTGCATTCTTGCTTCCGGCTCGGAATGCTGGGATAGCAGATACCAGGACCAGGTCAGAGCGTTGGCTGTCGTTTCGTGCCCGGCGAGGAAAAGCGTCATCGCTTCGTCGCGGACCTGCAGGTCTGACATGCCGCTTCCGTCCCCCTCATCCTGCGCCAGCAGCAGCATCGAGAGGAGGTCGCCCCGGTCCTCCCGGTCCTTCCTGCGCTCGTTGATGATCCGGTAAATGGTCGCGTCCAGCCTCTCCCGCGCTTTCTGAAAACGGCGGTTGCTTGGAAGAGGGAGCTTGTCGAGAAGCTCCGTGAAGGGAAGGGTGACCCGGCCGAACAATTGCATGACCTCGGTCAGCGCCTTCCGGATGTCCTGCGCCTCATTTTCCACATCCGCGTCGAAAAGCGTTTTGGCCACGATCGCAAGAGTCAGACGCATCATCTCCTGGGCGACATCCAGGGTCATACTGGCCTGCCAGCGCTCTCTGGTTCTCGCCCCGAAATCCGCCATTACATTCGCATAGCTGTTGATACGCTGCCGGTGAAAGGCCGGCTGAACCAGCTGCCGTTGCCGGCGATGGAGCTCCCCCTCGCTGGTCAGCAATCCCTCCCCCAGGAAACGCTTCGCCAGCTCGAGGCCACGGCTCTTGACGAAATTTCGATGGCGGGTGACCAGGACATCCTTGATGTGGTCCGGATGATTGAAAAGATAGACGTCCTGGGGTCCGAGCTTGAAGTGTGCGATGTCGCCGTACGTGCGCGCAAGCCCTGTCAGGAAACCGAGCGGGTCACGGCGGAACTCAAACAAGCTTCCTACCAGCGGCTTGCCTTTGGGTCCGCGCGTCTGAAGTCCGGCCGCCATAATGTGACAGGATATCACATATGGGAATCACAATGGAACCCCGGGGAACTGACGACAAAAAGACTCGCCATGAATCACACGAATTAACGCGGAGATTAATCCGCAATCCGCAATTGGAAATCCGCAATTGAGTCAGCGGTAGTGCTGGTCGATTTTTTTCTTGAGGAACTGGACGCTGCGGGCCATCTGGGCAAGGCCTTCCATGCCGTCCTCGACGGAGATCCAGCCCGTGTAGTTGATCTCGCGCAGAATGCGGAAAATGGCGTCGTAATCGTTCAGACCTTTCCCGATCTCCCCGTGACATAGATCGGGAGAATAACCCAGCGTTCCGTCCGCCTGTCTGAGGTCTTCGAGCCGGGCATCCCCTTTGAGGTAGCGGTCGGAGGCCTGCATCGTCACCACGCGGTGCTTCACCTTGCGCAAAAACGCGACGGGATCCTCGCCGGCGAGGAGCGTGTTGCTGGGATCGTACTGCACCCCGAAGAAAGGGGAGTCGACCTGATCGATAATCTGGAGGAAGATCTCGCTGCGCTGGGCGAATTCGGGATAGCGCCAGAGACCGTCTTTGTAGTGATTTTCCATGCAAAGAGTGACGCCGCGCGAGGCGGAATATTTCAGGCTGGCGCTGATTCCCTCGACAGCCCACCGGATACCGTCCTCCAGCGGCGTTTCCGGATGGCGCTGCCCTGAGAGCGTACGGCAATAAGGCGTTCCGAGCTCGAGTGACAAATCGACAGCGCCCTTCTGGCGCCGGATCTGACGCGCCCGTTCCGCCGGATCGGGATGCGTGAAGTCAGGCGAGAAGCAAAGCATGGACGTGCGCAACCCGGCCTTCTTCATAGCAGCCAGTACCTCCCGCAACTCACCGCTGTCCCGGCGGGGGAAAAAGCCGTCGTACATTTCAATGGCTTCAATCCCCAGGGTACCGGCCTGCTCGATCCAGTCGAGCAGCGGCATCTTGCCGCTGCAAAGCTCGTCAAAATAAGCTTTGGGAAAAACCGAAATGGACGGTCTGCCGTCAGTCGGCATTTCACTTCCCAAGGAGTTGCCCGGCCTCTTCTTTGGAAACCGAGCGGATTTTCAGGTTGCGGAACGACACCTCCCCGTGGTCGCCCTGAAGGCGGAGCGGGCCTGGCGCATCTTCGCGATCGCTGCTGGCGCCCGTCCCCCTGGGGCCTGCGTTCACATGGTCGAGAATCTTCTTGCCGTTGTGGTATACGGTCAAGCGTTTTCCCACGAAGGTGATATCGAAGACTTCCCATTCGCCCGCAGGGCGGCTAGCGTTGATCGCGGGAGGAATGCGCCGGTACAACGCGCCGCATCCGCTGTCGCTGGGATCCTTGCCGTAGCTGTCGGCGATCTGAATCTCATAGCGATCCCTCATGTATACGCCCGAGTTGCTCGCCGGAACGATCTTGAATTCTACATGGAGCTGGAAATCATAGAACTCTTGATCGGTCTGAATGTCCGTGCCTTTCGCGGCAGTCGTATAGACGCCGTTCTCCACTTTCCAGAGATTGGGACCATTGGGGTTGCGCAGGTGCCAGCCGGCGAGGGTGGTTCCGTTGAAAAGAGGAATCCACCTCTCTTCTGCCGGCGCACCCGGAACCAGAGTCCATCCCACAAGAAGGCCCAGCATTGTGAAGCGCCTCGTGTTTTTCATGTTTGCGCCCCCGCAAGGAGATTTTCCGCTCACGCCCAGACCGAAGGTCACACAAAAATCGGTTAATGTGTCACAAGCCGTGAAAAAATTCCGTCCGTCCGCTGCTCACGCTCGCGGCGCTTCTTCTCTGTGTCTCCGTGTCTCTGTGGCCAATGACGGTTTTTGGCCACAGAGACACGGAGAAAAAAACTGGCCACGAATTTCACGATTATACGATAACCAGTCGCGAAATCATCAAGAACCGGATTCGCGCGCGATGGTACCATAACTTTCCATGCGGAACGCGCGAGCCGTAGCAGACTTCCTCGGACTGCGCGGTGACGTCGTCGCGCTGCTGACTGCGATGATTGTCATTGGGTGCGGCGAAGAGCTCTGGATCCGGTTTGTGCCCAAGTACCTCGACGTTCTCGGAGCTGGCACTCTCGCGATCGGTGTCTACGACGGTCTCAAGACGCTGCTGGGGGCTCTCTATGCCTATCCGGGGGGCATTCTCACGGACCGCTGGGGGCATCGAAAGGCGCTGGTCCTCTTTACGTCTCTATCGATAATCGGCTACTTGATCGTCTTCGCGATACCGCACTGGCCCGCTGTTCTGGGGGCAACCTTTCTGTTTCTATCCTGGTCGTCGTTCTCCTTGCCCGCCACGTTTTCCCTGGTGGGAAAGAATCTTGCGCCGGAGAAATACGGAATGGGAATAGCGGTTCAGGCAATTGTCAAACGTGTTCCGATCGTCATTGGCCCCGTTCTTGGAGGGTTGTTGATCGACCGGCTGGGATTTCGCGGCGGCATGCGCGTGGCGCTTGTCGTTTCGTCGTTGCTTGGGGCGGCAACCGTGCTCATCCAGCTCCGCATCTCCGAAGATGAGATCTCGAGCTTCCAAAGCGCATCCTGGCGGCGCGGCCCGCGCATCGGCGATTTCCGGCCGGAGTTGCGGCACTTGCTCCTCTCGGACATCCTTGTTCGATTTTGCGAGCGCATACCCTTCGCCTGGGTGGTGATCTATGCCATGTCCTATCCCGGAATCGGCGCTCGGGAGTTCGGGTATCTGACCAGTTTGGAGACGGCTACGGCGATGGTTTGTTTTATTCCCATTGCCTATCTCTCGGATCGGTACGGCCGCGAGACCTTCGTGGTTGCCACGTTCGTTTTCTTCACTCTCTTTCCTCTCTTTCTGCTTCATTCTCAAACCATTGCCTGGCTGGCTGCCGCATTCGTCATTCGCGGCCTCAAGGAGTTCGGCGAGCCGGCTCGCAAGGCGCTCATTATTCAATACAGCGCGGGATCCAACCAGGGGCGGGTGATTGGCGCCTACTATTTGATGCGGGACCTGATTGTTACGCCGGGTTCGCTGCTCGGCGCATGGCTTTGGGAGGCGGGACCGCGGGTTAATTTCTGGGGCGCCTTTGTCTGCGGTCTCGCGGGCACGGTCTACTATGTCTTTCACCTCCAGCGCCGCACCTCCTGAAAAGGAATTTGGGGACAGTCACCGAAATCCCCAGAATCCCAGAGAAAGGACTTGCGCCACGAGCAGACAAATTCGGGGATTTCGGTGACTGTCCCCAAATTCCTGGATAATTGACATCGATGTTTTGTCGCGTCATACTCGCCGTTGATTAGACTGCGTACAGTATTAGAGGATTTCAATCATCCGTCCTTTCCCAGTGCCAAGGAGGGTTTGAAACATGTCGGAAAAAAGTAAGATTAATCGGCGGCAGTTCATCCAGAGGAGCGCGCTGGGAAGCGCGGCCATGGGAATGGCTCTCGGAGAAGGCCATGGCGAGGCTCCGGAAGTTCCTGCTCGCGTGCCAGCCAGTGACAAGGTCACTGTCGGCATGATCGGCGTCGGCGCGCGCGCGCAGGAGCTCATGCAGGCAATAATGACGCTGCCCGGCACGGAAATCGTCGGGGTGTGCGATGCCTACAAGGGCCGGACCGATCGCGCGGTGGCTCGGACAAAAGGGCGCGCGAAAGTCTACAAAGAGTACAAGGAGATTCTGGCAGACAAATCCATAGACACGGTCGTCATCGCCACTCCGGACCATTGGCACGCAACGATGGCAATCGACGCGGTTCGGGCGGGCAAAGACGTGTACGTCGAGAAGCCCATGACCTACGCGGTGGAGGAGGGGAACAACATCATCGCGGAAGTAAAGAAAGCCGGGCGCATCTTGCAGGTGGGAAGCCAGGGGATGAGCTCTCGCACCCAGCAAAAGGCCCGGGAGATCATCGCATCCGGCAAGCTCGGTCAGGTGACAATGGTTCGGGCTTTCTATAACCGGAACACCGCCAGCGGCGCCTGGATCTATCCGATCCCGCCGGACGCGTCACCGCAGACGGTCAATTGGGAAATGTTCCTCGGGCCGGCGCCCAAGCGTTCTGTCGATTACGCGAGATTCTTCAGATGGCGCTGCTACCGCGATTATTCCGGCGGAATCGCAACCGATTTGTTCGTGCACCTGGTGACGAGCATCCACTTCATGATGAACGCGAAGATGCCCGCCAACTTCGTCGCAATGGGCCAGCTCTACCGATGGAAGGAATCAAGAGACGTTCCCGATACCGTCAACGCGATCCTGGAGTATCCCGAAGGTTTCACGGCCAACCTGAGCAGCACCTTCAACAATCAATTGAGCTCTGAGGGAGGGTTCCAGATTCTCGGGACCAAGGGGAGCCTGGTGCTCGGTAACGGCCTTTCCTTCCATCCCGAGATCGTTAGTGAGGACAATCGCTGGATCGTTGAAAGCTGGCCGGAGACATTGGAAGAAGCCTATTACAAGGATCCCAAGGTGCGCTCCGAAGAGCTTCCCAACACCCGCGAACCGGAAGTGCTCGCAGGTGAGGAGGAGTTTCGCGAGATCGGATTCGATGCGACGATTCTGCATTTCCGCAATTTCTTTTCATGCGTCAAGACGCGGAAGCAGCCTTTGCAGGACGCCCTTGCCGGTCACCGCAACGCTGCATGCGCGCACCTCATCAACCAGTCGATACGCGAAAGGAGGATGGTGAGCTGGGACGTCGGGAAAGAGACTGCCAAAGCCTGAAACAAATGGCTTGCGAAAACTCTTTGCAGACAGGCAGAGAATGCCGATAAAGATTAGGGCGAAGCGTTCTATGCGCCTACCTGGTTTTCCAGGTATGATTCTGATCCGGGCAGGTAAGAAGCTATGGTCGAGACAAGAACTCATCGCAGGGTCACTCGAAACCGCAAGAAGAACCGCGTTCCTCTGGCGAAGCTGCGGACCGCGGAGGTCGTCAGGACTGTTGTGGACCATCCCGGGCGGCTCAACGAACTGGTCGCTCTGCTGGATGACAGCGAGCGGGCGTTGCGGGGACGAGCGGCGGCAACGCTGGCCCGGCTTTCGGAATCGCATGCGCATCGCCTCATTCGGGTTGTTGACCGGCTCCGCGAAGCGCTCTCCGATGACTCCGCTTATGTCCGATGGCACCTGGTCTACACACTCGGCCGGCTTGGAACTTCCTTCCCCGTACGAGCGCCGCTCTTTCTCCAGGAGCTTCTTGAGCGCCTGGAGGATTCCAACCGAATCGTCAGATCCTTTTCGCTACAGGCCCTGGGGTGCATGGCGGCCCGGGACCCGCGCCCGGTCGAGCAGCTGTTTGCATCCGCCAAGAAAGACGTTCCTCCGCCATTGCTGCGAATCCTGCGCGCTTCCGGGACCGAAATCCGGAAGCCGGCCGGGAAGTAGCACGCAACCAGGTTTGGAGTTCAGCCTTCAGCCTGCACGGAGCCCGGGCAGGCTGAAGCCTAAACTCCGAACCAAAGCCCACGAGATCATTGCTCACGTTTGGAGGTCAGCCTTCAGGCTGCACGGAGCCCGGGCAGGCTAAAGCCTGAACTCCAAACCAAAGACTTATCGCTTCGCGCGCCGATAGGCCGTTGCCAGCGAGTCGGCGTACTCGTTCCAGCGGTAGCCGGAGTGGGCGGCGATCCAGCGCAGTTTCAGCTCGGGACGGCGCTTGAACAAGCCGTACAGTTCCTGCACCAGTTCCAGGTTATTGACCTCGCCGCCCTTGCGCCGCCAACCGCGCGCTTCCCAACCCTGGGCCCACTTGTCGATCGTGCTCACGCACAACTGGCTATCGGTGTAAACGACGGCGGGTGTGCCCTCGGGCACGAGAGAGACACCGGCGATTAACGCCGACAGCTCCATGCGGTTGTTCGTGGTGTGCGGCTCGTGTCCCCAGCGCTCTGCGACGATCTGATCGTCGATCACGTAGACCGCGCCCCAGCCTCCGGGGCCCGGATTGGGATCGGCCGCACCGTCGGTGAAGACTCCAACCTTGGGGCCTGCCTTGTACTTGGCGAGCACTTCGCTGAGCGTCAGGTTTTCTTCACGCCATGCCGCGGATGGACGCACGCCTTGTTGCTCGCGGGAAGCGGGTGTCGTTGTACTCGTCTGCTTGTTCTTACAGCTCAGGCAGTGCTTGGGCTTCCAACCCGGGTACTTGGCGAGCGTCGCGTCCGGAACCTCGAACGTTTTCCCGCAGTCCTGGCA
>Ga0209056_10007549_pt1 | contig 11194 bp, 17 predicted proteins | sample GraSoiAngelo_114_FD_185876 | JGI IMG/M metagenome (GOLD analysis project Ga0209056, IMG submission 185876) | Grasslands soil microbial communities from the Angelo Coastal Reserve, California, USA - 14_0903_13_40cm (SPAdes) (version 2) | ecosystem: Environmental > Terrestrial > Soil > Grasslands... | reverse complement strand
TTCGCGCTTGCCATGACCAAAGAAGCGATACGAACGGAAAGCCAGCTCATAGACCGTTCCCAAGTACGCCGCGGCGTACTTGGGAAGACGCTCGGCTCGGTGGCCGCTTGGATCGAGGGTGCGCATGACCGGAGGTGAGGAGCGTCAGGAGCGGCTGGTGATCCGGCTCTTCGGAGGACTTGCGATCGAGGACGGCAACCGCACGGTTGGCCCAGGCGACCTGGGCGGGGCCCGCCCGAAGCAGGTGCTCGAGATTCTGCTCGCCGCGCGCGGGCATCGGGTGTCAACGGATCGCCTGGCCGATCTCATCTGGGGCGAAGAGCTGCCACAGAACGCGGCCGGCTCGCTCCAGACCTTCGTCTCCGTGCTCCGCCGCCATCTCGCCTCGGAACGCGAGCGGGCGCGCGAGCTTGTCAGCACCGAGGCGGAGGCGTACCGCTTTGCCACCGACCTCGTCGAGCTCGATCTCGACCGCTTCGACGAGCTGCTCGAGCGCTCGGCGCGAGAGCCGACGCACCTGGCTCGGCGCTCGCTCGAGCGGGCGCTCGGGCTCGTGCGCGGCGAGGTGCTAGAGGACGAGCCGTACGCGCTCTGGGCGCAGGAGCTCCGCGCCACCTACCAAGCACGCGTCCTCGGCGCACACCTGGACGCGGCCGACGCGGCACTGGCCGAACTCGACTACGCGGACGCGCTCGCGCATACGGAGGCGGCCACCGCGCTCGATCGCTTCAGCGAGCGCTCTCACCGCGCGGCGATGCTCGCGCTCTATGCGCTCGGGCGCCAGCACGAGGCGCTCGAGACCTACCGTGGATTCCGCACGCGGCTGGACGAGGAGCTCGGCCTCGAGCCGACCGCCGAGACGCGGGCGCTCGAGTCGACCATCCTCCGCCAAGAGGACATCCGCTCGCTCCTGCCACGCCCGATCCGGCGGGCGCAGCAAGACCCTGGCGAGCGTTCCGTCCGCCTGCTCGGACGCACGAGCGAGCTCGACGCGCTCGAACGCGGCGTGCGGCTTGCGCTCGAGGGCTCGTTTGGCTTGCTGATGATCGAGGGGGAGGCGGGGCTCGGGAAGACCCGCCTCCTCGACGAGCTGGCCACGAGCCTCGTTGACGTTCGCGTCGGGCGCGCGGGCTGCTCTGAGCTGGAGCGGCACCTTCGCTACGTGCCGCTCGCGGCCGCGCTTCGCGGTGCCCTGACAAGAGCGGAGCTCGACGCTCCGCGCCTGCCGGCGCTGCGCCAGATCGTGCCCGAGCTCACGCTCGGCGAGCCGCCGCAGGAGTTCGCGGAGGTCGACGCGCTGGAAGCGCTGGTCGCGGTGATCGCCGGGCACGCCCCGCTGGTGCTCCTTCTCGACGACCTCCAGTCGGCCGACTCGAGTACGCTCGCCGCGCTCGGCTACCTGCAGCGCCGTTGCGCCGGCATTCCGGTGGCGCTCGTGTCGGCAGTCGCGCCCGAGCAGACCTCGGCCGACCACCCTGTCCGTCGCTTGCAGCCGGATACGCTCGTGCGGCTCGAGCCGCTGACCGCCGCCGAGCTCGCGCCGCTCGGGATTCCCGATCTCTTCGAATCGACCGGTGGCAATCCCCGGTTCGTGACCGAGGCGATCGCACGCGGCAGCCAGCGCGAGCTCTCCGCCACGCTCGCCGAGGCGCTTCTCGCCCAGTGCCGCGCCGAGGGCGCCTGGGCGTACCGCATCCTCGTCGCCGCCTCCGTGCTCGAGCAACCCTTCGAGCCGGAGCCGCTCGCGACGCTCCTCCGCGCCGACGCCACGGAGTTGACGGAGGAGCTGGAGCGTCTGTGCGAACGGCGGATCCTCCGCATCGACGGTGTCCGCTTTCGCTTCCGCTACGAGCTCGTGCGCGGTGTGCTGCTCGCGAGCCTTTCACCCGCTCGCCAGCGGCTCCTTCGAGAGCGACTCGACCAGCCGGACGAGGACATCAATTCCATTTCGACCAACCGAGCAGCCCAATCGGTGAAAGGCTAGTCGCACATGACCGCTGAAGGCGACGAACTCTTCGAGCAGCTCTTCGAGGTCTCGCGCGAGCCCGCTTACATCGTCGACCCGCGCGAGGACCGGATCCTCGCCGCCAACCAGGCCGGCTGCGCGATGCTCGGCTACACGCACGAGGAGTTGCTCGCGACGCCGGTCTCGCACATCCACCCGGCCGAGCTGCCCCAGCTGAGCGAGTTCCTCGACCGCGTCCTTCGCGACGGACAGGGCTCGACGATCAAGCTCACCTGCCGGACAAAACAAGGAGAGTTCCTGCCGACCGAGATGTCCCTACACGCGTTCGACAGCGGCGACGGCGTCCAGATTCTCGGGCTCGTGCAAGACCGGAGCGAGCACCGCCAGCGCGATCCCGAAGACTGAGCCGCCGCACAGGCCTCACACAGGCCCGAACGCCAGTCTTCCTGGTATGGCAACGAACCCGGCCAACCAAGCCCGCGAAGGCTCGTTCCTGCTCGAGCTGCTCTATTTCGCCGGCTGGCAGCTGCGGATCAGAAACGGCGATGTGGCAAGAATCCATGCGAAGCGCGCCGGCGTCGAGCTCGAGGTCACCGGCGCGACCCTCGCCGACGCAGCCGGGACCGTCTTCGCGCGGGCGATGCGCTCGAGCCGCCGCCGCAACGGAGGCGGCTGAGCGGTGGACGAGCTCGACACCCTCGCTAGCGAGTGGCGCCGGCTCGACGACGACCTCACCGTCGTGCGCTGGCGGACCGAGCGGCTGATCGCGCTCGGGTACGACCTGCGCGAGGCGGCGTTCCTCGCGATCTCGCGAGTCGACATCCACGAGCTGGAGCGGCTGATCGGGAAGGGCTGCTTGCCCGCCACCGCCGTCCGGATCGCCGCCTGAGCCGCGAGCGCGCTTGCGGTCGCTCAGCCGCCCGTAAGAGCGCGAAAAGGTGACGCGCCTAGCCTCGACTCGTTCACTCACAAAAGGAGAGCAACAGTGGCTAGGACGTTTCCATTCTTCGCTGCAGGAGCGGCGGCGCTCGCGGCCGCAAGTCTGGCCGCCGCGGCACCGCAGCGGCCGGCAATCCAGCCGTCGGCGCAGACCAGGCAGCTGGCGCAGTCAGCGGCGAAGCAACCGGTGGTGCGAGGCTTCTACGAGGGCAAGACCGTCCGCTACTACAACTTCGGCCCGATCAAGCTCAAGCCGGAGAACAAGCTCGCGCCGATCTGGACGGTCACGAACGGGGTCGCCGGCCAGCACAACATCATCGACACCGTCCCCGGCGAGAAGGGCTACACGCCGCTCTGGCAGGTGACGAAGGTGACCTGGGCCGCCGGCAAGACACCGCGCCTGCTCAAGTCGGCGGACGCGGTCAAGAAGGCCGCCGCCGCCGGCGAGGTGACGATCGCGCGCACGAGCACGGTCGTCAACTGTCCCGTGCTCGGCTTCGGCCAGAAGAAAGTTGCCGGCTTCTCGGCCGGCCACGTGATCCACTACTACGACCTCGGGCCGGTCAAGGTCGCCGCCGGCAACGCCGTGCTGCCCCTCTACACGGTCACCAACGGCCTCGCCGGCCAGTACAACGTCACCCGCGACACGATCGCGGTCGGCCAGACCGCCTACCCGCCGCTCTGGTCGATCAGCAAGGTCACCTGGAAGTCCGGTGCGCGTCGGCACCTGCTCATGTCGTACGCCGCGATCAAGAAGGCGGCCGCCGCCGGCCAGGTCACGATCACGAAGACCCCCCTCGTCGTCAACTGCCCCCTCGTCTGACGACGGCCCGTCCGCGCCTCGCCGCCGCCCCTCCCGACCCCCGGCGGCGAGGCGGCGGGCGCGGCGAGGCGCGGACATCCGACACGCCTCCCGATCCTCAGCCCACGCAAGCAACCGAGGTCTGCGCCCTCTGCCGGCGCGCCGTGCACGGCCTGCAGCTGGTCGGAACCATGAAGGTCTGCGGCCGGTCCGACTGCCTGGGCGCGGCGCTCGCGGCTCCGGCAGTCCGGCTGGACGCGGCCTAACGCGAGCGGGACCCGCCGCGGCTGTTCACGTGCGAGCGAACACCGCGGTTCGGGCGAAAGCAGGCGCAGTCGGGCAGCTGGTCGGGGGAGAACGCAAGTAGCGGTCCGAGCTCACGCTCCGGGCGTTACCCCCTCGATGTGCGCGTCGCGGAGCGCGACCGCTTCCTCGCAGCCAGCCACCTCCACCCTCGTCCCAAAAGCGTCACGAGCGGCGCTCGCTGATCAGTCGGCGTCCGCCAGAGTGCGGCTCGACGTCCGCGTGGACGTCTCAGCTCCGTCGGTTGTCCTCCGCTGATGGCAGATCAGCGACCCGACGCTTCGACAGCGACTCAGGCGGCGCTCAGGTGGCGCTCAGGACCGGCTCATACAGTCGCCGCCTTGCTATCGGCCTCGCCGCAAGGAAAGGAGAAGCGAATGAAGATGTTGTCGAAACGGTGGTTGCTCTTGACCGCGACGCTCGTGCTTGCCGCCGCGGCGGCGGTGGTGGGCAGTCAGGCGCTTGCCGGCTCGAAGGACGCGCCGGGGGCAGCCAAAGGGCTGGGGCCGCTGAGCGGCCTGCTCCCCCGCGACCATCTGACCACCGAGAGCGCGATCCAGGTGGATCTGAGCAAAGAGACGGTCCGTCTGCCCCTCTACAAGGGCAAGGCGAATGGCCAGACCGTCTGGTACGTCCTGCTTGACGCTTCCGACGCGGGGTTGGCGCACGACCTGGGCGTGAACTACGCGCCCAAGCTCGCCAACATCGGCATCAACGATCCGGAGGCCGTGCAGACGGTGACGCTCGAGTCGCCGACCCCGACCGAGAACCCGTTTGGGCAGGCGGTGGTCGACTTCCACGGCGCACCGGACTTCAGTCCGACCCGGATCGCCGAGCCGGGACCGAACGGCTTCCCGCTGGCGAAGTTCCAGCCCGGCGCTGTCGCCGGCCCCGGCTACAGCCCGTTCATCCGGATCGCCGGCTCGGACGTCGTCTACAACGCGCCGATCGTCGCCACCGGCGACGGCCCCTTCGACATCGTCCACCACACCAACACCGGCGACCGCGTGCTCGGCATTCACATCGCACCGCCGTCGCCTCCCGGCCAGTACCTGGAGTCCTACGTCGACATCCTGTTCGTCAAGGGCTTCGATGCCGGCCAGCCGATCGTCTACATCTCGACCGACGCCGGCCAGCCCCTCAGCGCCGTGCTGGAGCGCTCGACCTACGTTCCCGCGCTCGACCAGGCGGCCTACAACGGTGGCGACGACTTCCTCGGCTCGGCCCGCGAGCGGCTGTTCGGCTTCATCAACGGCCAAAGCGGCGCCGACAACAAGGAGGCTCAGGGCTTCGTGCACCTGGTCAAGGACGGTCACGCCTCCGAAGACGCCAGCGCCGGCAACACCGCCCTGATCGACGCGCTGCGCAACGGCGGCGATCTGCTCAACGTGTTCGGCGACTTCCCGACCGAGGCCGACCCGCGGCACGCGCTGGCGTACAGCCCGCTCTGGGACGCCCAGCTCGGCCAGTGGACGGACAAGGCGATCAAGGAAGGTCTGGACAAGCGCCAGATCGACGAGGTGCAGGTCTTCAACCTCGCCGCCACCCGGCCCGACCTGATCACCGGCCCCGGCGGTGCCCCCTACGGCGCCGCAGGAGTCGACATCAACTGCGCCGTGATCGGCTTCATCGACAAGGCCCCCACCGCCAACCTGGCCGATCCCGTTCCCAATCCCGTTCCCAATTCGCAGTTCCCTCCAAGGTAAGCGAGAGGCGTGAGCTGAGACGGCGGGTTCCATCCGGAACACGCCGTCTCAGCACCAGAGACGCGCTGCTCCGCGAAGCAAGGGCGGGGGTTCGGGCCATCGACGCTCCCGTCGCCACTGCCGGTGCACGCGGTGGTTTCGCGTCCGAACGGGACGCGAGCGAGGCGCTCGGGCGAGCTCTCGAGCAGGTGCGCCGCGAGCGAGGCTGCGGGACCGCGCTGACGCCTGCCGAGCTTGTCGACGAATATCTGGCTCAGCACGACGGCGAGCCGGAGACGATCAAGAAACTGCGCTGACTGCTCGCGAAGCCGGTCAAGGCGTTCGGCACCCGCCGACTCCCCCCAGCTTCGGTCTGATCTCCTTGCCTACTCGAGCTCCATGAGTTGGCGTAAGGCCTCTTTCAGCTCAGCCAGGCGCTGGGCACTCAGCCGGCGCCGCACCAGCTTGTCGAGTTCCAGCAGCGTTGCCGCCGCGACCGGCCGGAAGCGGCGGCTACGAGGAGTGAGGAAGATCAGCGAGGCGCGAGCGTCGCGCGGGTCGGGACGCCGTTCGATGAGGCGGTCGTGCTCGAGCCGGCGGATCATGGTCGTCATCGTCTGTTTGCTGAGGCGCGCCCGGCGCGCGAGCTCCCCCATGCGCAGGCCGTCCTGCTCATACAGCGGCAGCAGCACCGACCCGGAGGAAGGACGAACGTTGGGGTGGCCGGCGGCGGCGAAGCGCTCGGCCAGCAGCTCGTTCCAGCGCTGAGTCGCCTTCGCGAGGAGAAACCCGAGATCGTCGCGGCCGAGGGCCGCTGCCAAGGGCTCAGGCGTCTGCATGCGCCCGCCTGCCGTCGCGGGCGGGAGGGCCGGTGCCCTCCTGCTCGGCGGCGTCGATCAGGTTCTGCACGGCGGCAACGGCGATCGGCGCGCGCCAGATCGGGCGTCCCGCCTCGAGGTTGATCTCGTGCATCACCTCCCACGGATCGCGGCCGCGCAGGTCGGCGAGGCGCGCCACGCCGACCGACTCGAGCCGCATGAGCACGCGCTCGCCGCAGAAGCGGATCGCCAGCATCTTCTTCCGTTCCTCGGCCGCGATCATCGTGCACAGCTCGCGTGGTCGGCCGCGAAGCGGGCGCGAATGTTGTCGAACTCGCGCCGCAGCGACTCGTACTGCGACTCGAACAGCTCGTCGGGCATCCCGGGAGCCTTGAACATCGTGAACGAGTAGGCGCTCTTCGAATCCCCGAGCGCGACAACGCGGGTGGGGAAGAGAGCGAGCTCCTGCTCGCTCGGCCCGGTGTACATGTCGATGACGCCCGTCTTCGCGTCCGCGTCGATCCTGAAGTAGAACTCGCCGAGCCCGTTCACGACCTTGGCCGTGCCGTCCTCGTACTTCAGTTCCTGCGCGAAGTCGGTCGCCCACTCGGGAAGGTTCTCGAGACGCGACAGGTAGTCGAAGACCTCATCTCTCGGCGCGTCGAGAACCGCGGTGACGGTCCGGTTGATCACAGCTCCCTCCTTTAGTCTGATAACGGACTAAAAAGTACCATAACAGACTAAATCGCGACGGACACGCGGATCCGAGCCTGCCCCGACCCGCGGGTCGGCCGACGCCGCGGCTCGCTCCGCCGACAGTTCAATCAATTCTGATATCAATACCTGTCGATACTTCCGAAGGAGATGCCGATGTCCGTTCTCGAAGCCCCGTTCCGTCTGCCCGAAGCGCCGGCCCGCAGCGACCTGGTCGCCAAGTACTTCCGCGGTCTCGGCGACCAGACGCGGGTGAGGATTCTGGAGCTGTTGCGCGACGAGGGAGAGCTGTCGGTGGGGGAGCTGGTCGAGCGGTTGGGCGAGTCGCAGCCGAAGGTCTCGAACCACCTCGCCTGTCTGCGCTGGTGCGGCTTCATCGAGGCGCGGCGCGAGCACCGCACGGTCTACAACCGGATCGCCGACAAGCGCGTCGTCAAGATGCTCGACCTTGCCCATGCGCTGCTCGCCGACAACGCCGAGCACGTCGCCGCCTGCTGCCGGATCGAGGGGAAGTCGTGAAGCGCGCTGACGTCAAAGGCCTCGGCCTGATCGCTCTCCTACCGATCTGTTGCCTTGGCCTTCCCCTGCTCGTCGCCGCCAGCGTCAGCGTCGCCGCTGTGGCCTGGGTCGGCGCCATCGCGGCCGGAGCGGTTGCGTTCGCGGCCCTCGTCGTCGTGGTCGCCGCGCGTGTACGGCACCGCCGCAGCGCCCGGTCGCTATCCCTGCGCATTACCGGGAGCCGCCGATGAGCAACAAGCCGCTGGTGGAGATCCTCTACTTCGATGGCTGCCCCAATCACGAGCCGGCGCTCGCCCTGGTCGAGCGGCTCAGCCGCGAGCTGGGGATCGAGCCGGAGCTGCGCTTGGTGAAGGTCCGTGACCAGCTGGCAGCGGCGCGGTTGCGCTTTCTCGGCTCGCCCACAGTTCGTGTCGGCGGGATCGACGTCGACCCGAACACAGAGGAGCGAAGCGACTATGCGCTCTCCTGCCGCGTCTTCCGCACCGAGGCCGGCATCGCCGGCCAGCCCGACGAGCGCTGGGTGCGGGAGGCACTAAGGCGCGAGACCGAGATGGTGGCGTGAGCGGCAGCACCGTCAGCTTCGCCCTCGTCGCCGGCACGGTTCGCGACCGTAAACCCCCGCGACTTCTCGCTCGCTCGTCGTCCGCATTCTCGATGAGACCGATCTCGCCGGGTCGAGGCCGACCCGGCGGGCGCGATAGACAACGAAAGGAGAAGGGACGTGCCGCTAGAGCATCTGTTCGACGCTGAGCTGCAATACCGGCCGGACGTTGAGCCCGTCGTCGGGAGCGAAGGCCGCGAGGGAGAGTTGATCGGAAGCGGCGACGGCGCCGTCACCGGCGTCAGGCTCGCCGGCCGGCTGCGCTGGTCGATGTTCGCTGCGGATTGCCCCTTCCGCCCGGACGGCTTCGGAAGTAGCACGAACGGTGATCATGTTTGCACGACCAACCCGGCGCTTGTGCTCGAGACCGACGACGGGGCGACGATCTGGATCGAGGCCAAGGGCTACGGTCTGCGCCGTGAGGGCGTCGCGCCGAACTGGCGGCTGACCGCCTCGCTTCGCTTCCAGACCGACGACGCTCGTTACCGCTGGCTCGACAGCGCCTTCGGCATCTGGGAAGGGGTCTTTGACGAAGACACCCAGCACGCGAGCTACCGGGCCTTCCTACAAACGATCGAATCGGCGGAAGCGGCATGACCCCGTCTGCTAACACCGAACCCACACTCGCCTCGATTCCCGGGCAGCGGCGCGGGCGGGCGCGCCTCGAGCCTCTCTCGCAGCGAGAACGCGGCCTGTACGACTGGATCCTGACGGCGTTCGCGGCAGGGACGCCGCCGACCCCCGACGCGCTCGCCGACACCGCCTCGAGCCTCAAGCTAGAGGTCGAGGCGGCGCTCGCCACGTTCGCGCGCGAAGATCTCGTCCACCACGATCCCGCTACCGGCGCGATCCTCGTCGCCTACCCCTTCTCCGGAACCCCGCGCGGGCACCGGGTGCTGATCGACGGCAGTTACTCCGTCGAGGCGATGTGCGCGATCGACGCGCTCGGGATCGCGCCGATGCTCGGCTTGCCGATCGAGATCACCTCCCGCGACCCGCACACCGACCGCGAGGTGTGGGTGCGGCTCGACCCGGGCGAGGGCGCCTGGTGGGAGCCTGAAACGGCGGTCGTGCTCGACGGCTGCGTCGGCAGCGATGGGCCGAGCTACCGCACCTGCTGCGAAGCGCTCAACTTCTTCGAGTCGGGCGAAAGTGCTCTCAGTTACCTGGTCACCAATCCCGACATCAGCGGGCGAGCGATCCCGCTACCCGAGGCGATCGAGCTCGGCCGCGCCATCTTCGGCGACCTGCTCCCCCGCTCGGAGGCATAACCGCGTGCAAGCAGACCGATCGATTGCCGACCTCGTGCTCACCGCGCTCAACGGAAACCCGCTCGAGCTCGCCCACTACCGCCGGCGCCGGCACGTCCTGTTCGTGTGGGGTCCTGGTGAAGCTGCCGCGCGCAGCTGCCCGTGTGGCAGCACTGGTATGAACAGCACGGCCCGGTCGACTTCATCGCGGTCGCGGCCGACGCGCAAGGACCGAAAGCGGCGCAGCCCTGGGTCGAGCGAGCACGAGCGACCTTCGCCGTCGCCGTCGACAGCGAGAACAAGCTCGGCGCCTTGCTCGGCTACACGGTCGTGCCGACCGGCGTCTTCGTCGACGAGCAGGGCATCGTTCGCCATCTTCAAGCGGGCGACTTCAGCGTCCGCGACGAGCACACGCTCGCACGCGTCGAGCGATTCCTCGCCGGTGACGTCGACGTTCTCGAGGAGCTGAAGGTGGAGTCCAGCAGCCGCCTCGAGCCACTCGAACAAGAGCTCGTCGACGCGAAGGTCAGCCTCGCCAGCGAGCTGCTCGCGCGCGGAGGCCGGGACGAAGCACTGGAGGCCCTCGACCGCGCACTCGAGCTCAACCCCGACAACTACCTCATCCGCAAACAACGCTGGACGATCCGCAACCCGGAACGGTTCCAGCCGGAGATCGACTGGGACTGGCAAAGGGAAGAGCTCGCGCGCGAGCGCGAAGCCGAGCGCCAAGCCTGCGAAACCGCCTGCGGCCCGGACGGATGCCCGATCCCACAGTGATTGAGTCGAAACGACCAGACCACAGAGAGACTTAGGAGCGTCGATGCCGACACCAATCGACCGTGACGAACTCCAACGCCTCCTCCAGGAGGAGCAAGCTCAGCTCGTCGAGGTCTTGCCGCGCGACGAATACGAAGACGAACACCTTCCCGGCGCGATCAACATCCCTTTGAAGACGCTTGATGCGGAGACGACGCGGCGGCTCGAGCGTGAGCGGCCGGTGATCGTCTACTGCCACGACTACCAGTGAGACATGAGCCCGCGAGCCGCGTGGCGGCTCGAGAGCATCGGGTTCACACGGGTGTACGACTACGTCGCCGGCAAGGCCGACTGGGGCTCGTTCGGGCTGCCACTGCAGGGGACGAAGGGCGCGCGGGCGGGCGAGTATGTGCGCGCCGACGTCCCCACCTGCCGGCTCGAGGAGTGGCTGCAAGACGTGCGGAGGAAGGTCAGCGGCGCCGGCTGGGACACCTGCATCGTCGTCAACGAGCACGGAGTCGTGCTCGGGCGGCTCGGTCGGAAGGCACTGGCCATGGAGGAGGACGTGGCGGTCGAGGCGGTAATGACGGCTGGGCCGAGCACGGTGCGGCCGAGCATCACGCTCGCTGACATCGTCGAGCGGATGCAGAGCCAGAAGCTGACGAGCGCGCTGGTGACCCGCTCCGACGGCACCCTCGTCGGTCTGCTGCGTCGCACGGACGCCGAAGCTTCCCTCAACGCGGCCACCTCCTAGCCCTCGGTGTCGTCTAAAGGTAGAGAAGGGCCTTAGGAGGTCTCGATCAACTCCGTTCCAATCTCGATTGCACTCGTGTCCGGCGGC
>Ga0209056_10007548_pt1 | contig 11194 bp, 14 predicted proteins | sample GraSoiAngelo_114_FD_185876 | JGI IMG/M metagenome (GOLD analysis project Ga0209056, IMG submission 185876) | Grasslands soil microbial communities from the Angelo Coastal Reserve, California, USA - 14_0903_13_40cm (SPAdes) (version 2) | ecosystem: Environmental > Terrestrial > Soil > Grasslands... | reverse complement strand
GTCGGGGCCGTGTTGCGTTCAGCTCAGCCCGCCCCGACCCACTGCAGCGCGCCCGAGACTTGCGTGCCGCCCGACAGCGCCAGCTCGAGCAACGTGGCGGCCGCCGTCTCGAAGTAGCCTTGCGGGTTGAACGGCAGGACGAGGATCGCATTCGCGCCCAGGGCCATCGCACCTGTCAGCGCCGTTCCACCAGCGCCACTTTTGAACGTGATGTTTTGGGCCGTCGTATTCACCACGAACAGGCTCACGACGCGGATCGTCACCCCGGCCGCTTGGGCGGCGACGAGCGTTCCCGTCGCGGCAGCCAGATTGATGACCGCAAACTGGACGCTGCTGTATGGGGCGCCGGCCATCAGATCCTCACGGTGGAGGAGAACCCGGGCCTACGCCCCGCCCGCCAAGGCGGGGAAGCAGCTTGCGCCCGCGTCACCGCGGGACCCGGTGTGTGTGTCACTTGCCCTTGTCCTTCGCCGCTTGCTGGCGCTCGCGCCGTCGCCGGGCGCGTTCCGCGGCCTCGGCGTCGAGACGCGCGGTCTCGGCGACGAACTGGGCCGCGCCCTCGAGGGCGAGCTCGTGAGCCTGTTCCGCCAAGGCGCGCGCCATCTCGTCCGAGGTCATAGGCCCTTCGCGGCCTGCTGCCGCCGAAACTTTTCTTGCAGCCACAACGCGCGCGTCGTCACCCGCGCCCGCGCGAGCGATGCGCGCTCGTCGGCCTTCTCAAAATCTTTGATCGCCTGCGCGCGGGCTTTGGCGAGCGCGATTTCTCCCTTCTCGCCCACGGAGATTGTGCCCTGGCCCGCCGCGCTCGCCTCATCGCGCGCGGCGAACATGGCCTCGGTCGTCCGTTTGAGGTCCGCGAGCGCCGTGTCTTGATCCGCGAACAGGCGATCCAATTCGGCATCCCCCCCGCCACGTTCCCAGGCGTGCGGGGGCCGGTCATAGCGCCATCTACCTTTCCCGTAAGTGCCATCGAGGTAGAGCTGGATCTCCTTGTCCACCGGATTGAGCATTGGGGGCGAAGCTCGCCGACCGTCCCGCCGCTTGCACGAGGCCGACGATGGGACTCTCACCGACGGCGGCGCTGTCGGCCGTGAAGTTGATGCAATCCTCCAGACCATACTCGGCGCCGAGCGCGCGCACCCGCTCGCCATCGAGGAACCCGTCGCGCCACAGATCCCGCACGGCCGATAGCGCGGCCCCATTGTCCGTTGCCTGCTGCTTTTTCGTCGTCATGATGTGCGCTCTCGGGTTCAGGTTTCGCCCCTTACGGGCTGCGGCAGGCGCGGCGGCATGATGGCCCTGATTTGGGCGGAGGTCGGCGTCGCCTCCGCGCCATGCGCGGCGCGGAAAATTCTGAGCTGGTCCTCCCCCAGCTGATTTTCTAGCTGGATAACTTCCGCGAGCCGTCCGTACAAATCATTCACGCCGAAGTTGATCGCCAGTTCACGGCTGTAGGCCGGCGTGATGTTGCTTCGGCCTCCCGCTGCATAGGCGTAGGCGCTGGCCAGGGCATCGTAATTGCCCTGCCACGCCGTCGGGTTGCCGCCGTTGTAGCGGAGAGCCGCCGAGAACAGATAGCTCGCGAAGCGATCGAGCCGCTGCCACGCGGCCTCGCCCACGGTTGACGTCGGCTGCCACATACCCGTTTGGTATTTGGCCGCCACCATGGATTGGCGGTCGTAGGAGAATTCCGTCCGCCGCGGTTTCGGCCGCGGCAGCTCGTACAGCAAGCGGGGGTTGAACGCGGGCTCGAGCGACGACCCCCCGAAGGGCGTGCGCCGCGGCGCCTGCAACGCCTTGAATTCGGCCAGCAGCGCGGCGGCGTGTGTCGCGGCGAAGGCGTCGGCGTCCGCTTCATCCCGGAGCCCGAGGGTCGCCTGGGCCAGATGCCGCGGTTCGTGACAGCAGACTTCCGCGAGTATGCTCAGATCGTCGCCGATGGCCTCGGCATTGATCACGACCAGCGGGACCAGGCCCCCGGCGTCGTTCGGGAACACCTCACCCCGCCACCCGCCCGGCACCGCTCCCTTACCGGCCACAAACTGCACCGCGGGAACCGTCGTGCAGCCGGCGAGGGCGGACGCATGCTTCACGATGTATTCAGCGCACAGGCGCAGCGGATCGTTGGCGGGGAGCTCGAGGGCGAGCGGGAGGTCGCCGCGCGCTTTCATCTCGGCGGCGTACAGCGGCAGGCCCTCGCCCCCGTTCTGCAGGCGCCAGCCGCGGTCCGCCAAGTTCTTGGACACGAACGCGCCGACGCCATGCCGGAGATGCGCGTCGCTCCGTGTGCCCTTCGCCGCGACGGTCCCCGTGCCGATGCCCGCGCCCCGAAAGACCGGGCTCACTTCGAGGGGACGTATCCCGGTAATGAGGCGCCGCGCGCCCTTCGCCCGCCACTCCGCCGTGAGCTCGGTCGTCTGGACGCTGGGCGGGAACCCAAAACTCCAGTCGCCGTCCGAACCCAACTCCTTCACCGTGTGGAAGGCTTCGCGCCCGGCCTCGGTGGACATGAAGTAGTTGCCGTGGAACACGGCCTTGTTGCCCACCACACTGATGGTGCCTTTGCCCACCGGGGCCGCGCCGTCGAGCACCACGTTGTGCCCGTAGGCGGAAATCTTCACGCCCGACTGCTCAGGAAAGGCGCCCGGGAGCAATGCGTCGCCGTCTCTATCGACAACCGAAAGGGTAGCCACCACCGCGGTCACTTCCCCCTGTTCGGCGTTCTTGACGTGCAGGGCGCCGAACGATTTCGTTTCGAGGGCGCCGGCCAGGTCACTCATGGCTCTGGCTCCTCCGATTGCTCGGATGGCTCGAGCGCGCGCGCGAGGGCGGCGGCCTCCTTCGCCCTGATCGTCGCGTGTGCCTCTTTGACGCCCGCCGCTTCGAGGAACGCGGAGCGGCTCTGGCGTGCGAGACCGGCCGCCCGGCTGATCAGATCCAGCGCAATGGGCTCGAGTGCCACGCTGGTGATGTACTTCGCCATCAGAACCTCCCGCAAATAAAAAACGCGGCCCCACCGGCGCAGTGCCGAGGGCCGCGAGGGCCGCTGCCAACCTTCGATGTGACCTGCGAACGTCTACCCCTCTATATTAAAGGCTACCAGCCTGGGGATCAAGAGGGGAACCATGCCGCCACTCTCCGTGCCGATCTGCCCGACGTGCGAGAAGAAACTCAAACGTGCACGCGCTGATCGCACGGGGACCGACTTGTCGTCCATCGGGCATGCGGCTACGACCGAGCTCGTTCTGCGTCCCATCCCACACCGGGGCGCGAGCGCTGGCGGCTGGGAGGCGTGCTGTCCCCGTGATGGGTGGTTCGAGATAGTGGGACGCGCCTACCGCCCGGTGGCCCCTGCGGCAAGGGCAAAATGAATCCCTCAACGTACGATTGCCCCAACAAGTGCGGGAGCTTGCTCATCGACAGGCGCACGGGGAAACCCCTCGTCTTGGGCCGCAAGGCCACGGCGCCGGTGAAGCTTCTCCCTACCCGAGAAGGACAATCATTTGATTCTGTCGTAGGGCGCTGCGAAACATGCAAGCAGAATTTTGAGGTGGTATTCCCAGACCAGTGAGTCTTTAGCGCGCGCCGCCTCACAAAATCGACCCTTTTTCTCCCTGCCGGTCCCCTCGCCGCCACCGCCACCGAGGCTGATTTTTCTATGTACGCATTCCCACCCCGGACCCGGGAGTAGGGAGTAGCGGGTCCTGGGCGATCCGCTTGAGCCATGCCTCGTAGGTCTGCCCGGCCTCATCCTCGAGCTGGGACCGCAGCGCGTCCCACGCGCGGCGCGCTTCTTCGGGGCTGCCCCAATACTCCACCCACGTGTCAGGGTCGCCCGCGGCCTGGGCGTTCGCCAGCACGCACCGCAACTCAATGGTGACGCGATCATACTTCCGTTTGTCGCTCCGTCTGAGGCGTGGCATCGCTCCTACCTCCGATAGCCCGGATGGGGTTCGCCTTCCAAGTCGAGCTCGCGCAGCAGCCGGGCGAAGGCAAGCCGGGCCTGCTCCTCAATCGACACGGCGGGATGCTTGCGCGGGTGCCCGTGGTCGTCCCGATACACCAGCCCGTCGCGCTTGAGAATCCGCCGCGCCTGGGCCGCCCGGTCCCACGCCTCCGCGGCGAGCTGCAACAGCCGGAGGTGCTGGTCTTGGAGCTCGTAGCGTTCGAGCACGAGCCGCCACCAGCGTTTCGCCTCGGGGCTGAGATGCGACGGCGGCCGCACCGCGTCACCACTGAGCTGCACCGCCGGCCGCACCGCCGGACGATCACGTTTCACGGTTCACACCACCTCGCGGTTTCGGTTTGGGGCGCTCGTGATCGACGCCGACTCGGGCACGGTGGCGGCAAGGGTAGTGCCGGTAAGAACGGAGGTCATTTCTGCGCTCCCTGGCGCTCCGGCAGTGGCGGCGGAGCCGAGCGCGCTTACGCGAAGAACCGCGCCTTGGCGTGGCCACGGGGGCCATCATCCGGGGTGACGCGCCCGCGTTCCGCAGGGCCGATCCCGAACAGGGCGCCGAGCAGCCGCGCCAGCGTCCACGACTGCCGGCGTTCGGCGTCCCAGCGCGCATCCCTGCGCGCCTTCTTGCTCGCCTCGATCGCGGCATCGACTGCATCGCAGTACCCCCCCAGGAGGTCACGGTCGATCAGCCGCACGACGCCCGCGGCCTGCATCTGCACCGTCACGTGGCGCCAGACTTCGCGGCCCCCCGCGCTGAGCCACTCCGGCATCTCGGGCCAGCCGGCTGGGTAGTCCGGCTCTCTCGGCAGCGCGTGGTCTCGCGGATTGCCCTGGAGCACCCGCAGGCCTACCGGCTTCGGTTTACGGCCTCGTTTCATAGGCGGTTCCCCAAACTCTTATGTGCCGCCGCGTGCGTGATGCCCACGCGTGGTGTCGCGCAGGGGGGTGGCCGGACGAACGGCCGGGCACTGTGGGCAGCGCAGCGAGGCCAGCGTGGGCTCGAGTCGGCCGTCCAAACTGGGATACCACACGTGACCGCAGCGCCGGCACTTGAAGTGACCGTCTGGGAGCTGCTCGGGGAGCACGTCGCCCGGGATCTCAAAGAAGGTCACGTCTGCACCGCGCGCGCGGCCTTCCAGGCCGCCTCGACGTGCGCCTGCAAGCGCCGCAGATCGAGGGCGAGCTGGGGGAGACCGCGCTGCTCGGCGTGCTGAATGTCGGCGGCCAGCTCCTTGCGCCACGGCTGCAGCTCCTCGAGCAGCCGGGCGAGCGCGACGGCAACGGTCACGGGGGGAATGGGCCGGTCGAACGTGGTGGTCATCGGCGGCCGCCGCGCGCCACGGTGGCGGATTTGGGCATACGCGATCGGTGTGAAACTGTGGAAGTCATGGTCGATTTCGGGCCTGCCTAGAAGATCACCGCCGGGGTATCCTCGGGAAGTGGCGGAGTGGCGCCCTAATCGCACGCCCTGGCGGCCGGTGGCGAAATCGGCGTGCCTTCTAAGCTGTTGGTCGGAGGTTCGAATCCTCCCGGGCGCATACCACCCGCACCTGCCTCGCCACTCGCGGCTTCGGCAGGAGCCCTTTTGCGGGTGCCAACCGTTGTGTGATCATGAGACTCGTATGATCCTCGGCCAAGACGACCCCCTGGCGGTCGAGTTGGTCCACGCCGTCCAGGGTGGTGACCTCGAGTCGCTGAAACGATTGCTCGCCGAACATCCGAGGCTGGCGCGCGCCCGCATCGCGGGCCGGAACGGCCGCTCGCGTACGCCTCTGCATGTAGCGAGCGATTGGCCAGGTTATTTCCCCAATGGCCCCGCCGTGGTCAGGGCGCTCTTGGCAGCCGGCGCGGACCCCAATGCACCCGTCGAGGGGGCCCCGCATGCGGAGACGCCCCTCCACTGGGCCGCCAGCAGCGACGACGTCGAAGTGGCCGTTGCACTGATCGGCGGCGGGGCCAGTATCGAGGCAACTGGAGCATCAATCGCCGGTGGCACTCCCTTGGACGACGCGATCGGGTATGGCTGTTGGCGCGTGGCACGTCTGCTGCTCGACCACGGGGCGAGAATCGAAAAGCTGTGGCACGCAGCGGCCATGGGCATCACCTCCCGTGTCGAGGCGTTCTTCGTCGGTCCATCCGCTCCCTCGCCCAAAGACGTGAACGATGCGTTTTGGCAAGCCTGTCATGGGGGACACCGTCGCACAGCCGCGTATCTCCTCGCTCAGGGTGCCGATGTGAATTGGATTCCCGATTATGCCAAAGGGACACCCCTGGAGATCGCCACGAGCCTCGATACAGGACGCGAGGCTCTCGTTCGCTGGCTCCGCGAGAAAGGCGCGAGATCGGGGAGCGAGGGATAGGTCAGAACTCGAGCTTCTTCAGGAACTCGCAGTCCTTCCGGGCGCTGCCGAGCGCATCTTCCAGGCCTTCCTGCTCCACGTAGCAGAACTTGTGGTCGATGTCCGGAACGGCAGCCAGCAGGCGCTTGAAGTCCACGGTCCCCGTGCCCAGCACGGTGTCGTGCGAGCGGTCCGGGACTACGTCTTTAAGATGAAAGCTCCAATACCGGTTGCGGTAGCGCTGTAAATAGGCGAACGGATCGCCGCCCCCGATCACCATATTGCCGACGTCGAGCTGGAGGCGCACCACCTTCGGGTCGGTGCGCTCCACGAACACGTCGTACGGCACCTTGCCGTCGATCAGGGTCATGTGATCGGCTTCGTTGTGGAAGGCGAGCCAGATGCCGGCGCGACGCGCCGCGGCCCCGGCCGTATTGAAACGATCGGCCCACTCCCGCCAGTCGTCAAGCGTGCCGGAGGTCTCCCCCGTGAAGCTCGGCACAATCAGGTACTCGTGGCCCAGCCGGTGGGCGATCTCGAGGCTCCGGTTCCACCCGACGAACAGCGAGATCGGCGAAATGTGAGCCGAGGGCGCGCGCAGGCCCTCGCGATCGAGTGCCGCCCGCACCTGCTCAGTGGTGCGCCCGAAGTTGCCGAACGACCACAGCAGCTCGACGTCGCTGTAGCCCATGGCGCGCACGGCCGCCAGCGTCCCGTCGGGATCCTTGTGCATGGCGTCCCGCACCGAGTACAGCTCGAGCCCGACGCGGTTGAGCGTGCGAACCGGGGGTCGGGGGTCGGGGCTCGGGGCTCGAGGTGGTAGCGCTGAGCCCAGCGCTGCAGCACCCAACGTCTTCATGAAATCGCGCCGCCTGATCATCGTTCGCTCCTCCTTGGTCACGAAGCGTGAGTCTACTCTCGCCGAAGCCTCGACTGACCCCGGGCGCAAGCCCGGGGTAAAGGAGAAGGCGCTAGCCGGTATTGCGCAATCCCTGAGCGATCCCGTTCAACGTCGACGCGAGCCCCGCGCCGACCGACCCGAGTGCGGGGTCGTCGGGCGCCGCGTGTCGCTTGCGCTCGAGCAAGGTCACCTGCAACAGCGACAGCGGGTCCACGTACGGGTTCCGCAGGCCGATCGCCGTCTGCAGCATGGGATTGTCGCGCATCAGATAATCGCTTTCCCGAATGCGCAGCAGGGCCGACACCGTGCGACGGAACTCGTCTTCCAGCTGGTCGAACAGCGCGAGGTCGCTTGCCCCCCCGAGCTCGCGCACGTACATCCGGGCGATGGCGAGATCTGCCTTGGCGCAGACCATCTCGATTTTCGCGAGCAGGTCGTCGAAGAAGGGCCATGCCTGCGCCATACGGCGCAACAGTGCCAATCCTCCGGAATCGCCGCCGACGGCGTCGAGCGCCGTCCCCACGCCCAACCATCCCGGCAGCATCAGCCGGGTCTGGGTCCAGCCGAACACCCAGGGAATCGCCCTGATCCCTTCCATCGTTTCACCTTCCAGCGCGCGGTACGCGGGCCGCGATCCGAACCGCACGTCCGCCAGTTCGCGCACCGGCGTCGTCTCGAGAAACAACCGGAACAAGTCTCCCGCCCCGCTCCCGGACACCACCGCGCGGTAGCGCGGCAACGCCTCCCCGGCCAGCCGATCCATCATCTCGCGGAACTGCGCCTCTTCGCCCGGCCGGAGCCCGTCGCGCCAGTCCTCGAACCGATGCAGCAGGACGCCGGAGAGCATCAGCTCCAGGCTGCGCTCGGCGAGGGAGGGCAGGCCGAAGTTCTGGGACACGATCTCCCCCTGCTCGGTGATCTTGATCCCGCCGTGCACCGTGCCCGGGGGCAGGGCGGTGAGCGCCCGCGCCACCGGCGAGCCGCCGCCCCGGCCCACGGTGCCGCCCCGCCCGTGGAACAGCGTCCACGACACGCCGGCGCCGGCACACGCGCGCGCCACTTCCTCCTGCACGCGGTACAGCGCCCATGCCGACGTGAGCAACCCAGCGTCCTTGGCGGAGTCCGAGTAGCCCAGCATCACCTCCTGGTGCCGCCCCCGGGCGGCGAGGTGGCGCTGCCACATGGGGTCGTCGAGCAGCGAGCGGACCACGAGCGGCGCGTGCTCCAGATCCTCCAGGGTCTCGAACAGCGGCACGACATCGATGCGCGAGAGCGGGGGCTCGCGCGCCAGGTCCACCAGCCCCGCCTCCCGCGCGAGGAGCAACACGCGCAGCAGGTCGTCGGCGGAGCGCGTACGTGACACGATGTAGGTCGACGCCGCCGCACCTCCGACCTCGTCCTGGATCGCCCGCATCGCGTGAAACACCCGCAGCGTCTCGTCGGTCGGCCCCGCGAGCGTGACGTGCGGCGCGTGCAGTGGCCGCCGGCCGGCCAGCTCGCGCCGGATGGCCGCGCCATCGAGCTCCCCCTCCCCCAGACCGACCGTCGCGCTGAGGTCGCGCAGCGCCCGGCTGTGGGCCCCGGCGTCGTCCCGTACGTCGAGTCGGTAGCCGTGGAAGCCGTGCGAGCGTACCTGGGCCAGGAGCGGCTCCACCAGGGTACGCCGGGCGTGTGCCGCGCCGACCGCATGCAACGCCTCGGCGACGAGCACGAGATCGCGCTCCAGCTCGCCCGAGGATCCGTACCTGGGGGGATCGGCCTCTACCCGGGCCCGCATGAAGCTGATCTTCATGCGGAGCGGCTCGTCGGCGTTGCGGCGGCGATTCTGCTCCCACACGGCCGGCAGCTCCACGCGATCGTGCTCGAGCGACGCCCGCAGCTCCGGTGTGACTGCGGCGAGCCGCTCGGACACCGAGAGGCGCGCCGCCAGCTCGGCCAGCGCCCGGCCGTAATGGCCCAGCACCGCGCGCTGCGCGCTGCGCGCGGCGCCGAGCGTGATCTCCGCCGTGACGAACGGGTTGCCGTCCCGGTCGCCGCCCACCCAGCTCCCCAGCGTGAGCGGGGTCAGCGGCTCGGGCCCAAGCCCGCCGCCGAATTCGTCTTCGAACGCCTGGACCAGGCGCTCGCGCGTGCGCGACGCGGCGTCGAGCAGGCGGTCTTCCAGATACCACAGCGCGTTCGCCACCTCGTCCACGACCGACGGGCGGTCGCGCCGCACTTCCTCGGTGAGCCACAGCAACTCCACCTCGCCCTCGAGCCGGCCTTCGATGGCCCGGCGCTGGGGCTCGGGCGCGGCGTCTCGCGCCAACAGACCTTCCGCCAGCCGCGCCTGGAGATCGAGGATGGTGCGGCGTGCCGATTCCGTGGGATGGGCGGTGAGCACCGGTCGGACGTCGAGCGTGCGCAGCGCGCGCGCCACCGCCGCGGCCGCATGCCCGGCCTCGCGCAAGCGTCGCAGCGACCAGCGCACCGAGCCGCGCTGCGCCGCCGCCTGGTCGTCCTGGCGGGCCCGGCGCACCCGATGGGCCTGTTCCGCGGCGTTGATCAGAATGAAGAACACCGTGAAGGCACGCGCCGTGAGGCGCGCCGTCTCGGGGGAGAGCGAGCGGGTCCGGGCCAGCAGCGCGTCCAGGTCCGGCGCCCCCGGCACGCCGAGCCGTCGGGCGCGGCAGGCCCGGCGCAGATCCTCTACCGCGCGCAACGTGTCCTCGCCGGCCAGCCGGCCGACCACGCGCCCCAGGGTCCCGGCGAGCCAGCGCACGTCCTGGCGCAGCGGCGCGTCCTGCGGGCGGGCGACGGGCGGCGGCAGCGGAACGGACGCGGCGACGTGGGCGGCGGTCATGGCGGTGATCGTGTCCGCATGATCGCGGGACCCGGGGCCGGGCGCAAGGCGCGTGCGGCTGGCGGCGGGCCCGATTTCATGGTTGATTGAGCGGCAGTGCACATGGCCCCCCCAACGGCCCCCCCGTTGACCCGTCGTGACTTTGTCTCCGCGACCGCGGCGCTCGCCGCCTCGAGCGTCGCGCCCGTCTCGTGGCGTCGCCCCCCGCGGGCCGATGGTCTCCTCGTGCTGTTCCAGGGCGACTCGATCACGGATGCGGGACGCGATCGGCAGGTGAGCGAGCCCAATCTGGCGCGCGGCCTCGGCAGCGGGTATCCCCTGCTCGTCGCCGCCGCGGCGCTCGCGGCCCATCCCGACCGCGCGCTGCGGTTCTACAACCGCGGCGTGAGCGGCGACAAGGTCCCCGACCTGGCGAGCCGCTGGGCCACCGATACGCTCGCGCTCGCGCCGGACGTGTTGAGCATTCTCGTCGGCGTGAACGACTTCTGGCACAAGCTGTCGAAGGGCTACACCGGCACCGTGCAGCAGTACGAGGATCAGTACGTGTCACTGCTCGACGAGACCCGGCGCGCGCTGCCCCGGGTGCGCGTGCTCGTGCTCGAGCCGTTCGTGCTGCGCTGCGGTGCCGTGGACGACCGCTGGTTCCCCGAGTTCGCCGAGCGGCGCGCGGCGGCGCGCCGCGTAGCGCAGCACGCCGGCGCCGGCTTCGTGCCGCTGCAGGCGGCGTTCGACGACATGGTGCGCCAGGGAGCTCCGCAGTACTGGGCGGCGGACGGCGTGCATCCCACGCCCGCCGGGCACGCCGTCATCGCGGAGCAGTGGCGGCGCGCCGCTCAGCTATAGCGGGTCAAGCCTACCGGGTTCGCTCGAAGCGATCGAGCACAAACCGCAAGCGAAACACTGCGGCATCGAGGTCACGCAGGCCTGCGTCGTCGAGCGTGCCCGATTCGGCGACGTTGGTGAGCAGCTCGAGCGCGTCGCGGATCTGGTCGCCCATGCCCTGGGGGGAGCGGCGCTCCCCGCCCGAGCGGCGGTCGGTGCCGGAGCGTTGCTCCACCGGCACGCGCACCACGACCTGGCGCCGGTCCTGGGACGTGCGGCGGTCGGCGAGGGCGCGGCGGTCGGCGAGCGGCTCCATGAGGAGTGAATGT
>Ga0209056_10007547_pt1 | contig 11195 bp, 15 predicted proteins | sample GraSoiAngelo_114_FD_185876 | JGI IMG/M metagenome (GOLD analysis project Ga0209056, IMG submission 185876) | Grasslands soil microbial communities from the Angelo Coastal Reserve, California, USA - 14_0903_13_40cm (SPAdes) (version 2) | ecosystem: Environmental > Terrestrial > Soil > Grasslands... | reverse complement strand
GCGGTAACCCCCGCTGCAGTACAGGACAACAGGCGCGTCGAGGTCGGGCACTTTCTCTTCAATGTCGCGCTCAATGACTCCCTTGCTGAGATGAATTGCCCCCGGCAAATGGTCCTTGGCAAACTCGCTGTCCTCGCGCACATCGACGAGAATGAGCCTTTCACCTCGATTCAGTTTTGCCTTAACCTCGTCGACGTTGGCTTCTCGCACCCGTTTTCTGGACTCATTCACAATCTGCAAAAATCTGGGAGAGTGTTGATGCGTTGTGGAGACCTCCTGCTTTACGTCCGCTTTGGTCTGCGCGTTCGCCGTGAGTGCCAGCATCAGAACCATCCAAAGGACTAAGAAAAGATTGCTTCGCATAATGCCTCCTTCTTGCGGTGGATCCTGCGCGCACGCAATGGCAAAGTCAACCTAATGGACGCCATTCCCTGGCAGCCGGCTCATAGGATGAGTGTCAGAGACGCGATTTAGGGCAAGTTGACATCCCAAATCGCAGTTCCAAGTTGCCGGTAAAAGACACGGAACGCGGCCCAGCCTAATTGTGCACTATGGCGAAGAGCTAGATACCCACCTTGTCGTGGAATTCTGCATCTACTTAGCCCGAATGCGTAACAACCGTCGACGGAACGCGGCAAAGGCGAATCCATCGAAGTACTACCTCGGAGTAAGAAATGCGTAGCGTTACATCTCAAAAGCGACTCAGTACTTTGAGCCGAATATTGGCGGTTTGGTTCTTTGCGGGTAACTTGGCACATGCGGCTGGCCCCTCCTGGGTGCGGGCAATCAGAGCAGGTGGGAGCGGATCCGACGTAGGCAATGCTGTTAGGACGGATCAATCTGGGAACCAATATGTAACAGGATCCTTCTCCTCCGGCGCGCATTTCGGTTCACAAACTTTGTCTTCGCAGGGGGGCGCGGATATCTTTCTGGCCAAGTACGGAAGTGGCGGCAAGCTACTCTGGATAGTCCAGGCTGGCGGGGCGGGAGACGATATCGGATTCGATCTCGGGGTCGGTGGCGCCGGTAATGTCTATGTGACCGGCAAGATTACCGATACCGCAACTTTTCAGTCGCTTAACGGACCTGCCAAGACGGTCGTCGGCCTAGGTGAGACGGTTTTTCTGGCGAAATACAGTCCGACAGGTACCCTGCTGTGGGTGCAAACCGGAACCGCGCCGTTCGTGAACAACGATGGTTTTGGCTTGGCAGTTCAACCGGCAACAGGGACAGTTTTTGTCACAGGTAGAGCTGGGGCGCAAATGACCTTCTCGTCAGCGGACGGTACCCAGCATACGGTTCCAGGGCCCGGGCTGTGGCATATGTACTTGGTGAAGTATGACCAAGACGGCAACTTTCAGTGGGGAGAATGGAACCAAGCCAATCCCAACAGCGTCGGACATAAGGTCGCTGTGGACTCTAGCGACAGCGCCTATGTAACCGGCTGGTTTGAATCGATGGCCACGTTCCATAGCCGGGATGTTAACGATGTGACTCTCACTGGCCGAAGCGGCCCGGTTCAAAGTGCCCCTGACTATCCTGACGATACCTTCATTGTGAAGTACGACAGCAACGGCAATGTAAAGTGGGTGAACGATATCGGTGGTTACAAGGCCATTGGGACGGATATCGCTGCCAGCCCGAACGGCAAGATCAGCCTTACCGGCTTCATCGGCAACATAAACACCGGAACGCCATCGCAAGCCACGACGATCGTCACTTCTCAACCAGGCGGCGCGAACGTGAGCCTGGCTGGAGGAAAATTCACTGTTCCTTACAACAAAGATGTCGTCATTGCAACGTACAACAGATCGGGTGTCCTGCTGAAGGCAACCCGACTCGGCGGATCTCAAGACGAAGGGGGAAGCGGGATTGCCTATGACCAGGAGGGAAACCTGTATGTGGAGGGAGTGTTCCAGGCTGCACTCAACATCCAGGGCCATTCTTTGACCGGTGCGAAGCCTTACAACGTATTTGTCGCGAAGGAGGCGCCGACGGGCTGGGTAGCCTGGGTTAAGAAGGCCGATGGCGCTGGAACGAATGCCTTCGAAGATAATCCTCGCATAGGGGTAGAGTCCGAAGACTCGGTTCTGGTGACAGGCACCTTTCAGAACACCGCTATCTTTGGTGGGCTAACGCTGAACAGTGCTGGTGCGGAAGACGTCTTTCTGGCGGAGCTGAGAGGGGGTTCGTGCACATTCACTTTCTTTCCACTCACAGCAACCCTCCGCGACGGATCCACATTCAGCATGTCTCCAAACGGTGTAAATGATTTCGGTACCGTTGTTGGGACGGGCTTTACCAACACTACGCCTGTGAAGAATTTCGGATTTATGCGATCGGCAAACGGCGGAATCACGCTCATCGGAGGGACGACCTCTCTAGTTGATCGCAACGACCTGAAAGTCAGTATCGGTTCGAGCGCGTCGGGCCAAGTGTTGGTCGATTCGAGTGGCGTCGTCCCACTTCAGCTGAGTTTTAAAAACAGCGGCTTCTTTTCGAGAGGGATTAATAACTGGGGTAGTATCGTGGGCTCGTACAACACTTCCTCCGCAGCAAATGGTTTCAAACGCTGGAGCAATGGTGGAACCATAAAATTGGGCTTTCCCGGCGCGTCATCAACCTTCCCGACAAGCATCAACGATCACGGCATGATCGTCGGCAGCTATTTTGTCGGGTCGGGCGGTGGACAATTGCCGCAGAACGGATTCATCTACGACCAGGGTAAATGGGCAACACTCAATTATCCAGTTAGCCTGTTCACAGATCTGGTTGGGGTGAACAATAAAGGCGTAATCGTTGGAAACGCCACCGATCTGGACCTGGCGTTCCAGTACGACAACGGTAAGTTCAAAACGATCATTGGACCGAACGGCGTGGGAGTGACCGTGACCGGGATCAGCCCAAGATTAGGACTGATCGTCGGCACTGCTGGACCCAAGGGAGGGTTCGTCGCCATGTGTCGGTAATTTTTGTCCGCTTGTTAATTCAACCCTCGTTGGCGAGAGGTCAACTGTTGCAATCAGGCGATGTTACAACTTTGCGCCTTTTCTTCGCTTTAAAAACGGGGTCGATAAGTGAAATCGCGATTTATGTGTGCCGGGATAAAAAACCGGCATGTTGTAGAGGATGAAAGAGCCTGTAAACGCCAATGATCTCGATTTAGGCGCGTTCGCACTGAGGGAGAACCGAACCAAGCGTTGCCTTTAGCGAGATCGCACGTTCGCGGTTCGCCTAAAGCTCACACTCCACCCGCAGCCAGGCAGCCCCGTTCGGGATCATTGTGTTACGCGCGGGCTTCTGATACTCTCCTGCCGACTAAACTTCCGGGAGGACATCATGGCTTTTTGCGCGTCTTGTGGTCAGGAAGTTGGGAGCGCTAGTTTCTGTCCAAAATGTGGAGCCAACCAGGTGATGGTGCCAGCTGGCGCCCCAGTTGCTGTCGCGCCAACTTCAGAGGGTCTTGCCGAAAATGTTGCCGGACTCCTGTGTTATCTCGCGGGCTGGATCACAGGCATCATTTTCCTGTTGATCGATAAACGTCCGTGGGTCCGATTCCATGCGGCCCAATCCATTGCGGTGTTCGGCGGTCTCACAGTCATTCAGATCGCGCTGTCTGTTATGAGCAGTACGATCGGAGGACTTCTGGGCTTTGGGTTGATGAGCATGCTGGGATTGCTCGTCGGTCTGATCACCTTTATTCTCTGGATTCTGCTGATGGTGAAGGCCTATAAGCATGAGACCTTCAAGGTGCCGATCGCCGCAGGAATCGCCGAGAGCATAGTCAAAAAGTAACTCGAAGGTTCAAACAAGGCGCCGCTGCTCGCCTGGCACTGGCGCTAAGGGGTATGCGTTACCTGATTGAGGGGTGCCTCACCCTCCTATCTTTTTCTGCGAGAGTGCCTGTAGTCGGGTGTTTTAGTATCGGGCGATGGATTTGAGTGTTATCGCCTGATCTCGACAGTTGACTTCCGAATTGCCCGGAATCTTCCCATTATATTTTTTCAATTTGGCGCAACTCGCCCGTTCCACGCGGGTTCTGTACCTTAACGAACCCGAACGCCCCGTACATTAAATCTTTTAGTCTTTTCTGAGGTAATCATCTTGAAGGGCGAAACCCTAGAACTTTGGCAAAAACTCTGCCAACAGGCGGCTAAAGAGCAAGACCCAACTCGGCTAATAGAATTAGTCGCCGAGATTAACCGCTTGTTGAGCGAGAAGGAACAAAGGCTCAACCAGCCGAGGGCCGGTGAGAAGCTAGCTGGCTCCTCATAATTCGAGGAACAAACACACAGCCCAATCCGCACCAAATGGACTCATACCTTTTCGGAAGGGATTGGCGAGACATTAGCAATGAAAATTCCGAAGGACGGGCTGTATTAACCTCACAGCTGTTAATAAATCCCGTCTCTGACAATGTCGGCGGTGTCAAATTCTTTTTGAAGCGCACTACTGCATGCACTCCGTGAAGAGCGTCATTTCGCTCTCGTTGTGGGTTTGCCTTTTCCAACCTAAGGCTCGCTCGTAATCACTAGTCAGGTCTGGAACTCAGTCCGACCCATGCATCTCTTCGGTCATAACGTCGATCATGATTACTAGTTCGAACTCCTCCGTGAAGAGGAGCGGGATACCCAGTCAATTTCTCGGTGTTCTACTTCACACCATCGCCTGTTCCGAGCTTTCCCGCGTGCGAACCGAATTTTGTCAATTGCCCGTAATCCCATTCCTTGCGCATCATCCAGTACAAACGAACCGACAGTTTTCGCGCCATCGCGACCTTAGCGATTTTCCGTCCTCGCCGCATCGTCAAGTGGTAATACTTACTCCGCCATTCCGGAAGGCTCCGCGCTGTCACTTGCGCTGCCTCCACCAGCAGGAAACGCAGCAGCGAGCTCCCTTGTTTCGTGATATGTCCCAGCCGGCGCTGATTGCCGCTCGATTTCTCCAACGGCACTAGCCCCAGATAGCTGGCGATCTGCTTGCCACACTGAAACCGTTCTGCTCTCCCGATGATCAGAACGAAGGCCAGTGCCGTCAGTGGACCGACCCCGGGATGGGTTTGCAATCGCTGCGCCGCCGGACACTTTTCCACTTCCTGCTCGATGGCTCGGGTCAGCTCGGCAATCGTAGGAGTCAGTCGATCGAGCAACTCCAGCAGATCCTTCCGGCGCCGGCTCGCCCACCGGGCTAACCGGAATGCCTCCAGTTGTTCCCGTCCGGCTTCCCGCCACAACCTTTTCGTGCAGCGTAGGCCCTCGTTGAGCGCTACGGCTTGCAGCTGGTTCATGATCCGCGTGCGTGCCTGTACTAAGCGGTGCCGATGCCACAACAGTTGCCGCAGATCACGATTCTCCCAACTCGCTACCCAGATCTCCGGAAAGCGATCTTCCAGCATCAATTTCAGAATCAGCTGCGCGTCTTGGCGATCCGTCTTCTGCTTGCGTACTCGCTTCGTACGAATCTCGGCGGCGTCCCCGATCCACAACTCAAACTGCAGCTCGGAAAGTAGTCGTTCAAACCAGCGCGCATGCCCACTCGCCTCCATTCCCACGCGCACCTTCATTCTCTCGGCCGCGAGGTCGCGGTAGAACCTCTCCGCTTCCTCACGGTGTTGCAGTCGCCGCTCTTGTAACTCCCCAGTGTCTGTATCTACGAACGCAATTTGCTGAAAGGCCGGGTGGTAATCATATCTATAATCAACATATCGGCTCCTTTTCTCCCGAGCCTCTTGGTTGGTTTAGCACTACCAAGTTTACCCGGGGCTAGGGAGCCGACATTGTCATGGAATCAATAGCACTCATCGACGTGCTGCGATCTCGGACAATTTATACTTCCATGCATGAAACTCGCGATTGGTTGGCTGTTGTTCGGAGTACCTCTAGGAGCCGCAGCAGTCGCAGGGATTGGCCTCTACCACAACTGGAGCAACGAGCATCATCGCCTCACAAAGGTTCTGGCCATCTTGATGCCAATGTCAGCAGCATTGCTAGGCTTCGGCGCGACCGCATACGTACAGCTCGTGCGCTCATTGCCAGCATTTGACTACAGCGTTGAAGAGACAGGCTTGCTGCTTTCGCTGGTGGGCACTATCTTCGGTGTGGTCACTCTCCGTTTTCCCCGCTGGCTTTCTTCGCTGTCCTTAGGCGTTTCGACGTGGATGCTCGTGTGGTTCTTTCTTCTTGGTTCCACGTATTGAAGGCTCAGACGGCCAGCCTCCGACACTCGCTGCGCCTCTCGTCACTTGGCGATAAATCGCGCGATAGCACTCACTGGCTCACTGTCCGGATCGTGAGCGCTATCGCCTGCGCTTGCGATAGTCAGTCACGCAATACACACAATTCGGAGGAATCGAGGACGGCTTGCACCTCTGATTTTGCGGGCCTGAAAACAATTCGATATAACCTTGTCAACAGCGCGGCTGATCGCAGTCAAACGGGTTGAGAATTCAATCCGAGAATGACTTCCGGTGGTTCTCGCGCTCCGCGTCCCTTCTGACTTCTGAAATGGAGAGAGCCCTCCCTATCGGCCTTTTAACCATGAAATTTGCAATCGTGCTATTTCTCTGCCTCCCCGCGTGCGCGCAAACCTGGTTCACCAACGTGACGAAGAGTCCTACCACGAACAGCTGTTCCATTGGCTGGACTACCGCCGTCCCGACGATTGCTCACATTGAGTACGGGCTGGCCGCTGGGTCTTACACGAAATCCAGCGCCAACAGCACGCAATACTGGCGTAGCAAAACCGCGACCATCTCAGGGTTGACGGCAGGGACGACTTATCATCTCCGAATTGTTGCGGCCGACAGCAGTAACGACTGGATTAAGAGCCTGGACTACATTTGCACAACCACTAAGACAGCGGCGCAGCACTCGGTCAAGCTCAATTGGCAGGCAAGTAGTAGCACCGGAGTGACCGGCTACAGGGTTTACCGCTCCACCATCTCCGGCGGGTACTATGCGTTGCTGGCCAGCGCTGCGGGTCTCACATACACCGATACTCCCGTGCAATCGGGCACCACGTATTACTACGTTGTAAGCGCGATAAATAGTACGGGACAGCAAAGCACGTATTCAAACCAGACGAAAGCCGTGATTCCATAAACATCGCTAGAAGAGGACGCGAGACGTTTTCTCGCGCCTCCCGTCGGTCAGCAACTCATGGACCGTTGGCGTAACATCGCGATAACGCTCATTGTCGAAGATTTTGAGCGCAACCGCCTGTTTGCGCAATTGACGGTGATCCCCTGATTGCGAGAGAAGCGCGTATTCTCGTAATCTAATGGGGAAGTCGATGACGCACAAAGGACCCACTCGAATGGCTAGGAATCCGAAAAAGACGCCTCGCGTCCGCACATCGAGGGATCAAGATAAAGGTAAGGGTGCGATGGAACAAGACTGGAATCATCGAGGTGGGAATACCAGCATGCAAGGGCAATTGGGCCATCGAGACCAGGATGCGGAGTTGAAGGATGCCGATTCCAGTTTGCCCGGTTGAGCCTCTGCACTGACACCTGCCTTCAAGCCAATCCTGCGAGTGATTTCGAGTCGCTGCCGGTTTTCAGCCTGATAAATGGTCACTCATCCGAAAGCGTATGATCTGCGCTCGCAGACGCAACCCGGAGCTAGTTTGACACTGTATTCACAATTCTCGTTGCTATAATCTGGCCACCAGTTCTCCCCCAGCCCTCCCCTCAAACAGGTCTGCAAGGAGACAGGAGTCTAATGAGTACCCGAGTTCCCTCGCTTGTTGATGCGCCACATATTGACGCGTCAGTCAAAAAGGAAATGCATTTCGCGACAACTGACCGGGCCGGCTGGAAGTTTCTAAAGTCCAGGCTCGTGGATGCGGTGTTTGTCGGAATGATCTTGGTTTCTATACTGGGGCTCGCCTATACGTGGTTGCGCTAGGCGTGTGGAAGGACTGCCTAGATCGCGCGGCTTCGGGGGCCTAACTGATGTTGTTAAATCGCGATTGGACTCATTGACCCTCCAAAGGGGGTTTTGAGTGTAATTGACACCTGTTTACGCCAACTATCCGATAGAATTCTGCAACGGAGCCAAGTTCCTTTGACCGCATTGTTTATTCTGGCGCTCGTTCTATGCGTTGTCTCGGCCATCGTAGTGAATATCCTGCACTTTCAAATGAAGTTTCGGCTTAACGATGCTGGCCTTCCCGTGAAGTGGTTCATGATGCCTTCAGACGACTTTCGGATGTGGCGCACGTACTTGGCTGAGGCACCCCGCAGACAGTGGCCTGTCTGGCCGTTCTATGTCTATCGCGTGGTTATGGCTTTGTTCATTGCTTCGGGCCTTGTTATCGTCCTGAAAATCGCCTTCGGACGGTAGTTGGCGAAATATCGCGATATCACTCGTTGACCAGGGTCAAAATGACGCCTCCTAACGCCAATCGCTCTGCGGAACGATATCAGATGCCCCGCCTAGAGAGTCTTGTGGCAGGAGATTTCAGATCTGTGGGAACAAATAGGAAACGCACAAAACTTTGCCACGCATTATACCGACGAACGTAGTTGGCGCGGGGCAGGTCAACCGAAATCTTGAAGTGACCGACAAGACTCGTGGCGCACGCCCCGCGCCAGCCAGGGCAAGGCGATGGGCAAGATCCCAGGGGAGGGTAAATGTCTCGCCAAGGTTCCCTGGCGGGTACCCTATTTGTTGGAAGGCCGACAGGCTGGATCGGTTGGAAAAATTAAAAGGTTCTTTTGCTGTAGTACTGGTAAGGTGCCTGCAGCGATGTTTTGATATCCGCGTTCGCTACGCGGCAGCTGCGAGACTGTCACCACAAAAATTAAACCGCTCCGCGTCGGGGGGTTACCGGGTGGAAAAACTGTCAACGTTGCCGCTTAGTGATGACAAGAAATTTCATTTTGTGCGGCCCAGCGGCGAATCAACGAGTGCTAATGGTTATCCCACCTTTGCGTTCGACTCTGCAACTGATTGAAGCGGAATTCCCCAACGGGGCAGCTCAATCCAATACCTTCTCGGGTGGAAATGTGCCTTCCTCGCGTCTCGTCTCGCCAGCATGGCCGAAGGCGATCTACGCTCGCAATATCCGCGTTGCGCCAGTGACCAGTCGGCAATCCTTTCAAAATCGCTACCCTCACCAATTTTCGGCGCAACAGCAAACCGAGGAACCGCACTCTAACCTCAAGTCTGTGGACAAGCATTCGGGCTGATGCGGCGCGATGAGTCGTACAGTAGATGAAAACTCCGCATAGGCTGGATCGCCAATGGCCCGAAAGGGAGCGGTTGCTGATGGCCCATGATCACGTTGATTGCGATGAACTAGGACTGACTCGGAAGGTTACGCCGCGAATGGAATCGCTCTCCTCAACAGCTGCTCTGCGCAGTGTCTTAAGCAACCGGTCCCAGCCTGTGCGTCTGGAAAATCGCACCGTAATTGTCCTGTTGGTCGTAAGCAACGTGCTGGGACACTTTTCCTTGAGCCGGGGCCTACACGACGTCGGTCCGCTTGTCTCTTTTGCCCCCTGGCCATACATACATGCACTTCTAAATCCGTTGGTAGTGACGGGGGTGGCACTGTTGATGGTATGGCTGATCTCGCAGCTCTCGTTACTAAGCCGGGTCGACCTGAGTTATGTTCTGCCAGTGACCTCGATCTCGTACGTTCTGACTGCGCTGATGGGCAAGTTCCTGCTGCGTGAACCGGTCTCCACCGAGCGTTGGGTTGGAATTGGCCTTGTTGTCGTGGGCGTCAGCCTTGTGGCGCGCACCGTGCCACGCACTGCACCTGTCCTATCTAAATCCCGTAATTTCCCCAACGAGGTGGCGCAATGAAGTGGCTGCTCATTGCGCTCATCGTGATTCCAGGCGCGGTTGCGGACTTGCTTAACACCATGGGAATGAAGCGCAATGGCGAGGTGTGCGACTTCCGCCCAGCGTCGATTTTTCGATTAATCGCCTCCCTCGCACGTAATCCTTATGTTGCTGTGGGCGTGCCCGCTATGGCAGTTTCATTTTTCGCGCTGATGGCGCTGCTGTCCGTTGCCAATCTGAGCGTCGCGGTGCCAGCCACGGCATTCAGCTATGTGCTGGAAACCGTGCTGGCAAAGTACATCCTGAAAGAACAAATTGGCTGGCAGCGGTGGGTGGGCGCGTCGGTAGTTGGCTGTGGAGTGCTGTTGGTTACGATCTAGGAGTGTTAATTAGGGTATGAGAGCACTTTGCCAAATTTGACCACCGCTGTAAGGGCCGTTCCCATCAGCATTGAACCAGGGTTCGTCAAACCATATCCAGTAAACGGTGTGCGTTCCTAGTGCGCTCACTTCCTGACATGTGAGAGCCTCGTTCCAAGCACCACTGAGACTCGTGACCGCATCTGGCGGCGCAGAAATGGTGTCTGTCGCCCCTTCTGCCCAAAAGAAGTCGTTCGACACGCGCACTCGATCTCCGCTGGGAAATAGACTCAAATGTGAAAACTTAATGCGGAATGGGCGAGTTTAGGAGGTCAATTGATGAAAAATCCCCATTGTACTCATTGACCGGATGTCTAAGGCGTTTGCCCGACCGCTACAACTTTGGAGGAATTGCGGCTCATTGCTGACTATGCAACGATTTCCGTCCGCATGATTTCTTCGATGCTCACCGCCGATTCCAACTCCGAGTGGAAATCTTTGTACGAAGCGGCGGTATGCGAGACGGATCGGCGCAAATTAGCGGAACGAGTTGCCACTGCCCGAAGTGCCATTCTTAACCACATCGAGAAGAGCATTCGGAATCCAGCCGTAGGCGAGCAGTGCGCAATGGACGCTGCTCTCCGGCATCTGCGGAGACTGGCTAAAAGTCTAGATTCTCTTACACCCTCGCAAATTCCAACTCCTCTACCTAGAGATTTCCATTTCGGGCGAAGGAGACTAGCGCCCGTACCCGAGTAGTTGGCGTAAAATCGCGTCCTCATTGACTCGCCGTGAGGCGAATGAAAAGCGCACAGTTGTGCTATCGCCTGTTTTCATCAACTATCGCTTCGCGATGGTAGATTTTGCAGCTAACATTGGGGACAGCATTATGAAACCTGCTAACCATCCGCCGTTCGTAAGCGTTCGGGGTGACCACGTCAGTGTGGCATGATAAGTGCCCACTTATGAATTTAAGTGGACACTTCTTTTGTAGTGGCGACATTCCACGGCAGTAGGTCGGCGATCCGATTGACCGGATACT
>Ga0209056_10007546_pt1 | contig 11195 bp, 11 predicted proteins | sample GraSoiAngelo_114_FD_185876 | JGI IMG/M metagenome (GOLD analysis project Ga0209056, IMG submission 185876) | Grasslands soil microbial communities from the Angelo Coastal Reserve, California, USA - 14_0903_13_40cm (SPAdes) (version 2) | ecosystem: Environmental > Terrestrial > Soil > Grasslands... | reverse complement strand
GATCCCGCCGGCCAGGCTATTCACCTGATCGGACATTTTCTCAACGAGGCCCTTCAGGGCTGCGTCGTTTCGATCCACGCTGGTTTGCAGTTCGTTTACCCGATTTTTGAGATCGATCATGTCGGCCTGGAGCTGCAGGGTCTCTTTTCTCTGTGGATAGGCCGGCCCGGCCATAGCAACGATCAGCAAAGCAGCCGCAAATAGTTTCATTCGCATGTTCAAGGTCTACTCCCTCAGTATCCGGAACGGAGTTATGGGTTCATCGTAAACGCCGCCCGGCGATTTCTCTTATAGCAATCTTCGTTTTGTTCATGGCACACCGGCCGTTCTTCGCCGTAGCTGACCGTATTGATTCGCGATGCCGCCAGACCCTGCGATAGCAAGAATTCCTTTACGGCATTCGCGCGCCGATCGCCGAGACCGAGGTTGTATTCCTCGCTGCCGCGCTCGTCACAGTGGCCTTCGAGGGTGAAGCGCACGCTCGCATTCTGCTTCAACCACGTGGCATTGTTCTGGAGTTTGGCAACCTCATCCGGCCGAATGTCGGCTTTGTCGTAGTCGAAATAGATTTCGTGGACGTTTTCAAGGAATAGCTGGCTAATGGTCTTGTCCGGCGTTTTCGGTGGCGCTGGAGGCGGGGGCGGCGGGGGCGGAGGAACATTCACGGTCACGCGCGCATTGTCGGTTGCCGTGCCGCCCGGACCGGTCGCTCTGGCGGTGTAGGTTACCGACGATGTCGGATTGACCTGACGATTACCCGTTACCGCAACCTGGCCGACCTCCGGGTCGATTTGAACGGTCGCCGCGTTGCGCGCCTCCCACTGCAAGGTGCTGGATTGTCCACGCTCGATCGTGGCGGGTTGTGCACGGAGCGTAATTGCGGGCGCCGGAGCGGGTGGGGCAGGCGCCACTGGCGGTGGCGGCGGAGGCGGAGTCGCTGCCACGCGTTTCTTGCACGAAGCCGCCATCAACACCGAGACAATCAAGAGTAGTAGCACAACATCTTTTCTGCGAAACAAAGTCATTGCCACGAAGCCTCCTTGTAGAATTAGTGTTCAATGTACTGGGACCAGGCGGGTCCTGTATTCTTTCCCGTCTGTGTGATCTGCCGGACTTTCGTCCCGTCGGCGAGCATCGAGCATATCTGTGCTGTTCCGCTGCGCGTCGACTCAAAGGCCAGATGCCGCCCATCGGGCGCCCACGTTGGTCGTTCGTTGTTTCCTGAATCTTGCGTCAATTGATCGTTCTTGCCGGTAGCAAGATCGTGAACGTAGATGTCGAAATACGACGTTCGGGATTTCTGCCAGGCGAACGCAATACGCTGGCCGTCGGACGACCACGCCGGGTTCACGGCCGTCCCGCCTTCCTCGATGATACGCCGAACGTTCGTCCCTTCCGCGTCCATGATGTAAATCTGCGCACTGCCGCTTCGGTCAGATACGAATGCGATTTCGCGGCCGGTCTTAGGATTCCAAACTGGAGAAATATCGACGCTCTTGGAAACTGTCAGCCGGCGCAGGTTCTTGCCGTTCCAATCGGCGACATAGATTTCTGTGTCGCTTCCGTCCCTGCTCGTCGCAAACGCCAACAGGCTACCGTCCGGCGACCAGGCCGGTGTTGTGGTGGTACCTCCGGGGTTTTGGAACGGGTAAGAGCGCCGGTCGATACGCGAAAGAATTTCCAGACCCACGGCTCCGGTTCGCATCCTCGTGAACGCGATCTTTTCGCCATCCGGTGCCCATACCGGCGTCAGCGCGGTGGATCTATAAGAAGTCAGCGGATAGGAATTATTTCCGTCGTAATCCATCACGTAAACCTCTTTGGATCCGTTGCGGTCCGATACGTAGGCGATTTTGGTCTGAGCAATTCCACGAATTCCGCCGCCGATCAACTCGACAATTGCATCTGCGAATTCATGGGCGACGAGCCGCGTGCCGTCTTCCGTGTCTTCGCTTCCGTATCTTTTCCCGATCGCTTCCCGGTTCTGCGGATTTTTCAAATCCCACAATCTCGCCTCGACAGAGATCCGGCCCCCACTGACCCGTGTGTTCCCAAACGCGATGAACTCCGCGTCAACAGCGGGGGTCGTCCAATCTTCAACGTGGATGTCACCCGGCTGCGCGAATTTTCCAAGCGGATAGAAACTGCGGCTGACAAGCGTCAGCACGCCCGAATAATCCAGGTCGTCCCAAAGGACTTTGTTAAAGGTCGAAGTCAAGGCATCGGCCTTTGGATCCGCCGCTGCGACCTGAAACTCAGGCACTGCGATCTTCACACCTACAATCCCCCGGTCTGTATGCGCCTCTATCTGAGGCCGCTGCTGGCGCTCCGCGAACGAGCGCGGGGACATGAGCCGGGGGTAAGCGAACGTAGCGAGCCCAAACAAAAGGACGAGGATCGAAAGCTTTCTCATCATCACCTCGTGATCACCTCGTGTACTCGAAATAAAAGCTGACGCTGACGCTAGGGCCGCGATAGTCGGCCGGAAGCGGTGTCAGCGGATTTGATGCAAGGATTGCGCGCATTGCGGAGCGGTCTAAAGTTGGAATTCCGCTGGGTTGCTTGATTTCAACGTTACTGACGGTCCCGTTACGCGCAATATCGAAACTCAGATAAACGCGTGGCGCCGTCCGGACACGATTGTCTATTAAGGACTGCAGCCAATGCTGTGAAATTCTGCGCGTGATCGCATCCACATACCAGCCATATCGATCACCGAAAGTTCCGTCTCCAAAACCAATACCCGCCGCACCGGCGCCTGTTGAAAACTGCCCATAGGCGAGGGCCGGTTTCCCGCCTTGTCCGAATGGCACTGCATTTGGTGGCGTATCCGGCGGTTGGGACGCAGCTTTTGGAGCCGGTGCAGGCCTCGGCGGCTTCGGGGGAGGCGGTGTCGGCTTCGGGGGAGGCGGTGTCGGCTTTACGGGGGCCTTGGTTTCTGGAATCGGTTCCGCCTTATCCGGGGGAGGCGGTGTCGTCTTCACGGGGGCTTTGGCTTCCGGAATCGGTTCCGCTTTCTCCGGAGGAGGCGGTGAAGGCGCTTCTTCGGATTTGTAGAAACCTGCGGATTCGTTGGCCGCTGCGCCTTCTCGGACCACAGCAGGAGAAGGTAGAGGCACCCCGGAAATCCTTCCGACAATCTTTACATTGATTCCGCCGGTGGCCCCCGTAGCAGAGCCCCAATTTGCATCACCGCGCATAGGAAACAGAGTTGGCGAAAAGATGACAACCATGAACAGAGCGCCGTGCAGCAGCAGCGATGTGTAGAGCCATCGGTTAAATCTTTCGCTATCGGCCTTCATTTTCTGCTTTTTTCCAACGGTTGTGTAACGATACTGACATTCTCAATTCCGGCAAGTTTCAACCGATCCAGAACCGTAGCGAATGTTCCAAACGGCACCGATTCGTCGGCGCGCAGATACACACTCTGACGAGTGGGATCGAGAAGCTTCTCATGGATTTTGTCAGCAAGTTCGTTAACGTTCACAGGATCGTTCTGCAGATAAAGCCGTTGTTCCTTATCTATGGAGACCACCAGTTTTTCTTCCGCGATTTCACGGACAACCTGTGTTTTGGGCACATTGACTTCGATGCCGGATTGGATTACGGGCGCGGTCACCATGAAGATGATCAGCAAGACGAGGACGATATCGATGAAGGGAATCATATTGATTTCCGCCAACGTCGTCTGAGTCTTTCCCTCGCGCGTCGTGACCGCCATTAGATCCCATCCCTCTCTATTGCTGCGAGCATTTCAACCTGAAGGTCATCTAATTGTCCGCCGATATTACGAATTTTGTATACGAATTGGTTATACGCGATCACGGCAGGAATTGCAGCGAACAAACCGAACGCCGTTGCGATCAAGGCATCGGCGATGCCCGGCGCCACGGCGCGTAGTGTTGCCACATTGGCATTGGCCAAGCCGGCGAATGAAGTCATGACGCCCCAGACTGTTCCGAACAGCCCCACGAACGGCGCGACCGACGCGGTGGTCGCCAAAAAAGTCATGCGGTTTTCGAGCCGGGTCAACTGCGCGGCCGCAGCCCGTTGTAGCGTCCGTTGGAGCGTCGTGGAAGTGATTGCGGCCGTCCTTAGGGCAAGCCCCCCTTGCGACTGGGACCTTCTTGCCGGCGGTTGCAGCAAATCCGCCCCAGCGTTAAAAACGGGGACCAACGGCGTGAAGCGTAACGTCTCGGATGCCGTGCTGATTTCCGAAAGACTTTGGCCTTTCCGAAAAATTTTCCAGAAAGTCTCGGACTCGCCTTGAACCTTTCGCAACAGAAGGGACTTGGAAAGAATGATTCCCCAAGACCAGATGGAGAAAATCAGCAGGACCGCCAGGACGAATCGTGTGACCGCCCCGGTGTTCCGGAGCAATGCGATCAAGTCTATTTCATTCAAATTCGTCTCCTTGAGTTAAAAATTAATCCTCTGCCATTGAAAGATCAACCCTGTTGGCTTATAACGCCCGATATGCTGCGGTTTTTGCGCGTCCGCAATTTCGCTCTCATCGATCAGCTCGAGATCCATTTTGAAGGCGGTTTCAACCTCATTTCCGGCGAAACGGGTGCCGGCAAATCCATCATTGTGGACGCGCTGGGCCTGCTTGCCGGATCCAAGGCCTCTGGCGAAATGGTTCGCAGCGGTGAAAGCCGGGCAATCGTCGAAGCCATCTTCGAAACGGATTTGACATTCGAACTCGAGCGGCTCGGACTCGATTCGGAAGGCTCCGAAGTCATCGTTCGACGCGAAATCTCACCCGACGAGCGCAATCGCGTTTACATTAATAACCAGCCCAGCACGGTCTCTGCTTTACGCGAGCTTGCGCCTTTGCTGCTGGATATCCATGGCCAGCATGAGCAGCAGACACTACTCGATAATGCGAGTCAACTCGCGTTGATCGACGCCTTTGCCGATTCGACGAACCTGGCGGCAAGAGTACGGGAACTTTTCCTCTCGGCTCAGCAGGTCGAAGCAATACTGGCTGAGATTACCTCTGAACATACAAGAAAGGTCGAACGCCTCGACTTGCTCAGCTTCCAACACGACGAAATCCAAAGGGCCAATCCTAAAACCGGCGAAACTCAACATGTCCGTGAACGGCTTGAAATATTAGCAAACGCCGGAAAATTGCTGGAAGCCGCGTCGCGCGGCTACGAAGCGCTGTACGAGTCCGAAGCCTCGGTTCTATCGTTACTCGCGCAGACGCAGCGTGGTTTGCGGGACGCCGCGCAACACGATGCTCGTTTGCAACCGATTCTCGAACAAACTGAGGCAGCGCGAATCTCGATCCAGGATATTGCCTATGCGCTCCGCGATTATGCCAATCAGGTAGAGGCCGACCCACAGGAACTGGAGCGTCTTCAGGCGCGATTGGCCGAGCTTGAGCGGCTACATCGAAAATACGGGCCGGACCTATTCGACCACCTCCAGAAGGTAAGACGCGAGATGGACAGTATAGGTCTGACGAAAATTAAAAAAGAGGAACTTCAACAGAAAATAACTTCTTTGCGGAGGGAGTACTCCGAGGCAGCCTTCTCACTCAGCGAACACCGGCGTACGGCATCCAGCAAGCTGGAATCAGCGGTTGTGCGTGAACTGAAGTCGCTGGCGATGCCTCACGCTCGCTTTACAATCGCGTGGACGGACCTGAAGCCGGGCCGCTCAAGCGGGGTTGATCGCCCGGAATTTCTAATATCGCCCAATCCGGGCGAGGAACCCCGCCCACTGGAGAAGATCGCGTCGGGCGGCGAGCTTTCGCGGGTCATGCTGGCACTGCGGACGGTTTTGGCCGTGGACCGGTCGCACAAGACGCTCGTCTTCGATGAAGTCGATGCTGGAATCGGGGGAAAAGCAGCTGAAACCGTTGGTCAGAAGCTGAAAGAACTTTCGTCGCGGTACCAGGTCCTGTGTGTTACCCACCTGGCGCAGATTGCTGCCTTCGCCAGACATCAATACCGGATTGAAAAGCTCGTGCTGGATGGAAGGTCCGTCACGCGCGTCGGGGGTTTGACGGGTGATGCGCGGGTGGAAGAACTGGCACGGATGATGAGCGGATCGCGAGTGACCGACGCCGCGCGGAAGCACGTGAAGGAGTTGCTTAAAGCGGCCAGCGGGTGAAATCGATTCCGTACCTTGCATTTAGTCCGCGAAAGTATATACATTGCAGTAAAGTAGTTGCATAGGGAGGAACCCGTGGAAGTCGAAATGAAGATCCGGGGCCTGATGATGGATCCGATCACGAACATGCCCATTGTGATCCTGAAGGAGGCCTGCGGAAGCGGAATCCTCCCGATCTGGGTCGGCGTATATGAAGCCAACGCAATAGCGCTTGAGATCGAAAAGGTGGTCACCCCCCGCCCGATGACGCACGACCTTCTTAAGAATGTGCTGGTCGGACTGGATGCCAATGTACGCAAAATCGTCGTCACGACTATTAAGGACGATACGTTCTACGCTGTAATTTGGCTGGAGCGAAACGGAACTCTGGTGTCCATCGATTCGCGGCCGAGCGACGCTCTTGCTTTGGCTCTTCGCATCGATTGCCCCATTTTCGTCGAAGATGAGGTGTTGCGGTCTTCGAAAAGCCAGACCGGAACTCAAGACCGCATTAACAATGAAGAATTCAAACGCTGGCTTGAAAACGACGAAGATCTGGGCAAATACAAGATGTAGGTCTTATTTTTACCGCTTTTGGATAACCGTAAGTGCACCAGTAATCTTAGAAACATTTGCCCCTCGGGGATGCACCAGGTAACGCGTCTCCCATCGGGGACGGAAGTTTTCGATTTGATCCCGGTCAATGGTTGCGGCCGTCAAACTGGCTTCCTCGTATCCAGATTCTTTCAGCACACCTAATGCATGGGCGACAAATGCGTGAACCCTCTCGGGTAAAGTCTGCCGCCGCTGGCGAATCAGGTCAAGAACAACTCCGCGCCCATTCTTGTAAGGAAGCCAAGCACAAAAAGCCTCGACATGACGGCGGTCTCCGAGAATGAACACCAGGCCATCGGAAAGCTGTTCCAACGAAAAATGCCCAACGGTGAAACCCATCTCGCGCATGTGGCGGGTTTCGAGCCAGTCCTCGGTCACTTCTTCCAATTGCCCTCACCCGGGATAAAGGCCCTTAAATCGACAATGGCTTCTTCAGCGATTCTGAGGGATTGCAATCGATGAGTGTGGTAGATCGGCAAATGCTCTTCAGCAGCCATGTAGATACAAGGCATCCACCCATGACGTTCGCAATGGTGAATAAAGTCACGGACCGCTCCGCTGAACAGCGCGTCCGGCGCCAGTGGGTCTCCACATGCCAGAGCGATAGATCTTTTTGAAGCATAGGCCACCAATCCCTGACGATTCGCGACAAGCAGATGATGCTTGTCCGGCTGAATCGCAAATGCGGCCACGGAGTGCTTTCCGTGTTCCCGAAAGATCCTGTCGATATCCTCCTTAGGTGCGTCGAGACGATCTCTCAAAATAAAGGGACGCAGAACGAGGATGAGGATGTAGGTTCGGGCCATCCAACCCGCGATCTGGAGAGAAATCAAGAAGAGCGAAGCATAGTTGGTCGCCGGCACAACACCAGGACTAACGATCAAGATGCCGGCCCGAAGCGCTTCGGTGATGGGAGTGGCATTCGCACGCCAGATGAACTGCGGATACGTCGCAAAAAACCCCGTCAACCCATAAAAGAACACGATCAACAGCAGCAGAGGGGTAACCATCAAACCTTTTCTAAGCGATGCCGGGTCGCTACGCGTGTAAAAGCGGCGCCGAAAATAAATCAGATATCCCAGCAAGAAAGCTGCGACCAGTGAGTTTTGCACGTCCAGGCCGCTAGTGAAGTGCAAAAGCAGGGAGGCCGACAGGGCGATGACCGCCACATACCATGCCAACTCCTTTCGGCGCGACAGGTTTCGCGTCACCTGTAAGAGCGCCGCCCCGGTGAAGAGCATCAGAATTCGGCTTCCCTGGGAAACCTCGAGCGGAAGCCACACGCGGAAGGATCGAAGCAGCGTCTCGGAGCTGGGCCAGATTGCGGATACAATGTTCAGTGCTCCCATTAGACCCATCACGAACGGTATCGCGTTATGCAGATCCGACCACGCTAGATTTTGGAAAACCGACCGAAACTGCCGGACATTGCGGATCGCCAGAACGACTGCCGCGGCTACACCCACAACAAGGACGAAAACAGTGGCGTATCGGCGCGCCCCCTGAAGAAGCACACCGGCGTTCTCGCCAAAATAGAAGCCGGCCAGGGCCGTGGGGATCACCCACAATATTCCCGCGATCGTGTTCAACACCACAAACCGGGCGGCTGGCATTCCGAAAGCGCCGCACGCAGCGGGGATGACGATGCGAAATCCGAATAGAAACCGGCTCATCAATAGCAGCCAGTTATTGCGCCGTTCTACCCAATCGATAATTCTTCGGTAAACGGTTTTATCCGGAAATCGGCCTTCAAACCAACCCCGTCCTCGCACACGCGCAGCGGTGTAGTAAAACTGGGCGCTGAGCATGTTCGCGGCCAGCGCGACGAGGGCGACTGTGGAGATGTTGAAATAGCCTCTGTTGGCCAGGAAGGATCCTGCAATGAGAAAGGCCTCGCCCTCGACCATGACACCGCCGAACAGCAACAGGTAACCGTATTTGAGGAGAAGCAGCTCCATTGTCAAACAAAGTCGTAATTTGGGGTTCTCTTTGGCAAAGTTTTAGCCGCGAATTTCGCGAATTACGCGAATGGGCCGCGGAAACCCCTCATAGGAACAAATCTCGTTCGGGTGGCCGCAGAAGAGTGGCCACACTGCTGTCGGTTTCCTCCCACGGGAATCCGCGAATTAAAGCCGCCGGCGTTTGTGCGGTTTTACCCATGACGAGTCCTGCGGCTGCGGCAAGCGCATCAGCTGCGCTAAGAAGCGTCGCCTTTAGAGCGCGCCCGTAGGTATCGATTTGACCGCGGTAATCCACAAAGAGCGGCACACGCGCGATGCCGATGGCAACATCAACGAGCCCTTCGCGCCAGACGCGGCCGAACGTGTCGGTGACAATGACGCCGCATCCGAGCAGTTCCGCCAGCTGCCGCGCCGAATGGTCCGGATCCTTGGGGAGAAGCGTAACGGAGTCCGCACCTTCGACGTTAGACTGATCGACGCCCGCATTGGCGCAGATGAAACCGTGATGTGTTTCGCAGATCAAAACGTCTCCCCGCATTCTCACGATTCTTCGCGATTCGCGGCGAATCAGTTCGATCAGCCGCGGATCTCTGCCGGTTTGCCGCCCCAGGGAAAGGCTATAGACCGACGGTTCAATGCCGCTCAATTTCACGATTCGACCCTCCGCCTTTGAAATCACCTTTTGCGTAACCGCGACGATGTCCCGCGCTTCCAGTTCCCATCCCGATGCCTGCACACCTTGCCGTAGGTATTCACCGAGATTCAACCCCGGGCGGATTTCAGGGATGTGATGAATCGGCACAATCTGAAGATTCATTGAAGCTTGTTTAGTCGGCCATCCATGGCTGGGCTCAAACCTTCCATGGGAGCGACTGGTTTAACAGGTAACGCCACGTTTCGCTGTCTTTGCGCGGATCGTCTCGGAATTCGCGAAGATCCTCGGGGGTGTCGATATCGAAGGCGATACCTGGTACGTTTAATATAGCGGCATGATGACCTGCCGCAGCGGCTTTGGACATATGCCGGCTGAAACTACCTTCACCGTATTCCATTGTGATCCGCCCCGGCGGGATGAAAACGACACCGTTTGTGCCCGTCCCATCGCGTGAAGGGATCAGCGTGATTGGTTCCGAGGCCGCGTCCAAAACGAAGTCCACTTCCGAAGGCGACAATTTCGGCAGATCGGACGCGATCGAAAGAATGCGAGACGCACCAGCGGACAATTGCACCACCATGCGATTCACAGCTGCGCTGTGCCCCTCGACAGAGTTCTCGATCTCGACATCGAATCCAAATGAACGCGCCATCCGGACGGCTTCATCCTCCGCGGTGAAGATCACAACACGGTCCGGCACGTGGGTACGGGCCAGAGCACTCAGTACGTCGGCAAGCATCGACCGGGCGAGCCCCAAGCGTGAATCGGCATCAAGGACCGAGGATAACCGTTGCTTCGCGTTCCGAAAATCTTTAACCGGTAAGAGAACTGTTTTCATCTGGAGTCTGAGAGGACGATAAACTCCGCCAATTTCCGCGCGGCGATATCATCCGGCATCAATAGATTGGTCACTCGAACGCCAATCGTTTCGTATCGGATCGATGACGCGAGAGCTCCATCTCTAACATCGATGACGATGTTGTTTAAAAAATCATGATAGCAACGTGCGACGCCTGACGGCGATACCTCGTAACCGCACGCCTCCATGAGTTTGGCAGCCGGTCCGCTGACAGCCGCATTGCCGATCAGTGGACTGATTGCAATAACTTCTGCTCGTGTGCAGCGAAGAGCTTCGCGGACTTGATGCAAGGCCAAAATCGGACCGATGCTTGTAATAGGATTACTCGGCGCAATAATGACGAGTTGTGCATCGCGAATGGAATCCAACACGACAGCAGGCGCCCGTGCCTCTGTTGCTCCGGCATATGAAACCGATCGAACCTCCGGCTTCCACTGTTCGCGCACAAAAAATTCCTGAAAGCCCAGCATGCCCTGCGGTGTTTCTACCTTGGTCCGCACCGGGTCGTCCGTAGCCGGAAGGACACGAGCTTTTACACCCATCGCCTTGGACATGCGTTCAACTGTCTCACTAAGACTCAAGCCGGACCGCAACAGGTGTGTGCGAGTGAGGTGCGTTGCGAGGTCCTGGTCTCCGAGGCGAAACCATCCGGGCATTCCAAATGCTTCGATTGTTTCAAGGCACCGGAAGGTCTCGTTGACGAGGCCCCAGCCCCGAAGGGTGTCGAGTTTGCCGGCAAGTGCATAAGTGATGGAATCAATGTCGGGACTGATGTGCAAACCCCAGACATCGGTATCGTCACCGACATTCACAATGACGTGAACCTGCTCTTCGGGAACGACCTGTACAAGGCCACGCAAAAACTTGGCGGCGCCGGTTCCACCGGCAAGTACGGTATAGTGGGCGGGCTTCACGCAATCATTTTACGCGGCCCGGCGGCCAGAGGTCGACCAGGCTATTGGGCAAGAAGTAGTGAATATCATCGATTTCACGCTCGGCCGCC
>Ga0209056_10007541_pt1 | contig 11199 bp, 10 predicted proteins | sample GraSoiAngelo_114_FD_185876 | JGI IMG/M metagenome (GOLD analysis project Ga0209056, IMG submission 185876) | Grasslands soil microbial communities from the Angelo Coastal Reserve, California, USA - 14_0903_13_40cm (SPAdes) (version 2) | ecosystem: Environmental > Terrestrial > Soil > Grasslands... | reverse complement strand
GGCTGCTCGATGGCGAGATCTATTCGAGCCGAAGCGGGCGGCTCACCGTCGGCCTCGGTCCCCGGGTATCCCTCGTGCGCACATGATCCTGCGGAATTCCCGGACCGGCGCGGCGCTCGCCGTTCGCGTCGAGCGGGCCTCCACCGTGCTCGGGCGCATGCGCGGGCTCCTCGGCCGGAGCGGGCTGCCGCAGGGCGAGGCGCTGCTCCTCGAGCCGTGCGCGTCGATCCACACCCTCTTCATCCGGTTCCCGATCGACGCGGTATTTCTCTCCCGCGAGCTGCTCGTCGTGCGCGCGATCTCCGCCCTGCGCCCCTGGCGCGCCACCCGCTTCCATCGAGGCGCCGCCATGGCCGTGGAGCTGCCGGAGGGCACGGTGGCGCGGACCGGAACGCGCGAGGGAGACCTCCTCGGGCTCGAAGTTTGACCTTTCATCGGGCTTTGTTAGCGTCCGATCGCCGCGCCATGCTCGCCTCCGCTCCTCCCAGCTGGCTGCAGGCCCTCCGCCGCAAACTCTTGTTGATCACGGCCTGGGTGACGCTCACCGTGCTGCTCTGGCCCGCGCTCATCGGCCGCGACATCCTCGGCTTTCGCGACATGCTCCACAACTACGCTCCCATGCGGGAGCTGTTCTGGCAGGGCGAGATCTCGCTCTGGAACGATCGCGGGTTCGGCGGAAGCAGCATCCTCGCGGACCTCGTGCAGCAGCCGTTCTATCTCGGCCAGCTCCTGATGCGCGCCATCCACGCTCCGGCCTGGCCGGGCATTTCCATCCGGCTCTGGATCCACGAGGTGCTCGGAATGGCCGCCATCTGGCGGCTGCTGCGCCGCTTCGTCCCACCAGACGCGGCGGGAATCGGAACAGTGGCTTTCGGGCTCTGCGGCTTTTCCCTCGCCAACTTCTCCAATCCGCAGTGGGTCTGCGCGCAGATGTGGGCGCCGACCGTGCTGCTCGCCGCCGATGCCTGGGCGGTCGAGGGTGGGTTCGCGCGCGGATGCCTCCTCGCCGTCTGCCTTCCCCAACCGTTGCTGGCCGGAGATCCACTGCTCTGCGCACTGCTCGGGCTGACCTCCGCCGCGTGGGTGGTGGACCGCCGGACGCGCCCGCTCTCGCGGATAGCAGCGGAAGGAGCGCTCATCGTCGCCGCCGCCGCCGTCATCGTCTCGCCGCAGCTCGTCGCCACGCTCCGCGCGCTTCCCTCGTTCGCGCGGAGCGTCGGGCTGCCGCGGAGCGTGCGCGAGCAATGGTCGCTGCACCCGGCACGGATCGCGGAGCTGTTCGTGCCGCGCATGTTCGGGCCGTTGTTCAACGATGGCTTCTGGGGACAGTTCACCGTCTCGCCGCCCTGGCAGCGCAACTACATCCACTCCATCTACGCGGGCGCGATCGGTCCCGCCCTGGTCGCGACCGCCGTCTGGAAACAGAGGCGCAATGCCCTGCCCTGGGTGCTGCTTGCCTGCGCAACCTTGATGCTTTCCCTGGGCGACTCCTTCTTCCATCTCTATGGGCGGCTTGGCGACTGGATCCCGCCGCTGGCGGTATTCCGCTACCCGCAGCGCATCGTCGCGCTGTTCGCGATCGCCTGGGCGGCGCTGCTTGCACTCGGCGCCGCCGGGATCGGAGACTTGCCGCGCTCGCGCCGGCTGGCCCTCGGGGCTGCGTCGTTCGCACTTGGATTCGCCGCTCTCGCGGCCACCGCTGCGCTCGCTCCATCGCCGAACTCCGCCGCGGTCTGGCGCTCCGCCGTCCAGCTCGCCATCGTGTGCGCGGCCTCGCTCGGCGCGCTGATGTTGCCCTCGCGTTACGCCGGAGCAGCGATCGGGCTGGTGCTGATCGCGGACCTCTACGCGGCCAACGCGGAGCTGCTCGGCCTGCTTCCGCGAGCGCCCCTCTTGAATCCTCCCGCCGCGTGCGAGGCGCTGGACGCCGCCCGGGGTCAACGCCGGATGCACAGCTTCCGCGTGTACGTCGATCAGGACGCCCTCTCGACGAACGTGCCGCGCGACTGGGAAGCGGTGCGAGTTCGCGAATACAACTATGGCAAGCGCAACATCCTCGAGCTGTGCGGGTATCGGGAGACGGTCTCGCTGAGCTCGCTCGACCCGGCGGACCAGCTACGCCTCTGGCGCGAGGTGTCGCCGCTGCGCACGCTCCGGGTGATGGGAACGCGATTTGCGATCACGGCGCCCGAGTCCGCGCAGTGGTTCGGCGGCGCCGTCCGGTACACGGACCCAGCCTGGCATTTCGTGGTGGTCGAATTGCCCCAGGCCGAGCCTCTGCTCTTCAGGCCGGAGCGCGTCGAATACATCTCGTCGGCCGATCTTCCGGCGGTAGCTCGCTCGCGACCGGAGTTGCTGGAAACGGCCGTCGCCGCCCTCGACGCGCCGGCGCTACCGCACGCGTACGATCCGACCTCCGAGCTCGTGTCCTTCATCGACGAGGGCGACGAGATGCACTTCCGCGTTCGTCAGAGCGGGCCAGGCTACTGGGTCGTTGCGGCCACGCTCGACCGGGACTGGGTCGTGCAGGTCGACGGCGCTCCGGCACCGTTCATCGTCAGCGATCTGGTCCGCCGGGCCATCTGGCTGCCCGCGGGCGAACACCGGGTCAGCCTGAAGTATGTTCCGACCTTGCCTCTGGCGCTCTTCGCGGTCTCCACCGTGCTCACCATCATCCTCGTGGTCCTGGGGCTCAGGCTCCTGCCTCAGCAGTCGAGCCGCACGCCGGGCGCAGCAATCTGATCGATCACCCGCTCGCCGGCGGCGATGTGCGTGCCCGGCCACACCACCGCCCGCTCCACCTGGGCGCCCGCATCGACGCGCGCACCGGCCCCGACGAACACGCCCGCGAGGATCGCTCCCGCTTCGATCCTGGCGCCTGCGTGGATCAATGCGGGAGCGCGCAGTCCGGCGTCGACCTGCGCGGTCGGATGGACGTAGACGCCTGGCGCGCGCTCGTCGCAGTGCTCGAACGGATCGGAGCCAGGGCGGAAGCGCTGCAGCGGGACCCGGCCCTCGAGCACGTCCAGGTGGGCCCGCAAGAGCGAGCGCGGCGCGCCCAGGTCTCCCCAGTAGCCGTTCTGCATGAATCCGTGGATCTTCGCGCCGTCGTGGATGGCGCGCACGTACGCGGTCCGGTTGATGTCGCTCTCCCCCTCCGCGGGCAAGCGCGCGACCAGCGGCGGCTCGAGGATGTGAACGCCGGTGAAATGCGCGCGGATCAGGGAGGGCTCCGGCGCCGCGCCGCGGCCGGCGATGCGGCGGACGTTCATGGCCGCGTCGACCTCGACGGCCCCGTACGTCGCGCCGCGGGGATATGGCGCGAGCACCATGGTGGCGACGGCGCCCGCCTTCCGGTGCGCCGCCAGGGCAGCGCCCAGGTCGACGTCGAAGATCATGTCGCCGTTCAAGAGGTAGAAGGTGCCGTTGCCCAGCAGCTTCTCCGCGCGCCGGACGCCGCCGCCGGTGCCGAGGATCTGCTTCTCCTCGCGCGAGAGCTGCAGGTCGATCGCGAGCTCCTGAGCGAGCTCCCGGGCGCCCTGCTCCATCAGGGGGCCGAGATGGTGGGTGTTGACGACGATCTCCTCGACACCGGCGTTCTTGAGCAGCGCGAAGTTGTAGCGGAGAAGGGGGAGGCCGCAGAGCGGCACGAGCGGTTTGGGGACCTTGTCGGTGAGAGGGCGCAGCCGCGTCCCGAATCCGGCGCAGAGGACCATCGCCCTCATGACTGATGCCCTCGCAGCGCGGACCGCGATACGATCGGAGTCGGGTGGGGCACGCGAGCCCCTTTAGTACATGCAGACTTTCGCGCGCGCTACTCCAACGCCGGCGTAGCATCCTCCGTCGAGCCGCGGAACCAGCGCAGCAGCGTCGCGATGCGACCCTGCAGGAGCGAGACCAGCCCGACGTAGAAGAAGCCCCACTGGAAGAGGAGCAGGAAGGGGAGCGAGAAGTACACGCCTTTGTCGAGCGCGAACCAGATGGCAGAGGTGAGATATCCTCCGAGAGCGAGCTCGAGCAGCGGCTGCGCAGTGAGAAGGGTCCGGTACTTCTTCTTCAGCCAGCTGCGGTCATTTCCCTGCATCCCCGTCTTGGGCGTGCGCGTGAACTCGGTCTCGTACCCGACCAGCGCCTCGATCACGGCCTTGCTCTGGTTCACGCACATCCCGATGCCGAAGGCCATGATGAACGGCAGGTACTTGATGCCCTTCCACCAGGGCATTCCGATCTCCCGCTGGCTGGCGATGTAGAAGAGCACCACGCTCATCGTCGCCGTCCAGAAGAACGGCAGATCGAGCAACAGCACCTCGTACCATCCGTGCTTGAAGCGGATCACCATGCTCACCGGCATCAGCACCGTGAGCAGGATCATCAGCGGATAGGTGAAGTTCGCGGTGAGATGAAAGAACGCCTCCAGCTTCACCTCGCGCGGCAAGTCGCTGCGGAGGATGCGCGGCAGGAGCTTGCGCGCGGTCTGCACGCTGCCCTTTGCCCACCGGTGCTGCTGCGACTTGAACGCGTTCATCTCCACCGGCACTTCCGCCGGCGAAACCACTTCCGGAAGGTAGACGAAGCGCCAGCCCGCGAGCTGCGCGCGGTAGCTCAGGTCCAGATCCTCCGTCAGCGTGTCATGCTGCCAGCCCCCCGCGTCCTCGATGGTGGCGCGGCGCCAGACGCCGGCAGTCCCATTGAAATTGAAGAAGCGTCCGCTGCGGTTGCGGGCGGTGTGCTCGATGACGAAGTGGCCGTCGAGGAAGATGGCCTGCGCCTGCGTGAGGTGCGAGTACTCGCGGTTCAGGTGCTCCCAGCGGACCTGCACCATCCCCACCCGCTCGTCGGTGAAGAATTGCACGGAGCGCAAGAGGAAGTCGGGGCCGGGGACGAAGTCCGCATCGAACACCGCGACCAGCTCGCCGCGCGCGATCTTCAGCCCTTCCTGCAGGGCGCCGGCCTTGTAGCCGCTGCGGTGGTCGCGATGGATGTAGGAGATGTCCAGGCCCTGCTGGCGCAGCTGCGCGACCCTCGCGCGGGCGATGCCTTGCGTCTCGTCCGTCGAATCGTCGAGCACCTGGATTTCCAACCGGTTTCGCGGGTATTGGATCCGCGCCACCGACTCGATCAGACGCTCGACGACGTACAATTCATTGTACAGGGGGAGCTGGATGGTGACGCGGGGGAGGATCTCGAACTTCCCCTTCGGCGTCGGCAGGTTCCCCTTGTACTTGTAGAAGAGGTACGCCATCACGTACCGGTGCGACCCGTAGACCGCGAGGATGAGCAGGACCAGGAAATACGTTGCGAGAAACAGCGCCTCCACCCGGGTCATCGGCATTGCACCCACGAAAACTCCAGCAATTTCCGGGGTATGGCCCGGAGTGGCGCGGGACTGTACGTGACGCCCGCTCGCTTGTCAAACGACCGGCCAGACGGCGATGCACCACGGCACACCGCCCGCCCTTGGACAGTGTGTGCATGCGGATCGGGGGACACCATACGCAATTCCCGATGCCAACCGGATCGGCGCGGGTTGCGTATGGTGTCCCCAGATCAGGGTTGCGCTGTGCGCACCGCGGGCTGGGGCAGGGTCCGCTTGAACACCACCCACGTCCGCAGCGTGTCGAGCGCTACCTTGAGCTGCGGATCGTCTTGAGGATCGTCGGGGGCCGGCGGCTGCGGCGCGGGCGGCTGGAGCGACGCCGAAATGGTCGTGCTCCCCTCCTCACCCTTGAAGTGCCCGGGCAGATTCTGCTCCCGCGGAGCGTCGTCGTCCGCCGCGCTCGCCTTCACCCAGACGTCCGGCGTGATCCCGCGCTCCTGGATGCTGCGCCCGGAGGGCGTGTAGTACCGGGCGATGGTCAGCTTGAGGCCGGAACCATCCTCGAGCTCGATGACCGTCTGCACCGAGCCCTTGCCGAACGTCCGCGTGCCGATCACGACTGCGCGGCCTGAATCCTGAAGCGCGCCGGCGACGATCTCGCTCGCGCTGGCCGTGCCGCCGTCCACCAGCACGATCATCGGGTAGCGCGGCTCGCCGCTCTTCGGATGCGCTCTCTCCACCTCGACATTCTTGCCGCTGCGGCCCTTGGTGGTGACGATCACGCCTCCGTCCAGGAAACGATCGGCGACCTTCACCGCCTGATCCAGCAGTCCGCCGGGATTGTGGCGCAGATCGAGGACCAGGCCGGCGACCTGTCCGCCTGCTTCCGCCCGCAGCGAGTCGAGCGACTTGCGCAGGTATGCGTCCGTCCGGTCCTGGAACGTTTTGATCTTCACGTATGCCAGCTTGCGATCGAAGAGCTTTCCTTCCACGGAGACCAGCCGGACCACGTCGCGCACGAGCGTAAACGTGCGCGGTTCCGCCCAAGCGGCGCGCTGCGCCTTCACCGTCACCTTGGTGCCCGGCGGGCCCACCAGCGCGCGCACCGCCTCCGTCTCGCGCCAGCCGTGCACGGCGCGTCCATCGATCTCGATCAGCCGATCGCCCGGCTGGAACCCGGCGCGGGAGGCGGGAGTGTCGTCGATCGGCGCCACCACCACCACGTCGTCGCCGCGCGTCGCGAGCTCCAGGCCGACGCCGCCGTATTCGCCCTCGGTCTCCTCCTTGAGGGCGGCGTACGAGCGCGGGTCCATGAAGCTCGAGTGCGGATCCAAGGTGTGGATCATGCCGTCGATGGCTCCGTAGACCAGCTTCGCCTCGTCCACCGGTTCGACGTAGTTGTTCTCGATCAGCGAGAGCACGTGACTGAATACATCGAGCTTCCGGTAGGGGCCCGCCGGATCGCGCGCGGCCTGTGCGACGCGGACCGCGACGAAGCCGCCCAACATGGCGCACGCGCAGAGCACGAGGAATCTCTTCATTTCGCCGCGCCTCCTTTGGCGCCCGCCAGCAGCGGTGGGCCCCTGTGCCTGCGTGACAGCCACTGCTCCGGATCGAGCGGCTTCTGCCCGTCGCGCAACTCGAAGTACAGATAAGGGCCCTTGAGCGAGCCCGTTTCGCCGACCGTGCCCACTTCTTCGCCCGCCCGGACGCCGTCCCCCAGCGCCTTGCGCAGTTGGTCGAGGTGCGCCATCAGCGAGAACATCCCGTGCCCATGGTCGACGATGAGAAGGTTGCCGAATCCCCTGAACCAACCGGCATGCGCCACTCTTCCGTCCCACACGGCATGCACGGGTGCTCCGCTGGGCGCGCGCACGTCGATGCCGGTCTGCAGCGTCACCGTCCCGAAGCGGGGGTCAACGGCCCGGCCAAAGGGAACCTCGATGCGGCCTTTGTAGACCGGGAAGGGCAGCCTGCCCCGGGCCCTGCGGATGGAAGACTTGAGCAGAATCTCCGGCGCCCTCAGTGCCGGGTGCGAACTGCGGATCTCCGCGAGCTTGCGCGACAGCTGCTTCTCGGCGTCCTCGAGCTCCCGCACCGCCTCCTCGTGCACCGCCTTCTCGCGCTGGATCGAGGCGAGCAGTATGCGCTGCTGGTCGATCTTCTCCTGGAGCGATGCCCGCCGTTCCGCCTCGGCGTTCACGCTCTGGTCCTGCTCCACGTGCGCCGCCAGCAGCTCGTCTCGCGCGGCCTTGGTCGCGTCCGCCTGCGTGCGCAGCAGCGCGATCGCTTCCAGGTCGGACTTGAGGAGGAAGTTGAAGAGCCTGCGCCGCCGGAGCAGGTCGGTGATGCTCGTCGAGCCGAGCAGGAACCGGATGTACCCCTCGCGCCCCAGCCGGTACCTGGCGATCAGGCGAGGCGCGGCGGCTTCGCTCGCGGCCGTGAGCTCAGCCTGCGTCTTTTGCGACCGTTCCTCCGCCGCCGCCAGCCGCTGGGCCGCCGACCGCAGCCGCGTCTGCGCCGCCCGCAGCGCGCGCGACTCCATCTCGATCTCCCGCTCGAGATCGGCGAGGCGCCCGAGGACGCCCGCTTCCCGGCCGGCGAGCTTCTCCGCCGCGGCCCGCTCGTCCGCGAGACGCTGCCGCACCTCGGGCAGCGACGCGGCGGCGGCGACGGCGAGGAGCAGGGCGATCATGTCTTGAGAAAACGTGCCACCGCGATCCAGCTGCCCACGAATCCGACCAGCGCGCCCGCGGCGAGCAGCGCGGCGGCGTGCGCCGGCACCAGGTGGGGCGCGCCCACTCCAGCCGCAGCCGCGAACGCCTGCGACGCGTGCGGCAGCAGCAACTGTTGCGCCGCCAGAACGGCCCCCACCCCGACCCCGGCCCCGAGCACACCCTGGAGGGCGCCCTCCATCAGGAACGGCGCGCGGACGTATCCGTCGGTCGCTCCCACCAGCTTCATGATCTCGATCTCGTCGCGCCGCGCGTACACCGCGAGCCGGATGGTGTTGGCCACGACCATCAGCGCCGCCCCGATCACGGCCAGGAGCGCTCCCGCGCCGAACGCGCGAAGCCCCCGGCCGAGCGCCTCCAGCTTGTCGAGCCATTCGCGCCCGTATTCGACGTCGCGAACGCCGGGCAATTGCTCGAGCTCCGCGGCCAGCACTCGCAGCGAGGTGGCGGCGAGAGGCGCCCGCGGCCTGATCTCCAGCGAAGCCGGCAGCGGATTCTGCGTCAAGCCGTCGAGAGCGGGGCCCAGCTCACCTAGATCGGCGCGGAGCCGCTGCAGCGCCACGGCCGCGTCGACGTACCGCACATCGACGTCGCCTCTCCCGCGGATCTGCTGCGCCAGCGTGAGCCCCTGCGCATCGGTCGTCGCCGCATTGAGGTAGAGCGTCATGCTCGGCTGCGCCCCCCACGACGTCAGTAGCCTGCGCGCGGTGAACAGCCCGAGGACGAACGTGGCGCCGATGAAGAGCGAGAGGCCGATGGTCAGCACCGACACGAGCGAGAGCAGCGGCGCCCGCCAGAGGTTCACCGCGGCGCGCCGCGAGAGTCTCCAGGCGACGTGCGCGATCATGCGTCGAAGACCAGCTTTCCGCGCTCGAGGCCGACCGTCCGGCGATGCCAGCGCTGGAGCAAGGTGCGGTCGTGGGTGGCGACGACCACCGTGGTGCCGCGCGCGTTCGCATCGAAGAGGAGCTGGAGGATGCTGTCGGTGAGCGAGGGATCGAGATTTCCCGTGGGCTCGTCCGCGAGCAGGATGGTGGGCTCGTTCACCAGCGCGCGAGCGATGGCGACCCGCTGCTGCTCGCCTCCGGAGAGCCGCCGCGGCAGGCTCATCGCTTTGTGCGAGAGGCCCACCTGATCGAGGCGCCTGCGAGCGCGCTCGCGAATGTCCGTGTCGGAAGCGCCCAGCACCTCCAGCGCGTAGCCCACGTTCTCCAGCACGGTCCGGTTGTCGAGCAGCTTGAAATCCTGGAAGACGACCCCGATGTTGCGCCGCAAGTAGGGAACTCCGGCCTGGTTGATGCGGCCGATGTTCTTGCCGCCGATCAGGATCTGCCCGCTGGTGGGCTTCTCCGCGCAGAAGAGCAGCCGCAAGAGCGTGCTCTTGCCGGCGCCGGAAGGCCCGGTGAGCCAGATGAACTCGCCCTTCTCGACGCGCAGGGTGATGTCGTCCAGCACGGGTGGATCGCCGGGATAGGTCTTCTTCACGTGGAAAAGCTGGATCACGGGCACGTCCCGGCGTCGCAGATCTGGATCTGGCAGAGGCCGCTGGTCCTGCTGCAGAAGATCGTGCCCGGCAGCGACGTCGATGCGCACTGCATCGCGGCGCAGGTGCCGCCGAACGAGTCGACGCTGCCACCGCTCGCCGTGCCACTGCAGGATGTGCTCGAGGTGGTCAGGGTGATGTCTGTCTGGCAACCCGCATCGATGACGGAAATGTTTGCGAAACCGTTCTGGGGCAGCTGTGCCGACCCTGCGCAGGTGTCGAGGACAGCCAGACCGCTCAGCGAAAGCGGCACGCAGCCGGCGTCCGGCCCTGCATCAGCACCGCCGTCGACACCGCCGTCCGCCCCCGCGTCGGACCCGCCGTCGGCGGACCCGCCCGATCCGCCCCCGTCGATCGGATTGATCGGCGTCGATCCGCTCGTATACGACCCCGCGCAGGCGCAGAGCGAGGCGAGCGCGAGGGCGGCAGCAGAACTTTTGCTCATGGCTACTTCGGCGGCTCCAGGTCCGCGGAAAGGAACGCGAGGATCACCTCGTCGAGGCTCTTCTCGCTGATCAGCTCTTCAGCGAAGAGCGTGGGCAGATCGTCAGCCGGCATCTCCACGGGACTATCGCTGAAGAAGCTGGGCGGCGCCGAGTTCTTTGCCGCCGCGGCGGGCCGGGCTGCGGCCGGCACGACTGGAGCCATCCGCGGCGGACTGGTCGGCCGCGTCGGTTGTGCCGGCTGGCGGGTGACGTGGGGCAGCGGCGCGCCCGGAGCCCGCGGCGGCGACGCGGCCGGAGGGGCGGCCTGCCACGGCGCGGCAGGCTTTATCGCCGGAGCGGGAGCCGAGGGTTTCGAGACAGGTGGGGCCGGCCGCGCAGCAGGCTTCGCGGCCGGTTTGCTCGCCGTCCTCGCAGGCGCGGACGGATGCGAGTTGACGTACGATGCCGTATTGGTGCCATCGGCGAGTACGCCAGGGTCGTAGTGGGGCGCCGAGAGGCGCTCGGCCAGCTCGTCGAACTCGCCGGTCACCAGCCGCTTCAGCATCGTCTTGTGCTGGTGCTCCATCAGCCCGCGGACGACTTTGGGGAGGTCAGGTGCGCCGGCCTTCTCCTGGTAGCTCGACTTCATGCTGGCGACGATGTTTCCGCCCACGAATAGATGCGTGATGTAGTGGGCATGCGGGAGGCCGGAATCCTCCGTCTGCACGTGGTAGACGTGCGGGCCGTATTTGACGTTGTGGTTGAACCCCACTACGGGCGCCGCGCCCTTCACAGTTGCCATGTGCTCCATTTCAAGTAGCAGAAGGGACGAGGCTCCGCCAGCTTGGGGAACGGGCGTGCGGGCTCCCTCCCTGACCGAATCATGGCGCTAGATCAACGAGTTCCACTTCACCTACTGGCCGGCCCAGGAAGCGCTCGGCCACGGATCGAAAGCGCTCGGGCACATCGGTGCAGAGGGTGCGATGACGCGCCGCGCTATCGCCACTTTCGCGCAACAGGCCATGCTCGTGGAGCAGCGTGCTGACGCTTCGCGTTATCGCCTCCGCACTGTCGACGATGGCGACCTCAGGCCCGAGCACCTCGGCGATCGTCCTCGCGAGCAGCGGGTAATGCGTACAGCCGAGCACGGCGGTATCGACCCGTGCGCGGCGCAAGTCC
>Ga0209056_10007540_pt1 | contig 11199 bp, 11 predicted proteins | sample GraSoiAngelo_114_FD_185876 | JGI IMG/M metagenome (GOLD analysis project Ga0209056, IMG submission 185876) | Grasslands soil microbial communities from the Angelo Coastal Reserve, California, USA - 14_0903_13_40cm (SPAdes) (version 2) | ecosystem: Environmental > Terrestrial > Soil > Grasslands... | reverse complement strand
ATACTGCGCCCGGATCGTTCGAAATGAATCGACGACGACAATTCCCGGTTTCACCCGCTCCGTCTCGCTGACGATCCGCTGCAGAACCTCGCCCAGATCCCGCTCCATGACCTCAGCGCTCAGATTCACGAATTGAACAGCCGATCCAACCTGCGCAGAATTGAAGAAGCTGAACTGTCGTTGATATCGCAACATCTTTAGTGTCGGCTCGCCGAGTACAGTGAAATAGAGCGCGGGTCGGTCGACGGTCGCGTTCGCGAACATCATCTGGTGGGCGAGAATTGTTTTCCCGGAACCGGGTCCGCCCGCGATCAGATTGAAGGAGTATTCCGGCAGCCCTCCACCGAGCACCGTATCGAGACCGGGCACTCCACTGGTGAAACTTCGAATCACCGCTCTTTCCTCGCCGTTCACGCTTCCTCCCGCCTGTCATCGGGCGTCGTGTCATCGCGCTCGGGTGCGGCCAGGCTTCGCTCTATCAGTTTCGTTGCCATGTCATCGCCGATGAGTCTGCCGAGTAACTCGATGAGGTGGACGAGCATCGACTCGACGGCCTCGGCGATGGCGGCGTCTCCGCGCGCCATGATGGTTTCGGCGACGCCGTCGAGGTAGGGCTTCGATCCGGGCCGGAGTTTAATCTGGTCGAGTGTTGCGTACTCGAGCCGCGTGTGAGCGAGCGCGCGCGCAAAGAGCGCGTCACAGCCGTCCGGCCCAACCCACCGTGAGAGGTCCCGGTAGAGATCTTCGCACGCCGCGGCGGCGGCACGCGAACGGCTGTCGGCGCCCTTTCCTTCTGGCTGGCGACTCTCGATCAAGCGGCGCGCGATCTGTCGCGCCGGCTGCTTGTCCGGCGAGAGCCTGTCCCTAACGGGGTCCGCCGGCTTCATAGGAGGGCGCGCCGACAAGGGAGCGCTCATGCGGCCGACTAGCAGACGAGCTAGAAACGAGGAGCATCAGGAATCCGGGTGCAATCTCGCCGGACAAGTTATCCACCGAACACATCACTATTCAACCGTGCAACCGCTTCTGGCCCGGAAAGTGAGTACATTTAAAGCAGGTCCATCAAGTGATCAATTGCGGGAAGTTCCCACCAGCCCGCACTTCCAATTTGCCTCGATCGCGAGGCAGTCCGGCGCTACTGGCGACGCCCTTCTCTCGCCGAGGCGCAAATGAAAAACTCCCCAACCGCAGCCACTGGGCTGCCCGATTCCGTCCGCTCAGACGATGCAAACTCCGCCAAACCGCGAGCTTCGCGCACTGTGGGATTGACAGAACAGAGACTTCGCGCGCGCAACAAACAATCCTGGATGACGAGCACGAAAGGATGGAGCGATTTCTTCGGGCGCTTCACCACCCCCGCTAAAAGTAGGGCGAGATGACGCACAAAGTCGCAAGTACAGACTCAGCGATTCCAAATAGTAACGCCGGCGTGAATGGCGACAAAAGAGTCGATGCGCCGTCAGAGATTTTGGCGTACCGGCGCTCGGCCGCTCCATGGCCATTGGAAAATGCGATGAAGTGGATTCGCGGACACGTCTTCACTTCGCGCAAGATCAGCGCGGAGGGTGCTGACTTCAACGTAGACCGTCGACAGAGGGAAGCACTCCTCAACGCGGGAGCGCTCCAGAGCGCAATCTTCAACAGCGCCAACTTTTCCAGCATCGCTACCGATGCCAAAGGTGTCATCCAGATCTTCAACGTCGGCGCCGAGCGCATGCTTGGCTACACGGCGGAGGAAGTGGTTGACAAGATCACACCGGCGGACATCTCGGATTCGCAGGAAATCATCGAGCGCGCCAGAGCCCTCAGCATCGATGTCGGAACCGAAATTGCTCCCGGCTTCGAGGCATTGGTATTCAAGGCATCGCGCGGGATCGAGGACATCTACGAGCTGACCTACATCCGTAAGGACAAGAGCCGCTTTCCCGCCGTCGTGTCTGTCACCGCCCTGCGCGATGCCGAAGATGCAATCATCGGATATTTGCTGATCGGCACCGACAACACCGCCCGCAAGCAGATCGAAGACGAGCGGATGAAGCTCGATCAGCGCCTGCGAGACCAGCACTTCTACACGCGGTCGCTGCTCGAGAGCAGCATCGACGCGCTGATGACGACTGATCCGCGCGGCATCATCACCGACGTCAACAAGCAGATGGAGTCCCTCACCGGCTGTACGCGAGACGAGTTGATTGGCGCGCCATTCAAGAACTATTTCACCGATGCGGCTCGCGCCGAGGCAGGAATTAAACGCGTGCTCAATGAAGGCAAAGTCACCAATTACGAGCTCACCGCGCGCGCCAGGGATGGCACTCTCACCGTCGTCTCCTACAATGCAACGACCTTCCACGACCGCGACAGAGTGCTGCAGGGTGTGTTCGCCGCAGCACGCGACGTCACCGAGCTGAAGCTCTTCGAGCAAAAACTGCAACAGAAAAACGTCGAGCTGGAAGAGGCGAGTCGAATGAAGTCCGAGTTCCTCGCCAACATGTCGCACGAGCTGAGGACGCCGCTGAATGCAATCATCGGCTTTTCCGAGGTGCTGGGCGATGGCCTGATTGGGAACTTGAGCGATCAACAGAAGAAATTCATCGGTGACATCTTCAGCAGCGGCAAGCATCTGCTCTCGCTCATCAACGACATCCTCGATCTCTCGAAGGTCGAAGCGGGCAAGATGATGCTCGATCTGGAGTCGGTGCAGATCTCCTCGCTGTTCGCCAACAGCCTGTCGATCATCAAGGAGAAAGCCCAGGCACGCCATATCAGCCTCGCCCTCGACGCGCCGCGCGAGCTTGGCTCGATTCGCGCCGACGCTCGAAAAGTGAAGCAGATCGTTTACAACCTGCTTTCGAACGCCGTGAAGTTCAGCCTCGAGGGAGGGCAGGTAACATTGCGAGCCACTCGGGTACCGAGAGCTCAAGTGGGGCAGCTGCCCGGACCAGGCATTGGGCGCGGCTTTCCTCTGGCCGACAACGAATTCGAGGAGTTCCTCGAAATCAGCGTCACCGACAAGGGCATCGGCGTCTCGCCGGACGGCCTCGAGGCATTGTTCAAGCCGTTCAGTCAAATCGACAGCGGCCTATCGCGAAAGTATCAGGGTACCGGGCTCGGTCTCGCGATGATCAAGCTGCTCGCCGAGCTCCACGGTGGCACCCTGGCCGTCGAAAGTGCGGAGGGGAAAGGCTCGCGCTTTACCGTCTGGCTCCCACTCAGAGCGGAAGAGAAGATCGAGCAGGCAAAAAAGATCGTGCTCAGTCCCGCTGTTGATGCGTTGTCCGGCGATCGCTGCGCAATGATCGTCGAAAGCGACATCAAGTCAGCCGACCTGATACGCGTGCACCTCGAAGCCGAGGGCTTCAAGGTCCTCCACGCCCCTACAGCGGAAGACGCGCTCGCGCTGGCGGAGCAGCACATGTTGTCACTGATAACCCTGGCCATCATGCTGCCGCAGATGGACGGCTGGGAGCTGCTCGCTCGCCTCAAGGAGATGCCGGCGCTCAAACACGTTCCCATCGTAATCGTGTCGATCGTGGCGGATCGGAACAAGGGATTCGCGCTTGGTGCTGCGGCGGTCATGCAAAAGCCGATTTCACGGCAGGAGCTTTACGACTCGCTCGCCGAGCTCGGTCTGGTTCCAGTGGCGCAGGGTGGAAGCCTGCAGATCCTGATTGTGGACGACGACCCTCGCGCGGTAGAGCTGATCGCCCTGCACGTCGATGGCCTCGCTAGCAAGGTGCTGCGCGCCTACGGCGGCGCCGATGCGATCGAGATGGCAAGACGAGAGATGCCCGACTTGATCGTACTCGACCTGCTTATGCCCGAAGTCAACGGATTCGATGTCGTGGCAGCGCTTCATGAGAATCCCGGAACGGCGACGATACCGATCCTGATCGTCACTTCCAAATCGATCACGGCCCGCGATCGCGACGAGCTGAACGGCTTCGTGTCGACGATCATGGAGAAGGCCGACTTCGACGGTGACCGGTTCGCACTCGAAGTTCGGCGGGCCATGACGAGTCGCGAAGCGGTGGTCTGAGGTGCCGAACGTACTGATCGTCGAGGACAACCCGGCCAACATGACGTTGGCCACATTCCTGCTCGAGTCGGCGGGACACAGCGTGCTCAAGGCGACGGATGCGGAGACGGGAGTTGCGCTGGCGGCGGCCGAGCGGCCCGATCTCATTCTGATGGATATTCAGCTCCCCGGTATGGACGGTCTCCGCGCGACGGCGCTGCTCAAGGCCGACGACGCAACGAAGGACATTCCAGTGATCGCGCTTACTGCTTTGGCGATGAAAGGGGACGAGGAGCGCATTCGGGCCGCCGGGTGCGACGGCTATATCGCGAAGCCTCTCTCGTACAAGGATTTTCTGGCGACGGTTTCCAGCGAGCTTGGGAAGCGGGTAACCGTTCACACCACTATTCAACCATTGCCTTTCCATGGTAGCGCTGCCAACGGGTAGTTGGTCACCAGGACTGTCACTCTCATTGGTGAAAAAAAAAAGAGGGGCTCGGGTGAGCCCCTCCTTTCATAAAAGCAATAAAGCGATCGTCAGGCAGTCGTCGACAGCGAATCGTACTGGTACGTCTCGACCGTCGGCTTTCCGAACATCACCGGGCGAAGCGTCTTGTCCACCTGAGGATACGTCGTGGATTCGTACTTACGAGCTGAATCCAGGTTGGTCCAGACGCTGATTGCGAGAACGTGTTGATCCTGCACCAGTAGGAGTTCGTTCCTGAAGCCATCCTGCTTCTTCAGGATTGGCAGCACGTCGTTTCTGAATATCGTATGGAACTCTTCGTTCTTGTCCGTCGCGATGTCGAAGCGAACGCTGCGTGCGACTTGTCCATTGTTGATCTTCTGCATTTGACTATCTCCAAAACACCTCGTCGGAATTCGCCGGCCCCTGCGTGCGAGGATCTTCCGCAGAACGGCAACGCGAGAGGCCCAACTCCGGCGTCCAATCCATTTCAAATTGTACTGACTAGTACTGCACGTTTGGGCCCGAAATGTCGATTTCGTAGCATTCCGTTATAAGTCACGCGGCCCACGACGCTTACCTGATGAGATCGATTGACAGGGCGCGATTAATGCCTTTAGAATGAATCGACTGGACGATCGCACCAGCCAGTCTTCGAACGAGATATCTCCGACCGCTACGGCGCTACTGGCGACGCCTTCCCCTTCAAAAAGGCGTTACCATATGACTTCGACTGAAGTTACGTCAGCCGCTGCGACCCTGGCCCTCGGGCTCGACAGACCGGCGACAATTGAGATCAAGCGCGAGCCGATGGAGGCCGCTTCATCCCAGAGAGAAATGCGACTAGCAGATTTCATTTTGGAGAATCGCGCCGCTATTCTCGCCGAGTGGCACGCGTTCGCGAAAACCTGTGGACCCGCCAGCACGTCGATGGGGATCGCCGCGCTCAGCGACCACGCCAGCGAGATGCTGACGGTGATCGCCAAGGATCTCAAGACGCCACAGGGCGCCCACGAACAATCGGAAAAGTCGATGGGTCGCGCTCCGAGTACGGGGACCGATGTGCGGACCGCCGCCGAAAAGCACGGCACGGGTCGCGCCGAAAGCGGGTTTACCATGGACCAGATGGTCGCCGAGTATCGGGCGCTGCGCGCGAGTGTCATTAGACTCTGGAGCAAGGAACGCGGCGAGGCTACGCGCGTCGATCTCGATGATCTGACGCGCTTCAACGAAGCGATCGATCAATCGCTCGCCGAATCGATCACCCGATTTACTCAGGACCTCGACAAGTCCAAGGAAATGTTCCTCGCCATACTCGGCCACGACCTCCGCACGCCCATCGGCGCGATCACGACGTCGGCCAAATTCATGCTCGATACCAAGGAACTGCCGGAGCCCCACCTCACGCTCACGTCGCGAATCGTGAGCGCCTCGGGCCGCATGAACCACATGGTGGGCGCCTTATTGGATTTCACCCGCAGCCGGCTGGGCGGAGGGATTCCGATCGTTCGCGCTACGATGAACATGGGGAAGACCGTGCACGATGTCGTCGACGAGATCTCCGCCGCGCATCCGACACGAACCATCTCGATCGATGCGCGCGGCACGCTGCACGGTGATTGGGATTGCGCGCGAATCAGTCAGGTCGTGTCGAATCTGATCTCCAACGCGCTCGAGCACGGGACTGAGAGGACGGTCGTCAACGTCGGAGTCCATGGCGACGACAACGAAGTCACGATCGCCATACACAACCGGGGTCCGGCGATTCCCGAAGATCAGCTCGACGGAATCTTCAACGCCATGAAGGGGCAGGGTACCGCTGGCAAGACCAGCGGAGCATCAGCAAACCTCGGCCTCGGTCTCTATATCGCCGATCAGATCGTGCATGCGCACAATGGCACGCTGGATGTCGAGTCTTCGGAGGAGCGCGGGACCACCTTCACGGTTCGCCTGCCGCGGAAGGCATAAGCGGGAGTAGAAGAAGACCCGGATTGCGCTAACAGCCATCCGTGGCGTCCGACGCGTGATCGGGTTGAAACGAAGCCCCATTCGACCGCGTACTGTGATTAGCTTTAACGCACGATTGTAAGTAATTGTGTGCGGGAAGTCCCCACCAGCCCGCATCCTCGATCCGCCTCGATTCAGGCAGCATCCGGCGCTAGTGGCGACGCCTCTACTGGCCAGGCGCCACATAAAAGATCTCAACCAAGCTCCGCGAACGGTAAGCGCCGAAACCATCGGCGCACTGAAGCTTCGCGGCTCTAACCAACGAGGGAGAAAGAAATGATAAAAAGTCTCACGGGCAAACTGTTCGGATCCAGGACCAGGAAGACCGCCGGCACTGCCGCAGTCAGAAAAGAGCAAACGCTGGCAGCCATCAACGAAACGGAAACGACCTCGACGAAGCCACCGCGTGTCCACCGCACGATCGGATTGACGGAACAAAGACTACGCGCGCGCAACAAACAATCGTGGATGACGAGCACGAAGGGGTGGAGCGATTTCTTCGGCCGCTTCATGAGATAAAGCGAAAGGGTTCACCACGACACGTTCCGATCGTGATTGTCTCGATCGTGGCCGATCGGAACAAGGGATTCGCGCTCGGCGCCGCGGCGGTGATGCAAAAGCCGATATCGCGGCAGGAATTGTACGACTCGCTGACCGATCTCGACCTGATTCCTCTGGAGCCGGGCACGGAACTGCGAATTCTTGTCATCGACGACGATCCGGCCGAAGTGGATCTGATCGAGGTCTACATCGATGGCTTGGCGGGCAAGTTCCTGCGTGCCTACGGTGGTCGCGAGGGGATTGAGATCGCGAAACGGAAGCTGCCCGATCTGATCGTGCTCGATCTGATGATGCCCGACGTGAACGGCTTCGATGTCGTGGCGGTCCTTCATGACGATCCAGGGACGGAGAGCATACCGATTCTGGTGGTCACCGCCAAACAGATCAGCGCCGAGGACCGCGACAAGCTGAATGGCTTTGTTTCGACGGTCATGGAGAAGGGCGATTTCGACGCGGGCTCTGACGGCCTTCCTGCTCGAGTCGGTGGGACACACATCCGCGCCGCAGGGTGTGACGGTTACATCGCGAAGCCTTTGGCGTACAAGGAATTCCTGACGACCATTGCCGCCGAGCTTGGGAAGCGCGCAGTTGTCAGGTGATGAAGTGCTGGCCCCTCTGTCGCTCGGGCTAAGCATCCGAGTCATCGCTATTAAGGGTCGAAACACTTAGATTTAAGTAGGTTCATCAAGTGATCATGTGCGGGAAGTTCCCACCAGCCCGCACGTCCGATCTGTCTCGATCATAAGGCAGCATCCCGGCGCTACTGGCGACGCCCTTCTCTCCGCCAAGGCGCTCATGGAAAAATCCCCAATTGGCATCGTCCGACTTCCGGACAAATTCGGCTCGCCCGCTGACTCAAGCCGCTTCGCATTCATAGATGCGCTGCGACAGTCCGTACGAGCGAGGGTCCTTGCCGAGCAACGCCGCGGACTGCCTCTCGCCGAAATCGTGATACTCGTGCGTGAAATGGTGCGGCTCACCGAAGAGGCGACTAGTCATTCGAGGCCCACTGGTTCCCTCGCGTTTCGTTCCATCTCGAGACAGGCGGTGGCCTGGTGTCTCGAAGCCTATCGACCTCCTGCCGCTCGCGGGCAAATAGCTCGCGATCGCTTTCCATTGCAATCACCAACCTAGAGGATTTCCATGAACAACTACAAAGGTATTTCCACGGACGACAAGCACAGAATCGTCAACGCCCTAAAGGCTCGAGGCGCGGGAAGCTGCCCGCGCTGCCGCGACAGTCAATGGACCGTTAGTGAATACTCGATGATCGAAGTCCAGGCGACGATGGACCGGCACAGCGCCAAAACGACAACCATCCCTTCCATCATGATCGTCTGCGAGCACTGCGGCTTCATCTCTCAGCACGCGCTTCAGCCGCTCGGCATTTGGCCCGAGAACACAGTCGATCTCGGCAATAGAAAGTCGGATTCCGCCAAAGTAGCGACGGCTTGATACTCCAGGAGACGTCGTGACGACGTCACAGAACCCCGTCGCCGGAGAGAGGCTTGAGCGGCGGGCATCGGAGAGCGCCTCAGCGCGAGCAATAGCCGACGCCGCGACGGCGCGACTCGCGCGCCTGCAGAGAATAACTGCGGCGCTCAGCAACACCGTCACTCAGGATGCCGTCGCTGACTCGGTCCTGCGGGAAGCGATGGTCGCACTCGAGTGCGATGCGGGGGCTGTCGTCGTCACGACGGAGGCTCATGAGAAACTGACACTCCTCCGGGAATCCGGGTCGCTGGATCCAGTGATGCGCTCGTTCGAGCATCAGCAACCGAGCTGGTCCCGCGGTCCATACGCCGAGGCGATTGAGGAGTGCTCGGCAACGTATGTGGAGTCATTCGAGGAGATGCTGTCGAGGTATCCGGGCTTTCGGAACGTCAGTAAGGCGGAATCGCGCGGCGCATGGATCTTCCTCCCGCTCGCAATCGAAGGACACGCGGTGGGGGCTCTCGCTTTTGGTTTCGCGGGCCCACGCAAGTTCACATTTCTCGACCGCCACTTCGCGGACACCGTCTCACGTTACTGCGCGCAGGCGCTGGACCGCGTGAGACTCCGCATTGCCGCGGCGATTGCGCTGGCAGAAGCCGACGAGGCGCGCATGATGGCGGAACACGCCAACAATGCCAAGACGCTCTTTCTGCGCGCGATGAGCCACGAGCTTCGTACGCCGCTCAACGCTATCGCGGGCTACACTGAGCTGCTCGAGATGGGAATTCGTGGACCGGTGAATCCTGACCAGGCGAAAGATCTCGGTCGAATCAAGCGCGCAGCCGCGTATCTCCTGCGTCTGATCAACGATGTACTCACGGTTGCCAGACTCGAAGGCGCGAGACCTTTGAATCTGGTCTCGATCGCGGTCAACCCGGTGCTGGCCGAGGTGGAGGGACTTTGCGCGCTGCAGGCGAAAGCGAAGCGACTGGAGCTCAAAGTCACTCCGTCCAAGCAGGACCTCTTCGTGGCCGCGGACCCCGAAAGATTTCAGCAGATCCTGCTCAATCTCATCACCAACGCGATCAAGTTCACCAGTAGCGGTAGTGTCTGCATTACGTGCGACCTTGAAGTTACCATGGCTCGAGTGCGCGTGACCGACACCGGAGTCGGTGTCCGTCCGGTCGATGTCGACCGCGTGTTCGAGCCGTTCGTCCAGATCGACCGTCACCTGACGACCGCCACGCAGCAGGGGGTGGGCCTCGGACTTTCGATCAGCAGGGAGCTTGCACGCGCGATGCACGGCGATCTGACGCTGCAAAGTATTGAGGGCGTCGGTTCGGCGTTCACGCTCACGCTGCCGATTGCGTCAGCAACTTCGCTAGCCCCACCCATGACGGCGTCAGCGGTTGAGGGGAGCGAAGCTCTCTTCGTACCGGTGCTCGTTTCGTAGAAGCAAACAGGTCTACGCCGAGTCCACTATTTACTGATCGCTTTGACAGAGATGTCTGCAACCAGTCGCGCTAATCAACAGGAGAATCGATGTCACAGCAAATACTGCAAGTGAATCTCAGGTTCAGCATTCCACGAGCTGACCTCGAAACGGCCTGGCTAGACGCGGCACAACCGATAGCAGACACGCCAGGTCTACGCTGGAAGGTGTGGTTGATGAACGAGGCAGAAAACGAGGCAGGCGGTATCTACCTCTTCGAGAGCAAGGCTGCAGCGGAATCTTATATCGCCGGCCCGATCGTGGCGGCCCTCAAGGCGAGCCCCGCGATCAGCGATATCAGCGCGAAATTGTTCGACGTAATGGCGTACCACAGCGCGGTCACGAGGGCACCGCTCGACTACGCTTTTGAGGCAGCCGGCTAGCCACTGTAGCGCGGGGCCTAGAATCGTTGCGCTTGCGGGCACCCACGGAACTGAAGCGGGGAGCGCTTAGCTTTGCAGCTGATTAGCTGAGAGCTCTCGCGCTCGCATTACAGGTAGGCAACGGTCATCGCGAGACCGCGAGGAGGAAAGCTCCCCGCTAAACAGCTGCAAAGCTCTCCGCTCCCCGCTTCGGTTTTGTGGATGGGAGCTCCCGCAACGATCCAAACCCCGCCGTGACGCTCAAAGCTTATTGCTGTCACCTTCGACCCGACCCATCATTCCGCCATGAACCTGCTCCTAGTGGCAACTACGCTGGTCTACATCGGCCGCGAGAACCAAGTCAACGTTCGCATCCCCCGCATCGAAACCGACGTAACCGTCGACGGCAACCTCAACGAGCCGGTGTGGCAGCAAGCGGCCGTGCTCACTGGATTTTCTGAATTCTCACCGCACGATGGAATTCCGGCCGCCGACTCGACGCAGGTCCTCGTCTGGTACTCGCCGAACGCGGTGTACTTCGGCATCCGCGCCTTCGAGCTGCACGGCGCTCCGCACGCCACGCTCGCCGATCGCGACAAGATCTCCGCCGACGACAACGTCCAGATCCTGCTCGGCACCTTTCACGATCATCGTCAGGCCTACGTCTTCGCCGTGAATCCGCTCGGGGTGCAGATGGACGGGACCATCGTCGAGCAGGGACAAACTCTCACCGGAACCTGGACGCCCACGCTCTCGGGCCGCGTCGCACCCGATCTGAGTCAGGACTTCGTCTTCAGCTCGAAGGGCCGTCTGACCGATTACGGATACGAGGTCGAAATTCGCATCCCACTCAAAAGTCTCAAGT
>Ga0209056_10007535_pt1 | contig 11202 bp, 12 predicted proteins | sample GraSoiAngelo_114_FD_185876 | JGI IMG/M metagenome (GOLD analysis project Ga0209056, IMG submission 185876) | Grasslands soil microbial communities from the Angelo Coastal Reserve, California, USA - 14_0903_13_40cm (SPAdes) (version 2) | ecosystem: Environmental > Terrestrial > Soil > Grasslands... | reverse complement strand
TGGGCTACGGAAAGAACAAATCCGTGGACCGATCTATTCGCCGTAGACCGAAAAAAAATCAAAGGCGCCACTTGGAATTATCTCCGGGAAAACAAGGACTACCCGTACTACATGATCAAAGATCGGATCGCTCGTCCCGAAGCCGATTCTGTCAGACAGCTAAAACGTGGCGAGGGTATGATAATCGGCTCGCGCGGGAAGAAATGCGCCGCTTTCCGCGACCGCAAGGGGAAGATATACAAGCTCTCGCCTGTTTGCACGCACCTTGGCTGCCTTGTTAGGTGGAACTCGGCTGAGTCAACTTGGGATTGTCCTTGTCATGGCTCACGCTTCAAAGCGACTGGCGAGGTTATGGCTGGGCCCGCTGAAGAAAGGTTAAGTTCGGTTTAGTCCGCAGGCACTGGATTCGATCCCATGAAAGAACTGACTCTTACAAATGCACGACTGACTAAGGATAATGGCTTCTGATGGGCACCGCAGTAACAAAAGTTGGTAACTGGAACGGAACCGAAGTCGCCTCTGATGAAGCCGTGGCTGCGGCAGAAGAAGCCGGGCTGCAGTACGTAAGCGACGAGAGGCCAGGTTACAGACGCAGGCTGAACGGTAAAGACTTCAAGTATTTAGATACAGAAGGCAAAAGAATCCGCGACGAGCAACGGGTTCTTCGAATCAAACGGCTGGCCATTCCGCCGGCATGGACTGACGTTTGGATTTGTCCATCGCCTACTGGCCATATTCAAGCTACCGGTCGTGACGCACGCCAGCGGAAGCAATACCGCTATCACGAGCGTTGGCGCGAGATACGCGACGAAAATAAATTCGGCCGCCTCGCTGATTTTGCCAAAGCGCTGCCACAGATTCGAAAACGAGTCGATCATGACATCAAATTGCCCGGTCTGCCGCGAGAGAAGGTGCTCGCAACAGTGGTACGACTGTTGGAGCGAACTTTCATACGCATCGGCAACGATGAATACGCGCGCGAGAACAAATCATTTGGCCTAACCACGATCAAAGATCGGCACGTGACGTTGAAGGGCGCACATTTACGTTTTCGTTTTCGTGGAAAGAGCGGACGACAACACGAAGTAGATATAAGAGACAGGCAAGTCGCGAAGGTCATTTCCAGGCTACAGGACTTGCCTGGCCAGGAGCTGTTTCAATATATCGATGATGATGGCAAGGTACACGACGTAAGATCGCAGGACGTAAACGATTACCTGCGCGGTATCACGAATGAAAATTTTACGGCGAAAGATTTCCGAACCTGGGCTGGTACGCTTCTGTCAGCGTTAGCCCTCAACGCACAGGGCGGATTTAAAACGAACAAAGAGGGGAAGGCGAATGTAAAGACGGCGATTTCTGCCGTGGCACAACTTCTCGGGAACACTCCGGCGATTTGCCGTAAATGTTACGTACATCCAGCCATCATCGAAGCTTACTTAAGCGGAACGCAAATTGCCGGCCTTGGACAAGCCATCAAAAACTCTGCTAAGATCAATCTGCATGCGGTCGAGAGAGCTGTTCTGAAGTCTCTTCGCGCGACAGTCCGAGACTAGCAACGAGTTAAGTGTGGTTAACAGCGGCTACAAGAATCGAAGCACCAAAAAGGATGCAATCCTCCTGTTCGACAGGCCTGTGACTAGCTCGTCGCAAACTGTATCCAACAATGGCCGTAAGCCACCGCTGTCTTATCTTACGGCGTCGGCGCGGGCGACTCTCCTGGCGAGGGCGAGGGCGCCTCAACTGAACCCTCCGTCTTCGGCGGATTTCTTCTTGCGGCCTTGTGCCGCGTCCGCGACGGGGTGGGTGACGGGTTGGTGACTGCCGGTGCCGTCGAAGTCGCAGTCGTTCCCTGCTGTTGGGTGCAAGAAGCGACGAATGCGATTCCGATTACGGCGCTGATTAAACACAATAGGTATTTGTTCATAGGTTCTGAGTTTCAGTTCGAGTCCCGCAGAACGTTTGGTTGTCTAAAGGTTCACAACGCATGAGTCGCGAAAGCTCTTTTAAGTGGATGGCGCTCAGACGACTTCTCTGGGCCCACGAGCCCTTCACATGGAATCCATTTATCGATTGATGTCCTCCATTGTGACCTTCCAGTCTGGGGACTATTGGACGTTGTTATCGGTGCAAAAGTGCGAGCGATTTACCTTCACGCTGCTCCACTTGATCCATGGCGCACTGGCGAGGGGCTTTGTCGGGACGCCAGCGAAGAAATCTTGTGCCGTGTCGAAAGCGCCCACCGGTGAAATGGTCGTAGGCAACCTCAACGACTATTTTAGGAGCGACAGGTTCCCACTCGCCGGTGCGGTCCGTACTCCAGCGGCTAGGTCCTCCAGGCGCGTTGCCAGTGAATCCAGGTGCTTTCTTTAGCGCTTCAAACTTTTTTGTTAACTCGCGACGCTCTGATTTGGTGAAAGAGGAAGTGAATCCAACGTGGTGGAGCAAGCCATCGTCACCGTAAAGGCCGAGAAGAAGAGAACCAACCAGGCGCGTGCCGCGCCCGTACCGAAATCCACCGACGACGCAGTCGGCGGTGCGGATTTGCTTTACCTTAACCGCTGCTGTGCGTTCGCCTGAAGCATACGCAGCGTCCAGACGTTTCACAACGATCCCATCAAGGTCGCCGCCGGCCTTTTTAAACCAGTCACTGGCGGTTCGGTGATCAGTCGTTGCCGGAGAAAGGCGCAAAGCTTTGGCCGAACTGAAATTCAAACGTGCGAACTTTTCGAGAAGTTGCCGGCGTTCCCGCAGAGACTGTTTCAAGTACGATCGTTCACTCTCACCTAGGAGATCGAAGACGACGTACATTGCTGGATGGGCTTTGGCCAGTGTCTGAACCCGGCTCGCGGCGGGATGCAGACGCAGTTGCAATTCATCGAATGAAAGCGCGCCGCTCACGGGTACAACAAGCTCGCCGTCCAAAACAAACTGCGGCGCGGGCAACCGAGCGATCGCATGAACAATGTCGGGAAAATAACGCGCCAACGGCTGACCGGCCTTCGATTGTAAGTTTATCTGTTCACCATCACGAAATGCAATACAGCGAAAGCCATCCCACTTCGGCTCGTACTGCCAGCCCTCTCCAGTCGGAATTTCATCGACTGAACGCGCCTCCATCGGCGCCAATGGTGGATTCAACAGCATTCTGTGAGGTAGTTCGCAGCGAAATGAGTGGTGGATGCGTCGATCCAAAGCGTAATTGAATAGCAACGTTTCTTTGCCAAAACCAGACACACCCCTAAGAGCGAACTTTCTTGGAGGTTTCCTCATGGCAAGACAGAGCAACTCGGCGGCATCAAACTTATCCTTTTTGGGCACCGCATTGAGTCTGTTAAAGCAAACCTTTCAAGAATGGCTGCAGGATAAAGCGCCGCAACTAGCCGCGGCGCTTGCCTATTACGTCGTTTTCTCGCTCGCACCGCTGGTCCTAGTGCTGCTCGCGATTGTCGGCGTGGTTTTTCGCGACGATCCAGCAGGCGCTTGGAGCAAACTCACGTTGCAGATGAGCTACTTTCTCGATCAAAGTGCGGTACAGACTGTACAAAAGATTGCCGAGACGGCGTCGCAACCGGGGAAAAGCACAATTGCCACAACCATCGGGATTGCGCTGGCACTCTTCGGCGCAAGCGGCGTCTTCGGTCAGCTCCAGGATGCCTTGAACACAATCTGGGGCGTAAAAGCCACGCCCGGTCGCGGTCTTTCGGGTTTTCTACGGAGCCGCTTTCTTTCATTTGCAATGGTTGGCGGCATCTGTTTTCTGCTGCTTGTATCGCTGGCGATCGAAGCCCTGCTTAAAGGCTTTAGTCATTACGTGCAATCTGCTTTGCCGGGCGGACTTGTCGTGGCGTTAGCGGTTTACCTCGTTTTTGATTTCGCAGTTGTCGTCTTACTCTTCGCCATGATCTTTAAGTTCCTGCCTGATGTCACAATTCAATGGCGAGATGTTTGGATCGGCGCGGTCATGACTGCGGTTCTGTTTGGCCTCGGCAAATGGCTGTTGGGATTCTACCTGGGCAGCGGCGCTGCCGCTTCAGCTTATGGCGCAGCCAGTTCACTCGTTACGTTATTGTTGTGGGTTTACTATTCATCACAAATTCTTCTTTTTGGAGCTGAATTCACCCAAGTGTATGCGTCGCGAGCCGGTCGAGAATTGAAACCGACCGAATACGCAGTGCGCGTCGAAATGAAGGAAATCGAGAACGGTTAGTGGAAGACGAATCTTTCGCGTCAATTTCTAAAAACCAAAGCCACGCGGGTATTCGATTTAGAGGACGGTTATGATTTTTGATTTATGCAGATCTCTGGGGCACTGTGGTGCGAGCGTAATTTTTCGGACCAAAAGCGTATTTTGCTACTGCTGAGAGTAGCAAAGCACGTATCGCAAAAGGGAAGAAGGGGAGGAATATGCGTATCGCCCAGGTAGCGCCACTATACGAGAGCGTGCCTCCAAAACAGTATGGAGGGACCGAACGAATCGTTTCTTATCTTACTGAAGAATTGATCCGCCAGGGACACGATGTGACCCTTTTCGCGAGCGGGGATTCGGAGACCGCCGCTCGGCTTATTCCCGCATGCCATCGCTCACTTCGACTGGATGAACGCTGCATAGATCAGCTGGCACACCACGTCCTGCTGTTGGACCAGGTATCTCAGCGCGCGCACGAATTTGATGTCATCCATTTTCACATTGATTACCTGCATTTTCCAGTCTCCCGACTCTTGCGAATTCCGCATGTCACAACCCTTCACGGCCGGCTCGATCTACCGGATCTTGCTCCGCTTTACGACCACTTTCGAGATATGCCGGTCGTGTCGATTTCTACCTCCCAACGTGACCCTTTGCCCTGGGCGAACTGGCAGGCGACGGTTTATCATGGGCTGCCGAAAGACCTGCTTCGGTTTAGGCCGGAAACAGGAAGATATCTCGCCTTTCTAGGACGAATCTGTCCCGAAAAACGGGTCGACCGCGCGATCGAAATCGCGAAACGAACGGGGATACCATTGAAGATTGCCGCCAAGATTGATCCGGTAGACAAGCGCTATTTCAAACGGGTGGTCGAACCGCTGCTACGTGACTGTTCGACTGCGGAATGGGTCGGTGAAATCAGTGACCGACAGAAAGACGAATTCCTCGGCAGTGCGTACGCGTTGCTATTTCCGATTGACTGGCCGGAGCCTTTCGGACTCGTCATGATCGAAGCCATGGCCTGCGGGACTCCAGTGATCGCGTACGAGGGTGGCGCGGTTGCCGAAGTGATAGAAGAAGGGCGAACGGGCTTCATCGTAACAGAACTGGAAGACGCGATAGAGGCGGTTCGACGGGTTCCCGATCTGAGTCGTACACGTTCCCGGGACATTTTTGAGGAGCGCTTCACTGTCACCAGGATGGCAAACGACTATTTGAAAGTATATATGCGTGTTATTGATCCCCGGATGAGGAATCTAGATCGTAGTATGGAGTCGTCTTTGCGTCCTATCAGTGAAACGCACGCGATAAAACCCAGACGCCCAGACAAACGTGAGACCCGGCGTAATTGATTGAACTTCCTCTATCAGTCGATGCGGCTGTGAAGTTAGGATAAGCTCCGAAAAATTCTGAAATTAAGGACGCCCAGTAACATCTTTGGCGGCGTTTCTTTCTTGCGGCTGGTGCTGAAGCGCACTAGCACCGAGTAAAACTAAGAAAGTCAAAACGTAGAATCAGAAAGGAAAAAAAGGGATTATGAAGTTGGATAAGCTACAAAAACTTTACATTAACGAATTGCGAGACCTCTATAACGCAGAGAACCAACTACTAAAAGCTTTGCCAAAGATGGCGAAGGCTGCCTCATCGCCAGAGCTAAAGCAGGCTTTCGAAAAGCATCTGAAACAGACTAAGTCTCACGTTGAACGACTTGAAGAAGTCTTCGAGGACATCAACGAGAAGCCTAAAGGCAAAACGTGCCATGGAATGAAAGGGCTCATCGAGGAAGGATCGGAAATTCTACAGGAAGAAGGCGACGAATCCGTCATTGACGCTGGTATCATCGTCGCGGCACAAAAAGTCGAACATTATGAGATCGCCGGTTACGGCAGCGTCCGTACCTTTGCTGATCTGCTCGGAAAGGAGAGATCCGCGGAGCTTCTCCAAACCACCCTCAATGAGGAATCCGAGACGAATGAGGCGCTCAACCAACTGGCTGAAGAGATCGTGAACCCGGAGGCTCTTGTGGAGGCTGAGTTAGCCGAGGCAAGGAATCAGTAGTTTTACCTCGTTATCTTCAACCGAGGAGCTTATCGCAAATTCTTGAGTCCAAAGGGCCTGCGCAAAGCGATCTTAAAGGAAGAAAGGAATTCGACCTTATCGCTTCTTAAGAAGGATGAGCTAGATTCACTGATACACTAACGAAAGGCACTCATGGAAACACAACGTAATCCAAACGAACCGGGTAAGTCCGGCGGTCCAGGACAGCAGGGCGGCCAACAGGGAGATCGCGAGAAACAGGAACGCGAACGCCAGCAGCGCGAACGCGAGAAGCAGGGCGGCGGCGGTGGTGGTCAACCCGGTGGCGGCCAACAAGGCGGCGGTCAGCAAGGCGGACGATAAGGCTGATTGTCCTCGCATCAACGGGCGGCGGAAGCGTTCTTTCGTCGCCTGTTATGCCAGCCCGACCTAGCGGAAAGAATTTGAACTCTGCCTTTATAACCTAGAAGCGATTGGTCTGTTCCCACGTGGCGCTAGTTACAATCCGTTAACGCCGATAGGACTTTTAATGACAAGGCTCTCAGGCACAATCCTAGGATAGTACTAGCTTATGCAGTTATAACAATGCGAGTCGTCGAGTGTCAGATTAGGAGCCGTTTGACAAAATACACGCGAAGCAATCGGCTGACTCGATTCAGGCTTTTAAGGAGGTGACATGATGTTAGGTTGGGCTGTAACTTTTTTAATAATTGCGTTAGTAGCAGCAGTACTTGGATTCGGCGGCATCGCCGCGGCATCAGCGGGAATCGCGAAAGTTTTGTTCTTTCTGTTTCTGGTGATGTGCATAATCTTTTTTATCTTCGGCTGGCGAGGCAGAGGTGTCCCATGATTGGCAAGTCGCAATCAATAGGTGATTGTTGATTGCATCATCAGCGGCGTGATTAGTTACGGAAGCGTTGCGGGTTGCACCTGTCGGGCACCGGAATCAGGTCGGTTTTGCGGAGAACTAAACCGGACGAGCCTGGTTATCAACGACGTCGTCGTTTTCGACTCTTCTTGTGTGTCACGTGCAGTACGATTCTAGAAGACACGCGGGTATCCGCCTTGAGGAATTTCCTCATGAGCGCAAGTGCAGAGCCATTTTCCTTTTTTGTGTTCGATACCGTGCAATCCGAGGGCACAAACAAGTCGAAATCACGCATATAGGCATCGTTTGCTGTGAAAAGGACACAAAAATTCCCAGCAATGCCCGTGAGAATCAAGGTTTGTGTTTCCAAGTAGCGCAGGAGCGTCTCAAGTGTGGTGGAGAAAAATCCGGAATGCTTCGGCTTGAGCACAAAGTAATCATTTTCTTCTGGCCGCAGTGATTCCACCACCTCACGACCACGACCATGCCGCGCACAGTGGTCTACGGTGCGGCGGAAATCGGATTTCCATCGGCCGAAATTATCATTTACATAAACGACTGGTACGCCTGCTTTTTGCGCGCGCCGTTTCAAGCGTAAGAGATTTCTCGCCATCGGCCGCGCATATTTGAGTAACCGATCGGCCTCCGGAAAATCGAAGTCGTTAATGACGTCAATTAAAAGCAGCGCGAACTTATGCTTATCCGGTGCGCTGCCGTGCAGATCGACGTTTATTTCCGGCATCTTCCAAGCTTCGAGATCATTTATCGAAACGAAGCGACTGATTAATTATCAGAGCTAGAGCACTGAAGCCAAGCCAATGAACGGCCCATTCCTGCAGCGTGAGACGCAAACCACCGGTCCAAAGCAGGGCGCAAATGACCGCACTCGCGGTGAGAGAAAAACAAAAAATGCAGCTGAGCCATTCCTGAGCCGACCCCCGACCCCGTGGCAAGGCTTTTCGAATACGTTCAAAGACGGAAAGGGGCCCGCGTTCTTTGGAAACTAAATGGCTAAGGCGAAAGGTCGCTAGAGCGCCAGAAACAAATAATAACCAGCCCACGTTGTTAACGTCTTTTCTCAGTGCGATTCGGAAGGTTCGGCGTGACGCGAAGGACTTCCATCGTTCTCAGCTCGTTTGCGCGTCCTCTTGAATTGTTCTTCGAGCTTCTTCAGCTCCTCATCGGATAAATCTTCCAGATCCACAAGTTCGTTACGTGCGTGTTTGAGGGCACGGATCAGCTCGTCCAACTTGAGATGCACGGCTTTAGCATCGCGGTTTTGCGTGTTCTGGATCAGAAACACCATGAGGAAGGTGACGATCGTCGTCGCAGTATTGATTACCAATTGCCAGGTATCGGAAAAATGAAACGTCGGTCCAGTAAGAATCCAGACAAGAATGACAAGCACAGCCCCGGCAAAAGCCCAGGCGCTCCCGAGGGCGATTGAGGAATGACGGGCAAAGACTCGAAATGCATCGCTCACTACGCAAAAAAAATCCCGCTCCTTTTCCTTTTTCTTTAGCTTTTCGGTTTGGGTTTTCATTACTATTGCCTTGACTTCGCACCTAACCCGACAAGTGGTTGCAAACAGTCACTAAGCTGACTCCCGGTGTTCTGTCTCTTACAATTTTGTTGGAGTCTGAGTTAGAAGGCTGAGAACACCTAGCGTAGTTCGGCGTTTCGAGCTAATCGTCGGATGGAGGATAGGATTTCTTCTGACTAGACAACCATCCAGCAGCCCGATTGTCTGTCTTCATCAGTCGAAGCAAGTTCCTGCCCACAACGAACACTTCCGAATCAATAACTAACAAAAGGAGATCTGAGATGCGTTTAACAAATAAAATCAAAGAAGCGGGTGCGACTGGGTACATTTTACTTTGGCTTCTGGGAATTCCGATTCCGATTTTGCTCCTGATCTTTCTGTTGCGAGGGTGCACATAGGATTTGGGAAAAGGAAGAGGTTCTGCTGTTCGCCATAGGCGGCCTTCTAGTGTGCACTAGCTAAGGAATTCTGCGAGCGGCTCCATCGGCTTGATGTGCGCGCAGAAAATCTTGAAAGCGGCCAGGATCGGGACGGCTAAGATGATACCGACGATTCCCCACATCCAGCCCCAGAAAGTAAGCGACAGCAGGATGATCACAGGATTTAAGGTAAGAGAGCGTCCCATAATCCACGGCGTAATAAAGCTGCCCTCCAGTGTGCCAAAAGCGAGATAAACCGCAGGAAAGATAAGGGCGTATCCCAGGCTATCGAAGCTCAGGGTGGCGCCGATCGTCATGCAAATGATGCCTGTGAGTGCGCCCAGGTAAGGGACGAAATTGAGTAGCGCGACCATCACACCCCACATAACAGGGTTGCGCAGACCGAGGAGTCCTACGACGGTTCCGACAGCCACTCCAAGGCAGGCATTAATCGCCGTAATGGTAAAAAGATAACGCGAGACCTGCGACTCAATGTCATGCGCGATGGCGACGGCCGTCTTTTTATCTGAGAAGGTCGGCAACAGCTTGACCAGCTTGGCGATGAAGGCTTGGTCATACACGAGCAGGAAATAGAGTAGAATTAACGACACGACAGCGCTGGCGATAAACTCTGGCGTCCGCATGAAGAACATCTCAGTAATGGGATGCCGCTTCACCTCTACGGTTTTAATTTCCGCATTCGTTGAGGCCAGCTTCTCGATTTCGCCGGTCGCCTGCGTCACTTGGGCTACCGATCTTTTTACTGGCGAAAGCTTGCGTTGCAGTTCTGTCAAACCCGCCGGTGCTTTCTGGAGCCAAGTCACCGTGGGCGTGGCCAGCGCTGAGATTCCAGAACTGACCACGGCAAGAAGTCCGATAAGGATTAAGGCTGAGCCTACAGGCAGCGGAATCTCCAATCTAGCGAGGCCTCGCACGATCGGCCTTAAGAGATAGCTAAGCAGGAGCGCAAGGACGATCGGCAGGAGGATCGAGCGCATGAAATAGATGGTGTAAAAGAGTGCCAGGATAAACAGACCGGTAAGGGCAATCGACCCGACATCGAAAGGTTTCTGCAACAGTTCCGCGGTGCGTAAGCGGGCACGGGACGTGACTATTCCCGCTTGATTCTCGTCGTCGGAAACGTCACCGCGCGACTCCACGTTCATTGGGGGCAAACCCATCTATGTTCATGAATCGCACCGTACTTCGCATCCACGCGCCTCAGTCTTCGGCTTGATGATATTACCCGAGTGGCGGTTCAGGCGGTTTTCTGCTGATCGTACTGCTTGTCTTTTTTCGACGGTAGGATTGCATTGCTCGGCCTACTCGCCTAATCAGGCAAAGCCAATTCCGCTCGATCTCTACGATAGCAATTTTTATCAAGAGGTCGTCGGTTGGCCACACCCATTCTATCGGCATCGCATCACAATGTTTCGTAGGACAAATGAGGCGCAGTGACCTGTTTCCATTTGTGCTCATAATCACCTGGATTTGGCGTCCGGTAATGATTTCGCCGCAAACAAGGCAATAACGTTTCTCATCCAGCGAGTGCCAATGGCGGAATTGATCCAGTCGTTGCAGCGTATGCAGTCTATCTTCGTCGGATAAGTTGATCGAAGAAACAGCCGTCATCGGCCGAAACATCCTCTTCTTCGAATGCTCACACAATCCGGCGCACGCCCGATTGGTCTATCAGTCAAAATCCTAGCTAGGTTCCTTGCCGATCGAACTGGTCATAATTACGATTTGAGGGGTTGATGGACGCCGATGTTCGCCCAATGCGCGAAGGAAGTCATATTGCCAGGCTTGGTCGTGGATGTACGCAAGACGCGCCTTCACTGTTCTCCCTAAGAAGAACAGGAAGGCGCGAGGAGACAAATGAGCCTAACTTCTTTGGCTCTTAATCCTCATCGAGTATCACGCGATCAACCATCATGTTGTCGCCAGTTCCGACGTAATGGACCCGGACTGGGATACCGACCTTAACTCTCGTTCTTACGGTATCTTCATCCAGAGTCTTGCCACTCCGCGTTACATAAGTGACGGTCTTTCCGAAGTGGTAGGTACGCGGCCCGGCACTTTCTCTGAGCACGATTGTACTGCCCGGAGTGTACTCGGTGATCGTCCCATTGCCTTCGGTCGTGGT
>Ga0209056_10007533_pt1 | contig 11204 bp, 13 predicted proteins | sample GraSoiAngelo_114_FD_185876 | JGI IMG/M metagenome (GOLD analysis project Ga0209056, IMG submission 185876) | Grasslands soil microbial communities from the Angelo Coastal Reserve, California, USA - 14_0903_13_40cm (SPAdes) (version 2) | ecosystem: Environmental > Terrestrial > Soil > Grasslands... | reverse complement strand
ATTCTGGCCCCTCTTCGTGCAGGGTTCTCAGAACATCGAGTTTTACACTTAACCCACCCTGAAGATGTAGCTGTTGGCAGCCTCCAGTCAGCGAGTCTACCTCTCTCTTGATGTTTAGCGCCAAGGCTACGTTTCCAGTCGCCAACGCCCTGCTTGCATTCTCGAAGAGGAAAATGACCGTCATGTACCAATCATCGTGCGTCGCGACCCATTCCTTCGCTTGCTCCAAGCAATCAGAAGCACGTTCTTGATCTCCCGACAACAAGTACGCGTCACCAAGGTTTGCGTACGCAGTCACGAGCTCAGGCTGGTTAGCATTTCTCCTTCCCAACTCAATGCTGCGGCACCCTAGTCGGATTGCTTCCTCGTAGCGGGCCAAGTGGGTGCAGACGAGCGTCAGATTCGAGAGGATTCGAGACGCCCTCGAATCGTCACCGATCCGCTCGGCAATCTCCAAGCCCTTGCGTAGGTGTCTTAATGCTTCAGGAAATTCGCACAGACTGGAATAGCAACTCCCTAGTCCGCTATGAACAAACGAAAGCTGTGCGAGATCACGTTCATTCAGCTGCATGACCCTTTCCAAAGAAAGCAACGCAGAGCGGATCTCGTAGGTGTAATAATCGCAATAGGCGATTGTCAGATAAGCGGACGGTAGTTGTGAGCCCGCATCTATGATTGTCGCAGTTTCACAGCGTGTTTGACGGATCCCCTCTTCGTCTCCGAGATTCTTACAAGTCCGAGCGTATTCTAGGAGAGCCTTAAGCAACAGCTCGGCATCGCCGGTTTGCCTGCCGGCTTCTAAAGCCGTCTTTGCTGCTGCGACTCTTAGGCTTCTCGGTGACTTCGCCAAAAGGAATTCCGCATTGCTTACGAGTCTGGTGACTTCGGCCCTATCACGAATAGTCAACAGGCTGGATTGCAATAGCGCTTCAAGGACGGGCATCGCCATAGACGCATTGGATCGATCGAGAAGGGCCTTTGCAAGAAGCAATTGCATGCGTCTGCTGACATCCTCCTCCTGCTGGAAACAGAGAAGCGCCTCGAGTATCTGCTGTGCTTCTGCAGGGGCTCCAGCGGCGAGTGCATCTTCCGCTCCTGAGACACCAAACGACGCGGCCAACTTTGGTGAGCCGCCTCGCAAGTAGTGCCAGCCAATTTCCAGACTCGGAGTGTCAGCATTCAGCTCCCCCTGGACGAGAAGATTGGCAACTCGTACATGAAGACTCCGTCGAACGGGACCAGCCACCGCGTAATATGCCTGCGCCCGAATCAGCTCATTTCGGAATTCCAGGTCCCCGCGTACTTCGCGGAGCAAACCATCCTCCTTTAGTCGCGACAGAGACTCAGCGGCTTGACCCGGAGCAATATCACTGGCGGTATACAACTCCAAGGCGCTTAAGCGTCTCCCGAGTACGGCAGCTGTATCTAGTACGCCTCGAGTGATCGCATCGAGCCGACGGGACTGGCGTTCAAAAACCTTCCCAATCGCTCGGGGGATGCCGACTGTCGCCGCAGGTTGAGTATCTAGAGCCTCAAGATCGTTCAATAGGGATGTTGATCCATGTGTCATCCATTCGCGAGCTAATAGCTCTATTGCGAGAGGATTACCGCGGGCGGCCCTGAGGATCCGTTCAACTGGGGGCTCTGTTTGCTTGGAAGCGACGCCGAGCGTTCGGACAAGCATCTCCGCCGAGTCATTTGACAGCACGTCAAGATGACAACTGATGAGTCCAGATAAGGCTTCATCAGACGTCAGCGCGTCCGCCGCCGGGGAGAGACGCAATTCGCTGACGCGCCCTACGAGGACTATTAGCACGCGAACGTCCGCAAGCTTTCGCGCAACCGTATGGAGTATCGCCGTGCTCGCGTTGTCCGCCGCATGTATATCATCCACAACCAGCATCACCGGACTATCCGCCGCCGCGGCGGTCACTGTCTTGAGAAACGCATCCGCAATTCGCAGCGGCATCAGCTCCGGCTACCACTCCACTGGCCTCGGCACTCCCGGAAAAGCCTTGAGAATCTCCGAGCTGATCCGTGTCAGCTCACTGAGAGCTTCAGGGTCAGCGCCACCAATCGCCCGCTGGGTCGCCAACTGCTTGACCAGCTCGCTCAGCACCGCAAACGGCAGTTCCCGTTCGGCATCGTACGCCTGCGCTCTCGCGACCACCGCCCCATCCATCTGGCAGCTCGATGCAAACGCGTTGACCAGCGTCGTCTTGCCGACGCCGGGGTCGCTCGTGACCACGACGATCCGCGGGGACTTGCGGCGAGCCTCGAGCCACGCGTCATACAACACGCTGAACTCCCGCTCGCGCCCGATGAGCGTCTCGGGCTCGAAACGGCGATCGGCGCGCTCAGGGGGATCCCCCGGCGTGACCGGTCGCGCGTGCGATCGCCGGCCATCCCTCAGCAGATCCGCCATGCGGACGAGCTCGGGCCCCGGCTTGGCGCCCAGCTCCTCCGCGAGCTCCGCCTCGTAGCGTGCGAACGCCTTGAGCGCGCCGCTGCGATCGCTCGCCCACGCGCGCGCCTCCATGATCCCGCGGATTCCCTCCTCGGCGAGCGGGTCGAGATCCTGCAACCGCGCCGCATGCCGTTCGACCGTCGGGAAATCGCCGATGCGGCGCGCGGCGTCCATCTGCCGCACGAGACAGTCGCGAATCTGCGGGATCAGGCGCGCGCGATACTCGTCCTTCCAGTCCGCGAACGGCCGCGCGGCCGGAATCTCGAAGCCATCGAGGAAGGGACCGTCGATGCTCACATCGCCGGCCGTCAGATGGCTGGCGTCGACGTCTACCCAACCCGCTGCCAGGCCAACCGTGGCGCGCTGAATCACGACGGCCTCGCGCGCGATCTTCGCCTTGATTACGGAGAGACCCTGAGCGAGAGAGTGATTGGCAAGGCGCGGAGGCGCTTCGGGCCACAAGAGGTCGGCGAGGTAATCGCGCGTGAATTGCTTGCCGGGTTCCAACGCGAGACGAACGAGGAGGGCGAGGTGCTTACGCGTACGAAACCGCACCTGCTCGCCGGCGACGGTGAACAAGGCGGCACAACCCAGACTGTGCAAAACGAAACTGTGAGTCACATAGCAGCACGCGTTTTATTGATTCACCGACAAGATTAGGCCGGCGAATCAACGACCTGTCAACACGTTGATTTACTGGGTTTTGAGTGGGCTTCTGAGGTTCGTTGTAACGACCCATCAACAGGGTACTTACAGAACCTGGGAGGCGGTTACCGCGCGGGCGTCAATACCAGATTTCGGTACTCCACCGGCCCGTGATCCCCCTGCAGCATGATCGGCCCTGGCGCCCCCTCCTTACTATCCAGCGCCCCGCCCGTCGGCCCCGGAATCTCCTGCTCGCTAATGATCCGCTTGCCGTTCAGCACGACCGTCACGAGCCGGCCCACCAGCGTCACGTCGAGCGTCTCCCATTTGCCGGCGCCGTTGGACGCGTTCTGATTCGGAATGAGAAAACCGTAGATCGCGCCGAGGCCGCCCGTGGCTTCACCGTCCGCCTTGGTGACAACGGAGTCTTCCACCTGCACCTCGTGCCGCCCGCGCAAATACACGCCGCTGTTGCCCCTCGGCGGATACCGGACCTCCACGTGGAGCTTGAAGTCGGTGAACACGGCGTCGGTTACTAGATTCGCCCCGCCCTTGGCATTCGTGAGCACCCCGCTCACGGCGCTCCACTGGTTCGCCCCGCCGACGGTATGCCAGCCCACCAGATCCCTGCCGTTGAACAGCTGGCGCGCGGCACCCCACAGCGGGGTGGGCCGGCGCAGCGCCGGTGCCCGCGCGGCCGTGAAGGGATACGGGGTCCCACTGGGATCGGTAATCGTCCCGGCCAGACCGTCGCCCGTGACGGCGCCGGCGAATTGCAGATCGGCGGTGCCGCTTTCCCACTGTGGCGGGATCGAAAAGCGCAGCGTGTCGTTCCCGTACGTGAGCCGAGAGATCGGGCGAACGCACCCCACGACACCCTGGAAGCGGCCCACCAGCACCCCATTGCCGGAGACGTGCACCTCGAGCCACGACGGGAGCGGACGGCCGTCGCGCGCCGTGAGCGTCAGATCCCACGTGCCGACCACCGGCGGCGGGGCGGGCGGGGCGGGCTCCTGCGCCGAAAGCGACGACATCAGGACCACGGTTGCAGTCAGGATCGACGCGTGGCGAATCATGAGGTGAGCTCCAGGAGGGGTCTAGGGCGGGAATCTACGGACCTTCTTCCTGGGGAAACAGCCCTTACTGCGTCAATTCAAACGGAGGCGAGATGCGCTGAGCTTCGCTCAGTATTTCCCGGCCCTTTGGATCCTTGGCGATCTCAAAGATGAAGCGATACACCCCTGGCGTCCTGTCCACGTATCGGAAGTCCATCGGCCACGACCGCAACGTGTCCCCCGGCTCGAGCGAAAAACTGATCCCGATGCCATCCACGGCAAACCATGGGCGAGGCTCCGACCATGCCCCCGCCTCGAAGCGTTGGACAGCGACGTACCCATTCATCGGCAAGTAGATCCGCACCGACCCGCGATTGATCAGGAGAGGCTCGGCCGTGCTATCGGTCGTGAGCGAGTATGTCGATTGATCGGTCAACACGGTGAGCTCGATGGTGCCCGTCGAACCGGTTGGCGCGGTGCACGCGGCGATCGCGGCGACGAGTCCGCAGAAACCTGCGAGAATCGGGAGGTTAGCTCTCATCTGCAGCCGCTCATCTTGCTTCACTAAACCGCGGGCCAAATTGTGTCGCGAGCGTATCCCGCAGCTCGTGACGCAGGCTATCTCCCTTCGCTCCCCAATGCGTGGTTCTAAACTCAAAAAGCTGAAACTCGATGCCATTGCCAACGCGCGTCACGCAGAAGTCCAACCAGTGCGTCCCTCCAAAATCCACGAAGTAGTCTGCGAGGGAGCACCGCTTGTCCGTTTGCGGCCCAATCGAATGCCGCTGCGCCAGTACATCCGCGATCGCCCCGCTCAGTGGGATAATCGAATCGGCCTCCGCCGGCTGCATCGATACACGATAGTTCGCGCTGACCCCGGGGTCGCACGCCACTTGCAATCCGAGCAGTACCAAAAAGAGTCGGTTCATGCGGCTGTCTAACGGCGAGTCGCCACCGGGCCGTCCATCCCGCGCCGGCAAATCGGACACGGCCCCATCCTCGGCTCCTTGCCGTACGACAGCTGGACAGGACCGAGCGTCACTGTGGTATCGGTGAGCGTCACCGTCAGCACCATGTTGCCGCCGCTCACTCGGCCCACGAAACGCGCCGGATGCAGGATGCCGCGATCGACCGGATGCGCCGTGATGTTGTGCTCCCCCGGCACGTCGAACCGCCCTTCCGCATCGGGAATGATCTGCTGATGGACGTTGCCGTAGGTGCAGCCGATATGGACGTGCGCGCTGGTGTCGTCCGCCATCAGCGCCGCATTCTCGCCACCCCACATCCCAGAGAGATCCTTTGGAGGCTTCACCCCCGTCGGATCGCACGGACCGAGCACCGCGGCCGCCGCCGCGAGAGTCAACGCCGCTTTGGTGAGCATAGAGTCTCCTTACCAATCTACCCTCTGCAAACCAGCTTTGGTCACATGGCTATCCTGCGCACCCTGTTCTTCCTGGCGTGCCTTGGTCTCACCTCGGCAAGCGCCCAGCAGCGGCCCCCCCGGCCCCTCGATGGCTTCGACGCCTACGTCGCCAGGGCGGTATCCGACTGGCGCGTGCCCGGCCTCGCCATCGTCGTCGTCAAAGACGACTCGGTCGTCTTCATTAAGGGCTACGGCGTGCGCGAGCTCGGCAAACCCGATCCCGTGACCGTGCACACCCGCTTCGGCAACATGTCCACGACCAAAGCGTTCACCGCGATGCTCGTCGCGATGCTCGCCGACTCGGGGCGCCTGGCGTTCGACGATCCGGTGCAGAAATACGAGCCCGCGGTTCTGTTCGCCGACCCGTACGTCACGCGCGAGATCAGGGTGCGCGATCTGCTCACGCATCGCGTCGGCTTTGCCGATCCCGACTACCTCTGGGGCGCGAGCGGGCTGGACTTCGCAACGATCACCCGGCGGCTCCGGTTCGTGCCCGTCCAGACGAGCTTCCGGACGCGGTTTCAGTACAACAACGTCACGTACGCGCTCGCCGGCGACGTCGCCGCCCGTGCGGCCGGAACGACCTGGCAGGCGCTGCTCCACGCCCGGATCCTCGGGCCGCTCGGCATGACCGAAACCGTGGCCGACGCGGCCGAGCTGAAGGCGAGCGGCATCACCGACGTGACGACACCGCACGGCATCGTGCGCGATACGGTGCGCGTGCTGCCGGCGCCGCTCGACGGCATCGACGACATCGCGCCGGCGGGCTCGATCTTCTCGACCGTCACCGACATGGCGAAATGGCTCCGCTTCGTACTCGACAGCGGGCGGGTGGGCGGGCGGCGACTCGTCAGCGCGCAAAACTTTGCGGAGCTGCTGAAGCCGCAGCAGATCGTGCAGCGACCGTTCTATCCGACCGCAAGCCTCACGCATCCGCACGTGCAGGCGTACGGCCTCGGCTGGATCCTCCAGGACTATCGGGGTGAATGGACCGCGATCCACACCGGCAGCATCGAGGGCCGCTCGGCCCTCATCGGTCTCATTCCCGACCGCCGCGCCGGCGTGTTCATCTACACCAACCTCGATCACTCCGAGCTGCGCCACGCGCTGATGTACACCGTGTTCGATCGCTTCATCGGGCCGAGCACTCCCGCGCACGACTGGAGCGCCGAGATGCGCGTGATGTACCGGCGGCTTGCGGACAGCACGCGGGCGGCGCGGCAGGTCGAGGAGAGCAAGCGGATCGCGAATACCCATCCGACGCTGCCGCTCGATCGCTACGCGGGCACGTATGCCGACAGCGCGTTCGGGACGGCGACCGTGACGTTCGTTGACGGACGGCTGGCGGTGCAGTCGGGCACCGCCAGGGGCGTGCTAGAGCACTGGCAGTACGACGTGTTTCGCGTCACGTGGTCCGATCCCTTTTGGGAGCCAACCTATCTGGCGTTCGCGATCGATCCCGACGGATCGGTGGGCGAGGTGCGAATCGTGGAGGGCGGGAGCTATCGGCGCGTGAAGTGAGCGCGGCTCGAAACTTCAAAATGCGGCCGGGACGTAGGTAAGGCCTGACGATGCTCGGAATCCCGGAGTGGGCGATCGGAGTCGGTGCGATCCTGATGGTCGTGTCCGTCCTGAAGGTGGTGACGGCGCGGCTCATGCCCCCCGGCTACCGCCGGCAGCGCTCGTGGAGGGGCGAGACGCTTCGTGACACAGAAGACGTGCAGGCGAGGCTCGCGGAGCTCGACGAGCTGAAACAGCGAGTCGGTGAGCTGGAAGAGCGTGTGGACTTTGCCGAACGCCTCCTCGCGAGACAGCGCGAAGGAGAACGGTTGCCGCCTTAGGCTACTTAGGCTGCCAGCGGGCTTCCTTGAGGAGTTGCGCGACGATGTCCTGGGCGGTTCGCCCCGCCGCCTCGGCCGCAAAATTGATCACGATCCGGTGCGTCAGCACCGTGGGGGCGACCTGGCGCAGATCGTCCTCGTCGGCCATCGGCCGGCCGTCCAGCGCCGCGCGTGCCTTCGCGCCGAGAATCAGGTACTGCGAGGCGCGCGGCCCCGCGCCCCAGGAGATGTACTCTTTAATGAAAGCGGGCGACGCCTCCTCGGGCGGGCGCGTCAGGCGCACCAGCGTCACCGCCGCTTTCACCAGCGCCTGCGACACCGGAATCCGCCGCACCAGATGCTGCATCGACACCACGTCGTCGGACGTCAGGACCGAGCTCACGTCGGCCAACTCGTCTCCCGTCGTCGCAGCCACGATCGCCTCTTCTTCTTCTTGCGACGGATAGTTCACCCGCAGCTCGAACATGAAGCGGTCGAGCTGCGCCTCCGGCAGGGGATAGGTGCCCTCCTGCTCGATTGGATTCTGCGTCGCGAGCACGAAGAAGGGTGACGGCAGCTTGTACGTCTGACCGGCTGCCGTGACCTGGTGCTCCTGCATCGCCTGCAACAGGGCCGCCTGCGTCTTGGGCGGCGTGCGGTTGACCTCGTCCGCGAGCACGATGTTCGCGAACACCGGCCCGCGGACGAACCGGAAGCCGCGCTTCCCGGTGGCGAGGTCTTCCTCGATGATCTCGGTCCCCGTGATGTCCGACGGCATCAGGTCGGGCGTGAACTGGATGCGGTTGAACGCGAGATCGAGCGACTCGGCCACCGTCTGCACCATCAGCGTCTTCGCGAGCCCCGGCACACCGACGAGCAGCGCGTGGCCGCCGGAGAAGATTGCGGTGAGGATGCCGTCCAATACCTCGCGCTGGCCCACGATCCGGTGCGCGACCTGCTCCAGCAGGTCCTTGCGCGCGCCGGCGAGACGCTCGAGCAGCTCGACGTCCCCGGAAACCGGGGAAGAGGGACGAGGGACGGGGGAAGGGTTTGACGCCATTGCTGCGAAGGTAATCGGTCCCTACCCGCAAACGCCACATAGCGTTGCATGTCTGACGATTTGCTTGCGAAAAATTTCACAAGCGTCTAGGTTTCCGGCGCAACAATGACTCCCACGCAAAAAGACGAAGGGCCGGAGGCCAGAGGCTATGGCCAGGGCTACGAGTACTTCGGGATGGCGCTCAACTTCACGATCGCGATCCTGCTGTTTGGGGCGGGCGGTTGGTTCCTCGACGGGTGGGTGCACACGCGCCCGCTGTTCGCGATCATCGGCGCGTTCGTGGGCGGGTTCGCAGGGTTCATGAGCATCTGGTATCGGGTGAAGAAAGAAACCGACGGTAAGGGGCGGTAGGAGGCGGTACAGGGCGGTAGAGGGCGGTAAAGGGGGCGCGACGATGAAGGCATTCGGATTGCTCGTCGCGCTCGGGGTGGGGTTGGTCATCGTAGCGACCCTGCTCGGTGGAAAGCCGGCGGCAATCGGCGGTGGGATCGCGGTGATCGCGCAGCTGTGGGCCGTCGCGCTCCTGCGGCCGAAGATGCGGGCGCCCAACCCCGAGTTCATGGCCCGCTGGCTCGGCGGCATGGGGATCCGGCTGCTGGGCGTGGGAATCGTCCTGATCGTCTCGCGAACCGTGCCGGCTCTGCTGGGTTACGTCGGGGTGCTGTTGCCGCTCTTGTTCCTGGAAACGAGGTTTCTCAGGTAATGCAGAAACCCGACATCGGCGCCATGATCTTCCACCACACCGGCGACAGCAAGTTCATCGAGCTGTTGTGGTTTGGCGAGAAGCGTTTGCCGGGACCGTGGTATATCCCCGGCACCACCATCGACGTCTCGCCGACCAAGCACGTCGTGTTCATGATCCTCGCCGCGTTCCTCGTCTTCCTCACCATCTGGTATGGCGGCCGGCAGGTCGACCGGCGGCATCGCGAAGGGAAAGCGCCCCACGGCTTCGGGGCCGCGGTCGAGGCGATGGTGCTGTTCGTCCGCAACGACGTCGCCATCGCCAGCATCGGCCACGGCGGCGAAGTATTCGCGCCGTACATCCTGACGCTCTTCTTCTTCATTCTGTACTGCAACCTGCTCGGGCTGCTGCCGTGGGGCGCCGCCGCTACCGGCAACATCGCCGTCACCGCGGGGCTCGCGCTCACCGCCTTCCTCACGATCGAGATCTCGGGCTTTCGCGCGCTGGGCCCGAAGGGCTACCTCAAGACGATCGTGATGGTCCCGCCAGGCATGAAGGGCATCGGCGCGGTCATCATGGCGATCATCATGACGCCCGTCGAGCTGATCGGGAAGATCGTCAAGCCGTTCGCGCTGACGCTGCGGCTCTTTGCGAACATGACGGCGGGCCACTTCGTAATCCTCGTGCTGCTCGGTTTGATCTTCGTGTTCGGCACGGCGCCGGCCGTGATCCGCTACGGCGTCGTGACTGGCTCCATTGCGCTCACGCTGTTCATGATGTTTCTCGAGCTGCTGGTCGCGTTTCTGCAGGCCTATATCTTTGCGCTGCTCACGTCCGTCTTCATCGGGCTGATGCGACACGAGCACTGAACTACTAGGCGCCGAGACGCCTAGACGCCCAGACGCCTAGGACACTTCACGAGAGGATAAGAATGCACAATCTGCTCATGCTGCTCCAGGAACCCTCTGCGGCCGCCGCACTGAACAGCAACGCACTCCTCGGCGCCGGCATCGGGATGGGGCTGGCGATCATCGGCGCCGGCCTCGGCATCGGCCGCATCGGCGGCCAGGCCGTCGAGGCGATCGCGCGCCAGCCGGAAGCCTCTGCCGATATCCGCGGCGCGATGATCCTGACGGCGGCGCTGGTCGAAGGGGCGACGCTGGCTGCATTGGTGTTCGCACTTCTCTTCAAGTTGGCGTAGTGCTGGCGCTCCTTCAGGAAGCGACTCACCAGGCCGCCAGCGGCCCGTTCACGATCAACTCCGGGTTGATCATCTGGACGCTCGTCGTCTTTGGCATCCTGCTGTTCGTGCTGTGGCGGTGGGGGTTCCCGGTACTCGTCAAATCGGTCGAGGAACGCGAACGCCGTATCCAGAAGCAACTCGAGGATGCCGAGAGGGCGAATGCCGAGGCGCAGCGGCTGCTCGAGGAGCACCGCAAGCAGATCGCGGCGGCGCGCAACGAGGCGCAGGATATTCTCGCCAAGGCAAAGACTGTCGCCCAGAAGGAGCGCGAGGCGCTGCTTGCCAAAGCGCGGGAGGAGTACGAAGCGCTGCTGAACCGGGCGCACAAGGACATCGACGCCGAGACGGAGAAGGCGATCCTGGCACTGCGGCGCGAGGCGGTCGAGTTGTCGATCGCCGCGGCGTCGCGCGTGATCGAGGCGAATCTCGACAACGAAGCCAATCGCCGGCTCGTCACAGAGTTCCTCGAGAGCCTCGGCAAGGCAGAGAAGAAGCAGTGAAGAGCATTACCGTCGCGCGCAATTACGCAGAGGCGCTGTTCGCCGCCGGCGACAAGTTCGGCCCACTGCTGGACGCCGTCGCCGGTGCGATCCAGGCGGACGAGCGCATCGCCATGGCGCTCGAGTCCCCGCGCGTATCCAAGGCCGTGAAGGCGCAGATTCTGGAGCGCGCCTTGAAAGGCGAGGCGCCGCCCGAGTTTATCCGGTTCCTGCAAGCGGTCGTACGGCGCGGGCGCCAGGGCCTGCTGGCCGAGATAGCGCAGGAATATCAGGTGCTGTTGGATGTGAAGCTGAACCGCGTGCACGCCG
>Ga0209056_10007532_pt1 | contig 11205 bp, 10 predicted proteins | sample GraSoiAngelo_114_FD_185876 | JGI IMG/M metagenome (GOLD analysis project Ga0209056, IMG submission 185876) | Grasslands soil microbial communities from the Angelo Coastal Reserve, California, USA - 14_0903_13_40cm (SPAdes) (version 2) | ecosystem: Environmental > Terrestrial > Soil > Grasslands... | reverse complement strand
TCGGCCCGGATCAACTCTCCCCACCGGCCGCCGTTCATGTTTTGCGGAACCGTCGGCCAGTTCTCGACCAGCCGGTAAGGGTTAGGGAGTTGGGCTTGCTTGGGATACTGTTGTGCGTGCGCCACCGTCGCGAGCGCCACAAACGCGCCGATCAGTGTGCGAGTCTTTGGGCTTGTAATCATGGCAGACCTCTCTGGGGCGTCTTAAATGTAATCCGGACTGTAAGGCTCCTCGCTGGAGCGTGCCTTGTCGCTCACAGGCCCACCAAACCAAGGAGATCGCGTCCGTATTCGCTCCGCGCCTCGCCGTAAATGGGGCTGACGGCGCGGACGAACGCCTCGCGCTCCTGCGCTGTCAGCTCCAGGATCTCGCCTCCTTCCATCCGGATGGCGGCCATCGCATCGTCCTCTTCCTTAACGTGCAGTTGGCGTTGGAAGATGACCGCGTCCTGCGCGGCGGCCCGCATCTCCTCCTGCACACGTTGCGGCCACCCATCGAACGAGGGCCGGTGCACGAAGACAGGACGTGAGACGTAGCACTGGTTCGTCGCGCTATGGAAGCGATGAAACTTGTGGACCCCGTACGTCACCGTGTTCGCAAACGCATTCTCCTGCGCATCGACACTGCCGGCCTTGACGGCTTCGATAAATTCCGACAGGTCCATGGCCTTCGGCTCCGCGCCCAAAAGCTCGAACGTGCGTGCCTGCACCTTGCTCGGCCGCACGCGCATTCTCATCCCCTTCATGTCGGCCGGCGTGCGAATTGGCCGCAGGCGATTGGAGAAATGAGTGAAAGCGGCCTCGAAGTACCCGAGGACGCGGTAGTTCATCCCCGCTTCGAGCTTTGCGGCCAGCACCCGCCCGAGGCGACCGTCGATCGCGGCACGCGCAGTCTTGACGTCGGGAAACAGGAACGGGAGATCGGCCACCCCGAGGTCCGGCACGCGCTCGCTGAAATAGCCGCTCGACTGGTATCCAAGCGTCAACACGCCCTCTTCGACCAACCAGTTGATGTCGTCTTCGCGGTAGCCGAGGTCGAGAACGTTGTAGACATATTTGACGTCGACCTCATCGCCGAGTCTCGCTTTTAGACGATCGCCGATCCGCTTGAGTGCGAGACTGAAGCCGGTTGAGGGTGGACCATATCCGACCATCAGGATCCGGATAGGCCGCTTCGTCGCACTCGACGGCGCTGTCTGCAGGCCGGCGGCTGTTTTCGGCGCACTGAGTCCCCCGGCCATCGCACCTGCGACCGCGAGCGCCGTCGTCTTGAGCAACTGTCGTCTTAACATGAGCGCCTCCACCGGCCAGGCACGCCGGACGCATGCTAACGTGAAAGCATAGGATAAATGAACGGAGGCCGTAACCTCAAACTCTGGTGATTTGGACGGATTGCCCCGGGAATGCGGCAAGACGTGGTCGAACGTCGGAGCGCGGGTCTGGTCGAGTCGACAATGATTCGCACAGCCAGTCGAAACGGAAGCACTCCCCAAATGTGAACTACGGGGTATGATGTGGCCATGGATGAGCGAGATTTCTACACGGAGCGGCCCGAATCGAAGGCTGTGGAATACACATGTCCACGATGCAAACGTAGCAATCAGTACCAGGTCCGCTGGATCCGACGGACGAAGAAAGACCGCCTGCCACCGCGTGCAGACGAGCGCGACCGCGCACTTTACGCCAAATTACGAGATTACCTCATCCGAGTGGATGATGATGTAACCTGCAAGACCTGTCAGAAGCGCTTTGAAATCCCTTCCCATCAGACAACGGTCTTTCTTGACGAGCGCAGTTCCAGGGGGCCCAGCGGGAACGATGACGACGACAATAGAGGCAATCGCGCCTGATCGAGCAGCCTGCGACCGCGAACAGGTACAGTCGACTGGTTTCGGGAGAATAGTTTCGACGCTGGAGTTCTTCCAGCATTCGCTTTCGCAGAACAGTTGGCCTTTTGCTCAGCGAACGTTCTTCTCGAGCCAGCTCATGAAGTACTTGGCGATTTCAGCGCTGTTCTTTTCGGACATCATCTGATGGCCATTGCCGGGCAGCCCGACATCTTCGAGGTTGACGTACGTGGTCTTTACACCTGCCTGATTGAGCCACTTGGCTGTGCAATGGGAGTACGGACGGTGATAGCTCGCCTCTCCCGATACATTGAGAACCGGGATACCCTGCATGTTTACGAGCTTGTGCGCGGGCTCCTGTTGAACCCAGCACGGGATGAGGCCCGGCCCATCCGGCTTTTCCTGGCGAAGGGGCCGCAATTCGGACGGGTCTTTGATCGGGGGATCATAATGAACAGGGAGATTGGTCAGGCCCCAGAGACGCCCGCGACCTGATCTCCCCCTTTCCGCCTCCTCGATCGGTGGGGAGACTGGCTCGGCTGCGACGATGCCCTTGACCAGCTTCGGCCGGGCATCCGCGGCCATCCAACCAGAAGGCGCTACGCCCGAGTGGAGGAGCAAAATGACCGGTTGGCCGATTAAATCCAGCAATTCCTCGATGTCGTCCGCGGCAATTTTTTCCAAGTCCGCGCCCGTCGGTGTCTGGCTGTCAGTCTTAGCGTAATAATCGAACATTGGGTCGCCCATTTTGCCTTTGTTCGGCCCGTGGCCCGGCCATTGCGTGTGCTTCGTGTACTGCGGCCAAGTGCTCTGCGGAGTCGCAGGTGGACGGCCACTCGACCAGACTTCTTCCATTAACGATCCTGTACGCGGGGGAGCCATTTCGCCGTCAACGCCCGGAACATAGGCCGAACGCCCTCGCCCCGGAAGATCCAACATGTATACGGTGTAGCCCCTGTTGACGAAGTCATAGGCCCAGCCCGGGCGCCCGTCGGGTGTTTGCAGTAAGGCTACATTGGTTTGCCCGCCGCCTGATTGTACGAACACGATCGGATACTTGTACCGAATATCCTTCGGTACCCACACCTCAACATACATGGCGCCGCGCATGTATTCCTTGCCGGGCTCCCCAACCCACTTGCCGCCCACGTAGAAATGGCCTTCGCGCGCGATGTTGGCAGTAGAAAACGTGGGGACCGATTTGAGAGGGATAGCTACGGGGCCATTCTGAGCATTTGCTTCGAAACAGCCCCCGACAAAAACTGCAGTCAGCGCCGAAAGTAGTGCAGTCAATATCTTCATGTTGAACAAACCCTTTCCTAGACGCACAAGCTACGGCCACCGCATGCGCGCGCCGGCGAACGGTTTCTCGTCGCCCGTTTTCTTGCGCAAGTGTCCGTACATCAACTCCTCTACGAACTCGACGCACTTGAACTCCATCAACTGCGCGTTCTGATCCTGTCTGCGGTAGAGAGGCATTTGAATCTTCCAGGGGCGTGTGAACACTTTCGGATCCTCGATCGTCACCTCGTAGTCGAGGACGTCCGGGCTCTTGCGTGTGAATCGCTCGATCACGTGGAGGGCTTCGCTGTGGAAGTTGCCGGCTCGGTCGAACCAGGTTTGATCGTTGAAACCAATGGTGTCCACGACCAGCGTTTCCCCGTCCCAGCGGCCGGTCGATTGTCCCATCCATGTATCCACGGGGGGTGGCTCCGTCTTCCCCATTTTGATGACGCGGCTGGCGCTCGCATACTCATACGCCATGAGGATGTCGTTGTTGTGCGTTTGCAGGATCTGAAACGGATACGGCATGTAGGTCGCACGGGGTATCCCCGGGAGGTAGCATTTGACCTCCGGGTCTCTGCTCAGCCAATTCTCGTAGTTCTCTTTCTTCTTTGCTGCCGCCCACGGCTGGTACGGAATCTGGTTGCCTTCCACCACGCTCAACCCGGCGGGAACAGCAGCGATGGCACCAAGCTCGAGCACGGGACCGCTCCGTGCGTGATGGTCCAGCAGATCCCAATGCGCCGTCCCCATCGCCTGCCAGATGCCGTTGAGGTCCGGCTTGCCGTCCGCCGTACGCGATAGCTTCACGTCCGGTACCTGACCTTCGACAGGCTGCCTCATCATCTGTGAAATTCCGAGCGCGAGACCGGCGGAGACAACCGCAATGGACGCGCCTTTCAGCCAGTTCATCAGTCACCTCTCGCAGCTTACTGCGTCCCGGCTCTCGCTGCGGCCTTGTCTTTAGCGCGCCCCGCGCTGAGAGTATTGGGGACGGCGTGATTCCCCTCGTGACACGCGTACTCGAACAGCTCGTACTTCGGTTCCCGGTTCAGGCTCATCGCTACTTTCCAGGGCGCCGTAAAGACCTTGGGATCTTCGACGACTACCTCGTAGTTGATTGTGTTTTCGTCGACTCGCGTAAAGCGCTCGACGACGTGCAAGTCCTCGCTCTGCGGAATCGATCGCACACGCTGGGTCGCGGCGTTGGTCGCCACGTTGCCCTTGTCGTTGTAGTTGGTGATGTCGACGACCAGGGTATTACCTTCCCAGCGTCCCCGAGAATCGCCGTTCCAGAAGCGAACGCCTGATCCGACATGTCGGCGCCCGTCGAGCGGGATAATACGGGCTTCGTGGATCATCTCGTAGACAATCGATACGTAGCCCGGCCCCTGCAGAATTTGGTACCCAGAGCCGTAACCCGTCGGGAAAATCCCGCCTGGGACGCCGCGCGTGATGCAGCGCTCCCAGGCGGTGAAGTTCACCCAGTCGTCCTGGATATGCCCCAGCCGGTAGTTTCGTTTCTCCTCGGCCCACGGCATGATCGGCACTCGCCCGCTGGGCGGATCGACAACCAGAGACCTCCCTTTACTCAGCTTCCTTTCGAACGAATCGTTGATGAAGCCAGGGCCGGTACCACGGCCCGTTCCGTCAGGATCTCCGGAATACAATCCAGGTTGGTCCTTTTCGTCGAACACTTCAAAGGGTGTATTCGTGTAGTTCGTCCAGATTCCCTGGATGTCGGGCTGGCCATCGGGCGTTCGAGGCGGAGTCCACTTCGTCGCCGGTTCGGCGCCGTTCGTCTCGGTCGGCTGGTCGTGGCCAGCGACGCGGACGCATGCCGATACCAATATCGCGGCAATCGCGAGCGATACGAGACCTCTAATGCGCATCTATCACCTCGCAGTCGGCTGATATTTGTTCCTACTTCTTTTCCGAGGGATCGCGCCCATCGGCCGGCGCACCAGTTGCCGACGAACCCAGGAACAGCTTCTGTCCGTTGGCGAGCGTGGCTTCCCTGCCGTTGGCTCTATTGGACCCATCCTTGGCGCGGAACCCCTGGACCGTGACCTGGGTTCCCGGCGGCACCGAGTTCTTGTTCCAGCCGCGCCGGAGCAGCGCATTCGGTGCGCCGCCTTCGATCATCCATGCCACGACTTTCCCGTCCGGGCCTTTCACGTCGATGTGGAGCCACGCGTGGGGATTGATCCATTCCATCTTGGTAACGGTTCCTTTCAACGTGACCGGCTTGGACCCGTCAAATTCCGACGTGAATGCATGATGCGCGATTATGGGTGCGGCAGTTGCCAGTATGAGGATGCCGGCAGCCGCAAGAAAAAGACGCGTTTGCATTGACTTACCTCCTGGACGAAACGAACCTTGGGGAAACCGCGGCGCTCTCACATACCTGCTCGAATCGTGCGATGGTATCACCTGCCTGTCCCTGGTGAAAAGATTATCGACTAAGATTTGGATAGTAGATGCGGTCTCGGAACGGTCCAAAACGCGGCAGGCCACATCACGGGTGACGGATGGGCTCGTAAAACTCGTTCCTGGGTCTATCCGATTGCGGTGGCTCGCGAGCAGTGTCAAGGCTGTGTGTCTTCCACGTCTGAAAACTTGAGAATGGTGTCGACAGTGTATTTCTTCTGTTCAGAATATTCATTAATCCAACGGATATTGAAGCCCTTTACCAGCAAGACACGGGCATTGAGGGTAATTTCCGTTCTCATAGGTAACCAGATCTCGTCATTGAATTTCCGCCTGTCGGCAACGATTGAGGCACCTTTTTGAAGTTTCGCCAGAATGCCCAGCCCTATCGAGATCGGATCGATGACCTCCACCTCAACCCGCGCGACCTGATAATCCTCTTCATCAATCCATGCTCGGCCAGCAACGTGCTGCATGTTCTTTCCCTCCGAGGTTTTGGGCTTGTAGGCTGCCCGCGGCCAAAAGTTCAGTAGTATAGCCGGCCGGCCACCAGTGGTTTCGCGCCCTGCCATCTCGACGTCAAATATGCCCAAGGCGTCATCGATGATCTGCTCTTCCCGTCGAAGCCGATCCACGCGATTTCGTTCGCGCTCGGGGGGAGTGATCGGGCTGCGTCTGTGTTCGGCGGCCTCGACGCGCTTCTCCACCTGCTGATCCTCTTTCTTGAGTTCGGCAGGCGTAAGGGGCGCGCCGTCCCTCACAATTCGCCGTCGATACCCCACGCGTTCAGGGGAACCGGGAAACACTTCGAAAACGTTTACCTCGGTTGTTTTCGGGGCTCCTTTGGAATCCAGTTGCATCAAGGTTTGCTTCTCGGTGTAAGTGTATTGGCTGAGCAGATGGCGGTCCGTGTGGAGCGTCTTTCGTAATTCCGCCAGGAACGGCTTCAATTCCGGCAGTGGTTTCGGCTGAACCTGAACGAAAAGAAACGAACTGAATAGGTAGAGGCTAATCATTGAGCGTTCGACGACTGCAGCCCTGTTTCGGTGATCTTCAATTCTAACTCTCGCCTCTATTTTGCTGCAGCTCCATGAATTTCTTGTGCGTCGCGACTTGATTCAGTCCGCGGCTGGGGGTACAGTTTGTCGGCAATGAGAAAAAATCTGGTGCGTTGCGTCACTGTTGCGTTCGCTTTCCTGTGGATAAGCGAATTATCGGGATCGCAGCTCGTTCAGGTCCGCCATTGGTCTGGGCAGGGAGTTGCCCCTGTTTATGAAGGCTACGATGTTAACCCGGACGGCTCGTTCAACATGTGGTTCGGTTACATGAATCGGAATTATGAAGAGGAACTCGATGTTCCGATCGGACCCGATAACAATTTCGAGCCTGGAGGCGATCGCGGCCAGCCGACACATTTCATGGTAAGGCGGCACAAAGATGTCTTCAGGGTGCTCGTGCCGAAGGATTTCGGAAATCGGCCACTGGTCTGGACGCTTCACGCTCATGGACAGACAGCGCAGGTTGCGGGGAGCCTCACTGCGGTTTGGATGATCGATCGTCTCCGCACCACGCGGGGCGGCAACAGCGAGAAAGTGAATTCAAACACGCCCCCGGTTGTTACGATTGATCCTGCGGAGCTGACGGTTACTTTTCCGAACCCGGTGAAGCTGAACATATCCGCGATGGATGATGGGCTGCCGAAGCGGCAAGGGAAGACCGTCGGCCTGACGGTCCTCTGGGCGCAATATCGCGGACCTGGTGCCGTGAAGTTTGATTCTGCAAAGACACCTGTCGCCGAAGGCAAGGCTGCGGTGGTGGCGAATTTCAGCGAGGCCGGTGAATACATCATCCAGGCCGTCGTCGACGATGGTTCTGGAGAAGCCGCAGGCAATTTCGGTTATCACTGCTGCTGGACAAGCGTGCAATCGAAGATCACGGTGAGGAAAGACAGATAAACTGCAGCGGGCGCTCTATGAGCGCCGGATCGCCGGCGGTCCTGGACCGTACAGTACGGGGGAACCAATTATGTTGAGCACGAGACAACCTCTAATACAAGCGATCGTGCTATTCGCAGGCGCCGCGGTGACGCCGTTGTGGGCGCAGACCTTCACCAAAGATGTGGCGCCGATCTTTCAGAAGCACTGTCAGTCCTGTCACCACGAAGGGACTGTCGCGCCGATGTCTCTAATGACATATAAGGACGCCCGGCCCTGGGCGCGCGCGATCAAAGAGCGTGTGTTGATGCGCGATATGCCGCCATGGCACCTCGACAAGACCGTCGGCATTCGCCGGTATAAGAATGATATCTCGCTGACGGATCGGGAGATCGATACGATCGCGAAATGGGTCGATGCCGGATCGCCGGAAGGCGATGCCGCAGATATGCCGAAGATGCTGACCTTCGCGTCCGAAGACGAATGGTTTATCGGGAAACCCGACCTGCTTGTGACCACGAGTGATTTCACCATGTATTCCAACGGTCCCGACTGGTGGATCGATCAATTCGCGGAAATGACGCTCACGGAAGATCGGTGGATCAAAGCGATGGAGATCAAGCCGACCAATCGCAAGATCGTTCACCATGCTGTTGCGCACGCGATGCAGCCGAATCCTAATCCGGGCGGTTCCGAAATAGACATACAACTCAACGAGTACGCTGTGGGCAAGTACGGCAACATCTTCGCCGAGAATACGGGAATGCTGTTGAAGGCGGGAACGCGCCTGCGATTCGATATGCACTATTTCGCGATCGGTTCCGAGCAACGTAATCGCACGACGATTGCGTTCAAGTTCTATCCGAAGGGCCTTGTACCGAAATATCAGGTGAGGTCGACAGCGATTCGCAACATCCCGAACGACGAACTGGAGATTCCTCCGAATACTGTGGTCCGTACTGATGGCTACTTCCGCTTGCAGCGAAACGCGAGGATTGATTCATTCCAGCCGCATATGCACATGCGGGGCCGCGGCATGACACTGGAGGCGATCAAACTGGACAACACGACCGAGATCTTGAGCTCGGTCGATCATTTCAACTTCAATTGGCATGTCAATTACATTTATGCTGACGACGCGGCGCCGCTCTTGCCCGCCGGTACAGTCCTGCACATGATCGGCATCCATGACAACACGGCCGCGAATCCGCATAATCCCGATCCTTCGGTTTGGGCGGGATTCGGCGAGCGAAGCGTCGATGACATGCTTCAGGTCTGGCTCGATATTGTCTATCTGGACGACGCCGAGTACAGCCGGCTCGTTGAAGAGCGGAAGCTGAAAGTGTCTGGACACTGATACAAAAATGAAAATACAACGAAAATTCAACTGGCACCGCGTAACCTTGGTAGCAAGCTGCACGGCCATCGTCTATGCGATTGCGGTTGCCCTCGGGGCTCAAACGCCGACGTTTAGCATCACCTTGACCGGGCAATCGATGATTCGTTCTGATGCCCGTGTTCACACGCCGGACATCGTCGCCCGGACAGCGCCATTGTTGAAGGGCGATGTGATATTTACGAATTTCGAAGCTACGGTCATCGAAAAAGGCCAATCGACGCGCGATGGCCGGTTTCTCTCGCCACCCGAAGCGCTGGATGCTTTGAAAGCCCTGGGTTTTAATCTCCTCGCTTTATCCGACAATCATTCGTTCGATCTCAAAGTTGCCGGAATCCGGAACACCCTCCGGGAGGTCCAGAGCCGGAACCTGGCGTATGCAGGAACCGGCGACAATTTGCAGGAAGCCACCGCGCCGGGTTATCTCCGTACACCGAAGGGCACGGTTGCACTCGTCGCGATGGCGTCCGGTCTGATCGCCGAGGGAGGAGCCGCCACTCCGACCCAACCTGGTGTCAACGAGCTGCGTATCGAAGCCGGCGGCAAAGTGAACGAATCGACGACGCTGTTTCCCGCGCAGCCGGGAAACGAACCGAATGCCCAGGACAAACAACGGATTCTTCAGAGCATCCGGGAAGCCCGCCAACACGCCGATATCGTGATCGTTTATGAACACAATCACGTCTTTCTGAACCGGCCGTTCGCGGCGATACTCAACGAAGAGTTACCGGAGCGATTAGCTCCGGCGGATTGGCTCAAGAAATGGACTCATGAAGAGGTCGACGCCGGCGCCGACATTATCGTGATGCATGGTGTGCCCCTGGTACACGGCGTGGAGATTTATCACAAGCGGCCAATCTTTTACGACCTCGGCAACTTCATCTTTAATGTACCGCCTGTGGATATTCAGCTCGATGAGCCGATCTTTTGGGAAAGTGTTGTCGCCCATGTCGAATTTCAGGGGAAAAATCTCCAATCGATTACGTTCCAGCCGATCGCGCTGAACAAGATTGGTCAAGGACAGCCCGACCTTCAGGACGAACACACGAACAATCTGTTCCTTCAAACTCGCGGCTTGCCGAAGCTGGCGACAGGCGATCAAGCCGGTTACATTCTCCAGCGGCTGGCGGACTCCTCGCGTCCTTTTGGAACGAAGGTGGTCGTGAAAGGCGATATGGCCGAGATCGATCTGAAAAACGGAAATTAGGAATCGGCCAGGCGGCTTTGACGCCAGCATGAGTCCTGCTGTTTTGGGATAGCTAAACCCTTGGCGACTTTCGGGGACCTATCTTCGGATAAAGGCTTACCACCGGCCTTTTCCGCCTGTCGACCATTGGGTTATGAGGGCAAAAACGACCGTGACAGGAACCAAGCGCATCCCACAAAACCCAAGTAAAGCAGGGGGTTCAGATGTAGTGCTTTCGGTTGGTTTTGGTGCGTTTTGGCTGGCGTTCCAGCACAATTCCAGCACGATGGTCAGATTTCCGCCAATGTTTAGAATCGTATAGAAAAAAACCGGATCGAGTTCATGGGGCGGGGGCCTCTGGGACTCCAGCACTTCCGCTGGTCATCGCGGCGGATATGCCGCGTATTAGACGCCGTGCCTGAGAAACTTTTTGAAGCCGCGCGCTCTCTCCGTCGTCCGGCGTCGCCGGTTCGAAGTGCTTGAGATGTTGCGCGCAGCTTTCCGTGCAGGGCCGTTTGAAAAGAAGGCTGTCCCGGAAATCTATTAAAGCGTAGCCCCGAAAACTCCGATAAGGGTTATATGGCCGAAAAACGCAGGCACGTCCGCGCTTCGCTTCAGACGGAAGTATGGTTGGGGCAGGACGGAATCTTTACGCATACTTCTGAGACATTGCGAGATTTGAGCGAAAGCGGCGCCTTCATCGAAGCTTCCCAGGGTTTTGCTTTGGGTAGCATCATCTATTTGCGTTTCCGGCTGCCCTATTCAGAGCAGCTCGTATCCTGTTCGGTCATTGTCCGGAATATCCGTCAAAACGGCGGTTTTGGCGTCGAGTTCCTCGACATTTCGCCCTATGATCGCCAGCAAATCCGATCCTTCAAAAATGCGCTCCCGATTTCGTCAGAATTTGCCTTGATATTTTCCCGTCAAAACATATGGGTCACCTGATTTCGTTTTTTCGGACCTTCCGGCAGCCTAATGAACAACATCACCGAAGCGGTTCGAAATTCCGTGCCGTCCCCCCAGAAAATCGTCCCGTCCCCTAGAAAGTTTACAGAAGACCCGTTGTACTAAACCGCTATCGCGGTAGAGGAAGACCGAGACGTTGATCGCCTGCAGTAAGAGTCCACCC
>Ga0209056_10007528_pt1 | contig 11206 bp, 11 predicted proteins | sample GraSoiAngelo_114_FD_185876 | JGI IMG/M metagenome (GOLD analysis project Ga0209056, IMG submission 185876) | Grasslands soil microbial communities from the Angelo Coastal Reserve, California, USA - 14_0903_13_40cm (SPAdes) (version 2) | ecosystem: Environmental > Terrestrial > Soil > Grasslands... | reverse complement strand
GCCCACAGCACGTTGGGCTTCGCGAGCCAGGCGGGCTTGGGCAGGCTGCCGGCGATCGTCGTGGTGAGCATGCTGCGTTTCTAGCAGACGGGCGCCCGCGTGTCCACGCCGCGCGTTGACCCGCTGGAGCGCCTCGTGCTATTAGGTGAGCGCCGTTTCATCTCCTCGTCCAGGAGCCCGATGCTCCGAGAGCTCGCCCGGAAGATCGACGCGTTTCAGGAACGGTTCGGCCAGGGCGTGTCGTGGATCATGCTCCTGATGGTCCTGGTGGTCTTCTTCGACGTCATCATGCGGTACGCCTTCAACAAGAGCAGCGTGTTCACGCAAGAGCTCGAGTGGCACCTGTTCGGGCTCGTCTACCTGCTGGGGGCCGGCTACACGATGCTCTACAACGAGCACGTGCGGGTGGACATCCTGTACTCGCGCTGGTCGCCACGGAAGAAGGCGTGGTTCGACTTCGTCTGCTACCTCATCTTCTACTACCCGTCGGCCGCGATGATCATGATCACGACCTGGCCCTTCGTCAGGAACTCCTACGTGGCGCTCGAGGGCTCGCCCGACCCGGGCGGCATCCCGCTCCGTTTCCTGCTCAAGTCGGTCATCATCGTCGGCTTCGCGCTGCTGACGCTCCAGGCCTTCTCGCAGTCGATCAAGAACTTCTACTGGGCGATGGGCTGGGAAGAGCCCGAGTCGCGCGCGGCCGAGATCCACTGATGCCGCCGGAACAAATCCTCGCCGCGCTCATGTTCGCCGGGATGATCGCGTTCCTGTTCTTCGGTTTCCCGGTGGCGTTCAGCTTGACCTTCACCGGCCTCTTCTTCGGCCTTCTCGGCGTCAGCCTCGGCTACCTCCGGGCCAGCTTCTTCGACATCCTCCCCCTGCGGATCTGGGGGACGATGACGAACTTCACGCTGCTGGCCGTGCCGCTCTTCGTCTTCATGGGCGTGGCGCTCGAGAAGTCGGGGCTCGCCGAAGAGCTGCTGGAGACGATGGCGCTGCTCTTCGGCAAGCTCAAGGGCGGGATCGCCATCTCGGTGGTGGTCGTGGGCGCGATCCTCGCGGCGTCCACCGGCATCGTCGGCGCGAGCGTGATCACGATGGGGCTCATCTCGCTGCCGACCATGCTCCGCCGCGGCTACGACAAGCAGCTCATCTGCGGGACCATCTGCGCCTCGGGCACGCTCGGTCAGATCATCCCGCCGAGCGTGATCCTGATCTTGCTGGGCGACATCATGGGCGTCTCGGTCGGCGACCTCTACATCGGCGCCGTCATCCCCGGCCTCGTGCTGGTGGCGCTCTACATCGTCTACCTGGTGATCCTCTCCCACGTGAAGCCGCATCTGGCGCCGCCCATTCCGGCGGAGGAGCTGGCCGCCTTCCGCGGGGACGCGTTCAAACGGGTCGTCCTCGCGCTGATCCCGGCGCTCGTGCTGATCGTGGGCGTGCTCGGCTCTATCTTCGCCGGCATCGCCTCCCCCACCGAGGCCGCGTCCGTCGGCGCTGCCGGCGGGCTGATCCTCACGATGGTCAAGGGCCGCTTCTCGATGCCGATGCTCCGCTCCGTCATGCAAGCGACCACCCGGATCACGAGCCTGGCCTTCATCATCCTGGTGGGCGCCAACTGCTTCGGCCTGGTCTTCCGCGGCCTCAACGGCGACCATCTGATCCAGGACTTCCTGAAGGGCCTGCCCTTCGGGTCCTACGGCGTCCTGGCCGTCGTGATGTTCGTGATCTTCCTGCTGGGCTTCTTCATCGACTTCTTCGAGATCTGCTTCATCCACGTGCCGATCCTGACGCCAGTGTTGGTGACGCACTTCGGCTTCGACCCGGTCTGGCTCGGCGTCGTGATCGGCGTGAACCTCCAGACGTCGTTCCTGACGCCGCCCTTCGGATTCGCGCTGTTCTACCTGCGCGGGGTCGCGCCGCCCGAGATCAAGACGTTGGATATCTATCGTGGGGTGGTGCCGTTCGTCGCGCTGCAGCTCATCGGGCTGACGCTCGTGATCGCGTTCCCCGATCTCGTCAACTGGCTGATCCGCGCGCTGCGCTGATCGCGGCTCCGTAAAACGCGAACGGGGCGGAGCCGCTCGGCTCCGCCCCGTCGGCGCGCGCCGTCCCGACCGGTCAGGCGGGCGCGACCTGAGCGTGGTAGGCCGCTTCAGAGATCAGGCGCCAGTCGTTCAACGACGCCTCGAACTTCTTGACCGAGGCATACGCCTTCTTGGCCTGGGGGCTCTTCTCGGATTCTTCCTTGATGACCCCGTCGGCGAGCTTCTTGAGCTCCTTCAGCGTCGCCTGCGAGAGCTGCACGATCTCCACCTTGCTCTTGAACTCGGTCTTGAGCTTCTGCAGGGCGACGGTGTTCTTGTACTCGTACTCCATCAGCGTGTGGACCTGGGTCGACTGGCACGCGTAGTCGACCACCGCTTTCAGGTCGGCGGGCAGCGAATCGTACGCCTTCTTGTTGAAACCGAACTCCGCGGTCGTCCCGGGCTCGTGCCAGCCTGGATAGTAGTAGTTGCGGGCCGCGTTGTGCAGCCCGAGCTTCATGTCGTCGTGCGGTCCGACCCATTCGGTCGAGTCGATGACGCCGCGCTCGAGCGCCGTGTAGATCTCGCCGCCGGGCGTCAGCACGACGGTACCGCCGGCCGCCGCGACGATCTTCCCGCCCAAGCCCGGGATGCGCATCTTGAGCCCCTTGTAGTCGGCGATGCTGTTGATCTTCTTCCTGAACCAGCCCGCCATCTGCACGCCCGTGGAGGGGCCGGGGCGTGGCACGAGATTGAAGGTGGCATAGGTCTCCTCCCACAGCTTGAGACCGTCGCCGTGGAGGTACCAGGCCATCATGCCCTGGGGGTTCAGGCCGAAGGGCACGGCCGAGAACCACTGCAGGCCCGGCTCCTTGCCGGCCCAGTAGTAAGGTGCTCCCATGAAGGCCTCGGTCGTGCCCTGGGACGCAGCGTCGAAGCAGCCGAACGCGGGCATGAGCTCGCCGGCGGCGAACACCTGAATCTTCAATCGCCCGCCGCTCATCTCGTCGATGATCTTGCCGAGGTGCTGGGCCGATCCCTGCAGGACGTCCAGCGCCGGAGTCCAGGTCGTCGACATGCGCCACTGGAATTTCGGCTGGGCGATGACGTTCGGCGCGTCGATCGCCGCCGCAGCGCCGGCCGCAGCCAGGACGCCGCCGGCCTTCACGATGAATCTGCGTCGCTCCATACCTGCCTCCAGTCGAAATGGAAAGATCGTTTCGGTGAATTCGGCTGGAGAATAGCATCGCCGCGTCGTTCCCCGGGCAGGAAACCTCGACACCCCTCGCAGCGGCTGGCTATAATCCGACCGTCGGCCTGCGGGCCGTTCAATGTTCCGCCGACGAGGCGTGGAGGTGAGCACCTGCATTTCGCCGACGAACGATTGATCCCCGTCTGGAACAACGTCCAAGCCGGACAGCGCCTCACTCGCGACGACGGGCTCCTCCTCTTCGAGACCGAGGACTTACTCGGCCTCGGCCGGATGGCCGACTACGTCAAGTCGTCGCGCGAGGGCGATCGCGTCTACTTCGTCCTCAACCGCTACATCTCGCCCACCAACGTCTGCGTGCTCTCCTGCTCGTTCTGCGGCTTCGCGCGCAAGAAGGGCGAGGCCGGGGCCTTCGAGTACTCCGTCGAGGACATCATCGGCATGGTCAGCGACGAGGTCCGCGAGGTCCACATCGTCGGCGGCCACCATCCCGATTGGCCGTTCGAATACTACGAGCGCGTGATCGGCGGCCTCCACGCCGCGCGCCCGGCGGTCCAGATCAAGGCCTTCACCGCCGCCGAGATCGACTACCTCTGGCGGCGCTGGAAGATCGAGCCGCGCGAGGCGCTGACGCGGCTGAAGGCCGCGGGGCTCCAGACGATGCCCGGCGGCGGCGCCGAGATCTTCTCGGCGCGGATCGCGAAGCAGCTGCACTATACCGGCAAGGCCGACGCCGACCGCTGGTGCGAGATCCACGGCATCGCCCATTCGCTCGGGATCCGGACGAATGCCACGATGCTCTACGGCCACGTCGAGACGCTCGCCGAGCGGGTCGACCACCTACTGCGCTTGCGCGCCCAACAGGACGCCTCCGGCGGGTTCCTGACCTTCATCGCGCTGCCGTATCAGGTCGGCACCACGAAGCTCGTGCCGCGCTCCACGCCGCCGGCGGACAATCTAAGGACGATTGCCGCCGCGCGCCTGCTCCTCGACAACTTTCCCCACGTCGAGGCGTACTGGGTGCTCCTCGGCGAGGACACCGCCTCGGTCGCGCTGCACTTCGGCGCCGATGACGTCAACGGCACGCTCGAGGACGAGCGCGTCCAGCACATGGCGGGCGCCGAGACCCCGGCGGGCCTCGCGCGCGAGCAGCTCTTCCGCATCATCCGGGACGCCGGCAAGATCCCGGTCGAGCGCGACGCGCTCTACAACGTCGTGCGCGTCTGGGATGTGGCAGCGTGAGCCGAGGCGGTGCCTCCGCCGAGGCGAACCTTTCAATGATTGAACGGATTCGCGACACACTTCTCGACGGCCAGCGGCTCGATCGGGCGGAGGGCCGCTGGCTCCTCACCGACGCGCCGCTGCTCGAGCTGGGGGCGCTGGCGGCCGAGGCGCGGTTCAGGCGCTTCCCGGAAAAGGTCGTCACGTTCGTGATCGACTCGAACCCGAACTACACGAATGTCTGCATCACGGATTGCCAGTTCTGCGCGTTCTACCGCAAGCCCGGCGATCCGGAGGCGTACACACTGACGGTCGACGAAGTCCTGGCCAAGGTCGAGTTCGCGGCGTCTCGCGGCGCTACGACGGTGCTGCTGCAGGGCGGCCACAACCCGGCGCTGCCGCTCGACTACTACACCACGCTCGTGCGCGAGACGCGACGGCGCTTCCCGCAGGTGACACCGCACTTCTTTACCGCCTCCGAGATCCACACGGTCGCCGACGTCAGCCGCCTGACGATCGTCGACGTACTCGAGCGCCTGTGGGAGGCGGGCCAGCGGACGCTGCCGGGCGGCGGGGCCGAGGTGCTCTCGACGCGGGTGCGGCGGCGCATCGAGCCCAAGAAGGGCGGGCCGGACAGCTGGCTCGAGGTCCATCGCGAGGCCCACCGCCGCGGCTTCAAGTCGACGGCGACGATGATGTATGGCCACCTCGAAGAGACCGACGACCTGCTCGACCACCTCGACGCGATCCGCGAGCTCCAGGACGCCCACGGCGGCTTCACCGCGTTCGTGCCGTGGTCCTTCAAGCCCAACAACACCCTGCTCGCGAAGTGGATCAAGCACCCGAAGGGCCCGAACATGTACCTCCGGATGCTCGCGGTCTCGCGCCTCTACCTCGACAACTTCCCCCACGTCCAGGCGTCGTGGTTCTCCGAAGGCAAGCGCACCGGCCAGATCGCGCTCCACTTCGGCGCCGACGACTGGGGCGGCACGCTGCTCGAAGAGAACGTGCACAAGGCGGCCGATTTCGTGAACACGATCGGCGTCGAGGAGATCGTGACGCTGATCCGCGAGGCCGGCTTCACCCCCGCCCAGCGCACCACCGAGTACGACATCCTCAAGCGCTACTGATTTAGATCGGGGGGAGCGAGCGCCGCTCGCTAGCCGGTCCCGCGCGGATCTCGGAAGACGACCGGAGAGGCAGCGCCCGGGATGAGCAGCTGCGGCGCGCCGCCGCCATCGCTTGGCACCACCCACACGTTAGTGACCGCGGTGCCGGAGGGCGCGGCGAGGAGACCGTACATGATCTGCCGGTCGTCGAGCCACTCGACCTGGTCGTCCACGCTTCGGGTCTCGGCCAGCTCCCATTCCTTCCCGGTGACGAGGTCGAGCACCGAGAGCCGCCAGGCCACCGCAGTGAGGAAACCGCCCGTGCGTTTCTTGAACGCCACCCGGGTGTTGTCAGGCGAGAGGGCCGGGCACTCCACCCCGGCGCGCAGCACCCGGGCCTCGCGGAGCGCCAAGTCGCCCTCGACCAGGTAGGCGCGGCCGCCGGTCCCCAGCGTTGCGTAGAAACGATTGCCGTCGCGTGCGAAGGTCACGCCCCAGAAGTTGAAGTCCCCCGCCTTGAAGCGGTCGCCGTCACGCCACACCGTGAAGGTCTCCATGTCCTCGACCGCGAGGTCGCCCGTACGGAGGTCGACGAACGACGTCCGCGTCGAGAAGTTGGTCGCCGCGTAGGAGTGCCCGATCACGAAGACGGTGATCGCTGCGTGCCGGCCGTCGGGGGCGACCCGCACTCGGCTGGGTACACCGCTCAGGTGCAGCTGGTGTCGAGGCTGGAAGTCGCTATCGAAGACGACGGCCCCGGAGCGAGCGAACATGGGTGGGGTAAGGCACACCCCGCGATCGATCCGGAAGTGTAACCGCTCGCAACTCAGCGGGGTCGCGGTCGGACGCCTGTCGACCTCGGCCAGGCCCACCACGCCGAGCCGTCCGTGGGCCTCGTTGAGCGCGGTGATTCGGAACATGATCGATGGCGGCACTTTCAGGGCCGGCGTGACGGTGGCGATCGACTCGTGCGAGATGCGGGGCAGATTCGGGATGGCGACGAGGTTGGACGATTCGTCAGGCCCCGGCCGCTTAACCGCCGCTACCGCGGCTCGATCGGTCGTCGACGCCGGTGCGGGAATCGACGGAGCCAGCGGTGGCGGGGTCGGCGCGGAGACCGTCGGGTCGGTTCGATAAAGCGCCCTCGCAAGGTAGAGACTTCCACCGCCGACCGCGGCGAGGGTGAGCGCAGAAAAGCCGGCGATCCGCCACCACGGTGGACGCCGGCCGCCGTTCACGCCCCGGCCGCCTGGGATGAGCGACCCAGGGCGAAGCCGGCTCCGGCCGTGGCCGCCAGCAGCCCGAGCAGAAACGCTATCAGCGTCGCCTCGGCTCCCCACCACGTCCACAGAGCTCCGTACGCGGTCGAGGCCAAGAGTCGGCCGAGGGCAGTAACCGTCGTCAGCACGGCCAGTCCGCTGGTGAGCAGGCCGGCGGGCAGCCGGCTGCTGGCGATCGCCATCAATACCCCGTCGGTGCTCGCATAGTACGCCCCGAGGAGCACGAGGCAAGCGATCAGCTCGACGGCACCGAGCTCAGAGTGCATGAGCAGCACGTAGACGCCGCCCAGCAGGACGTGGCCCGCCAGGAAGAGCAGGCGGCGGCCGGCCCGGTCGGCGAGGCGTCCGGCCGGGACGGCGAGCAGCAGATAGATGGAGGCAGTGCCGACGAAGAGCAGGGGAAAGTACTGGGGATCCATCAGAGCCCGACGCTGGAACGTCAGGTAGACGAAGGAGTCGCTGACGGTGGCGACGCTGAGGAGGCCGCCGGCGACCACGACTCCGCGAAAACTGGGTCGGCGCAGCAGGAGGCCGGCCGCCCGCGCCGACACGACAGCACCGGCGGGCTCAGCGGGCGCGGCCGCGTTGGAGACGAAGAAGAGCAGGACGCCGAGACCAACGACAGCGACGCAGAAGCTGACCACGAAGACCACGTCGTATGCGCCGGGCACCAGCCCGAGTAGCGCAAAGGCCACGATGGGGCCGAGGAGGGCGCCGGCTGTGTCGAGCGCGCGGTGGACGCCAAAGGCCTCGCCCAGTCGCGCTGGCGGGCTGCTGAGGGAGATGAGCGCGTCCCGCGGTGCCGTGCGAATACCCTTGCCGGTCCGGTCGAGGAAGAGGAAAGCCAGCGTCGGTAGCCAGGCTGCGCCGGCCGACCACAGACCGAGCTTGCTCGCCGCTGACAGCGCGTAGCCGAAGCCGGCGACCTCCTTGTAGCGCCGCCCGCGGTCGGCGATCAGCCCGCCGGCGACGCGGACCAGTGCCGTCACCCCCTGGTAGAGGCCGTCGACCAGGCCGAAACGCAGGGGCGTAAAACCGAGATGAAGGACGAGATAGAGCGGGAGCACCGCGCTCACCATCTCGGTCGAGATGTCGGTGAACAGGCTGGTGAGCCCGAGGAGGACCACGGTGCGGCTGACGCGGAGGTCTAGGAGCCTCCGCCATGCAACGACGTTCGAATTCTGGATGCCGAAGGATTCGTACACGTGCGTCGGCTCAGTATAAAGCGGCGGAGTCTTCCGAGTGTCGCGAGATTACGACGATCGGCGGTTGGGGGGGCCCTTCGAGGCCCCCCAAAACCGCATCGCCAAATCGAGGCGCGCCACGGTAGACCAGGCGCCGCTCCGGAAATCCCACCTCCGGGGCGGCGTCAAGCGACCCCTCCCAGCATCCGGGTAGTCGTCTCGGGCCTTTGCCGGACTCGGTCGCGGGCTGGTCACTGCATCGTGGCGGCGCGTTCCAGTTCCTCTGCAGAGCGTGACCTAGGCCTGGGCTCATCGACGAGCTCGATTCTCGCCAGAACCATGAGCTTGCGCCTCAGCTCTTTACTGATCTTTACGCGGCAATCCTCAGTTGAACCACCCCGCGCGCCGGATCTGACTCCTCAGCGCGAGCGCCCGCTTGAACTCGGCCTTGACTTGCGGCCAAGCCTCTGCGCTCCAACGCGTGTGCAGCATGAGACGCAGGACGCGGTTGATGCGGAGCCATGGGTGCCAGCGGCGAGCGTCGGTCAGTACAGATCGGAGGGCAGCAGAATCTTCATTGCGACCCGAATGTCTTGATCTCTGTCGTCCTTTCCCATAAGGACGATTTCCCAGTTCGGCGGGGTAGCCGAGCGACACGTCGCTCCCTGACAGAATCCTCGCGAAGCGAACGGCAACCGAAGTTCTCCGTTTGCCGGAAGCGACCACCGTCCGATGTCGTGTCTCGTGTCACCTCTGCCACCACCGTAGACATACTTCTCGATCCGTGTAAATGTGATCGCTGAACCATTCGTTTCGGTCAACACCAGCACGAATGAAGCCCAACTCGAATTCCCATCGCCGCCGGCTTTCATTTCGACCACCTGCCACGCGACAGACCCTGTGACGCCGTTCAGCCCACGGGAGAAGGGGGGGCGGACTGCCCCCTCACAGCGCTCGACCTTGGGATCCCGCTTGCAGCGCTCCAGTGTCAGGTACTGGCCGACGACCTCCTGCCTGCGAGTAGCCAGACCTCGATCTTCCGGGAGGTCTCGGTAGCCCATCACGCAGCCGGCCGTGAGCAGCGAGACGCAGAGGATGAGGCCGCGCCTCCGCACGTCTCGTCGTGGGGCGTCGCGAGTCCTTACCGGGGATTTCGAGTATGGAGTCATTTCTCCTTCCTCACTCTACTAAGCAAGCCGTACGCAGTGAGGCCCGCCATCCCTTCTCGTCGTACCGTTGAAGGTCGTAGCCTTGGCGAGCCATGCTTACGGCCACTCGACCAAGCCCATCCCACGAGTCCAGCCACGTGCGGAGAGCCCAGAGGGAGCGGTCGTAGGATGGGCGCGGAGGCCCGGCGAATCCTAGTGCTGCCAGAACGAGTCGGCCGCGTTGATCGAGCACTCCGGGTCTCAAAGCTCACTGGACACCGCTCGATCCCGGAGACGCTGAGCCGTGGCGAGGTGACGGTAGACGCCAACGCCCTCTGGCACACCTCGGACGCCTTGGCCTGCATGGGCCTCGACGCGGACTACCGCGGCCCGCACCCCATTTCCGGCGGCTCCGACGCGCCGATTGACGTTGTTCCTGTCGGTCGCGGCCTCTCGGGCCCCCCATCTAATCAGATCGGGTCGATTGCTGGGATCGCGGGGATCAGGCCCTTGGCGTGGGCCATCGCGAACAGGCGCTCGATCGCGGCGCGCCCGTCGCGGCCGAGCGCCAGCGTGAAGTCGTTGACGTACATGAGGACGAACCGGCGGCAGGTTTCCTTGTCGATCCCGCGCCCGTAGCGCATCGCGTACTCGAGCGCCTCATCGACGTTCGCGTGAGCCCATGCGATCGAGTCGCGGAGCCCCTGCGACAGCGCGCGGTGCAGGTCTTCGCCCAAATCCCGGCGCATCACGTTGACGCCGAGAGGCAGCGGCAGGTTCGTGTCGCGCTGCCAGGCCTCGCCGAGGTCGAGCACCTTCACCAGTCCCATCGTCTGGTGGGTGATCTGGCCCTCGTGGATCAGCAGGCCCAGATCGGCCTGGCCGTCGAGCACGGCCTGCGGGATCTTGTCGAAGGCCACCTCGATCAGTGGCGGATCGCCCACGTAGAGCCGTAACAGGAGCGCCGAAGTGGTGTGCTTGCCCGGGCTCGCGACGACGTGGTTCTCGAGCTCGGACCGAGGAATAGGCTCGCGCGCGACCAGGATGGGACCGTAGCCGAGCCCCATCGACGCGCCCGGATCCATCATCCGGTACTGATCGGCGATCAGCAGATAGGTCGCGAAGGACACCGCGGTCACCTCGAGCTCGGCGGTGCGCGCCCGTCGATTGAGCGATTCGATGTCCTCGAGCACGTGCTCGACGATGACGCCGGGGATCGTCACCTTCCCGGCGGTGAGGGCGTAGAACATGAACGCGTCGTCCGCGTCGGGGCTGTGACCGATCCTCACCGTGGGCATCTGATGCTCCCGCGACTGCGCGTGCTCGAAACGAGGGACTGACTAGTCGGTGGCGAAGCCCAGCCGGCACTCACCCGCCCGGATCGCGCGAATGATCGCGTCGCGCTTGCGCGGGGCGTCGACCTCGATCCACGCCTGGCCGAAGTGGATGGGTCCGTGGGCGTCGTCGGTCGCGATCTTGGCCAGCGGGATCGCGGCGGACTCATAGATCCGATGGCGTCGGCCGGTCTCCGTCACCTCGATCGCGTCGAGGGCGATCCCACCCGCGCGGATGCGCCGGATGCGCTCGATGGTCTGGGCGACGTCGAGCCGATAGCGCGCCGGATGGTTCAGCACGTGGAGCGTCTCGCGCTCGCCGATGACCTTGCCGATGTGCTGATCGAACCGCGGCCAGTTCAGCTCGATGCCGTGGAACAGCAAGAGATTCGACGTGAGCCGAGGCAGCGCCTGCCAGTAATCCTCTTCTTCGATCCAGTTCTCGTGGTCGGTGATGGCCAGGAAGTCGTAACCGAGCGCCTCGTACGCCGCGATGAGCTGGTTCGCGTCCTTGACGCCGTCGGACCAGGTCGTGTGGGCGTGGAGGTTGCCGCGGAGCCAGGGCATCAGCGGGGCCCCTTTCGGGCGGAGCCCGAAGTCATCGGCTCAGGGGGCTGGAGCGGGCGGTCGAGCGGGCGGCGGGCCGTCCCAGGTCATCGAAAAGCCCAGCGCGAAATACCCGGTGACCTC
>Ga0209056_10007521_pt1 | contig 11215 bp, 11 predicted proteins | sample GraSoiAngelo_114_FD_185876 | JGI IMG/M metagenome (GOLD analysis project Ga0209056, IMG submission 185876) | Grasslands soil microbial communities from the Angelo Coastal Reserve, California, USA - 14_0903_13_40cm (SPAdes) (version 2) | ecosystem: Environmental > Terrestrial > Soil > Grasslands... | reverse complement strand
ACCAAGGAGCTTGAGACGTTCGCGGATGATCCGCTCTCCTCGCCTGGCCTTCTCGTACGCGTCGGGCCAGCTGAAGAGGAGCGACCCCTCACCTTCCCAACCGTCCCGATAGCCGATACAGACCTTAAGCTTGTCGGGCAGCCCCTTGCCGCTCATGTTCGATAGCTTCACCCGCTCGGGCGCGATCTCCTCGACCTTGACAGTGGTGAAGTCAGCGATGCCGTCGGGCATGTAGTAGTTGTTCGGATCGCCGATCTCGTAGACGAGCTGCTCCTTGACGGTCCATTCGTTTAGGAGGCCGCCGGATCCCTCCACCTTGGAGATCACCGCCGTTGCATCCTCGCTCACCTCGGCAATCGGGTAGCCCGGTCGCCATGGGTCTTTCGACTGCCGCCACAGGTTAGAAACCGCCCCGGTGGCCAGGGCGGCGCACTCGACGGTATGACCGATCGTGATCGCCGCGCCAATCTTGTCTTTGTCGCTGGGGTCGTAGGTCCAGCCGAACTCGTGCATCATCGGGCCGATGAACAGAGCCGTGTCAGAGACGCGGCCGCATACCACGACCTCAGCGCCCGCTGCCAGCCCGCGCGCGATGTAGTCGCCACCGACGTAGGCGTTCGCAGCGACGATGTCCTGGCGGATCCGGTCGATGTCCTCCTCACCGGTGTCGAGGTTTGGAAACTTGATACCGATCGACCGCATTTCGTCGAGGTCGGGAAAGATGTCGTCGCCCGTTACGACCGCGATCTTCAGGTCGCCGATGCCTAGGCGTTCCGCGACCTCGATCACCTTGCGAGCGGCCCCCGCTGGATTCGCGCCCCCGGCGTTGGTGACGATCTTGAAGCCTTGCTTTCGAGCTTGCGGGAGCGTCGCCTCGAGCCAGGGCTCGATGTCCTTTATGTAGCCCTCGTTCGGGTCCTTGGCCTTCTGGCGCTGGAGGACCGCAAGCGTGAGTTCGGACAGATGGTCGAAGCAAAGGTAGTCAACCTCTCCCTTGTCCGCGAGCTCGACCGCAGGCTCGAGAAGGTCACCCCAGTAGGCGCTGCCGGCGCCGAGCCGAATCTTCTTCATACCGGGATCACCCCGTTGCGCCGGTTCGGCGGGGGCACGTCCTTGCGCGAGTAGACCTCGTAGCGGCGGATCAGCTCGTCGCGAAGCTCGTCGCTCGGGATCACAGCCTCAATCGAGAAATCGGACGCCACCTCGTACACGTCGATGTCTTCCTCGTACTCGCGGCGTTTCTGTTCGATGAAACCCGCACGCTCCTCCTCCGGCAGCTCGTTGATCTTGTTCAGATAGATCGCGTTGATCGCGCTCTCGGGGCCCATCAGCGCCGGCTTGGCGGTGGGAAGCGCCAGCACCGCGTCGGGGTTCATCGGCGAGCCGCTCATGGCGAGGTACCCGCCGCCGTATGCCTTGCGCACGAGCACCGCAATCCGCGGGACGCGCGCCTCTGCGACCGCGAACAGCATCTTTGCCCCGTGGCGGATGATGCCGGCGCGCTCGACCTGGCTCCCGACCATGAATCCGGGAATGTCTTGCAGAAAGAGCAGCGGGACGTTGAATGCGTTGCACGTCCAGATGAACCTCGCGGCCTTGTCCGACGAGTCCGGGAAAAGCACACCACCTTTGTGGCGAGACTGGTTGGCGAGGATGCCGACGGGGCGCCCGCCAAGCCGCGCGTAACCGGTCACGAGCTCTCGCGCCCAGAGCTTCTTGACCTCGAGCCAGCTGCCGTCGTCGACCAGCGCCTTGATGAGGTCGACGATGTTGAAGGCGACTCGCTGGCTTGCGGGGACGATCTCGGCGATGCTTCGGCCGGGTGCGGGAGGACGCGCTTGCTGCAGCGGCGGCTTCTCGGACCAGTGGCCGGGGAAGTAGGACAGGTACTGCTTGGCCACCGCAAGCGCCTCTTCCTCGTTCGCGCATAGAAAGTCGCCGAGACCGCTCACGCGGTTGTGCATCTCGGCGCCACCCATCTCCTCCATCGTCACCTTCTCGCCTGTCGCCATCTCGGACATGCGCGGCGAGCCGATGTAAGCGGTGGCGTTGCCTTCGACCATGATGCAGACGTCGCAAAGCGCCGGCTGGTAGGCCGTCCCCGCCGGAGAGGGACCAAGGAGGACGCATACCTGCGGGACGACACCCGAGAGCTGGATCTGGTTGTAGAAGATGTTTCCCCAGGCTTTGCGCCCGGCATAGCTCATCCGCTGCTCGTCGATGCGGGCGCCCGCCGAGTCGATGAGGTAGAGCAGCGCGCTCTTGGTCTTGCCCGCGAGTTCCTGCATGGCCGTTATCTTCTGGAACGTCCGGTAGCCCCACGTGCCAGCTTTGACCGTCATGTCGTTGGCGATCACACACACGGGCCGGCCGCCGATGTGACCGACCACGGTGACCACGGCGTCCGCTGGCAAGTTCCCGTCGACGTGCCGCGCGAGCAGGCCGTCCTCGAACGACCAGCCTGGGTCCATGATCCGGTCCAGGCGCTCCCGGACGAAGAGCTTGTTCTGCTCCTTCAGCCTGTCGTGGTAGCGCTTGTCGCCACCGGCGCGGGCGACGTCGAGCCGGCGGCGGAGATCCTCGTCAGAGGTCGACGACTGCGCCGCCAGTTTGGGGTCCACGCTCATTCGGGCAGATCCATCCTCAGCAGCGCGGTGCTGAAGGCCTTGCCCGTCACGTCATAGCGCAGCGTCTTCGTGGCGCCGCCGCCGAGCGCGTTGTGGAGGAGGATGTTGAATCCGTTGATGTTCGGCATCGGGAAGACCTCGACCTTGCCGTGCACCCACTCGCCGAAGTGCCGCTTGATGCGGTCTGGGGTGAGCGCCCGGAGCAGCCGCCCATACGCCGCATCGTCGAGCGCGAGGACGCCCACGTTGACGACGTCGCCCTTGTCGCCCGACCGCGCGTACGCGATGTCTTTCACCTGCATCGTCCGGACCTCAAAACGAACGAACGAACGTTCACTTTTGCTGCCGTGGAGTGTAGCGTATGCTGCCCGAAGATCCGGCAAATCGGTCCGGTCGTTCGAGGAGCGAGGATAGCGGCAACCATCCCCCTGCAGGCAATCGCGTCGGGCCCGGCTGAGGCGGCCCACTCAGGCATCCGCGAGGTCGTCAACCTCGCCCTGGTCACGCCTGGGTGTATCCGCCTCGAGGTCGGCGAACCGAATTTCTCCACTCCCACCCATATTGTCGAGGCGGCCGTCGACTTCGCACGGAAAGGCGAGGTCAAGTACACGGCGACGGCGGGGCTGCTGAGCCTGCGCGAGCGGCTCGTCGCCAAGCTCGAACGGGTGAACGGCATCAAAACCGGCGTGAACAACATCAACTGCACGGTCGGCGGTGTCGGCGGAATCGCCGCCGCCCTTGCGGCGCTGCTCGAGCCCGGCGATGAGGTCTTGGTGCCCGATCCGGCCTGGCCGAACTATCGGCTCATGCTGTCGTGGGCGCACGGCGTACTCGTGCCCTACCCGTGCTCACCCGACCACCAGTTCCTACCTGATCCTCGCGAGATCGAGAAGCTGATCACGCCACGGACCAAGCTCTTGATTGTGAACAGCCCCTGCAACCCGACCGGTGCTGTGTTCCCGCGAGCGCTCATGGAGGAGCTCGTGGATGTCGCCGTCCGACACAACCTCTACCTGCTGTCGGACGAGTGCTACGACGAGGTCATCCTCGACGGAGAGCATGTCAGCCCAGCCTCTTTCTGCACCGACGGACGGGTCATCTCCGCATACACGTTCTCCAAGACGTACGCGATGACGGGCTGGCGCGTCGGTTACGTCGTCACCGGCGACAAGATCTCGGACAGCATCACAAAGATCCTCGAGTCGAACTCGTCGTGCATCCCGACGGTGTGCCAGAAAGCCGCGGAGGCCGCCCTCGACGGCCCAAGCGATCCGGTCCGCGAGATGGTCAACGCGTATCGAGAGCGGCGTGACCTGTGCGTCGGACTGCTGGAGGAGGCTGAGCTGCTCATCAGCCGCCCGCAGGGTGCTTTCTACATCATGGCGGACGTCGGCCGCTCCGGCCTCGACTCGCGCGAGTTCGCCTTCGACCTCGTCAAGAGCAAGCAGGTCGCCGTCGCGCCCGGCACCGCCTTCGGGAGCTCCGCTCGCAAAGCTGTACGCATCAGCCTCGCCAGCTCGCCGGAAGACCTGTCGGTCGGTATCGGCCGGACGATCGAAAGGATCGACGAGCTAGCGGAGCAGTAATCCCCCGTCGACCACGAGAGTGGCGCCGGTGATGTACGAGGCGTCGGATCCGGCCAGGAATAGGACCGCCCTTGCGACCTCCTCATACGTGCCCTGCCGGCCCAGCGGCACGCGCGCGGCGGCGCCTGCCGCCCGAGCCTGCTGCTCCGCTTCCGTCAGGTCGCGCCGGCGGTCGGTCATGACCTTCTCCATGAAGCCAGGGCATATGCAGTTGGCGCGGATGCCGTCCACGGCGAAGTCCAGCGCGAGCGTCCCGGTGAGCGAGACCATCGCGGCCTTCGACACGCTGTAGGCGGCTTCTTCCCCGGCGGGCTTCAAGCCCGCGATCGACGCCGTATTGACGATCGAGCCCCCTCCGCTCTCGCGCATCAGCGGGATTGCTGCGCGCGACATCAGGAACGCCGATCGGACGTTCACATCCAGGATCCTGTCCCAGTCGGCGACTTCCGTCTCGATCACGGATCGAGCTGGCAATGGATCTATGCCCGCGTTGTTGAAGAGGACGTCAAGACGGCCAAATTCAGAGCGCGCGTGCCCGACAGCCGCTTTGGCGGTGCTTTCCTCGGAGACGTCGCCGACCACGCTGCGGACGTCGGCGCCGGAATCGGCGACCGCAGCACGCGCGGCCTCCAGAGACGTGCCGTCCCAGTCCACGAGGATGAGGCGCCCTCCCTCAGCTGCAACCTGACGCGCCACGGCGTGACCGAGACCTGAGGCTCCGCCGGTGATCAGGACGACCTTTTCTTCGAACCTCCTCTTCAGAGGATCGCCCTCAGGAAAGCCTGCGTGCGCTCGTTCTTCGGGTTGGTGATGACATCGCGCGCCGCTCCTTCCTCCACGATCACACCTTCGTCTATAAAGATCAGACGATCTCCCACCTCTCTGGCGAAACCCATCTCATGCGTGACGACGATCATCGTCATCCCCTGCACGGCCAGTTTCTTCATCTCTTCGAGGATGCCTCCGATTAGCTCGGGGTCCAGCGCGGAGGTAACTTCGTCGAATAGCATCAGCTGAGGTTTCATGGCCAGCGCCCGGGCGATCGCCACCCGCTGCTTCTGGCCGCCGGATAGCTGGCTGGGGTAGCTCTTCGCCTTGGCTCCCAGGCCGACGCGCTCGAGCTCGGCCATGCCGCGCTCGCGGGCACGCCTGCCTGGGACCTTCAGGACGCGAGTGAGGCCGAGCGTCACGTTCTGCAGAGCAGTCATGTGCGGAAAGAGGTTGAAGTGCTGGAACACGATGCCGATGTGGGTGCGGAGGACATTGAGCTCACGCTCGTAACGAATGCGCTCGATAGGGTTGAGCGGCACATTGTCTTTCGTCCACTTGCGGCCAAGGAACACGACCGTGCCGGTTTCGGGTGGCGCGACGAAATTGATGCAGCGCAGGAGCGTGCTCTTTCCCGACCCTGAGGGCCCGATCACAACGAGAACCTCCCCACGGCTGACCTCGAGGTTGATGTCTTTCAGGACGTGCGTGTTCCGGAGAGTCCCGCGGTGGTACCACTTGTTGACACCTTCGAGCCGCAGGATCATCCTGGCGTCGGCTGGACTCGGGGCAAGGTTGAGACTGCGCTCCTCCATGCGCGTGATGGGCATTCTAGCCCCGGCCGGAGACGGTTCGAACAAGCGCTAGTTCACGCTGACGCTAAGCTCTCGAGTAATCCGCTGTGAACGCAATCGAGATGCTGATCCAGCAGCTGGACACGGTCAACATCCGTCTCCACCATTCGGCAGGCGACCTTGCGCCCGAGGAGCTGGTAGCCCAGCCCATCCCAAGCGCCAACCCCATCGGCTTCATTGTCTGGCACATGGCGCGGAGCCAGGACTGGGCCGCCAACACCGCGATCAGGGACGAGCCGGAGATGATCACCCGCGACCCGTGGTCGCGCAGCACGATCGCGGTGCCTGGCATCGGTACGGGTTTCGAGGCCGGTCAGGCGATCGACGTCTCCCGCCGCGTCGACCTGAACACGCTGCTCGCCTACGCCGACGCGGTCCATGCGGACATCACCTCATGGCTCCGCAACGAAGACGAATCGCTGCTCGACGAGGTCCCCGACGCAGGGGCCCATGACGGACGCCATCCTGAGTACCTGACGGCCGGCTTTCGCGCGGAGATGAGCAGTGGCCCTGAGCACGACGATGCCGTCGGCCGTAAAGGCGGCCTACCCGCGTGGATCTACCTGACGTCGGTCGCGGTGACGCACCTCCATCGCCATCTCGGCGAGGTTGACCTGCTCAAAGAGCTGCTGCGGCGCGGCGTCAGGTGACCAGGCTGCGGTCCAGAATGCGGCGCGCGTCGTCGAGAAAGGTCTCCGGTACGTGGAGCCCGCCGTAGAGCCAGCCCAGGTATTCGGCGCCGGTTGCGGCCGAGCCGGCCAGCGCATCGGCCTCCGCCACGAGGTGGCGGCCGAGCCAGTAGCTGTACTGATAGGTCCCCCACAAGGGATGCTCGATCCGGTCGAGCTCCTGGCTCGCCCGCTCGGCGCTCATGTGTCCCATGCGCCGCAGGTGGTCGATGGCGGCCTGACGCGGCTCGCCCTTTTCACGGCGTAAAACCGCTGCGCTGATACATGCGGCCCGGCGGAGCCACTCAAGCTTCCAGGCGAGCTCCGTCTCGCCGTCTGGTTTTGGCTCGAGCCGGAATGGCGCGACTTCCTCGATGCCTTCGGCGATCACGTTCTCGGGCGCGTTCTTGAGCTTGATGCAGGCGGCTACCCGACCCTCCTTGCCAAACGTGCGCTGCGTCAAGACCGCCATGTGCAGATAGTCGCCGGGGTAAATGTTGTGCGCGACCTCGTAGCGAATGGTCGGTCGAGTTCTGGGAATCGCGACGTTGACCTCGAACACCATTTGCTCCGGCTCGCGCCACGTCAGGTGCAGTGAGGTGATGGGGGCGCTCGTCCGACCGATGTCAAGCCTTTCCTCGAACGCGACAGGAAAGCGCTCACGCGCATACCGGCGACCGTCTCGGTAAGCGTCCAGCGCGGCGTCCCACTTCGCTTCGCCGGTAATCGTGGCGGCGGTCTCCCACCGCGTGACTGCATCGCTCCCGGAAGAGCTCACGTTCGCGACGAGGACGTCGACATCGCGTGCCAGCGAGGCGACTTCGTCAGGGTCCGGAAGCACGAACCGGCACGAGAGAAGCCGCTCGACGAGCTGCAGATATGTGAAGCGATCTGGCTCGGCGTCGATTTCAATCTGGGTGGCGATCGCGCGAGTCTGCAACGCGACGTAGGCATCTCCCCCGCGGTCGGCCGCTTCCGCTAGACGCGAGGCGCGGCTCAGGAGGGAATGCCGATCCACGGGATTCATACGGGCGGTGCGCAGCCACTCGTACGGTCCAAGGTAGTCCGAGACCAGGTGCGGGAAATATGGCCATGCCGTGAGCGCGAGCATCACCATCTCGGTGCCAAGCGGGTCGTCTCGATCAAGTTGGTCAATCACGCGAGGTGCCTCCCAAGTCGTCGTTCAAGCCGCGCCGCAAGTTGGGCGACGATGATGACCATGACGAGATAGATGCCGGCGACGGTCGTGTAGAACTCAAACGGCCGCTGGTAGAAGCTGACTCGCTCGATGGTCTGATACATGAGGTCGGGCGTGCCGATGACAGCGACGATTGCCGAGTCCTTGATGATGTCGGTGAACTGGTTTACGAGCGACGGGAGCGCGATGCGCCATGCCTGGGGGAAGGTGACATTCGAGAACGTCGAGATCGAACCAAGCCCGAGACTTCGCGCCGCCTCTCGCTGACCAGGGTCGATGGCCTGGATCGCCGAACGGTAGATCTCCGCCATGTACGCGCTGTTGAGGAGCGTCAGTGAGATCACGCCCGCAGTGATGGGATCGAAGTCGATCTGGAACGCGGCCGCGATGCCGAAGTAGACGAAAAGGATGTAGACATAAAGGGACAACGCTCGAAAGACCTGCACGTAGAGGAAGCCGATGAATCCGATCGGTCCGGGCATCATTCGCACGAGGGCTACCACGAGGCCCAACACGAGCGAGAAGACGACGGATATGACTGTGATCCGCACCGTGACGCCCAGGCCTCGCTCGAAGAACACGAGCGACCGTGGGATCACGCTCCAGTCGTAGGAGTAGGTAAGGAAGACGTGCATCACGCGATCCTCAGCCTCCGCTCGAGCAGGTAGACGACCGCCGAGAAGAACAGCACCATCACCACCAGCAACAGAGCGACCGCGGCGAACACCTCGAAGGGCGTGAACAGCGTGACGTTGAGCTCGTTGGCCAGGAACACCATGTCCGGCACCGCGATCACCGCCATGATCGTGGCGCCCTTCAGGAGCCCGACAAATGTGTTGCCGAGAGGCGGTACGACGATCCGGAACGCCTGCGGAAGAATGACGTGCCCGTACGTCCTGACACGGCTCAGTCCAATCGATCGCGCCGCTTCCGTCTGCCCACGGTCGATCGCGCCCAGCCCGGCCCGAAAGATCTCGGTCGTGTATCCGGATCCGGTCAAAGCGAGCGCGATGATGATCGCCTGGAACGACGTGAAAGTGATACCGGTGATGTTCGCGACGCCGAAGTAAACCCACAGCACGAGCACGTAAAGCGGCACGCCGCGCATGACCTGGACGTATAGAAATGACGGGACCGCGAACACAGGCAGGCCAGAAGTCCTGAGCAGAGCATTGAGCAGGCCCAGGGCGCACGCGAGCGCAAAACCGATCGAGGCGACCCAGAGGTCGACCCAGGCCCCCTCGACGAACAGGCGCCAGCGGTCCGTGACAACCGACCAGTCGAAGTTGTACGTGACGAGGAAGATCACGGCGACCGCAGAATCAGGGGGCGGCCGGGGCGCAAATCGGCCGCCCGTTCAGCTCGGCTTATCAGACCTTAACTTCTACAGGCTCGGCGCCAGGGCCGACTCCATACGTTGTGAGGTGGTACTTCTGCAGCCCGGGGCCCAGCCATTTCTTCCAGCTGCTGACCAGACGCTCGTGCGTGGCGTTGTAACGCAGCCAGTTGTTCACCCAGGCCTGGAGCTTGTAGTCCCCAGTCGGCATGAGATAGGTGTTGGCGTCGACCCACAGCGGCGGGCCGGAAAGCAGCTTCAGGTTGGGGTGCGCAGAGATCGAGCTGTCGACGTCGAACTCGGACAGAACGGTCGCGTCAGCGCGGCCGCTCGCCACTTCGTTGACCGCGTCGGCGAGGCCGGCGAACGGAGAGAAGGTGGACTTCGGAAAGATCAGCTTGCTGCTGAACTCCTGCGAGCTTCCCTGCAAGACGGCGATCTTCTTGCCGTCGAGCTGGTCGGCGCTCGTGACCGTCGAGCCAGGCTTCAAGAGCACGACGATCGACTCGTAGAACACCGGGAAGCTCGAGAAAAGGCCTTTGAGAGCGCGGCTGGGCAGGATCGTGGCCGAGATGCCCATCATGTCGAACTTGCCCGCTACAAGGCCAGCGAAGAGCTGGCCGAATGGGATCTGGACGTATTCCGGCGTGACGCCGAGGTCGGTCATCATCGCCTCGGTCAGCTCCATCTGATAGCCAGTCGGCTTACCGGCTGAGTCTTTGAACTGAATCGGTGGGAAGGTCAGATCGACGCCGAGCTTGGCCTTTTTCGTCGACAACCACCTGTCCAGTACCGAGCTCTCGCCGGCCGCGCCTGCAGTCGTACCTGGATTCGAAGAGGTCTGCTGACACGCGGCAAAGGCCCACGCTCCCGCGCCGAGCGCGGCGGCGCCGCCCAGCTTGAGCAGTGAGCGCCTGCTCGGATTTGACGTGGCGGCTTCCGGCTTCAATTCCATCTCGTCGACTGACATTCGCGCCTCCCTCAATCGCCCCTTCGACGAGGCGTTGGGCCAAGGATAGTCGGATCGAATTTGGTGTCAAGCATCAAACGAACGGGCACTAGTTCGTAAAAGGAACAGTCAAACCGCTTCCCGAGCCAGTCGAGCGGCCTCTCCCCAGAGTCGAATTTGGGCCTCGACCGCCGCCGCGGCCATGCCCGGGTAATTGCACCGAAGCACGAGGTGAGCTCGATCTCCGTAGCGGCGGCGGTATTCGAGCGCCTGCCCGGCAACCTCGGATGGGGTGCCGAGCAGCAGACGGTAGTGCCGCGGAGGTATCTCGCGAGTCGGTTCGCGACCCATCCAGCGGTCGTAGTTGTGCCGCATGTAGCGGAACCCGTCCTCGACCTGCATCCACGCAGCTGCCGGCCCCGCTTCGGAGAGTCCGCCGTAGGTGAAGAGGACGAGCTCGCCTTCGCCGTCGCGGCGCTCCCTGTCGAACTTCTCGACCGCGAGATCCACGGCGTCCCAAGTTTCTGTGGGGTCGAGCATCATCATGTCCGCGAGGCGCGCTGCTCGTTGCGCCCCGCGTTCGTCGTCGGCGGCGATCATCAGGCGCGGTCCTTGCGGCGACGAGGGAAGCGGCGTGACGCTGGCGGTTCGGCCGCCGGCTGTCGCCGGTCCGCCGTGAAAAGCGGCACGGAGCGCCGGCACAAGAGACTCGAGGTTCGCCTCGTCCCGGGAAGGGTCCACCATGAATCCCGCTAACTCCTCACGTCGGTAGCACAGCGATAGGCCAAGGATGAACCGCCCTCCGCTCAGAAGGTCGAGGGCGATCGCATCCTCGCCCAGGCGGATCGGATCGTGCAGCGATGCAGCCAGCCGGTCGGTTGCCACCACGATTCCACGCGTTCGGGCCAGGAGCGCAGCCGCGATCGGAATCACCGACGGCATGTATCCGTCTTCGGCAAAATGATGCTCAGACAGCCACATCGAGTCGAGCCCAGCCCGCTCGATCTGGGTGGCCTGGTCGAGCAGCTCGGCATACAGCTGCGCGTGGGTGGACTGAGAATCCGGCGGGCGCTGTCCGCTGAAGTCGCCGACGCCGAACCGCAAGTCAGACGATCTTTTGGGGGACCGCGATCAATCGCTCGGCGCCGAAGGTGACGCCCGAGAGGTGCCACGCCGCCGCGGCCGCGGCCTCCGATACGTTCCATGCAAGGGCATCGCGCGAATTGTCG
>Ga0209056_10007517_pt1 | contig 11218 bp, 11 predicted proteins | sample GraSoiAngelo_114_FD_185876 | JGI IMG/M metagenome (GOLD analysis project Ga0209056, IMG submission 185876) | Grasslands soil microbial communities from the Angelo Coastal Reserve, California, USA - 14_0903_13_40cm (SPAdes) (version 2) | ecosystem: Environmental > Terrestrial > Soil > Grasslands... | reverse complement strand
TGAACCAGCACTACATGGCGTTCGCCGCGACCTTCGTGTACCTGCTGATCCCGGGCAAGCGCCCGGCGCTCCGCGTCCTGATCTCGCTGTTCTACTTCTGGGCCGGCTCGCTCAAGCTCAACTGGGAGTGGATCTCGGGCGCCGGGCTCTACCGTCCGATGTGGCCGTTCGCGGGCATCGGCGTCGTCATCGCGTGTGCCTACGTGGTCGTCCTCGAGCTGGTGGTGACGTGGGGGCTCCTGGCGAAGCGCGCGTGGATCTTCTGGGCCGCCTTCGCCCAGTTCCTCCTGTTTCACGCGCTGTCGTGGCAGGTCGTCGGTTTCTTCTACCCACTACTGATGTTCGCGATCCTGGCGATCTTTCCGCTGAGCCGCGCCGTGGACCCGCGGGATCCGCCGGTCGGCCTGCTCACCGCGCTGTGGACGGGCCGCGCCCGTCGCTCGGTCTACGCGACCGCGTTGGGATTCTCGCTCTTGCAGCTGGCGCCGTACGCGTTTCCGGGCGATCCGGCGCTCACGGGCGAGGGCCGGCTCTACGCCCTCCACATGTTCGACGCGCGTCCGATCTGCGAGGGTTGGGCCGAGCTGCACAACGCCGATGGCACGACGACCCGACGCGACTTGAAGCTTCGACTCGACACGCGGATCGCGTGCGATCCGATCGTCTACTTCAACCGCGCCCGCAACTTGTGCCGCCAGCGGGATCTCGGGCGGATCGCCTTCCAGGATCTCGACCTCCACCTCTCGGCGCGGCGGGCGACCGACGGCCAGCTGCGGCGCGTGATCGCCACGAGCGGGTTCTGCGCGCTTCCGCCACAACGCCTGGATCCTGACCGAGTGACGGCGCCCGGTCCCGCGGAGTGACGGCGCCCGGATCCTACCGAGTGACGCTCAGCCGAGCGAGCCGACGAGCAGCCGCTCGTGTAGCGCGCTCAGGATCTCGTCGGCGCAGGCGGCCGACCACACGCGGAAGAACGGCGACTGCTGCAGCTCCATGAACTCGCGGTCGCCCCGCGCGCGGGCGTCGTCCTTGCTCTCGCCCGCGCGGACCGCGCGGATCTGACCGACCACGCGGTCCTTGTGATAGATCGCCGGGTACTCGGTGTAGTGGTAGAGGTACTCGAGGTTCATCGTGTAGAAAACGGCGACGGGGATCGACTGCCACGTCTGGCCGTTCTTCGAGTTCAGGAACTCCGCCATGATGTCGGCGTTGCTGTCCGGCGCCTCGGCGAGGGTCGGGTGGTGGCTGGCGCTGAACTTCTGCCCATCGCGCCGGAAGATCCGGAGCTCGAGCCCGCCGGTGGCCGCGAGCCGCGCCAGCATCGGCACGTCGCGGCGGCAGTCGGACGACCACTCCTCCGCGATCACCAGCACTTTGGCGGGACCGTTGGGGCGGCCGGCCAACCACTCGATCGCCGCCGTCTGCGCGTCGTCGAGCCGCAGCGCCTCGTAGCTGGCGCGGAGCCTTCGCGCTTGAAGTTCTCGGGGGTGGCCACGTACGCGACGTACTGGTCGAACGTCATGCCCGTGGCGAAGCGCTGGGGCGTGACCACGCTCTTCGTGCGGTCCATCGGGGTGTCCTCCATCCTCTCGCGGCTATATGCGGAGCGCTAGCGCGCGGCGTCGACGGCGAGCCCCGGCACGATCGTCGCGTTCGGGAGTCGCCGAAAGACGTCGGGCACGATCTTGATCTTCGACGAGCGGCTGCCGCTGCCCAGGATCACCCACGGCAGCTCCATCAACCGGTCGTCCACGTAGATCGGCAAGTCCGGCGGCAGCGCGAACACGGTGACGCCGCCGAGCATCATGCCGGTGAGCGTTTTCGTCTCTTCGGCCGAGGCGAACGAGACCTTGGAGACGCCCATCAGCCCCCGGACGGCGCGATTCACATCGAGGCGCGTCGTGGCCTTCACGACGCACGCGCTGAACTGCCGCGGCTCCTTCTTGGAGGCGACGACGATCGTGTTCCCCGCGCTCTCCAGCGGCAGCCCGTATTTCTCACAGCACGCGGCGGTGTCGGCGAACGCCGGATCGATCTCCATCAGCTCGTACGGCACGCCGAGGGCATCGAGGGCCCGGACCACGTGCGCGTCGATCATGGCCGGATCAGCGTGATGCCGTGGTCGGCCAGCGTCAGCGCCACGGTCGCGCCTGGCGACAGCGGCGCCTCCACCGCGGCGCTCGTGACGAACAGCTCCCCGATCGCGGAGGCGATCGAGTACTCCATCCGCGAGCCGAGGTACGCCGCGTGGCTCACCGTGCCGCGCAGCGTTCCGTCGACGGCGGCGCCGCGGGCGATCAGGATCGCTTCGGGGCGGATCGCGACGTCGACCACGCCGTCGGCCAGGCCGCGATGCGGCAGCGTACAGGCGAGCCCGCCGATGGTGACGCGCCCCCTTTGCTCGTCGAGGCGGCGCAAGACGCCCTTGACGCGGTTGGCCTCGCCCATGAAGCCCGCCACGAAGACGTCGGCCGGCGCCTCGTAGAGATCGCGCGGCGGCCCTTCCTGCGCGACGACCGCGTGGTTCATCACGATGATCCGGTCCGAGACTCCCAACGCCTCCTCCTGATCGTGTGTCACGTAGACGACGGTGATCCCGAGTCGCCGCTGGAGCGCTCGGATCTCCTCGCGCATCTGCCGGCGCAGGCGCGCGTCCAGATTCGACAGCGGCTCGTCGAACAGTAGCACGCTCGGCTCCAGGACGAGGGCGCGGGCGATCGCGACCCGCTGCTGCTGGCCGCCCGAGAGCTCGCTCGGCAACCGCGCTTCGAGCTCGGCCAATCCGACGCCGGCCAGCGCCTCTCGTGCGGCCCGCTCGGCCTCGCGGCGCGGTCGCCGCGCCACGCGTGGCCCGTACGCGACGTTCTCGAGCACGGACATGTGCGGGAACAGCGCGTAGCTCTGGAACACCATGCTCACGTTCCGGTCGGTCGCGGCCAGCGCGGTCACGTCGTCGGCGCCGATCACGATGCGCCCCGAGGTCGCGACCTCGAGCCCGGCGATCAAGCGCAGCGTCGTGGTCTTGCCGCAGCCCGACGGTCCGAGCAGCGTGACGAGGCTGCCGGCCTCGACCGTGAAGCTGACGTCGCGCACGGCGGCCACGTCGCCGTAGCGCTTGGTCACGTGCGAGAGCTCGATGCGCGCGGCGCGACGGTCCGGCGTCATCCGACGCGTCCCGCGGGCGGCGGCACCGCGGCCCCGACCGCGCGCCGGCGAATCCGGCGCTCGCCGACCAGGAGCTGGATGAGCCCGATCGCCGCCAGCATCAGCGCGATCAACACCGAGCTGTAGGCGATCGCGACGCCGTAGTCGCCGTTGAGGACACGGTGGATGATGTAGGTCGTCGCCATGTCGTAGTCGGCCGACACCAGGAAGATCACGGCGCTCACCGTCGTCATCGCCCGCACGAAGCTGTAGACGAGCGCGGCGACGACCGCCGGCCGCAGGAGCGGCAGGATCACCCGGCGCAGCGTCACGAAGCTCCGCCCGCCCAGGGTACGCGAGGCCTCGTCGAGGCTTCCGTCGATCTGGCTCATGGCCGCCACGCCCGCGCGCAGCCCGACCGGCATGTTGCGGAACACGAAGCAGACGATCAAGACGATGCCGGTACCGGTCAGCTCGATCGGCGGCACGTTGAACGCGAGGATGTAGCTGACGCCGATCACGGTGCCCGGGATCGCGAAGCTCAGCATCGTCGTGAACTCGAACGCGGTCCGCCCCACGAAGCGCTGCCGCACCACCAGATACGCGGTCAGGAGCCCGAGCGCGGCCGTGAGCGGCGTGGCGAGCGACGCGAGCTCGAGCGTCGTCCAGAACGAGCGCCACGCGGAGCCGGACCAGATCACGCCGCCGGCGCCCCACTCGACCGAGAACGCGCGCGCGTAGTGGCGCAGCGTCGGCGTGTAGTCGCGCCCCCACGGCAGCGCGACGGAGAACGCGATGCGGCGCACGGCCGGCGGCAGCGGCGCGGGCAGCCCACTGTCCCCCTTGCCCGACATCGAGGTGTAGGCCTTGCGGCCGACGACCCGGCGCTGGGCGAAGAACGCGCTGAGCGCCAGTGCCAGGAGGATCAGGCCGAGCGCCGCCGCTCGGCCCTGGTCGAGCTGCGCGCCCACGATGGAGAAGAAGATCTCGGTCGAGAGCACGCCGAAGTTGCCGCCGAGGACGATCGGGTTGCCGAAGTCCGCGATGCTCTCGATGAAGCCGACCAGGAACGCATTCGCGAGGCCGGGGCGCATCAACGGCAGCGAGATCAGGCTGAACGTCTGCCAGCGCCCGGCGCGCAGCGTCTGCGACGCTTCCTCGAGCGACGGGCTCACGCCTTCGACCACGCCGATCAGGACGAGGAACGCGACCGGCGTGAAGGCGAACGTCTGGGCGAGCCATACGCCCGGCAGACCGTAGATCCAGCGCGACGGTGGCACGCCCAGCGACCATTCGAGGCCCTGGTTGATCAGGCCGGAGCGCCCGAAGAGCAGGATGAGCCCGAGGCCGATCACGAACGGCGGTGTGATGATCGGCAGGACGGTCAAGATTCTCAGAAATCGCTTGGCCTTGAACCCGGTCCGCGTCACCACGAGCGCGAACGCCAGCCCGAGCGCCGTCGTCGAGACGGCGGTCAGCAGGGCGAGCGCCAGCGTGTTCCATCCCACGCCACAGCCGCCGCCCCGCAGGCAGTCGAGTCGCCAGATCTTCGCCGCGAACAGCCGCTCGGCGAAGGCGCGCGCCGAGGGCGCGCCGTCGGCGGCGAGCGCGGCGCTCGTCAAGATGCGCGCGATCGGATAGAACGTGAACAACCCGACGAGCACGGTGACCAGCACGACCGCGCCGGCGACGAACGCGTCGCCGCGGAAGAACCCGCGCGCCGCCAGCCCCGTCGAGAACAGGAGCAGCAGGCCCGCCACGGTCAGCGCGGCGCCCGCGCCCACCGGGGGCTGGCCGATCGCGAATCCCTGGGCGACGGAGAAGAGGACCCCGGGGCCGGCGAACATCATCAGGCGCCCTCCGAACAGCGCGCGCGGCCCGCCGCGAAGCACGACGACCAGCCCCGCGAGCAGCGCCAGCCCCGGGCCCATCAGCCAGGCGCGACCAAACAGGATCGCCTGGAGCGCGGCGGGCGCCAGATCACGATCGGCGAGGATTCGCGCCGGCCAGCCCGGGGAGAAGATTCCATCGGCGATCGCGTACCACGGCAGGAGCGCCCAGCCGGCGACGCCGACCAGGCTCCACGTCAGCGCCCAGGAGCGGAGTTCGTTCCGCATGGCGCCGGCGCCTACCTCGGTTGGCTGTTGACCTCTTTCTCCCACCGCTCGAGGAGCCGCTTGCGCTCAGCGGCCGAGCCATACTTCGCGAAGTCGTAGTTGATCAGCTTGATCTCGGCGAACTTCGGCGCCTGCGGCGGCAGCTGGGCCTCGCGGTTCGACGGCACCTGGAACTGCTTGGCGTCGCCGCCGAGCTTCTGCGCCGGCGCCGTCAACGCCCAGTCGGCGAACCTTCTGGCGCCCTCGAGGTTGCGCGCGCCCTTGATGATGCTGAGCGACCCGACCTCGTAACCGGTGCCCTCGCACGGCGCCTGGATCTTCACGGGGAAGCCGGCGACCGCCTCGGTCACGCCGTCGTGCATGAAGCTGATGCTCACCGAAGTCTCGCCGCGGGCCACCGCCTTGATCGGGCCCACGCCCGAGCGCGTGTACTGGTTGACGTTGCGGTGGAGCTGTCGCAGGTAGCGAAACGCCTCCTCTTCGCCGAAGAGCTGCACGATGGTCGCGATCGCCGTGTAGGCGGTGCCGGAGGAGTTCGGATTCGCCACCTGGACCTCGTCGCGGTACTCGGGCTTCACCAGATCCTTCCAGCAGGTGGGCGGCGGGAGCTTCTTCCTCTGGAGCAGCTCGGGATTGTAGCCGAATCCGAGCGCGCCGGCGTAGATGCCGACCGTCTTGTAGCCCGACTGCTCGGCCTGCCGGCGAGCCCAGTCGTGGAGCTTGTCGAGGTTCGGCGACTTGTGCGCCAGCGTGAGGTTCTGCTCGGCCGCCGCCAGGTGCGGATCGCCGGTGCCGCCGAACCAGACGTCGCCCTTCGGGTTCGCCGCCTCCGCGCTGACCTGCGCGAACGTCTCGCCGGAGCCCTTCAGGGTGAGGGCGGCCCGAATGCCGGTCTGGCGCTGGAACTCGTTGGCGACACCCTGGCACCACTCGGCCTGCACGCTGCAGTAGACGTTGATCGTCCCCTGCGCGAGCGTCGCCGCCGGCGCCCCCAGCGACGCCGTGAAGAGGGGGACTACCCAGCTCAGGAACCGGGGTGCGCGCGTCATCGATCAGCCTCCCGCTGCGTTGCGGCTCGCGGTATTCTGCCACACGGGAGGAGTGCCATGACCCTGGAAGAGCTACGCGACCGGATGCGGGCCGCGCGCATCGAGATCCCCGAGCATCGGCTCGAGCTCGTGCGCCGGCTGTTGACCGACGCGCTCCAGCCGATTCACGCGTTGGATTCGCGCGCGGTGAGGACGCTCGAGCCCGCCGTCACCTTCGACGCCGAGCGCGGGCGAGACGACCATGGCCGCTGAGGATCTCAGTTACGCGACGATCCGAGAGCTCAGTTCTCGGCTGCGCCGGGGGGACCTCTCGCCCGTCGAGCTGACGCGCGCGACGCTCGAGCGCATCGAGCGCCTCGATCCGCAGCTGCACGCGTTCGTCACCGTCACCGCCGATCGCGCGTTGGCCGACGCGAAGGCCGCCGAGGCCGCGCTCGCGCGGGGCGACCACGCCAGCCCGCTGCTGGGGATTCCCGTGGCCTACAAGGACATTTACGCGACGCGTGGGATCCTCACCACCGGCGGCTCGGCGCTGCTCGCCGACTGGGTGCCGGACGCGGACGCCACGTGCGTGACGCGCCTGCAGCGCGCCGGTGCAGTGATGCTCGGCAAGCTGATCACCCACGAGTTCGCGTTCGGGATCCAGTTCCCGGGCCACCGGTTCCCGGCGGCCAAGAATCCGTGGGACCTCGACCGGATGCCCGGCGGATCCTCGAGCGGCTCCGGGGCGGCGCTCGCCGCGGGGCTCGCGTTCGGCGCGCTCGGCTCGGACACCGGTGGCTCGATCCGCGGCCCCGCGTCGTTCTGCGGCATTGCGGGGCTCAAGCCGACGTACGGCCGCTGCAGCCGCGCCGGCGTCCTGACGCTCTCGTGGAGCCTCGACCACACCGGCCCGATGGCGCGTACCGTCGAGGACTGCGCGTACCTGCTCGCGGCGCTCGCGGGTTGGGACCCGACCGATCCGGCGTCGAGCCGCGAGCCGGTGGGCGACTACGTGACGCCGCTCGGCCGCGGCGTGCGCGGGCTGCGCGTCGGCGTTCCGCGCGAGTTCTTCTTCGAGGGTATCGACATCGAGGTCGAGAAGGCGTTCGAGCAGGCGCTGGCGATGCTGCGCCAGCTCGGCGCCAGCGTACAGGACGTGCAGATCCCCAGCATCCAGGCGGCGGGCGCCAACATGGTCATCATGCTGTCCGAGGCGTTCGCCTATCACGAGCACGATCTAAGAATGCATCCCGAGCGCTTCGGCGAGATCCTGCGTGAGCGGCTGCTGGCGGGGGGGCTCATCACCGCCTCCGAGTACGTGCAGGCGCAGCGCCTGCGGGCCCGGCTGCGCGGCGAGATGGCCGATGTGCTCCACACCGTCGACGTGCTGGCGACGCCGACGAGCCCGAAGCCCGCGCCGACGTTCACCGCCGTCTACGATCCCGAGTACGGCTTCCCGCGCGGCAACACGTCGCCGTTCAATCTGACGGGGCTGCCCGCCCTGGCGGTGCCGTGCGGCTTCAGCTCGTCGGGGCTGCCGCTGTCAATCCAGATCACCGGCCGGCCGTTCGACGAGGCGACGGTGCTTCGCGTGGGTCACACCTACGAGCAGGCCACCGGGGCACACGCGCCACCCGAAGGTCTGATTGGTTCATAGCCGCGCCTCGGCCGGCGGGGCCCCAGCCCCGCGACGGCCTGCGGCGCGCAAAGCTCACACGCGGGAAGGAGCGAGCGGATGGCGTTCGACCGACTGAAGATGCCGATCGGCGACGCGATGTTCACCCAGCGCTCGGTCCGGCGGTTCAAGCCCGATCCGATCCCGATCGAGGACATCCATCTGATCGTCGACGCCGCGGTCAAGGCGCCGAACGGCGGCAACCGCCAGATCGGGCGGTTCCTGGTGCTGACCGACCGCAACGTCATCCGCGAGTTCGGCAAGATCTATCACGAGGCGTGGTGGGCCAAGCGCAAGGAAGAGAGGGGCTGGACCAAGCGCGCGGACATTCCGCCGGAGGAGAAGAACTACAAGCTCGCCAGCGAGCTCGCCGACGAGATGAAGGACGTGCCGTGCGTCGTGTTCGCGTGCGCGGTGCCGCCGGGCACCGCCAACTCGGTGATCCCGGCGACGCAGAATTTGATGCTGGCGGCGCACTCGCTGGGCATCGGCTCGGTGCCCACCACGCTCCACCCGACCGTGATGGATCGCTTCCGCGCGATGTTCGCGATTCCCAAGGACGTGGCCTTCCACTTCTGCATCCCGCTCGGCTACCCGCGTACGGTCTACGGATCGAGCCGGCGGCGACCGACCTCGGAGACCACGTACCTCAACCGCTGGGGCGCGCCGGTACCCTGGACATGACGCGCGTCCTCGTCTATCGTTCTCGTCCATGTCACCTTCAAATCTAGAGAGCCGGTTCCAGACCCTCCACGAGATCGTCCGGGCGGCCCGCATGAACCTGGCGCCCGGCCCCTGGGACTACCTCGCGGGCGGCACCGAGACCGAGACGACGCTGCGCCGCAATCGCCGGGCGCTCGATTCGCTCGCGTTCCGTCCGCGCGTCCTGCGCGACGTCTCGAAGATCGACACCTCCTCGACGCTGTTCGGGCGGCCGGTGCGCATTCCGGCTCCGTCGAGAGCTTCGAGCCGGGCGGCGGCGCCACCGCCGCGAAGGCGTCCGCGGAGTTCAACGTGCCGCAGATGCTGAGCTCGGTCTGTAACCCGGGCCTCGAGGCGGTCGCGGCGGCGGCCGACAACTTCCGCATCTTCCAGCTCTACGTGCGCGGCGACGACGCGTGGGTGGACGACCACGTCAAGCGCGCGAAGGACCACGGCTACGCCGCGTTCTGCCTCACCGTAGACACCGCCGTCTACAGCCGCCGCGAGCGGGATCTGGCCCGGCGCTTCGTCAAGCCCTGGCGCACGCGGGCCACCGGCCACGAGTTTCAGGCCGCGCTCAACTGGGATCACGTGAAGCGTTTCAAGGATCTCCACGACATCCCGCTGATCCTCAAGGGCATCGCCACCGCCGAGGACGCGGCGCTCGCGTGCGATCACGGCGTCGACGGCGTCTACGTCTCCAACCACGGGGGCCGGCAGCTCGATCACGGGCGCGGCACCATGGATATCCTGCCCGAGGTCGTCGCGGCCGTGCGCGGCCGCGCGACGGTCATGGTCGACGGCGCGTTCATGCGCGGGACCGACGTCGTGAAGGGCATCGCGCTCGGCGCGCAGGTCGTCGGCATCGGACGCCTCTCGTGCTGCGGCCTCGCCGCGGTCGGCCAGGCCGGCCTCGTGCGCGTGTTCGAGCTCCTCGAGGAGGAGATCCGCCTTTGCCTCGGCCTCCTCGGCGTCAACCGGATCGCCGCGGTCGACAAGTCGTACCTCCACGCGGCGTCGCCGGTGCGCCCGGCGCACGTGACCAGCGCGTTCCCGCTCCTGGAGGAAGAGGGTTACTAGGCCGGCGCTGCCCGAACCCCTTCCGGAGGATCCGCTGCCGCTCCTGGCGAGCTGGCAGAAGGAAGCCTTCGCCGAGATCAGGAACGCGCACGCGATGACGCTCGCGACCGTCGAGCCCGATGGTCGCCCCTCCGCCCGCCTGGTGCTGTGCCGCGGCATCGACACGCAGGCCGGCTGGCTCGTCTTCTACACCGACCGCGAGAGCGCCAAGGGGCGGGCACTCGAGGTCAACCCGCGCGCCGCGCTCGTCTTCCACTGGGACGCCTTCGAGCGGCAGGCCCGGATCGAGGGCCTGGTGACGCGGGCGCCCGACGCGGACTCTGACGCGTACTGGAATTCGCGGCCGCGCGACGCGCGCCTGGCGGCGACGGCGAGCGACCAGAGCCAGCCGATCGCGTCACGCGCCGCGTATCTCGCGAAGATCGAGGCGGCGTCCGGCCTCTTCGCGGCCGACGTGCCGCGTCCCAAGCGGTGGGGCGGCTACCGCGTGTGGGCCGAGCGCGTCGAGCTCTGGGTGGGCCAGCCGACGCGCGCCCACGACCGGGCGCTGTGGACGCGTACGCTGGCGCCCGCCGGCGACGGGTACACCGGCGGCGCCTGGAGCTCGACTCGACTCCAGCCCTAAGGTCTTTCCGGAAGCTCCGGAAACTCTCGCCCGAGCGATCAGAACTCTGACAGTCGTCACGAAACCATCCGGCGCGTCACGCGCCATCCGGATATGCGCGTCCCAACATCTCGAAGAATCGCGCGTGTCCGTGAGCAATGTCGTGGCACCAAGCTTGCGAGTCGTCCCCGATGGAACTTCTGACAATTCGTCTTTCTGGAGGCGATTGTATGGATACGCTCACGTGGTCGAGTCGCCGATTCAGCGTCCTCGGCATCGTCATGCTCGCGCTCCCGGTGCTGGTGCTGCCGACGGTGGCTGGCGGAGAAGAGACGCGCGCCGGTGTGGTGACGAAGCTCGTCGGAACGGCGACGGTCGCGCGCGCCGCGCTCCCGCAGCCGGCTCCGCTGCATTTCAAGGACGACGTCCTGCTCCAGGACCGGATCACCACCGGCGAGAGCTCGGCGGTGCGCGTCCTGCTCGGCGGCAAGGCCACGATCACGGCCCGCGAACGCTCCGTGCTCACGATCACCGAGATCCCCGGCACGGCGACGGTGCGCCTCGCCTCCGGCCGGGCGGCGATCGCCGTCGTCAAGGACAAGATGAAGCCGGGTGAGATCGTCGAGATCCGGACGCCGAACGCGGTCGTCGCCGTCCGCGGGACGGTCGTCATCGCGGAAGTCGAGCCGGTCGTCGGCGGCTACCGTTCGACGATCACGATCCTCAAGGGTCACGTCGACGTGACCAAGCTCGACGGCGCGGGACGGCTCACCGGCGCCGCGGTCGACGTCCGGATGCTCGAGCGGGTGATCGTGACGAATGCCAAGCCCCTCGCGGCGGCCGAGAAGATCACGCGGCGGGATGC
>Ga0209056_10007516_pt1 | contig 11219 bp, 7 predicted proteins | sample GraSoiAngelo_114_FD_185876 | JGI IMG/M metagenome (GOLD analysis project Ga0209056, IMG submission 185876) | Grasslands soil microbial communities from the Angelo Coastal Reserve, California, USA - 14_0903_13_40cm (SPAdes) (version 2) | ecosystem: Environmental > Terrestrial > Soil > Grasslands ... | reverse complement strand
GGGCCGCTGCCCCATGACACGGCGGCTCGGCTGCTCGAGGAAGTAGCCCGGGCGCTGGCCTACGCGCACGACCGCGGGGTGGTGCACCGCGACGTGAAGCCCGACAACATCCTGCTCGACCTGGCGACCGGCCGCGCGCTGGTCTCCGACTTCGGGATCGCACGCGTGGGCTCGGACACGACCACGGGGCCGCAGCGCGTGGTCGGGACGGCGGAGTTCATGAGCCCGGAGCAGGTGCTGGGCGAGCGCGTGGATCCGCGGAGCGACCTGTATTCGCTCGGCGTGGTGGGGTTCTTCGCGTTATCGGGTGAGCTGCCGTTCGTCGGCCCGAACGATATGTCGGTGCTCGCGCGCCACGTGAGCGAGCCTCCGCCACCGCTCGCCTCGGTGGCCCCGGGTGTGCCGCCGCGGCTGGCCGCGACGATCGACCGCTGCCTGGCCAAGGATCCCGGCGCGCGGTTCCCGAATGGTGAAGCGCTCGCCGACGCGCTGGCCGCGGCGCTCGATCGGCGCGCGGCGGTGGCCGTGCGCGCCTTCCTGACCGAGGCGCGGCACCTCTCGACTTCGGCGCTACTGTACGGAGCGTTCGCGGCCATCGCCCTGCCGCTCCTGGCGGTCCGCTTGCTGGGACCGGACGAGCCTCAGGCCCGGGCGGCGATGTTCGCGGCGGCGGTGGCGATCGTGGCAGGGCCCCTCGTCGTCATGGTCGCGCGGGTGCGCCGCCTGCTGAAGGCGGGATACGGTCAGCAGGACCTCATCGACGCCCTGCGCACGGAGCTGTCGCACCGGCGCGAGGAGCTGGCCTTTCTTTACGGAAATGGACCATCGCGGCTCGAGCGCGCGCTGCGCCGCCTGTGCTACGTATGCGTGGCGGCTGCGGGCGGCTTCGTGCTGGCGCTGGAACAGCGCCCGGGGCTGGCGGGCGTCGTGGGGTTGCCCACTCTGTTCGGCGTCGCCACGGCGACGGCGCTCCTCGCCGCGGTCATCGCGCGGGCGCGCACCGAGCATCGCACCGATCCCAAGGCCGAGCGGCGGCTGCGATTCTGGAACGGCCCGCTGGGTAGGTGGCTGTTTACGCTGGCGGGGCGGCTGGTGAGACGGCGGGCGACGCCGACGCCCGGGGTGCTCTCGCCGGTCGCTACGCCCGTACCGGACGCGCCGGACGCCTGACGCGGGCGAGCCGCCGCGCCGCTTCGGCCAACATCTCTTCGGTCTTACAAAACGCGAACCGCACCAGCCGCCGGCCCAGCTCCGGGCGGCTGAAAAAGCTCGACCCCGGCACCGGCGCCACGCCGATCTCCTTGGTCAGCCAATAGGAGAACTCGTCGTCCGGAAGGTCCGAGACGCCGGAGCAGTCCGCCAGCACGTAGTAGGCTCCCTGGGGAGGGGTACAGCGGAAGCCGGCGTCCACCAGCGCCCGGCACAGGAGATCCCGCCGGGCCCGGTACTCGTGAGCCAGCCGCTCGTAGTAGTCGTCCCCCAGGGTCTCGAGGCCGACGGCCACGGCCTCCTGGAGGGGCGCCGGCGCTCCCACGGTCAGAAAGTCGTGCACCTTACGGATGGCGTCGGTCGCGTCGGGCGGGGCCACGATTGTCCCGATGCGCCAACCCGTGACGCTGAACGTCTTCGACGCGCCGCTGATCGTGATGGTGCGCTCGGCCATCCCCTCGAGCGTCGCGATGGGAATGTGCTTTCCCTCGTAATAGATGTGCTCGTAGATCTCATCCGTCACCGCGTACGCGTCGTGGCGCCGGCACAGCTCGGCGATCGCTTCGAGCTCGCGGCGTGACAGCACCCGGCCCGTGGGGTTGTTCGGGGTACACACGATGATCGCCCGGGTATGGGCCGAGAACGCGGCGGCCAGCCGGTCGAGGTCGAGCTCCTGGGCCGCGGCCAGGGGCACGTACACGGGCTTCGCGCCGCACAGGATCGCGTCCGGTCCGTAATTCTCGTAAAACGGCTCGAACACGATCACTTCGTCGCCGGGGTCGACGATCGCAAGCAGGGCCGACGCCATCGCCTCGGTAGCACCGCAGGTGACCGTAATCTCGGTCTCTGGGTTCACGGCCATCCCGTACCAGTCCGCATACTTGCGGGCGAGCGCGTCCCGGAGCCGCTTGGCGCCCCAGGTGATGGCGTACTGGTTCAGATCGTCGCGAATCGCGCGCGCCGCGGCCTCTTTCAGGACGTCGGGCGCGGCGAAGTTCGGGAACCCCTGAGCGAGGTTGATGGCCCCGTGCTCGCTCGCGAGTCGGGTCATCCCGCGGATCACCGACTCCGTGAACGAGTGGGTGCGTCGGGCCGTGTGCATGGAGGCGGAAGTTACAAGACAAAGGCCCCGGCGAAATAGCCCGGGGCCTTGGATCTGCCTAGGAAGCCGCCGTCCTACAGCCTACGGAAGGTTCCCGAACCACAGGAGGTCCGCGGCGCCCCCATCCATGACGACTGCAATCAAGCCGAAGGTGCCACCCCCGCAATCCGGGCCGCTCGCCGGGGTCGTCTCGTGCCAGGTGCTGTTCGGCGGCAGCACCTCGCAGACAGTATACGTACCAGCCGGGACGCCGGTGATGACGTAGTTGTTCCCCTCTATGTCGAGGGATACGCCACTGGTTACCGTCGTCGCGATCACCGTGCCGCTCGCGTCCCGGACCTCGACGCACCAGCCTGCGAGATAGGGAAAATTCTGGGCCGGATCATCTACGAACACCTGGCCCAAGACCATCCCGGTCCCCGTGCCCGGCGAGTTCACGCAGCCGGGCGGGGGCTCGACCGGGCAGCCAGAGGCGTCCACGGTGGTGCCGGGCGGCGTGTTGGGGCATAGGTCGAGATCGTCCGACACGCCATCCTGATCGGCGTCGAGGATTGGGGGCTGGGGTACGCACAGCCCTTTGTGGGCATGCACCTGCCCGGAGTCAGAGCGATGCTCGTCGCCCAGGCCGTTGTCGCAATTGGGCTCTTTGGGAGTCTGGGATACGGCAGCCAAGAACGGTGCGGCCACCAGCGCCAGCACGACTATGAGGGCTCGCATGGTATCACCCCTAGCTCGTAATGGCTGAGGAGGGGCGCGGCGCCCTCAGCGGTTCTGCCTCAGTATTGGGGAGCTGGGCGGACGCACGACCCGCGCTACCCCCCTGTTTCACTGGGCACACTGAAGCTCGCTCAAGCCGGCCAGGGAATACTGTGCGGCTCGTCACGTGGCTCTGGAACATCAATTGCCACAGGGATTTAGTGGGACAAGCGCCCGGTGTCGCGAGCGCGCCTCACTGGGAGCGCGCAACTGGTGGCAGTGTCGCGGCATGAAGAAGGCCCCGGCGAACCAGCCCGGGGCCTTCGATGGGGTCTACTCGTCGTGCGTTCTTACCCTACGGCGTGAGATTTCCGAACCAGATGAAGCTCGCGCCGCTGCCGTCCGTGACGGTAATCGTCCAGCCGAGACCGGTCGCGCACGCCGGTCCGCTCGTCGGGAACGTCTCGTGCCAACCGGACTGCAGCGCCTCGCAGACCGTGTACGTGCCCGCAGGCAGACCCGAGAACAGGTAGTTGCCAGAGGCGTCGGTCGCTGCGGTTGCACTGACCGGACCGCTGGCCGTTACGCACCAGCCCTGGAGGCCGGGCCACGGTGATGCATCAACGAACACTTGGCCATCGATCGACGCGGTCCCACCGGCCGGGCCGGAGCTTACGCAACCGCCGCCGGACACTGGGGGCGGAGGAGGCAGAGGAGGCTGAAGGGGCGGAGGCGTCGACGGCAGCGGGCAGCCGGAGGGGTCCACCGCAGTGCCGAGGGCCGTGCCGGGGCATGAGTCGAGGCTGTCGGGCACGCCGTCCTGATCGGCGTCCAGCACCGGGGGCGGCGAGGGTGGATCCTGCGGCTTGCACGCCCCCTTATAGGCATTCGCCGTTCCTTGGGCCGAGCGATGCTGGTTGTCGCATTTGAAGGCTTGAGACCTTTGGGCGACGCCCGCAAGCAACGGCGTGGCGACCAAGGCAAGCAGAACTGTTAAGGCTCGCATCGTGTCACTCCTAGCTCGTTTAGGGCTGAGGAGGGGCGCTGCGGCCTCAGCGTAACCTACCTGGTGTTCCGTGCTCGCCTAAGCGTCGCTTTCAGCGACTCTGGCGGGCGGTGCGGCATATCACGCAGTTACGTAAGAGCAAGTGCACATGCCACTTACTCGTCCCCAGGCGGGGTTGAGGCAAGAATGGTGCCCCATGAGTAGTTGCGATTAAAACACGACACTTGGCCGACCGGACTGGTCGGCTGTTTCATTGCAAAACGCGTGTTTTATTGCATAAACTAGCATAGCTTGACATGCTATGTGTGTCGTCAGCGACGCAATAGTGTCGTGATAATGTCTGCGTAGCTACATCCTCAGCCGCACATCAATATCCACCAGGACGGCGCTCGGCACGCCGAGAAACACCACCCGATCCTCCGTCCGATGGATTACCATCTTCACCGGCGGGCCCTTCCCCTTGCCACGTCCCCGGTTGCCCCGACGATACCAGACGATGTAGTCGCGGCCGCTGTTCTCCACCCGTACGACGTCGTAGCCCTGCTTCACCAGCACTTCCTTCGTGACGATCAGTGCACGGTCGTTCGAGACCGCGTACTTCTTCGGCCCCTTCCCCTGCGCCCCGAGTGGCGTGGCGCAGACGACGAGCGCGGCGATGACCAGAGCATACCTGCGCATCGGCCCCTCCCTATTTCAGGATCTGCTTCGCAATCGTGTTCAACTGCATGTTACTCGTCCCCTCGTAGATCGTGCCGATCTTGGCGTCGCGGTAGAACTTCTCAACCGGGTACTCCTTGGTGTAGCCGTAGCCGCCAAACAGCTCTACCGCCAGCGAGGTGACTCGTTCCGCCACCTGCGAGGCGAAGAGCTTGGCCATCGCCGCCTGCGTCGTGTATGGCTCACCCGCCGTCTCGAGCCTGGCGGCGTTGTACACCATCAGCCGGGCGGCCTCGAGCTCGGTGGCGGCCTGCGCCAGCTGAAACTGGACCGCCTGGAATTCCGCGATGGGTTTCCCGAACTGCGTCCGCTCCTTCGCGTACTTGAGCGCCGCCGTGAGGGCGCCGCGCGCCACGCCGATCATCTGGGCGCCGATCCCGATGCGCCCGGTGTTCAACGTCTCGATCGCCACTTTGTATCCCACGCCCACCTCACCCACCACGTTCGCTGCCGGGACCTCGCAGCCCTCGAGGATCAGCTCGCACGTGCTCGAGGCGCGGATGCCGAGCTTGTCCTCTTTCTTGCCGACGCTGAATCCCCGGAAGCCTCGCTCCACCGCGAAGGCGGTGATCCCCTTGTAGCCCTTGGTGAAGTCGCTGTTCGCGAACACGATGAACAGCCCGGCCTCCGCGCCGTTCGTGATCCACAGCTTGCGCCCCTCGAGGATCCAGCCGCTCCCCCGCCGCGTCGCGCGGGTCTGGAGCCCGAACGCGTCGGACCCCGATTCGGGCTCGGACAAGGCGTAGGCGCCGAGCAGGTCGCTCGCCAGGCGCGGGAGATAGCGCCGCTTGACGTCGTCGCTCGCCCATTTGCGCAGCAGCGTGTTCACGAGGGTGTTCTGAACGTCCACGAAGATCGCCACCGAGGCGTCCACCGCCGACAACTCCTCCACGGCGAGCACGGTCATCAGGAGGTTGCCGCCCGCGCCGCCGTGGGATTCCGGGATGTCGATGCCCATGAAGCCCAGCTCGAAGCACTTCGCGAGCAACGCCGGATCGACCGCGGAGGCCCGTTCCATCGCGGCCACCCGGGGCCGGACTTCGCGCTCCGCGAAATCGCGCACCGTATCGCGGAACAGTTCCTCTTCTTCGGACAGTCGGGTCAGGGGCGGAGTCGTGACAAGGTCGGGCATCGGGCCCAATCTATCAGCGTCCCGCGAATGCGCTCTTGACTGATGCGAGGCGTCCCATGGAGGTGAATCTTAGCTCTAATTGCTGCAATAGCTTGGCACGTCGTCGTCGCGCGCAGGTGCGCAAGCGGCGGTTAGACGGCACAAGCGGCGGGCCCATCGCCCCACCGCTTGGTTTTGTTGACTACGCGCGGAGACCGCGCGCGACTCGTCGTGCCCGTTCCCCCCTAGGGCACCGGGATCGGCCAGTTGGCCGGGCAAGCCAGCGCACTGCCGACGCGCTGCAAGCATTCCGCCTGCGGGACCGGTTGCTCGATCTGCCGGAAGTGAGTCGGTGCATCGAGCGGCAGCGTGCTGATGAGGCCGAATCGCCGCACGTCCACCCAGCGGTGGCCCTCCCACAGCAACGAGTAACGCCGCTGCAGCAACAGCTCCGTGATGAAGTCGTTCGCGTCGACGAACCCGCCCCGTGCGGCGAGCCCGCCCGAATGCCGCCGAATGAAGTTGATGTCTGCGAGCGCGCCAGCGGCATCCCCGGTGAAGTACAGGGCCTCCGCCTGCAGCAGAATCAGCTCCTCGTTGCGGAAAATCGGCGCGGGGGAGGTGTTCGTCAGATACATCTGGAAACCGAACGTTGTACAGAGGCCGCCTCCACTTACCGGCGGCCGACAAGGGCTAAAGGTCCGGATCTTCGCCTGATAGCGCAGGTCTGGCTGCCCGAGCGTGTCGAGCGGCGCATCGGACTGGATCGAGGGGTGCGCGAGCAGGTTCTGATCCGTCGTCTGATTCAACCTATTGAGGACGTCGCCGGGGTCGGTGGAGTAGATGTGGTACACGCCTTGGTTCAGGGAGGCGGTGGTGTCCACGCCGGCCTCGGTAAGCGCGGTGAGCGCGGCGCTATAGCAGGTCACCCCTGGAGCGGCACCGCACGCGGGATTGCCGAGAGCCGCGCGCCAGGTTTGCACACGGGCGTAGATGGCCCGATTGAACTGCAGGAACGTGGCCGGCGTGTTGTACGTGCCGTTCGTCGTGAAGCCCGCGTGCAGCTTGAACGGGAACGTGGGATCTGCCGCCAACAGGTGCGCGCGCGCTTCGTCGAGTCGGCCGATGATGTAGTTCTGCACCGAATCGCGCGAGACGAAGGCCGCGAGGACGGTCGGGTCGGCTTTCATCTCCACCAGGGCGCCGTAGTTGTGGCGCTGCGCAGTGATGTAGGAGAGCTCCAGTGCCTCCATCGTCTTCCCGAAGCCTCGCGCGGCCTCCCGGCTCCCGGCGGAGATCGAGGTCGCCGCATCGACGCTGGCCAGGAAGTTGAAGACGTTGCGCAGGTTCTGGTAGCGAGACTGCGGACCCCAACCGCCGTTCGCAAAACCGGCCGGGTCGAGCGGGTTTTGGGCCACATAGTGGGAATGCGTGCGGCCGTCGGTCGTGAAGTAGTTATAGCTTTCACGCCCGAAAATGCCGACGTCGCTGATGTACCCAGCATACGTCGCCCGATTCTGGAAGAGGATTCCCTTAGCCGTGAGTTGCAAGCCCGTGAGCGGGTTCTTGCCCACGTCCCCGGGCGTCGGGTCGTTGAGGGGCGGCACGGTCAGCCAGTCGTGGCACGCCACAGACAGTAGGGCGGCGACAAACGCCCCGAAGCAGGTTCTGGCCATCGCGAGTCTCCTCGAAGTGGAGCGATCGGAGTCAAGGGGTGCGCGGTTTTTCATGGCTCAGAACTCCACGTCGACGTTGAAGAAGAAACTGCGGTTCGCTGGATAGGGCGCGAGGTCGACGATCCGGCTGACATTTTGGTTGCCGAAATTGTTGGCCTCGGGGTCCGATCCCCAGTAGTGCGACCAGGTGACCAAGTTGCGGCCGCTGACGCTCACACGCGCACCGCGCACCCGGTTGCCGAACACGCTGCTGACCCATTGTTGCGGCAGGGCATAGCTCAACGTCACCTCACGCAACTTCACGAACGAGGCGTCCTGTACGTACACGCGGGCGTCGGCACCGCCAGCCCACTTCCTGTAGCGGTAGGCCCCGAGCGTCTTGCCGATCGTCGTGTCCGGTGAGGGCTGATCGTAGTCTCGCGACACCCGCCCTTCGTCGAACAGGTTGTTCGTCATGTCCGAGACCTGCCCGCCGTGGCGCCAATCGACCAGCGCGCTGAGCGTGATCGCCTTCCAGGTCAGGTCGTTGGTGAACTGCATCTGGAAATCGGGGGTGGCATCGCCGATGATCGTGTCGACCCGCGCGCCCCCCGGTCCAATGGGGGCGTTCCCCCAGATCGCGGTCGTAGAAGCGCCCTTGGCGATCCGGCTGCGACCGTACGCCACGCCGAAGCCGGAGCTTCCGACGACAAAGCTCGGCACCGGCAGGTCGATGACGGTCTGGGTCACCTTGTAGAAGGTGGCGCGGAAGACATCGTTGAGCCCTAGCGGGCTGCGCAAGAGGTTCGCCCGGAGGCCGAGCTCCCAGCCCTTGCTCTCGAGCTCGCCCCCGTTGATGATCTGGTTCGTGAAGCCCGAGCCCGGGTTCAGGGGAGCGGTCAGCAAGAGCTTGGTGATGCGGCGCTTGAAGTACGTGCCCTCGAAAGCGAGCCGCTCGCCGAGGAACTGCGCGTCCATCCCGTATTCCTGCTCCGTCATGCGCTCGGGCTCGACCTTCGGATTGCCAATCGGGATCGTGCTCGGAACGCCGATGCCGTTCTCCCCGCCGATGCGTCCGGCCGTCTGCAGCACGAGGTCGCGGTTGCCGTAGTTCGGACGGTTTCCGGATTGCCCCACGGCAGCTCGCAGCTTGACCTCGTCGACGTGGGAGATAGGCGCGAGGAAGCGGTAGGACGCGGCGGCCTTGGGATAGAAGAAGAAATGGTTCTGGTCTCCGTCGGCGCTGCTCCGGTCGGCGTGGAAGCCGACGGCCACAAGGAGCCGCTCGTTGAACCCCACTACCTCTTCCTGCCCGTAGAAAGCCTGGTCGCGGACGAGCTCCTTCCGCTGGAAGGTCTGGATCGTCCCTTGGTTGATGGTTTCGACACCCGGGACGAGGCCACGGGCTTGCACCCGATACGTGTTGGTATTCTGCTCGGCACCTTGCAGGCCGAAGGAGGTCGTCGCCCGCAGCGGCAGCGCGCTCGGAGAGAACGTCCACACCGCGTTCGCCGACGCGTTCATGAGCCGGCTGTTGGCGGTGCCCTGGACCGCGTGGCCGGAGAAGCCGTCGGTCGCCAAGGGCGTTTCGTACTGCAGAAAGTTCGGCGAGTAGATCTGGTTGTCTTGGTTGAACTGGTCAATACCGCCGGTCAGGCTGAGCTCCAGTCGGTGACGCTCGCTCGTGAACGCGGTCCACCGGAGGTTGGCGGAACCGAGCTGGCGCCAGATGTCCTCGCGGTTGGTGAGAAAGGCCATCGTCTGGAACGGGTTGGACGCCTGGTTGCCACCGCCGCCGGGGAACGGGTTCGTCGGGTAATTGCCGTTGGCGTCGGGATGCGCCAGGTCGAGGATCGCCGGGCTATACGCAAACGCGTAGAGCGGGCTCGTGAAGGTGTTGTCGTTGTTCGAGAGTCCGCGATCGTTGATGGATCGCATCACGGCGGCACCGACGCTGAGGCTCACGCGGCTCCCCATCGTGAAGTCGGTATTGAGGCGGAGCGACTGGCGCTGCGCGCTCGTGCCGATCATGGTGCCGTAGTCCTTCTTGACCCCGCCCGACAGGAAGTACCGCGCGGTCTCCGAGCCGCCGCTCACCGTCAAGCCGGTTTCGTAGGAGAGGCTGTGCTGTCCGTAGAGCGCCCCCTGGTAGTCATAGAAGGGATTGGGATTGATCGTATACGCGGAGTCCACGAGCTTCTGGGCGCGCGCCGAGTCGCCCACATTGTATCTCACCGCGTCAAACGCCGCGGCTTTGTTGGGGAAGACGCGGGAGCCCGGGAGCCGCATCGCGTCGTAACGGCCGAGGCGCTGCGTCACATGGAACTGCGTCTCCCCGTGGCGGCCGCGCTTAGTGGTAATGATGACTACGCCATTCGTGGCCCGGGAGCCGTAAATCGAGGCGGACGCCGCCGCGCCCTCCAACACCTGCACCGACTCCATGTCGCCGGTGACGAAGTCGGCCAGCCGATTGGTGCCGTTGTCCTGGCTGCTCGCGATGCCCGTGCTGACGTTGCGGTTCGCCGCACCGGTGACCGAGTTCGCGCCGGACTGGATTTGCTCGTTGCTGACGACCACTCCATCCACCACGTAGAGGGGCTGGCCGTTGCCGAGGATCGTCGTCACCCCGCGGATCTGCATCTGTCCGCCTCCGCCTGGGGCGCCGCTGTTCATGTTGATCAACGCGCCGGGCACCTTGCCCTGCAGCGCTTGCTCGGGCGATTGCGCCGGCACCGCGTTCAGCTGGTCGCTCGAGATGTTACGCACGGCGGTGGTAGCATTGCGGCTCTCCACGCTCGTGGCCTGCCCGGTCACGACTACAGCCTCGAGGTTGAGCACGTCCCGCTCCAGCGCGAGCTCGATGCTCGACTGCTCCGCGGGCACCTTGACAGCGCTTCGCTTGTACCCGATCGCGCGGGCCGATAGCGTCACGGGCGCCGCGGGGACCACGATACGAAACTCGCCGCGCGCATCCCCCTGCGCGGCCTGAATGCCCCCGACGACGGAGATCGTCGGGTAGGGGATCGCTTCGCGCGTGACGGCGTTAAGGACCTCCCCGGTGATTTCCCGGTTCTGCGCCTGCGCGAGCGAGAGGGCGGAGAGGAAGAGCAGGATGGCGGCACCACACAAACGCCTGGACATAAACCCTCCAAGACGCCGGGACAGGTGGGACGCGATCACGCGTCTGCGTGAGCCGCGCCGCTCCCAGGTCGGTCGGGCGCGCACCTGTACGGGACGCGCGCGGGCCCCGGTTGCGGACGTCGCCTCCGAGTTAACCGAGTCCAAAGCCGTGGGCCCGGTCTGAATCACCCGGGTCCACACGACACACCTCGGTTCTGAAAACGGAACGACGGCGCTGCTTGAATCGGCCGACGGCTGCGGGCGTCCCACTAGCGGAACGGGCCGATTCCTCGAACGCGGCGAACATGGCTACCGGAACGGAGACCCGCAAGACCTCCGGGAGACCGCCCGGGAGCACGGAACCGCGAACGGCCCGGCGAATCGCCGGGCCGTTTTCGTTCATGGATCCTCTACCGATCCTTCACCCTTCGCACGAACTTGAGCCCCGACCACACGTCGTCCACCGCCGCCACTTTCACGTCCACGAGGCCGTGCGCGAGCCCAATCACCCGGATCACGTCCTCGGTGAGGTCGGTCGCCACGCCGGACGCTTTCTTGGGCCACGAGATCCACAACATGCCCGCAGGGGAGAGCGCCCGGGCC
>Ga0209056_10007515_pt1 | contig 11219 bp, 11 predicted proteins | sample GraSoiAngelo_114_FD_185876 | JGI IMG/M metagenome (GOLD analysis project Ga0209056, IMG submission 185876) | Grasslands soil microbial communities from the Angelo Coastal Reserve, California, USA - 14_0903_13_40cm (SPAdes) (version 2) | ecosystem: Environmental > Terrestrial > Soil > Grasslands... | reverse complement strand
AATGCGATCGCAATTCTCAAGAGTAACTTGGTTCTCCAGCGCTGCCGGGATCAGAATGTCACAAGGGACGTCCCAGATCGAGTCTGGACCTGGAAGCGTTTCGGCGCCCGGAAAGTTCTTGATCGAGCCAGTATCTTTTCGGTATTCGTTCAATTCCTCGATCGGCAGTCCTTGCGGGTTGTATAAGGCTGCATCCCATTCCGCAATGCCAACGACTTTGCATCCATCTTCTTCGGACAGGAACTTGGCGGCGTAGTAGCCGACATTTCCGAATCCCTGGAAAACCAGTGTTTTACCTTCTAGACCCGGCGGGAGTCCGAGCTTTTTCAAGTCTTCTGAGTATTGAAAAGCTTCGCGGATTCCGAACTGCACCCCACGGCCGGTGGCTTCGCGACGGCCATGAATACCTCCTTGTGCCACCGGCTTTCCTGTGACGCAGGCGAGATTATCGATTCCACCGGGATTAAATGCATCGTAGGTATCGGCCATCCAGGCCATTTCCCGTTCGCCCGTGCCGACGTCGGGCCCCGGAACGTTCTCTCCGGGTCCCAGATATTCTTTGCGGATCAATTCGGCGGTAAATCGGCGGGTAATTTTCTCAATTTGCTCGTCGCTGTATTTCTTCGGATTGAAACGCACGCCGCCCTTTGATCCGCCGAAGGGTACGTCGACAATCGCGCATTTGTAAGTCATCAGAGCGGCCAAGGCCATGATCTCGTCCTGGTTTACCAGTTCGCTGTAACGAATGCCGCCTTTGACAGGCTTTTTATGTTGGCTGTGTTCGGCACGCCAGCCCTCGAATATCTCATATTTGTCGCCGCCGAACCGGACGGGAAATTGAAAATAGTAAACGTTGTTGCAGGCCTTGATCTGGCTTAGAAGGGACGGATGAATTTTCAAGTATTGCGCTGCACGATCGAACTGCTTCGAGACAATTCTGTTGAAGTTGAGATCTTCCTTCGTTGCAAGCGTAGTAGACATTCAGTCTCCTTAAATTCCCCTCCTCGCAGAGAGGGGTGGCGCGACATCTCCTCACCTTCGAAAGCGCGTCTCCACGTATTCGTCCAGAATAGCAATGAACTCTTTGACGATCGTGGCACCCTTCAAGGTGGTCATGAGCCGGCCATCGGCGTAAACAGGCGCTTTCGGCTCTTCCCCGCTGCCGGGTAAAGATATTCCAATGTTCGCGTGCTTGGATTCGCCCGGACCATTGACTACACAACCCATGACAGCAATCTTCAGATTCTCCACACCCGGATACGTTTTCTTCCAGGCAGGCATTTGCGAGCCGATGTACTGCTGTATGTCGTCGGCCATTTCCTGAAATAAAGTGCTCGTTGTTCGCCCGCAACCGGGACAGGCCGTCACGCGGGGAGAGAACGTTCGGATACCGAGACTTTGGAGAATGTCCTGGCAGGTGCGAACCTCTTCGCAGCGGTCGCCGCCGGGCGCAGGTGTCAGGCTGACCCGAATCGTATCGCCGATGCCCTCCTGCAACAAAACAGACAGCGCGGCCGTGCTTCGGACCATGCCGCCTCGTCCCATGCCGGCTTCTGTCAGACCCAGATGTAGCCCGTAATCTGAGCGTGCAGCCAATTCCCGATAAACGTCAATAAGGTCCTGCACGCCTGAAACCTTTGCACTGAGGATAATGCGGTCTGCCCGCATTCCGTACGAGCGGGCCATTTCCGCCGATTCAATAGCGCTCACCACCATCGCTTCCATGATGACCTCGCGGGACTCTCTTGGGTGGGAACGGCGGGCGTTTTCATCCATCAAACGTGTGACAAGCGATTGGTCCAAAGATCCCCAGTTCACGCCGATGCGTACGGGTTTTGCGTTCTCAACCGCGATTTCGATGATGGACCGAAAATTATCGTCATGCCGGCGCCCCATTCCGACATTGCCGGGATTAATGCGATATTTGTCTAGAGCGCGGGCGCAATCGGGATACTCCCGCAAAAGAATGTGCCCGTTGTAATGGAAATCACCAATGACCGGTGCGGTAGTGTGGCTCTCGCGCAACCGCGAGACGATCTCAGGAACAGCGCGCGCGGCCTCGCGGGTGTTGACCGTCACGCGAACGAGTTCCGACCCGGCCAGGGCAAGGGCTTGCGCTTGTTCTACTGTGGCAGCGACGTCCGCGGTGTCGGTGTTCGTCATGGATTGGACGGCGATGGGATGATTTCCGCCAACCCAGACTCCGCCGACATTCACCGGAATTGTCGTTCGCCGCTTGATCTCAGCCATGAGACAAAGGAAACATAACACGAACCGAGAGCACAAGAGCTTACTTGAAGGTTATAAGTCCCGCTGCGGATTAATGTCGACTCGACGAGGCTCTTTTGGTCCCGTACTGGATTGAGTCGACTCCACTCTTGAGGCTGCGCGCTATCGCGCTTGCGCTGCGCGGGAACGGCCTCGTGGATTAGACGTTATCCGTAGCGGGGCTTGAAAACGTGGAAGTCGACGTAATCCAGTACGGGACTTATAATACACGCCGCCGGGGGAGCGGATCTCATGTTCCTTTTCGACATTCCGACTCACAAGCTGATCATCCACTTTCCGATTGCGTTGACAGTCATTGCGGTTATCTACGATTCCTGGGCGCTATACGCCAAAAGACCGGAACTGCATCGGACCAGTTACGGACTCACATTGTGGGCCGCTGTGGGTGCGCTCGCGGCTGCGGGTACGGGATTGCAGCTTGCAGAGATCGTACGAATTGATAAAGCCGCGGTGACCGGACATGCGGGTTTTGGTGTTACCGCAACGATTGTGATTGTGGCGCTTGCTGGCGTACGGTATTCTGCGCACGCACGAGAAAAGAAGGGCTATCCGATGTGGTGGTTCGTCTTGCAAGCGGCCGCCGCGGCATTAATCGCTGCGACGGCCGTTACGGGCCATCGATTATGAAGTTTACGGACGGAACTGAGGACGCTCCGCGGCAAGCGCCTTGTCTTTCGGAGCGCTGAGATAGCCCCGAACACGATCCTTGTCGACGAAGTTCACGACAATTTCGTAACGAAGCTTATCGCGCCCGACGAGGAATTGAACCGGTTCGTTTGCAGTGCGATCCTTCTTTTCCAGCTTACTGTCGTCAACCTGAATCAGGACGTCGTATTTCGCTTTCTTTGGGTCGGTTTTCCGAAGTTGTAGCTGGACGTCCGCCACCCGAGTCATCTCGTTTTTCTTTGGCTTTGGAAGATCGAACTCGAAGTAATCCCGCTCGCCTTTCCTGCGCAGCTCCGCCAGTTCGCCGGCATTTGTGGCGATCTGGGCGCTGAGCGAAGTCTTGACGTCGGTAATTTCCCGGCGGCTGTCGGCCAGATCGCGGCGGGTTGCATCCAGATTTGCAGCGACGGTCTTGACTTCCCCCGAGACCGATCCAATTTTCGCCTCGGCATTCTGCTGAACTTCGGCCACCTTTGTTGATGCTTCTTCGCGCACCGCTGCCACGTTGGCTGCCACGTCCGTTGTACTCGCCTTGGTCGCAATCTCAGTGGCGAGCTCGTGCCTCGCCTTTTCCTGCTCCGCTTGTAATTTTTCGGCGAATCTGCGCGAGGCGGTCAGTTCTTGCGTGGTAACGCCCAACTTCTTGGTGACGACTTCAAGATCGGAACCCATGTCGGTGGCATGCTTTTTGACCGCCTTCATTTGATCCGTTTGGTCTGCCAGCTGATGCTCAAGAAAGCCGATTCGCTCCTCAAGACCCGTATGCGTCGTGTATGCGTTGTAGACGAGGCCCGCAATCAGAATGAGCGAAAGCGCAATGCCTGCATTCAGCAGGGCGTTTCTGGGGGGCGGTGGCGGCGGCAGGGTTGATCCGCCTTCTTTGGGTTTCAGGCTAAACATCGAAAAATCCTTTCCGTAGATTGCAACTTCAAACAACGATTATCTACGATTTCTGCAAATTAGACGAGGCACTTTCGGATTGGTATCCTTGAGCTATTAGAAGTCGAGATAAGGTTACAGCTATCCGCAATGCTATTTACGGTCTGGTCAGGCGCATACCTCGAGGTCGCGTCCTATCCTACGGTGACGTTGGCCGCATCGTCGGTACTGGTCCGCGGCAGGTTGCAGCAGCGATGCGCGAATGCCCTGCTGGACTCCCGTGGCACCGCGTGGTCGGCGCCGGCGGCAAGATCCGCACAACGGGCGAACACGCATGGATTCAGCGCCAATGTTTAATAGTGGAAGGTGTTCGCTTTCGTGGTTTGGGTTTTTCCTATGAGATCTATCGCTGGAGGAGAGCGAAATAAGCGGATCGAGCGCGATTCGATGGGAGAAGTCGCCGTTCCGGCCGACGCGCTTTTCGGAGCGCAAACTCAACGTGCTGTTGAGAATTTTCCGATCAGCAACCTCCGATTTCCCCGCGAATTTATCCAAGCTTTGGGCCTCGTTAAGCTCGCGGCGGCCCGCGCTAATATGGATCTCGGGCTCCTGGACCATGACATCGGAAATGCAATAGTGAGCGCGGCCAAAGAAACAGCCGATGGAAAACTCGACCGGCATTTTGTGCTCGATATTTTCCAGACCGGCTCCGGCACTTCAACGAACATGAATGCCAACGAAGTTATCGCAAATCGCGCAATCCAGATGCTCGGTGGCCACGTGGGAGACAAGAAGCCGGTTCATCCCAACGATCATGTCAACATGGGCCAATCGAGTAATGACGTCATCCCGGCCGCCATGCACGTTGCGGTTTTTGACTCGATCGAGCACAGGTTGATTCCGGCTTTGCGCAAACTCCAAAAGGCGCTGAATCTGAAAGCCGGAGAATTCGATTCGGTCGTAAAGATCGGAAGAACACATCTGCAGGATGCAACGCCGGTTCGCCTTGGGCAGGAATTCGGCGGCTATGCCCGCCAGGTGCGGCTGGGTATCTCGCGTCTGGAGAAACTGCGAGAGACTTTAGGTGAATTGCCCCTGGGCGGAACCGCAGTTGGAACGGGGATTAATACACATCCGAAATTTGCTGCCAGAGCCATTCACCACCTTTCGAAGTTGACGGGCCTGAACTTGCGTGAAGCCGGCAACCACTTCGAAGCTCAGTCGGCGAAGGACTCCATTGTCGAAGCCAGTGGAACCTTAAAGACCATTGCGGTGAGTCTTACCAAAATCGCTTCAGACATTCGTTTGCTTGCGTCAGGCCCCCGGTGCGGGATCGGAGAAATCACATTGCCGGAGACGCAGCCCGGATCTTCGATCATGCCCGGCAAAGTTAATCCCGTGATCGCGGAATCGGTGTTGATGGCGGCAGCGCAGGTCATTGGAAATGACCTCACTATCACGATTGGTGGTCAGGCCGGCATTCTGGAATTGAACCTCATGATGCCCGTCATGGCGCACAATATCCTTGAATCGATTCGTCTGTTGGCGGCCTCAGCAACGAATCTCACCGAGCGATGCATCCTTGGTATTCAGGCGAACAAAGAACGATGCAACGAACTGGTCGAAAAGAGTCTTGCAATGTGCACGGCGCTTGCGCCCGAGATCGGATATGATGCCGCCGCATCCATAGCAGAGGAGGCCTACAAAACGGGCCAGACCGTGCGGCAAATCGCAACGGCAAAAAAGATATTGCCCGCAAAACGATTGAGGGAAATCTTGGATCCTCTGCGAATGACCAAACCCGGAATCGCTGCCAAAGGGGATTAGTTGAGATGCGGCAATCCGCGATGCGGAAAACGCATAGAGATCGCCAGTCTGCAGACCGTCATCTTGCTGTAGCGGCGGTCTATCTATTAAGGCTGCGCGCTATCGCGCTTGCGCTTCGCGGACCGCCGGCGATTTCGCGAATTGAGTCCCATCGGCGCTCACAGAGCGCGGCTACAGTTATTTATACTCTTTCGTGATAATCGTCCCCGGTTCCGTTGGGTAACGCATGAGGCCCAGCGCGTCCCGCAGAATCCTCATCTGAAGTTCAGCGTCGTGTGGCTTTCCCAGCGACGAACCCGGTTGAAACGGTTTTGGATACAACGCACGCGGAGGGCCGGCCGGTTCCGATTCGTTGGGGGAAACGGTGATCAGTACCGTCGATATACCTTGAGTTTCGATAGCGCGCTGGATCGTGACGACCGTCCGATGGCATAAGGGTCAGCCGCCGGTGAGCACCACCACATCCGGCCTCATCTTCATGAGGGTTTCAGCTATTGCCCAACTTACGGTTTCTTTTAATTTTCTCAGTTCCGTCGTGAGTCCCATGGAGAGGTGCTGGTCGGCCAGCGTGCGGACCTCCCCACCTGCAACGAGCTCACGCAGCCGATCCAGAGGGAACATGATGTTCGCGTCCTCGGCGCCCTTGGATGTGTCGAAATGTCCGGGAACAAAACGGATTTTCTTCGTATTCGTGTCGGCAGGAATCAGGCGGACACTCAGGTCATTATCGGTGAAGGGTTCCATGCCCTCGACATACGCTCCCGATGTACTGACGAGGGCAATGCGGCACTCTTTGAGATCACGGCGAAGCGGCGTATATGGAATACAACTGCGGGAAATCTCCAACATTACGCTTGGATCTTCTTTAATTCCTCGAACAATACCGAATTCTTCGGCTGATCGCCGATGGGATGCACGTCAATGTAACGAATCTTGCCTTGCTTATCGACGATGAATAGAGCCCGTTCCGTGAATCCTTCCGCACGTAGGACGCCGTACTTGAGGGCCGTATGGCCATGAGGCCAGAAATCGCTCAGCAAAGGGTAGGAGATGCCTCCCATCGATTTCGCCCAAGCTTTGATGCTCGGAACGGTGTCGGTGCTAATGCCCAAAACTTGGGCATCGTACCGGGCAAACTCGGAAAGATCTTCCTCGTAAGCCGGCATTTGAACGGTTCAGACCGGAGTGAAAGCGAGAGGGTAGAACGCCAAAACAAGGTTCTGTTTACCCCTAAAACTCGAGAGCTTCACCTCGGTATCCAAGTGTGATTTCAATGTAAAATCCGGAGCTTCTTCACCGACTTTTGGTGCCTTGACATCTTTGGCCATAGAGTCTTCTCGTTCAATTTTCTAATACCGCAGAAAAACCATCATTGAAACTATCATATCATTCCGAATCGGATGAAAATCGCAATCCTCGGGGCGAACGGACAGCTCGGACATGATCTCGAACCAGCGTTGCAAGCGCACGAAATCATTCCGCTGACGCGGCGCGACATGGATGTTACCGATTTCGGCCGCACCCGTCGCGTGCTGATGGATCTCTCCCCCCACGTCATTTTGAACACCACCGCATATCACCGCGTTGACGATTGTGAGAACCAACCCGAACTCGCTTTTCAAGTAAATGCTCTTGCTGTTCTCAATCTGGTTCGCATTGCCAACGATTCGGATGCAGTTCTCCTTCACATCAGCACGGACTACGTCTTTGATGGCAACGCACGGGAACCTTATACGGAGACTAGCCAGCCCTTACCGCTGAGTGTCTACGCGACCTCGAAGCTTTCAGGTGAATTCCTGGTCAGAGCGGCTGCCCAAAAGTATTTTCTTATTCGAACCTGCGGCCTTTATGGTGTTGCCGGCAGCCACGGCAAAGGCGGCAACTTTGTCGAGACGATGATCGCCAAGGCGAAACGGCTTGAACCTATTCGTGTGGTGGACGACCAGGTCGTCACTCCCACATACACGGTCGATTTGGCTCATCAGATTGCGCTTATTCTGTCAACCACCCATTACGGGCTTTATCACGTGACGAACGAAGGATGCTGTACCTGGTATGAGTTCGCCAAAGCAATCTTTGAGATATCCGGCATTGATGCCGATCTGTCGCCCACCACGTCCGAATTGTATAAAACGCCTGCGATCCGGCCTCGGTACTCTGTGTTGGAGAATGCGCGGCTGAAGCAGCTGGGTCTGAATGAAATGAGACACTGGCGGGATGCTCTCGCCGCCTACCTTGAAGAGAAAAGTCTCGGCTGATGAAGTCGAAGCTGCGCGTCATTCCTTGTCTCATTCTGCTGCTTCCTCTTGATCTGATCGTGGCCATTGGAATCTTGCTGGCGCAACTTCCCTCTCCCTTTGGGAGAGGGCGGCGCGCCTTTGGCGCGCCGGGTGAGGGTTACAGGTCTAATCAAATCTTGAGACCCTCACCCTCCCCTCTCCCAGAGGGAGAGGGGAATTTGCTCGCTACCATCGTGATCCTAAATTTTGATGGCAAGCACCTCTTGGCGGAATGTCTGCCGGCTGTCATCGAAGCTGTAAAATACGCTGGCGGAAAGCCCGAAGTCCTTGTCGTAGACAACGGCAGCGCCGACGGCAGTGTCCAGTTTGTCCAGGACAACTTCCCAGGGGTCCGCATTCTCGCCCTGGACCGAAATTATGGTTTTACCGGCGGTAACAACCACGCAGTCAACCGCATCGGCACCGATATCATCGTTTTCCTCAACAACGATATGGTCGTCGATCGCGGATTTCTGCAGCCACTGCTGAACCCCTTTTCGGACCCTTCGGTTTTTGCCGTGACATCACAAATCTTCTTCTCGGATCAAACTCGCCGCCGCGAAGAAACCGGCAAAACTCGGGCTCGCTTCGAGCGCGGCTTCTTTTATTTCTGGCACGATGCGATCGGACCGGAAGACGAAAACCTCGAAACGCTGCCGGTGCTTTGGGCGGGTGGGGGATCTTGCGCGATAGACCGCAGAAAATTCCTGGCAATCGGCGGATTTGATCCTCTCTATCATCCTTTTTATTTCGAGGACACCGATGTCTCGTATCAAGCGTGGAAGCGCGGCTGGAAATGTCTGCTCGCGCCGGCGAGCCGGGTGATTCACAAACATCGCGCCACAACCAAGGCGAAATTTTCAAATAGGTTTGTTGAGCTGATGGTGCGAAAGAATCAATACCTCTTTACGTGGAAAAACGTAACCGACTCCGCAATGATTTTCCAACATCTGAGAAACCTGCCGCGCATCCATGCTCGGGGAATGGTTCAGTACGGGCCGCTTTTCGAGGCGCATGCTTTTGTGCGCGCCGTTCAGCAATTACCTCAGGCATTGGCCAAAAGGCTTTCCAACCTCTCCTGCTATGCGATTCCGGATCGCGAGGTTTTGGCACGCAGCCAAAAATCATGAACCATCCTCAGGTCGCTTCAGTGAACGCTGCGCCTCTCATCAAAAAATCATAGATGTGATAGTGTGGCGTGCTTCAGCCGGACTGGAGCGAATTATGAAATATTGGATAGGAAGTCTTGTCCTTTTAATCGCGTTCACAATCTGTCTAGAAATTCCCGCAGAAGCGGCCTCTTCCAACGTGGTGATCAGCCAGATTTACCTCGGAACGGGTGACAGCAACTTAAAGCCTGCATATCAATACATCGAGCTATTCAATCGAGGAGCAATCAATACGAGTTTGTCCGGTTGGAGCATCCAGTATGCGGCCGAGGGTCAAAATTCATGGCAGGCCTTTCCTTTGTCGGGAAGCATTGCGCCGGGTCAGTACTATTTGATACGGACCTCTACACCGGTCGGGAATGTGACTCTGCCCCAGCCCGATCTTCCGATTGCCCTGAATTTGAATTTGCCAACCCCCGTAGGAAAGTTAATTGTTGCAAGCGATTCGACTCCTTTTGATACGGGCTGCCCGTCGGACACAACGAGGGTCGTGGATCTTGTGGGTTACGGAACCACGACCTGCTATGAAAGCCAGCCGTTGACGGCGCCTGCCGCCGCAGACTTGGTCGCTTACGTCCGCAAGGGAGGCGGTTGCAGAGATACAGACAGCAATTTTAGTGATCTTTCGAAAGTGACGCCGCTTTTCCGAAACACCAGTTCATTTCGAAATTTGTGCGGAGGAACCACCGGAACTAAATCGTTTTCGCTTCCCGACGGCGGAACAAACTCCTTCCAAAGTTCAGGAACCGGATCGGTGCTGACGACCGGATATGCGCGCATTCAACCGGATAGTAACAGTATCGCTCCAGCCGGCATCGCTGTGTACGGCTTGAGGAGTGGGGGCACACTCATCAGCGAGACCGGTGTACCGGTTTCCGCCATGGTTACTTCCGGTTTGCTGTACGTCGAGGTGAGTGGTTCTGTGAAAACAGGACTGGCTATCGCGAACCCCGGTAACAGCGACGTGACGATCAACTATAACTTCACTCCGTCCGACAACGTTCAGCAGTTTTTTTCAGGATCGCTCTCAATTTCGGCGAATACCCAGATTGCCCAGTTCATAGATGAGTGGCCCTTTGAGCTAAGCAGGACGGGTGTCCTGTCATTCTCGGCCAGCGCACCCATTGGAGTGACCACACTAAGAGGTTTTACCAATCAACGTGGTGAGTTTTTGGTGTCGACTTTGCCTGTGTTGGATCCGTCTTCACCTGTATCCACATCTCCCGCTTATGTCCCGCAATTCGCTGTCAGTGGGGGGTGGAGGACGGAACTAATCCTGGTAAATACCTTGGACAGTCCGACATCAGGAACCATCAGCTTCACAGATCCTTCAGGTAATCCGATCACCGTACCTATCGGTACGGTTACGAGAAGCTCAGTCGATTATACGGTCCCCCAAAGAAGGACTCTGAAGTTCATATTGCCGGACAGTGGTCCTACTTTATTGACGGGAGCAATCCGAATTACTCCCGTCTCAGGTGACCGCGCACCAGTACCTTTGGCGGTTTTTGCCAATACAACAGGCGGAGTGAGAGTTTCCGAAGCAACAGTATTGGGATTGCAGGGAACGCAGCTCCGAACCTACGTTGAGAAGTCGAACGTCGGCTCGATCGGCTCGATCCAAAGCGGATTGGCAATTGCAAACGCCAGTGGTGCGACGGCAAATGTCAACCTGGAGGCGTTTCAGCTGAATGGAACCTCCACCGGTCTGACCAGCAAGTTAACCATTCCGGTCGGCGGCAAAGTTGCGAAGTTCGCAGACGAGATATTTCCATCGTTGCCGGCGAGCTTCAAAGGAATTTTGCGCATATCATCTGACAATACGGTTTCCGTCATCGGGCTGCGAGCCCGCATAAACGAACGCAAAGATTTTTTGATGACGACAATACCCGTGAACCAGGAGGTGAGCGTGGGATCTTCCGCCGAGGTGATGTTTCCACATCTCATCGACTCGGGTGGTTACACAACGCAATTCATCCTTATCAACACCGTGAGTGGGCAAACGTCCAGCGGAAACATCCTCTTCCGTACGAACGGCGGCCAGATTATGGATTTGCCTGTCCAATAGTAAACGGCATTTTGTTGTAGCGGCGGTCTATTTTAATAAGGC
>Ga0209056_10007512_pt1 | contig 11220 bp, 11 predicted proteins | sample GraSoiAngelo_114_FD_185876 | JGI IMG/M metagenome (GOLD analysis project Ga0209056, IMG submission 185876) | Grasslands soil microbial communities from the Angelo Coastal Reserve, California, USA - 14_0903_13_40cm (SPAdes) (version 2) | ecosystem: Environmental > Terrestrial > Soil > Grasslands... | reverse complement strand
GAGCCCGTAGGGCGTGTTGTTGGCCAGCTCCACCGCCTCCGCCGGCGTGCGGAACGTCATCGACACGAGCACCGGTCCGAAGATCTCGACCTGGGCGATCGTGGCCGCGGGCGCCACGTTGGTGAATAGCGTCGGCGGGTAGAAATAGCCGTCGCTGGGGCAGGCCCACGACGGCTGCCACAGCGTCGCTCCTTCTTCCACCCCGCGGCTCACCAGCGTACGGATGCGTTCGAGCTGCACCGGCGCGACGATCGCGCCCATGTCAATTGCCTTGTCGAGCGAGGGACCCACCCGCAGCTTCTCCATGCGCGCGCGCAGCTTCGCGACCAGCCGCTCGGCAATCCCCTCGTGTACCAGCAGCCGCGACCCGGCGCAGCACACCTGCCCCTGGTTGAACCAGATCGCGTCCACCACACCCTCGACCACGCTGTCCAGATCGGCGTCGTCGAACACGATGAACGGGCTCTTGCCGCCGAGCTCGAGCGAGAGCTTCTTGCCGGAGCCCGCCGTCGCCTTGCGGATCAGGCGTCCGACTTCGGTCGAACCGGTGAACGCGATCTTGTCCACGTCGGGGTGGTTGACGATCAGCTCGCCGGTGCGGCCGTCGCCCGTCACCACGTTGAGCACTCCCGCCGGCAGACCCGCCTCGTGCGCGAGCTCGGCGAGGCAGAGCGCGGTGAGCGGCGTAAACTCGGCGGGCTTGACCACCACCGTGTTTCCGGCGGCGAGCGCCGGGGCCACTTTCCACGCCACCATCAACAGGGGGAAGTTCCAAGGCACGATCTGCCCCACGACTCCCAGGGGCTCGTAGCCCGCGAATTCCGCCTGGGCGAGCTGCGCCCACCCCGCGTGGTGGTAGAAGTGACGCGCGACGAGCGGGATGTCGAGATCGCGCGTCTCGCGGATCGACTTGCCGTTGTCGAGGCTCTCGAGCACCGCCAGCAGGCGCGAGTGCTTCTGTACCGCGCGGGCGAGCGCGTACAAATGACGCGCACGAGCGTGGCCGGACAACGCGGACCACGTGGGAAAGGCCTTGCGTGCGGCGGCGACCGCCGCGTCCACGTCCGCCGCGCCCGCCTGCGTGACGCGGGCCAGCGACGCGGTCGTGGCCGGATTGATGACGTCGAACCCGTCGCCATTCTTGCTCTTGGTCCAGCGCCCGCCGACGAACAGCCCGAACGTCCGCCCGTGCCGCTCCAGCCACTCGAGCGCCGGCTTGTCGCTCTCGGGCGCGGGCCCATACGCCATCGTCTCGAAGATCTCAGAGACTGTCGTCATGTCAGACCATTGGATGACGGTGCGCCGCGGAGTATCGCCCCGTCACGAAGTACTCGAGCTGCCGCTCGATGTCGGTGAGCAGCGCCGAGGCACCGAGGCGGAACAAGTCGTTACGGAGCCAGCGGTCGCCCAGTTCCTCTTTCATGAGGATGAGCCAGTCGAGGGCCTGCTTGGCCTTGCGGATCCCGCCCGCCGGCTTGAACCCGACCGCATGGCCGGTGCGCTCATGGTGATCGCGGATCTGACGCGTCATCACCACGCCGACGGGGAGCGTGGCATTGACCGGCTCTTTGCCGGTCGACGTCTTGATGAAGTCCGCGCCCGCCATCATCGCGACCTGGCTCGCGCGGGCCACGTTCACGAGCGTCGCGAGGTCACCGGTGCCGAGGATCACCTTCATATGTGTCGGTCCGCACGCCTCTCGGAACGCCCGAATCTCTTCGTACAGCGCCTCCCAGTCTCCGGCGAGCGCATGCGCGCGGGTGATCACCACGTCGATCTCCTGCGCTCCGGCCGCCACAGAGGCGCGAATCTCGTCCACCCGCTGGGGCAGGGGGTTGAGCCCCGCCGGGAACCCGGTCGAGACTGCGGCCACCGGGATGCCGGCGCCCTCGAGGGCTCTGACCGCGTCCGAGACGAAGGCGTGGTACACGCACACCGCGCCCACCCTGATTCCCAAGTCGGCGACGCCGAGCGCCTCGATCAGGTCCCGGCGGACGGGTTGGCGCGCCTTGGCGCACAGTCGCAGTACGTTGCCGGCCGTGTCGTCACCCTGGAGCGTGGTCAAATCCATGCAGGTGATCGCCCGCAGCAGCCAGGCGGCCTGCCATTCTTTCTTGACGGTCCGGCGGGTGGGGATGGTGGCGGCGCGGCGCTCCACGGCGCTGCGGTTCACACGCAGCGCGCGCACCAGATCGAGGTCGAGCGGTGTGCCGGGATTGCGGCCGGACTCCGGGACGACGCGCAGCACCCGCTCGCGTGCAATCGCCGTGACCTGCTCGTGTCCCCGTATCGTTTCCATGGCCCAGCTCGGAATCTAAGGCTTCTTCTCCTTGGTCGTGTCCCGCTCGGCTGGGCGATCCTTCGGCGCACGTCGCTCCCGCGCGGGGCGCTCGCGAGCGGGCTTCTCGGCCGGCGTCGGCTGCGGCTGGGGTCGCGCCTTGCTCGCCGGACGTTCGTCCGGCGCGGGCCGCTCGCGAGCGGGCTTCTCGGCCGGCGTCGGCTGCGGCTGGGGTCGCGCCTTGCTCGCCGGACGCTCGTCCGGTGCGGGTCGCTCGGCGGGTGTGGGTCGCTCGGCGGGCTGCCGGGCCGGGCGCGGACTTTCCGAGCGCTCTGGTTGCGCCGCCCGGTCGGGACGCTCCGCCGGCGCCGCCCGCTCGGCCGGGGCGGGCGGGGGCAGTGCGCGTGGCGGCGGGAGCCCTTCGCGCGTGGGACGGAGCACTGGGGTAGGGCGATCCTGCGTCGCGACGGGCACCGCGGGTCGCACCAGCGGCTGCGTTCGGGCCGGCGGCGATTGCCGGCGCAGCGTGCCGAGTGTCGCCTCATCGAGCGGCCGGCCGGGGTGAGTGCGCAGCGCCCGCTCGCGCGCCACGAACGGCACTGGGGGTGGCGGCGGCTCGCGCCGGACGACCACCTCACGCGTGGTCACGACGGGCGGGGGTCGGCGCACCGTCATGATGTCGGGCCGCCCCAGCACACTGTGCCGGTCGGGGACGACGCGCGCGGTGCTGCCCACCACGCGCGCCTGGTCCAGCCGCTCGCGCGGCACGACGATCACGCTCTTGTCTACGGCGCGCGATCGCACGAACGTCTCCTGCGAGACGACCGTGAAGGCGTCCGGAGCGCGGCGATTGCGGTAATTGATGGTCGTCACATTCACGTTCGTCACGTTGATGTTGGTGACGTTGACGTTGGTCACGTTGATGTTGCGGAAGTAGGTATTGCTCACGTGATAGGCCGGCACGTACGGCTCCTCGGGGCCGAGCGGGAACCACGCCACGCCGAAGTTGCGCCCGCCCACGAACACGACGAGCGCGGGTGCGTACACCGGCCGCGCCACGCGCCGGCCCGGCACCCAGACCCAGCCGCCGTCCCAGTACACCCAGCGGCCGTAGTGGAACGGCGCGAAGCCCCACGCAGCGTCGTCGACCCACGTCCAGCCCCACGGCTCCACCCATACCCAGCGGCCATAGCGGTACGGCGCCCATCCCACGATCGTGCTACGGGGCGCCCAGACGGGACCGTAGTCCGGTGTGTCACGCCATTCGCCGTTGTCGTCGAGATCTTCGTAGCCGATCGTCTCGCGCGACACGTACCGCGACGAGCGAGAGTCGTCCCAGCGGCGGTCGCGCGCGGCGCACCAGTCCTCCCACTCGTCCGCCCGCGCCGCGTCGCGGATGTCGTAGCTGGGCGAGTCGCCACCCGCGACGACCGCCGCGTCCCCCGCGTGCAACGGGAAGGCCGAGCCGGCTGCGGTGACGTCGGCCTGGCCGTGGCGCACGGTGACGGTGGTGGTGTCGCCGGTCGCGTCGACGTCCACGCGGTAGGTCCCGGGGCGAAGCAGCGAGACCGCGCCGGTGGGCGTGTCGATCTCGAAGCTGTCGTCGTCCCCGAGGTTGCGCACGCGCACTTCGAGCGAGCCTTGCGACAGTCGTATCTGGGTGGTGCGATCGTCGAGCGCCAGGAAACCGAACGCGCTTTGCGGGGCGAGCCGAATGGCGTTCGAGCCGACGGTCAGCTCCGCGCGCGCATCGGCGTCGGTCCAGAGGTGGTCGCCCCCGTGCAGCGGATAGTTGATGGTGGCGTCGGTCCAGTCGTCCACCGTGCCGGGACGGAACGAGACGCTGCCCGAGAGGAAGCTGAGCCGGCCGACCCGGCTGGGAGGATCATCGTCCGGTCGGTCGGCCTGACGGGGCGTGGGCAGCAGGACCAGGACGAGGGCCGGCGTGATGAAACGGGCGACGCGCATGGGGCGATCTCCTGTGGGCGAGCCGCCCAAGGATAAGGAGTTCGCGGCCAGGTACCAAATCCGACGGCTAACGCCCCTTAGTGTGCGCGCCGCGCCGTGGGCGGCAGAATCCCGTTGAGCCGGAGGTAATTGGCCAGCTGGCTGTAATGATCGGCCCAGTCCTCGTGCAGCTCGAAGATCATCGCCGCCCGAGTGGTTTGCCCCTCGTACCCCGGAATCTTGTCGCCTAACCCGCCGTCGTTGAGTTTGGCCATTTGCGCGCGGCAGAACGCGAAGGATCGCGTGAGGCGGGCGACCAGCTTCGGCACGCTGTCCGCAGGAGTGAGCTTGGGCTCGGCGGGGGCTTTCGCGCCGCCCAGTGCCGCGCAGCCGAACTCGCTGTCTCCGGCGATGTGCAGCACTACCTCGGCAACGCTCATCTGCGCGGGTGTGGGCTTGAACTGATACTTGGTCGCCGGCATGTCGTCGGCTGCGGCCACGAGGTTGCGAGCGAGCCGCTCCGCATCCGCCCGAAATGCGGTGGTCACGGGCCCGGGAGCGCCCTGCTGAGCGCGCGCCGGCTGATGCATGTGGAGGAAACCGGAGATCAGCGCGAGGTGATGGGTGAGACCTCTCATATGGCCCTCTTATCGGTGTCGTGGTGATTCGTGGCCCCGGCCGTATCAATCTAGTGTTTGCACGCTTGCGCGCGCGGGGGAATCGCCCGCAGCTTAAGCCTCATTCGTCCGATCCCGACCAAGACGTGTTTGCAGCCAACGCTCGTCTCACGCTGATCCTTCCCGCCCTGGTGGTCCTGGCTTGTCGGGACACCAAGCGGTCACCCGCCGCGCCTGACCATGCTTCCACCGTCGGAGCAACGTCTGCGCCTGCTGACTCCACGGCGTATAGGTCTCTAGCGCGATTCGATTCGCTCATCTCGCATTGCGATCACTCCGACGCTGCTTGCCTCCCGGTCCCCGAGGATTCGCAATTCATCCTCAGCGCGGGCCGGGCGTACCGAGACAGCGACGGCCTTCACCTACGGCTGCGCGACGGCACGTTCCAACGATTCGCGGACGACACGTCCGAAGGCGGGAACGCCGTTCGCTATTCGTTTCAGGCGTACGTCCCTGACCTCGGGTACTACCTAGTCCGTCAGACATATTACGAAGGTGCCGCCGAGGGCCTCGTCAACGAGCGTTCAGGTCGCCTCACCACGCTCGACGGCCTGCCCGTGTTCTCGCCCAACCGGAAGCGCGTGGTCGCGGCCATGCCCTACGACCCTCAAGTGAGCCCTCCCGCGGACGTCATGGTCTACCGCATTGACTCGATCGACGTCTCACAGGAATGGTCACAGGCGTTGAGTAAATCGGAGGCCTCGGCGCCCGCGTGGTTGAGCGATACCCTGATCCGTCTGCAACTTCAGCACACGGATTCTTTCAGTGGCGACGTGAGCGGTCCCGTCACGACGGTGCTGCTTCGATTTGCACGCGGGACGTGGAGCTTGGAGGGGAATGCGTCCTCGCAGTTGCCAAAACGCCCTCTGACTCTCGAGGGAACGTTCGCCTACGTCGACTCCAGCGGAACGCAATTGCTCGCACTAGGCGCGCTGGCAGATCCATCGAAGGTTGTAGGCGCGGTCTGCTCGCGCGGGTCGGTTCATCCTGCTCGATACGAACGGAGGCAGCACGGGCAACCAGACGATAACCACAGGCAGATCGTCTCTAACTTCAGTCGTGAGCCAGGCGTCGTCTTCCGCCTGACACGAGGAGCAGCCCAATCAGATGAGACCTGCTACCTCTCGGCCGACTCGGCTCTTCTTGCCAAGGCCGTCGGTGTCACCCCTCTGGGCCTCTCGGAATGTTCGCCGCCCCAGGCCTCCCGGCTCGCGACATCCAGGCGACGCGCGGTAGTCCACTGCTGGCGCTTCGCTCGGACGGCACCTGATGTCGAACTCCTCGCAGCTCAGTTTGCCACAATCGACTCAAACGCACTTGCCAGTCTCGTGGTCGTTCGGGATAGCTCCCTCCTGTTCCAGGACTTTCCCGCCGTCTATCGTGGCCCGGACGAAAGCGTCTGGCGCGTCGATGACCAAGGCGTATTCTCGCCGGGAGACATCGCGATCCTGTTCTTCGCCCAACTCTCCCACGCCGATGTCATGGCCCTCACGTGGGCAGGCGCCGAGGGCGAGTCGGACCAGCTCCTCCTTGCGGACACTACGAATACGTTCCGCACCGTCATTAAGGATTATCGTTACTGGGTTCCCGAGTAAGAGGAGTCGGGCCGTGTTAAGTTGTTCTCTTACAACAGGCGCCCGTAGCTCAGGTGGATAGAGCAGCAGCCTTCTAAGCTGTTGGTCGGAGGTTCGAATCCTCCCGGGCGCATCAGGGTTTCCGAGGCTCGACCCAGCGGAAGTGCGCCAACTGGGTGTGAGACTGTGGAACGTGCACCCAGTGTCCGCGCCTCGTGCCGTGTGGTCGGTCCGACGTGGACATTGGTCCCCCATCCCAAAAGGCAGGGATAGACCGTGCAGGCACCAATCGCGTTGCTCGCGGATGCCGCGAACGTTTCGCGGGAAGGCAAGCTCAACATCCTTGGCCAGTTCGATACGATCTACACAGAGCGCGTCCCGGTGGTCTGGCCGATGATGACCCTAGTCGTCAAACTGGAGGCGACAGCGGGCGAGGGCCCCAAGCACCGGATAGGCGTCCGTGTTGTGGACGAAGACGGGAACCCGGCGGGCCCTCAGGTCAATGTCGAAGCCGAATTCGGAAAGCCTGCACGGCGAGGTCTCCCATACAGTGCGAACTGGATCCTGCCGATTGGGAACGCTGTGTTTCAGAAGCACGGTACCATCACGTTCGAGATACTGGCTGACGACCACAACATCGCATCGATCGACCTGCACATCCGGCCGACGACTGAATTGCAGACCGGCCCGCAGCAGCCGTGAAGCTCTCCAAGTCCGACTGCGAGGAGATCCGTGAAGCCCTCGGCGGGAAGGCTACGGGCTACACGTATGCCGATATTGCCATCTGGTTGCGGCACGCCGACTTTGAGCCTCCGAAGAAGTCGTCCGGCAGCCATCGGACGTGGCGCCACCCTAGCGGCCGCCGCGTTCCCCTGGTAGATAAGGGGCACAGCGAGCTGCTCCCTGTATACGTGAAGACGGCGGCACGCAGGATACTGGAGGTTGGTGGATGCAATTGAATATGCTGCAAGAGCTTATGACCAAGCCCTGGACGTGGGTCGGCCCTACCAAGGTCACCGAGGGCAGGAAGGTTCACTGGCAGTTGCGGATACGCGAGCTCCCGGACTTCCTGGTTGCCGGACGCACAGAGGACGAAGTGCGCGAAGAGGCGGCCGCAGCCCTCGAGGCATTCCTGGCGTCCTACGTTGACGCTGGTGAAGTGCCACCGCTGCCCACGGTGCCCCACTGGCGCTTCTACGTGATGGGGTCGCAGCTCGGGGAGGACGACCTGCTCGTTTCGGGAGTCGAGAAGCTCTTCGCCGGGACCACGGATCTAGTCACGAAGTAGAAGGCGCGCCTCCCATTTTGCATCAGCGATCAAGAGGCCCTGGAGCAATCCGGGGCCTTCATGTTCCCCGTATGTCGTCTTAGGGCACCATCCGCAAACCTTGCTGCGGCAGCAGCGCCCGCATCGCTTGGGCGTCCTCGCGCAGGTACGTCGTGATCTCGTAGCGCTCATACACGTCTCCAATATCCCGCTTCCCGTGGCCCCGGTAGATCTCCCGACGCGCCCGGGGGATCCGCGCATCCTCCATCCACCGCGCGAACGTCTTGCGCGCCTGGTACGGCGTGATCTTCCACGGTCCGTCGACGTCAGCCGCCGCGGCGACCTCCTGCGGCGTCGGCTTCCGCTCGAGTTGCGCCGTAAGGTGTGCGGTGAGCCGCCGCTCCGACACCCGCCGCAGCGCCGACGTGAAGCCGTCCACCGTGAGCTCGGGCCGCACGGGCGTGTCGACGAGCGGCACCTCCCGCACGCGGCCGAATGCCTTCTCGCCCTTGATCCGCACGCGATCCGGTTCGACCGACCAGCCGTCAACCCAGTACTCTTTCGGCCCCATCCCGGTCAGGCACATCGACCACCAGCAGCGCGCCGCGGGCGTGCCGAGCTGCTCGCGCACCGCGATCGCGTCAGCCAGGGCCAGACCGGGACGCCCCTCCCCGACCTCGGTCAGCTTCGGGACGTCGGCGACGAGCAGGGTCAGCGGTTTCCGCTTGCCCACCTTGTCGCGCACGAACGCCTGCACGGCCGTCTTGGCGATGTTGAACACCCGCGGCGTCTCCGCCAGCTCACAGCGGTCCCGGTACGCCTGCAGCAGGTCGGGCAGCTCACGGAGCAGATAGGTGCGCCGGCCATCGGGCCGCAGCGCCCGGAACGCGTCGCGGCGGTTGTCGCGCGTGCCCTCCGCCACGCGGGCGGTGTCGAGCCAGGGGTCGAGCAGCGGGGCGAGCGGCTGGTCATCCTGGGGCCCGGCGAGCTGCGCCAGCGTGTTCTCGACGTAGTGCCGGTACACCTCGAGTACCGTGCGCCGGCCGGCCTGGATGTCGTCCACGAGCGCCCCGTGGCCCTGCTTCGGCAGAAGCCGGAGCATGGCCACCAGGTCGTCGCGTTCCGCGCGGCTATGGACGCCCGATTGCTTCTTGATCCGGCCGACGCCCGGGATCCGGACGTCGATCGGCAACGAGGCGCCTGGGCGGGTCATGGCCGTGTCCCCCGCGTGAGGGCTGCGGCGCGCTGCGCCACGCGACGGCTGTGCTGCAGGAGCGCCGTCGCGAGCCGCGCGAGGACCGCGGGCGCCGGGGTGCGTTCGCCGAGCCGGTATTGCCGGATCGCGTGGTAGGAGATGTCGGCGTCGCGTGCCACGTCGCGCAAGGTCGGCGTCGCCAGATCGAGGAGTTCTCGCAGCAGCGACCGCACCCGGCGTGATGTCGTTGTCATGTAGCTAACTTGGCGACATGTGAACGTCGTGTCAAGGCGTCCCGTCCTGGTGGCGTTCGAGCGTCTCCAACCAGCGGAGCACGAGGCGGACCGGATAGCGCTTCGACCGGGACCCGCCGACGAGCACGTACGGGCAGCCCTGGAGCCGGTCGATCTGCCGTTCCGAGACCTGTAGCCACGTGGCGAGCTGCTTCGACGTCAGTACAGCGTTGTCGGCCGGGGCCGCGGCGAGGAGCGCACCAGGGCGGGGGAGGGCGCGCGCGGTCACGCCCCCCCCCGCATGGCGTCTCTGGCTGCCGTATCCGGATCACCCTTACCCCCGACCCCGGGCCCTAAAGGACCCCGGGGGTGATCGGGGGTGATTGGGCCACCCCCATCGGGGGTGATCGGGGGTGAATCGGGGGTCGGGGGTAAGGGACCGGGCGGGGCGTAGCGGGCATTGCGACCCTTACCGGTCTTATGCACCCAGCCGCCTTTGACCAGCGCCGCCGCCGCCGACTCAAACGTGGTCTCGGCGACCCCACTCGCGTCCCGCCAGCGCGAGAACGCCACGGGCTCGTCGATCACGATCGCGTTCAGCGTGTCGAGCACTTGCCGCCGCTTCGGCGTCAGCGTCGCCGCGGGCTCGTCGGTCGGGTGGGTGCAGAGCTCCACGACGCAGGACCCTGCCACGGGCCGCAGCTGGAGCCGGAGCGGCGCCGGCACAACCCCGTCGCGGAGCTTGGTGCATTCCAGTGTGAGGACGCCATCGGCCTGCGTGAGGCTATACATCACGTCCATCGCCGCGCGCAGCACCGTCGAACCCCGCTCGCGCTCGGCGTTCCACCCGGTGTGGTGATCGACGAGGACACACGCACCGGTCTCAGCGCGGATCCGGTTCAACGCCGCCACAACGGTACTCATGTCCTGCGTCGAGTTCTCGTCACCACCCGCCATGAATGCCGCGAGCGGGTCAAGGACCACGAGACCTGGCGCCTCGCCGACGAGGTGCTCGCGCAGACCATCCAGCAAGGCGGTGATGTCGTCCGCATTCAACAGGCTGAACGATTCGCGCACGTACCAGACGCCGCTCGGCTCATCATCGCGCAGTTCGTAGGCGGTGCGAAGGGCGGCGAGGCGGAGCGGGAAGGCCGCTTGCCCCTCGCCGACCGCGTACACGACAGGTCGAGGGGCGACCACGCGATGCCCGAGCCAATCCGCCGCAATCGCGGTCGCCGTGGAGAGGGACATCGAGACAAAGGTCTTGCCGCTCCCCGGGGCACTGATGATGCCAGCCAGGGCGCCGGCGGTAAGACCGGTTCCTTCGACCACTGCCGCCGGGGCGGGCTCGTGAATCCACTCGCAGTCGGCGAGGAGGCGGACCGGCGGTCGGGCGGTCACTGCCCGCGGGCCTGCTCGGCGGCGATGCGTTCGCGGACGCCCCGATACTTGGCCATGAGCCCCGCGGGCTTTCGTTGGCCCATGCGGCCGGCGAGGTCCGCCTCGAGCTCGGATGTGCGGCGCTGCCGCACTGTTCACCGCGGTGAGCGGAAGGGCCCACGATGTCGCAGAGCGCGAGGACTTCCTCGTCGGTGAGGCGATCGACGTACGCCGCCAACGCGGGGGGACACGGCGCGCAGATCCGTTCGCGGAACATCAGCACTTCTGCGACATGCGTGCAGCGGTGCCGGTACGCGAACCCGCGACAGTCGCAGCCCCAGGCGCCCGTGTCGGCTTCCCGCTCGACGATGTGCGGGTCCGTTCCCCCCGTGACCCGATAGCGCCGGTCGCCGATGATGTTGACCCGGAGCGGCGGCACAGCGGTCGTCACGCGGCCCCCCGCGGCGGCTGCCGGCGAATCTGGTAGGCGTCGAGATCGTCGAGCGCGACGAACCACCGCGCGCCCCCAATCAGCGTCGCGGGCAACTCCCCGGCCTTGATGAGCGCGAGCGCGGTCTCACCCGCGATGCCGAGCCGGCGGGCGACCTTGGGGAGACTCACCCATTGGCGCGGGCCCGGCGGGCGATTAGGTTTCAGGTGCGAGTTTCC
>Ga0209056_10007506_pt1 | contig 11222 bp, 7 predicted proteins | sample GraSoiAngelo_114_FD_185876 | JGI IMG/M metagenome (GOLD analysis project Ga0209056, IMG submission 185876) | Grasslands soil microbial communities from the Angelo Coastal Reserve, California, USA - 14_0903_13_40cm (SPAdes) (version 2) | ecosystem: Environmental > Terrestrial > Soil > Grasslands ... | reverse complement strand
ATCAGTGAACTCAACACGCTGCGGCTGTCGCTCGGGCTGGGTTACGAATGGTATCTGAAGAACACCGCCTTGAACAGCGATGCGCCACTGCTCAACCCCGATTCGGAACTGGAGTTCAATATCTTCGCCGGCGATTTTCGAATCCGACTGCGCGAGAAATTTTCTTATCAGGAGAGCCTCTTCTACAACTCCTCACCGGGAACGGGCGAGCGATTTTTCAATTTTAGCGACGTCGGCAAATTCTCCCGCTGGGACAACCGCGCCGGCCTGGAGGTGGTTTGGGACCTCAATAAAGTCGTGCTCTCAGTGGGGTACGATCATGAAAACTTCATCCCGGTGACGAGCCGATTCGAATATCTGGACCGGACTTCCGAGTGGCTTGACGCTGCGGCGGCATTTCCGATTGGCGACCAGGTGCAGGTCGGCTTGGAAGCGCAAGGCGGCCTGCACAATTATGATCAGGAAACCATCCTCCATGACAGTTGGCGCGGGCGCGGCGGGCCCTTCCTCGAGCTCAACTCGGAACAGAAAATCAGTCTGCGGGCAGGAGGAGGTTTCGATGCTGCCCGCTTTGACGCTCCTGCCGAAGGTAGCGATTTTGAGGAGTACTATGTCTATGCGAGGATCCGGCAGGAGACGCGGTTGTTCAACCATGCGCTGACGGCCGGGCGGGAACATTTGCTGGGCTACAACGCCGACAACTTGCGGATAACCCAGGTCCGTTACTCGATTTCCTCGCCGGTGTTCAGGCACGTGGACGTGGAAGCGGATTTGTCCGTCAACTTTGCCGAGGAATTCGGCGGGACCTTCAGGGAAAAGTTCACCTACTATCGCGCGGGCGTTGGGATTGGCTATCAGTTCCACAAGTATTGGCGCACGAGCCTGGGATATGAATACTTTCTGAAGGATTCGGATCTGCCGTTGCGGGATTTTTATCGAAATCGAGTCACCTGGGATCTGGCCTTCAGTTATTGAAAGGACGCTGCGGAGGCGCTGAGGACCTTTCAAGTTCGTCTCTGCCGGGCGGGATGTCTGTTCCCTCAACTCAACCATTCTTCAAGATATGAAAATGCGATTCATCATGCTGATTGCCGTCTGTTTCGCTTCGCGTCTTGGTAGTGCGGCCGAGACCACGGAAACCAACCGCCCTGTTCTGGCGAATGCAGCCAAGTCAATGGCGGTGCTGGACGACCACCAGAAGCTGGGGCCTGGCGACCGTGTCACCTACCGCGTCGTTGAGGACCAGGACGAACCTCGCTCGCTGACGATCACCGATTCCGGCGAACTGGAAGTGCCCTACTACGGACTGGTTCAAGCCGCGGGCAAAACCAGCCGGCAACTGGCGCAAGAGATCAAAACCCTGTTGGAACGAAAACTCTACTATGAGGCGACGGTGATCATCGCCGTAGAATTGGTCAATAGAACGAGGACCACCGGCAAGGTCTATGTGACCGGCCAGGTGCGCAACAAAGGCGGTTTTGATATCCCCGCCGGTGGCGAGAGTCTCACGGTCAGCAAGGCGATCTTGAACGCCGGGGGCTTCAGCGATTTCTCCGACAAACGAAACGTGAAGTTGATCCGCAAGACCGCCGAGGGGACGAAAACTTTTGAGATCAATGTCCTTGAAATCTGGGAGAAGGGGAAACTGGAGAAGGACCTCGTGGTCCAGTCGGGTGATTTGATCGTCGTGCCCGCCCGTCTGGTGAACTTCTAAAATAGCCCTCTCCCCCCAAAGCCCCCCTCACCCGAAGCGTCAAATGGTGAGGGGGGATTGGGGGGAGAAGGCGACACAACAATAGGGAGGATCTCATGGACAACAATCAACAACTCACAACGCCTGCGGTGAGGCTGCCCATCCCGGCGGACCGGTTTGCTGCGGCTTCAAAGCTTTATTGCCAGTTGCACCGCTGGCGGCTGCTCCTGCGCAAACATTGGTGGGTGCCTGCCCTGGTGCTTTCGGTGCCGGTGCTGGTCTGGTGGCTGACCTTCAATGCTCCGCCGGCCTATGAGTCCAAGGCGCGCATGTGGTTGCCCGGCAAACTCGATATTCGCGAGGGCCGGCTCTACACGGAGGAATTGATTGATTATCTGGGAACGCAGGCGGAACTGTTGCGCAGCCCGGAAGTTCAAAGACGCGCGCTGGCCAGGCTGGGCCAGCCTTCCACCGCCGGCCCCGCCACGCTCGAATCCAGCGGCGGAGCGAAGCCTGTGGTTCCCTTCCAGGTGAAAGTTGAAGAAGCCCGCAAGAGCAGCACGCTTGTGTTGCGGGCCATTGGCGCTGAACCGGCTTCCACCCAGGCCTTTCTCAACCACCTGATGGAGGAGTATCTGAGCTTCAAAAGGGAAGCGCGCCTGAAGACTTCGGAGCGCGTGACGGCGTCCATGGCCACGCAGGTGGCCGAGTTGGCGAGAGAATTGGAGGCGCAGCAGGAAAAATTGCACACTTTTCAAACCTCGAACAACGTCGTGTTCTTGCAGGAGCAAGGCAACAGCGCCGGGAGTTATCTCGCCACGCTGAACCGAAGGCTCGCCAACTTGCAGACCGAGATGAACCTGCTCCGCAAGATGCTGCCCGAGCAATGGATCCAAACGAAAACCGGCCGCGAAACCGTGCGACCGGGTGAATCGTTGGCGGACGAAGGCGCTGCCAAAGAAATGCTGGCAAGCCTGGCGGGACCTCAGAATGAATTGTTCAAGGCGAACCAGCAGATGCAGTTGCTCAAGGCCAAGCGCGAGGAGCTTTCCCGGTTCCTGCGCCCGCTGCATCCCAAAATCCTCAAGCTGAACGAGGACATTCAGACCCAGGAAAAGCTCGCGCAAATTTCCCGGGAAGAAGCTGTGAACCAAATGAATCATCGGCGGCAGGCCATCGAGCTGGAAATCAAGAATCTCGAAGCTGCTTCTGAGGAATGGGACGCCAAGGCCATTGAGGCGAGCCGCAAGCTGGCCGATTACGAACGGATTCGCCAGGACTTCCAACGCATCCAGGCCGCATACGACAAGATGCTCGGGCTCATCCAGACGGTGGATGTCAGCCGAACGGTGGAGCAGGAGAACGTCGGCATCCTGGAGCCGGCCTCTGCGGCCGCGCCGATCAATCGCATGGCACGAAACGTGTCGATCGCCCTGGCCGGTTCGCTGCTCGCGGGCTTTGGATTGCTCTATTGCTTGGGGCTGTTTCGTGATGACTTCTCCTCGCTGATGGAACTGAGCGATTACCTTTCCGAAGAAGTGGTGGGACAAATCCCGCCATCACGATCACAAAATCCAAGGGACAGCTGCGTCTGAGTGTGCTGGAAAAACAGCGCTTCGAGTTTCTGGAATCCTTTCGCAACATCCGCGCCTCGCTCTTGTTCAAGAACAATGGTGGCGCGAAACCGAAAACCATCATCGTCACTAGCTCGGTGCCCGAGGAAGGCAAATCCACAGTCGCACTCTATCTGGCGGCCACGATGGCCCTGGGCAACTCGCGGGTGCTGCTGGTGGATGCGGACATGCGCCGGGGTACGCTCCACGAGTGCTTTGGCGCAGCCCCCGGTCCCGGCCTGGCGGAAATCCTGAACCGGGAAACCACGGCGGCGACCGCGATGGTACACCCGGAGCTGGACCACCTGGCCCTCCTCCCGTCGGGGACAGCGAAACGGAATCCCGGCGAACTGGTGTTAAGCTCTGAGTGGAGCCGCTTGCTGACGGAAGTCCGGCAGCAGTTTGATTACATTCTGGTGGACACGCCTCCGGTGTTGGCGACCAACGATGCGGTCGCGCTGGCGTCGAAGGTGGACGGGGTTCTGTTCGTGGTGCGCGCGTCCTACACCTCCGCGCGAATGGCGCGCGGAGCTTTGGATGTGTTACGGCAGTGTCACGCGAACGTTTTGGGGCTGATTTTCAATCGCGCCGTTTCCTCGCCTTACGAATACCATAGTTACCAGCGCTATCACCGGGCTTATGGTTGGGAACCCAGGGAAACCAGACCGGTGGGCGCGCTGGTCGGCCAATCCACGCCACACTTCGAGGGCAGTTAGCCCGCAAATTTCATGACGAACTTGAAATTGAATGCGCGAGAGCGGTGTGACGCATCCCGCCACGCGGGACTAATCTGCGCTGCGATCCACCAAACAAAATTCGGATGAGTGCCAGGGGACGTGTCTGAAATTTCCAGATTAAGGATTGCGATGGAGACAGCCGCAGCAACAGGAACTATTCAATCGGTTGCGCCCGCGGTCGAACGGGGCCGATTCAGCGTCAATCTGGCAACCAACCTGGGTTACCTCGGGCTGACTCTGGTCGTGGGCGTGTGGTACGTTCCGTATCTGGTCAAACACCTGGGCCCGGCGGCGTATGGCCTGATTCCTCTGGCTTCAACGATCACCTCGGCCATGGCGCTGATCACCGTCGGATTGAACATCGCGGTGGGCCGCTCACTGACCATTGCGCTGGAACGGGAAGATCATGAACAGGCGAACCGGATTTTCAACACGTCACTGTGGGGAAGCCTGGTGCTCTGTGCAGGGCTGCTGATTCCTGCCGGCCTCGGGTTGGTGTTTCTCGAATTGATCGTCCGAGTGCCGCCGGGCTTCGAGACGGAAGCACGATGGCTGTTTGCGGCGGTGGCCATGGCGTTCCTGTTGAATGAACTCAAGACGCCCTTCTCTGTTTCGGCTTATTGCCGCAACCGATTCGATCTGTTCAACCTGGTCGCCACGGGCGAAGTCCTCACCCGCATAGGGCTGGTGGTGCTTCTGTTCTATGCCCTTTCCGCCAGCATCCAATACGTCGGCGGCGCGATCCTGTGCGGGACCATGGTTTCGGCAGTCGGCGCGGTTTGGCTGTGGCGACGGCTCATGCCCACGCTGCGAATTGCGCGCCGGGATTTCAACTGGGGCGTGCTCAAGAGCCTGACGCGCACCGGCGGCTGGGTGATCGTCAATCAACTGGGTGCGATTCTGTATCTGGGAATTGACGTGCTGGTGGCCAATCGGCTGTTCGGCGCGGAGCTGGCCGGAAAATACGCCGCGGTGCTGGCGCTGCCGCTGTTGATTCGCACGCTGGGCGCGACGATCGGCATGGTGTTTAACCCCACGGCAACTTATTACTACGCGCGCAACGACATTGACGGGCTGGTCACCTATCTGTGCCGAGCGGTAAAATGCGTGGGGTTGCTGCTGGCCCTGCCCATCGGGTTGATGTGCGCTTTTTCCGAACCACTGCTTCGTCTATGGCTCGGCCCGGCCTTTGGTGAATTGAGTCCGCTGCTCTTCCTGATGGCCTCGCACCTTTGCGTCAACATGGCCATCAACCCTCTGCTCGGACTGCAGGTCACAACCGACCGCATGAAAGTGCCGGGGCTGGTGACGCTCATGATCGGCCTGGCCAATCTGGCTCTGACGCTGCTGCTCGCGGGACCGATGCAGTGGGGTCTGTATGGCATTGCCGCAGCGGGCGCCATCACGATGACCGTAAAGCACGCCTTATTCACGCCGTTCTATGCCGCGCACGTTTTGGGCAAGCCTGGCTTCACCTTCCTGCGGCAGATGACTCCCATCCTGCTCTTGACCGCCGCCACTATCATTCTCGGTCGGGCCATGGCTTGGGGTCGGGAGATTGGCGGCTGGGGAGATTTGATCCGTAGCGGGCTGGGGCTTTCGGCTCTGTACGGTGCCGGCGTTTATGGCCTGGTCATGAGCCCGGCTGAGCGCCAACTGTTGAGGAGCGTTTTAAGAAAGGATCGGGAATGACGATTACGAGCCAACTCGAGAATGCGCGGACCAACGAACAGTGGTGGGAGGCGCAGGCTTACTATTCTTCGGAAGCATCGCCCGATGCGCGGGTGCGCCGGTGGTTCGAGCGCCACCTGCCGAAACGCAGCGATTGGTCGGTCATCGAGATTGGCGCGTGCCCCGGCAGCAATCTGCTGACGCTGGCATGCAGTCATGGGTACCACCCGGTCGCTTTGGACTTTCTGCCTGCAGTGCAGCGCCTCCCAGCCGCATTCCGGAAACATGGCATTGAGGATCTCGAAGTCATCCAGGAGGATTTTTTCTCCTTTCCCGAGGATCGCCGCTTCAATGTGGTGATGTCCTTTGGGTTCATCGAACATTTCAACGACGCCGAAGTGGTGCTGCGCAAACACTGGGCGTTGGTGGAGGACGATGGCTACCTGGTGGTTTCCTTGCCGATTTTTGGTCTGATGCAACTGGCGTTGCACCGCTTGGTTCTTACACCGGAGAAACTGGCGGAATGGCTTCGGGCGCATAACACGAGCATCATGGACATGCGGCTGTTCCGAAAATGGTCCGAAGGGTTGCCCGATGCGGTGATTGTGGCATGCGGCTACTCGGGTTACATGGGAACCTGGCTTTTTTCCTCCGATCCTTACGTCCGAAGGGAGCGCCGCTGGATTTTGTGGGCTTGGAAGATCGCGAGCCTCATGCCGCGAATGCTGCGCGTCTCCTGCCGCCTGTTTTCTCCCCACGGACTGTTGGTCTTGCGCCGCCAGTCCGCGACGGGCAACGGTGCGGGCGCGCGGTTTCGAAAGGCAGCCTGAAGCTTCCGTCATCGGTCTGCCAGTTAAACCGGCTCGCGAAAAAGGCGTTCGATGTACATCTACCAATCACGTTATCTTACCCGGGCGGAAGTCTGGTACGACGACGAACCGGGGGACCTCGGTTCGGTGGATTGGGTCTTCTACAGCCTGCGTTCCCGCCCCGTGCCGGGCGCCCGGTGGAAGTATTTTTACAATTATCTGATCGATTTGACTCAAACCGTCCTGCAACTCGAGGCGCGCCTGCGCGAGGAGACCGCCTACAAAATCCGGCGCGCGCGGGACCGGGATGGGATCGTGTGTGAATGCTGGGACCCGAACGATCCGGCCGTGATGGATCGCTTTGAACAAATGTACAATCGCTTTGCGGCAACGAAGGGTTTGTCCCCGTTGAGCCGGGCGCGGTTGAACAGCATGGCGGCCGCCGGCGTCCTGGACCTGTCGGTTGCCAGAGACCCGGGCGGCGACGCACTGGTGTGCCACGCTAATCACCGCGGTCCCCATCGGGCCACCCAACTGCACTCGCCGTCGCTGTATCCGGGCCTTTCCGCCAGCGCCGCGCGCAACCGGATTGGCCGGGCCAACCGGTACCTGTTCTGGAACAACATCCTGCGCTTTAAGGAACAGGGGTTGAAGTGGTTTGATTTCGGCGGCTGGTATCCCGGAACAACCGATCAGACGCTGCTCCGAATCAACCAGTTCAAAAAAGGATTCGGCGGCGAGCTGCGAAGAGAATACCAGTGCGAACAAATCGTCTCGCTGAAAGGCTGGCTCCTGCTCAACGTTGCTAAACGGCTGGAGCAGGCCAAATGCTTTCGGTCAGGTTCAAGCACGCCCGTCACGCAGTCGCCCCCGACGGCAATGCGGCAACCCGCCGCCGCCGCATCCATGTGACGGCAGAAATTCGATGATCGCAGCGGTTCCGGGACCTGCGGTTTATGGGAGCACTCTATGCGAAGCCGCTTTACAGCCTCTGTCGCCGCCTTGCTGGTCGTGCTGTCCTGCGCGGGGCCGGGCACACCGGTGTCGGAACGCTGGGTCTATTCCGCGCAAAACCTCTCCGTGGACCACAAGATCGACGAACTCGAAGCGCTGTTCCGCCGCGCCGCCCGGGCCGGCTACACCCACGTGCTGCTGGCCGATTCCAAGTTCGCCCGGCTTGGCGACATGGACGCGCGCTATTTCCGTAATGTGGAGCGCGTCAAAAAGATAGCCGCCGAACTGAACCTCGAGATTGTCCCGGCACTGTTCAGCATCGGCTATTCGAATGACCTGCTCTGGCACGACCCGAACCTGATCGAGGCGCTTCCCGTTCGCGACGCGCTGTTCGTCGTGCGCGGCGGTGGAGCGCGGTTGCAGCCTGACCCGCCGGCGTCGCTGAAGGGTGGTGATTTCTCCGATCTAGGCCAATGGAGCTGGAAAGACGCCACCGTTACGGCCGACAATGGCGCGGCGTTGATACGGGATCCGAACGGAAAGCAGGCGCGAATCGTACAGACGCTCCGTCTCACTCCCTTTCGCCAGTACCATGTTTCTGTGCGGATCAAGACGGAAGATTTCCGCGGCACGCCAGACGTCAAAGTGATCGCGGACGATCGAGTCCTGAACTTCAATTATCTCGAAACGAAGCCGACGCAGGATTGGACCACGCACCACGTCGTGTTCAATTCGCTTGGCAATGCCCAGGCCAGCCTCTATCTCGGCAGTTGGGACGGCCGGAGCGGTTCGCTCTGGTTCGACGACGCGCGCCTGGAAGAAGTGGGCCTGCTCAATGTCGTGCGGCGTGAAGGAGCGCCGCTCGTCGTGAAACGCGAGGACGGCCGCGCGCTGGTCGAGGGGCGCGATTTCGATAAAGTGGTGGATCCGCACATGGGCACTTCGCCCTGGCGGGGTGCCTACGATATCTGGCACGAACCGCTCGTCATCAAAACTGACCTGCCCGACGGCGCCCGCCTGCGCGTTTCCTATTATCATGTGGTCACCATTCACGGCGGCCAGGCGATGATTTGTCCTTCGGAACCGCGCACGTTGGAGCTGTTGCGCGACCAGGCCCGGCGCATGCACGCGGCCTGGAACGCCAAAGGGTACCTGATGTCCCACGACGAAATTCGCGTGCTGAACTGGTGCGCCGCCTGCCAGCGCCGCAATCTCGATGCCGGCGCGCTGCTCGCCGACAACGTCCGCGCCTGCATCAGCATCCTGCGCGAGATCAATCCTGGCGGACGCATCTATGTCTGGAGTGACATGTTCGATCCGTACCATAACGCGCGCGATGACTACTACTTGGTGCGCGGCGACCTCGCCGGTTCGTGGGAAGGGCTGGACAAGGACGTGATCGTCCTTCCGTGGTATTTCGAGAAGCGCGCACAAAGTTTGCGCTGGTTTGCCGGACGCGGCCATCGGCAGATCATTGCCGGCTATTACGACCAGAACCCCGAACTGATTCAGGAGTGGCTCGACGCGGCACGCCGGGTCAAAGGCGTGATCGGCGTGATGTACACGACGTGGCAACAGAAATACGATGACCTCGAACGGTTTGCCGAACTCGCGAGCAGAACTGAGTTGGCGGGTCCGACGCCGCGGGGGAGTGAGTGAGGCGGTAACGGAGTGATGGAGCATTGGAGTATTGGAGTATGATGCAGCCCATGATCCATGACTCCTTCACTCCAATACTCCATCCCTCCCGTTACCCCACCACTCCACTGCTTCCATGAGCCACACACAATATCTCCTCCGCTTCGATGACATCTGCCCGACCATGAACTGGCGCGTGTGGGCGGAGATCGAAACGGTTCTGGTTCAGCGCCAGTTCAAGCCGATTCTCGCCGTGGTGCCGGACAACCGCGATCCCGAACTCCAAGTGGACACGCCGGCCGATGATTTTTGGGAGCAAGTGCGCGCGTGGCAGGACCGGGGTTGGACGATTGCGCTGCACGGATACCAGCATCGCTATGTCAGCCGGAATGCGGGTATGGCGGCGCGCAGGAGAAAGAGCGAGTTCGCCGGTCTGCCTGCCGAGGTGCAACGAGAGAAACTGCGGCGCGGCATGGAAATTTTCGAGCGTGAAGGCATCACGTCCCGTGTTTGGATTGCGCCGGGCAATGCGTTCGACGCCACCACCGTGGCGCTGCTGCCGGATTTTGGAATCAATATTATCAGCGTGGGGTACTTTCAGTTTCCATATGCCACGCAATTATTTCGGATCGCAGATTGCGCATTGCCGAATGGCGAAGGAGAACAACCCATCCGCAATCCGCAATCCGCAATCTGCAATCAGATGACCTGGGTGCCGCAGCAGATGCACTATTTCCGTCCGGCGCCGTCGGGAGTGTGGACCGTTTGTTATCATCATAACCGATGGGATTCAGCACGGCTTCAAAAGTTCCGCGAGGATTTGGATCACTACAACGCCAACATCGTATCGCTCGAAGATGTCCTGGAGGGGAGCGTCGCGCGAGAATGCCAATGGTCGGCGTGGCTCTGTACGCATCCGCGTGTGTCTGAGTTTCTGATCCGAGGCGAACTGAAACTCTGGAGCTGGTGGAGCGCCGGGCAAAAACGTCGCCAGAGTGCGGAGATGAACGCAGTCCAGCTTCCAAGGTAAGACGCTTATGTGCGGCATTGCCGGATTTTTCGATCGCTCGCGGAATCGCGGCGTGGACGACTGCGAAGAAATCGCCCGGCGTATGGTTTCCACCCTGGCGCATCGCGGGCCTGATGACGAAGGGACTTGGGCGGATGCCGAAGCCGGCGTGGCCCTGGGGCATCGGCGACTGGCGATTCTGGACCTGAGTGCCGAAGGGCATCAGCCCATGCTTTCCGCCGATGGCCGTTACGTACTGACGTTCAACGGGGAGATCTACAACTTCCAGGAACTGCGCCGCGAGCTGGAGAAGAACGGCCACGGTTTCCGCGGGCATTCCGACACCGAGGTGATGCTGGCAGCCTTTTGCCATTGGGGATTCCTGCCGGCGGTGGAGCGATTTGCCGGCATGTTCGCCTTTGCGTTGTGGGATCGCGTGGAAGGCAGGTTGCATCTGGCTCGCGACCGGGCGGGCGAGAAACCGTTGTACTATGGGTGGGCTGGCGATGCGTTTGTATTCGGTTCAGAATTGAAGGCACTCCGTGCTCATCCTCGTTGGCGAGGCGGCATTGATCGCGGTGCGCTGGCGCTCCTGGTTCGGCATGGGTACATCCCGGCGCCGTTCTGCATCTATGAGAACACTTTTAAGTTGCCGCCCGGTTGTGCGCTGACTTTGGCGCTGGCGCACCGTCGCGATTGGAAAACAGCCGCCCCGGCGCCCTACTGGTCGGCCAAATGCACGGCTGAGGTTGGAGTGGCTCATCCCTTTGAAGGCAGCGAACACGAAGCCACTCATCGGTTGCATACTCTGTTGCAGCGATCGGTGGCGCAGCAGATGGTCGCCGACGTACCCGTGGGCGCATTTCTCTCGGGAGGAATCGATTCGTCCCTGGTGGTTGCGATCATGCAGGCGCAAAGCCGCCAGCCGATCAAGAGTTTCAGCATCGGATTCGAGCAGGAACACTTTAACGAAGCTCACTTTGCCAGGACGGTCGCCCGCCATCTCGGAACCGACCACACTGAATTGTATGTTGAGCCCAGGGAATTGTTGCACGTCATTCCCCAGTTGCCGGGCATCTATGACGAACCGTTCGCCGA
>Ga0209056_10007505_pt1 | contig 11222 bp, 9 predicted proteins | sample GraSoiAngelo_114_FD_185876 | JGI IMG/M metagenome (GOLD analysis project Ga0209056, IMG submission 185876) | Grasslands soil microbial communities from the Angelo Coastal Reserve, California, USA - 14_0903_13_40cm (SPAdes) (version 2) | ecosystem: Environmental > Terrestrial > Soil > Grasslands ... | reverse complement strand
GTGACGGTCGCGGTCGCCGTCTGCGCGCCGACGATAGGGCCGAGGACCCAAGTCGCTATGGCGTCGCCGTGCGGGTCAGTGATGGAGTCTGCGAAGACCAGGCCGCCGGCTGCAGCCGTCCAGAGCACTGTCACGCCGGCCACGCCCGCGCCCGCCTGGTTCACGGCCCGGATGCTTAGTGGCACCGGCAAGGTGTCGTCGATGATGGCGGCCTGGCCGTTTCCGCCGATCAAAACGAGATCGGTCGCCGCGCCGTTCCCCACCGAGTCGCCGCAGCTACCGAGCATGACGGTGCTCAGCAGCATCCCGGCAATGGAGAGTAGGAGGCGGTGGGTCATCAGGGGGGAGAATGCATGCACGGCCAGCCCTCCTCCGACTGGCGGCGGTGCTCCGGAATCAGCGCGTACCGTGAAGTACCAATCCGCCCGGGGTGATCGCCCAGACGTCCCGGGCCCCGCTGCCCGCGACGGCAAAGATCGGCTGGGTGGTCCCGGTCGACTCCCGCCGCCAGCGCGAACCGTCATAATGGAAGATGCGACCGCCACTACCGACGACGACGACGTCGGGACTCGCGGCGGCCCAGACGCGGATCAAGACGCATGCGCAATCTACCAGACTTAGCTGCCGCTGCCAGCTCGTACCGTCATAATGGTCGATGAACGTGGAGGTCTGCGTGCAGGCCCGCCCACAGATAACCCAGTCGTGCCCTACGGTGTAGACGTCTGCGGGTCCGCTCCCCCACACACCGGTGAATCCCCTCACCCACACATCGGTGAAACTTCCCCCGGAGGTGTCGGGGAGCGTGCAGTTGCCCGGAACTTGGCTGTTCCACGTCGCTCCGTCGTAGTGGAAGACGCCATCGCCGACGGCGAAGCCATTTGCACTCGAACTCTCCCAGACGCCCAGCAAAAAGCATCCGCCAACCTTAGCCTGGGTCCAGGTGGTCCCGTCATAGTGCCAGATAGGGGAGAATGGCACATACCCGCTGCGGTCCGAATTACGTGAGTCGAAGCCCACGGCGAACACATCGGTGGCGGAGCTCCCCCAAACGCCGCCGATACTCAACGCATCGCTACCCCAAACGCCGCCGGTGCGCGCTGCCGGCTGTTGGCGCCAATTTGTCCCATCGTAGTGCAAGATCGTCGCGCTGTCTCCCACGGCGAACACGTCGCTTGGCGAGCTGCCCCAAACGCCCCAGAGGTATCTGGTGGTACCGCTGCTTTGCGCCTCCCATGACGACCCGTTGAAGTGCCAGATCATGCCTCTGCCGCAGACGGCGAAGACGTCCGCGGGCGAGCTCGCCCAGATCCCCGCCCCTGGTCCATAGCACGGAGGGAGCTGCTCGCTCGCCCACGTAAGCGTGTTGGCTGCGCGATCTGCCGTGGCAGTGAACGTGCGGGGCGAGCCGTTGAGGCCCGTCACGGCGGCCGTCGCCGTTTGCACGCCAACCGTTCCCCCGAGGACCCACGTCGCGACCGCCTCGCCCTGCGCGTCGGTTAGGGTGAGCTTCGGCAAGACCTGACCCTCGTCCGCAGTGGCCCAGAGTACCCGTGCCCCCGGTACGCCACTGCCCGCCAGGTTCACGGCCCGAACACGTAGCGGCACGGGCAAGGTGTCGTCGATGATGGCGGTCTGGCTGTTTCCACCGATCGCGGCGAGCTGGGTGGCCGCGCCGTTCGCTGTCGCCGTGAAGATGACCGGCGGCGAGGTGCCCGGGGAGGAGTCGGCGAGCATGGAAACACTGGCCCGCGCGGTCTGGGTGAGTCCCTCGACACCGAGGGTCCACGTGGCCGACGCCGTGCCGGTCGCGTCCGTGTAGGTGATAAATGGGATGGTCCCAGCTCCCGTGGTCACCTCCCAGTAGATCTGCGCGCCTTCCACGCCCCGCCCGGTGCCGTCCGCGACCGTAACCAGGAGGGGTTCCGGCAGCGGCTGCCCGGCTACGCCGGACTGCTTGTCTCCCGAGAGGATCGCGAGCCCTGGTGGAAGCAGGCCCACCGGGTCGCCGCAGCTACCGAGCATGACCGTGCTCAGCAGCATCCCGGCAAAGGAGAGTAGGCGGCGGTGGGTCATCAGGGGAGCATCTATGCAAGGCCAGTCAAGCGCGACTCACGGGAAACCTACCCGGCTCTGAGCTTTAAGCCAGTGCTCTGGCCACCAGCTCCTGGTGCGCCTGATCAAAGCGGTCCTCCCGACGCTCAGCAACAGCTCCTCGTGGGTGACTCAGCGCGTCACGTTCGCCCGCACCCCCACCACGGCGTTGAGGTTGAACGCGTCGGCGCCGAAGTCCCGATTGAACTCGTACACGGCGGTCAGGCCAGCGGTGATGTCGTAACGCCCGCGGAAGAATAGCCCGTTGAAGCGGAGTGCTTGCAGCAGGTCGATCGATCGATCGTCCGTCTGGGCGAACGCACCCCGGTTCTGACGGATCTCACGGGTCAGCGCCGCGCTCCAGCGACCACCGGGGTGGTAAAGGTCGACGGCCAAGGTCGAGCCGCCGCCGCCCAGTCCAGCCTCGGAGCCGAGGATCTGGCCGAGTTGCGTGTGACCCTGCTGCAATACGCCGTGCACGTAGAGCGCTCCCCGGTCGCGTCCCGAAGCGAGCACCAAGCCAGGAGCGCTTTGAATCTCCGCGCGGACGCTCACCATGCGGGCGCCGGGGCGAACGAACACCTTGCGCAGTCCGTAGGTGACCCCGTACCCCCCGATGTGGTCGGGCTCCTCCAGCAAATCGCGCAGGTTCTGATTGTAGTCTTCTCGACCGTACTCCCCGTAGACCTCTAGGCCCTTACGCGGAAACACCCAGCGCAGGAAGGCTGAAGCAAGCTGGTTGTCCTGCAACGTCCCTGGTTGGTTCGCCTGATACTGGTATCCGAAGGGCCGCAGCAAGTCACGCACATGGAGGTGCGTGAGTCCAGGCCAGGACTGATGTACAAACCGTGACCCGCCCAGCTCGAGCCCGGGCAGCCACGGAAGCGTAATGACGCCCAGAACGCTGCTCATGAAGCGCAGTCCCCCGCTGGCAGTATCGACAGCGTACGACGACTGCGACAGCTTCCCCCAAACCAACCGACCATGGAGGCGCAGGACCTTGAGGTCGAGCGGGTGGGACGTTCCCAGGAAGACATGTGGGAAGCCCGCGGCGTTGTCGCCCAGGATCAGCGGATAATCGATCGCCGGCCCCCAGAACTGGTTCGCGGTGGAGACACCGACTGCCACCGGACCCGCGTCGAGGCGCAGCGTGGTCTGCCCCGGGTCGAGCACCTTGTAAACACCATCGCCGAAGCGCTGCGGATGATCGATGTACACAGGATACATCCCATCCGCATAGACAAGACGGCCGTTTGCGCCGTTCGCCATGAGGGCGAAGGAGGCATTCTGCGCAACGAACGCCAGCGGCGCGACCGTCAGCGAAAGTGCGTGGTAGCGTGCGGCGAACCCCAATTGCACCGCGGTCGTTACCCCGCGACCAGCCCAAATCGGCCCGTCGTTGGAGCCGTAAGGAAAAGTGGTGTTCACGCGCGCGCTGACCGTGGGCCGCACCACGTCGAACGTCAGAGTGCTCGGCGCGGGTGGACGCAGCTCGTAACGACGGGCCCAGGGGTGGACGGCGCTGTCAGCCGGAAACAGAGCGTCCAGCTCGACCGGCGAGAAGCTCCGGATGGACCAAGGGTACAGAGTGACCACGCCGACGAGTTGCAGGTCGCGCAGATACGTCTCGAGCTCGCTGCCGGCGAAAATCTCGCTCCGCCCGCCGACGGCCCCAGGTTGCTGCGCCGTGAGCGTGAGTGCAGTCACGGCGGAGACGAGCAGAATGGAACAGGGGGTGCGAAGCCTCACGGGTTGACGTTAGGGCGTGCAGATTTCCCTGTCCATCCTCCTCGGCAGCGTCATGTACGCTCGCTGGATCCTCTTGCTGGGTGTCGTTGTCTGCGCCAGCGGCCCTTTGCGTGCGCAGGCGAGCGTGTTCTACCGCTTGGCGACGATCGGCAGCGATGCCGACGACCGCGCCCGGTTGGCGCAACTGCTGGGCGAACGCCGCACCGACGGGTACCTGCTGCGCTCGCCCTCCAGCCTGACGCCGGCGCTACGTGACAGCGCCGAGCGTGATCGCTTCCACTGGGCGGTCGTGGTGCCCCAGCTCGTGGCCATCGGGAATTCTTCCCTTCCCTTCTCCCTCAATGACGGCGCGCTGTGGGCCGGGAGGGGCTGGAGTGAGAGCCTCCGCGCCGGCTTGCGTGTCGAGCGGGGGCGCCTGTCGCTCACGCTCGCCCCGGAGCTGGTGGCCAGCGAGAACATCCCCTACGAGCTGGCCGCGCCGGAGGTCACCGTGGCTCGCCCGCCGAGCCGCAACCCATTGTCTTCGCCGTGGCACGTCCAGCCGTATTCCATCGACCTGCCGCAGCGGTTCGGGTATCTCCCCATCTGGCGGCTCGATCTCGGACAGAGCACGTTCGCGGTGGAGGCCGGACGCGTTACGCTCGGGGTGGCGACCGAGAGCGAGTGGTGGGGGCCGGGCGTCCACAATGCGATCGTGCTCAGCAACAACGCGCCCGGGATTCCACGCCTGTTCTTGCGCACCACGCGACCGATCCAAACCCGGATCGGCATGATCGAGGCGCGTTGGTTCGTCGGCGCGCTGTCCGAATCAGATTACTTCGACAGCGATCCGACGAATAATCTCCGGTCGATTGCGGGACTGGGCCTCGCCTGGGGCGTGAAGTGGGCGCCCGGCCTCACGCTCGGCGTGGCGCGCACCGTGTACGCCCCGGTGCGGGGATGGTCCGGCGTGCCGCTCCGGATATTCGACGTCTTTCGCGCCTTCGGGCCTTCATATGCCGATCCTACCGACACCACACCCGGTCGCGACCAGGTCTACTCACTGTTCGGGCGCTGGGTGCTCTCGCCAGACCGGCTCGCGGTGTATTTCGAGTGGGCCCGCACCGCGTTCCCCTCCTCCGTGCGCGATCTCCTCATCGCTCCCAACCGCACGCGCGGTTACACGGTGGGGCTCGAGTGGGCGAAACCGGTGCGTGATGGGCACGCGACCCTGCGGATCGGAGGCGAAGTAACATCGCTCGAGAAGAACTCGGCGTACCGCGACCGGCCGGTGGCGACGTTCTACACGAGCCGCCAGGTCGCTCAAGGGTACACGCAGCGTGGGCAAGTCATCGGAGCTGCGATCGGCCCGGGGGCATCGAGTCAGTGGCTCACGATCGACTATTTCTCACCGCGCTGGCGCGTCGGTGTGTTCGCGGGCCGGATTCGATGGGACGACGACGCGCTCTATACCTTTCCCAACGACTACGACGCCAAGTGGTGCTCGCACGATGTGTCGCTGTTCGGCGGTGTCAGCGCGGCGGGCAGCGGGCGGTGGGGCAGTGCAAACCTGTCGCTCACCCGCGGCGAGCGGCTCAACGTGTTCTTTCACCATCTCACCGGCTGCGATCCGGCTCCCTCCCTCGCCGTCGTCGACGCCCGCAACACGACGCTCGAGCTTCGCCTCTCCCCGCCTTGACGGTGGCCGCTCCGCGCCAGCATCTTGCGTCGCCTATGGACCCCGGCCAACTCAGCTTCGCGGCGCTCTTGGCCGGCGCCCTCGCCCGCTGGCGGCTCGCGGCGACCGTCGCCACCGGCACGATCGTGCTGGCCCTCGGCCTGACGTTTATCGTGCCGCCGTCGTACCGGGCCACGGCTTCCTTTGTCACCACGGACGCGAGCGTCGAATTACCCCGCGGCCTCTCTGACCTGGCCGACCAGGCCGGGCTGTCGAACGTGGCGTCCCAGCTCGGGCTGAGCGGGTCGCGCGACCCATCGCAGTCCCCAGTGTTCTATTACCAGCTGCTGCAAAGCCGTGAGCTGCTCACCCGGCTCGTGCTTTCGCAATTCCCCGACCCGCGCTCGGACGTCTCCGGTGACAGCGCCACCCTGGTCCAGCTGTTCCGTATTCACGACTCGGATCCAGCGCGGGGGGTGGAGCTCGCGGTGAAACGTCTCAAGCGGAGAATGAAGGTATCGGCCGACCCGAAGACCAATCTCGTGACGGTCCGGGTGGACGCTCGTTGGGGCGATCTCGCGGCCGGGATTGCTAACCGCGCGGTCGGCTTGGTGAGTGCGTTCAATCGGGAGCAGCGGCTGTCGCGGGCGCAGGCGCGTCGCGTCTTTCTCGAGAGCCGCGTGGCGGCGGCGCTCGCCGAGCTGCGCGCGGCCGATGATTCCCAGCGCCTGTTTTATGAGCGCAACCGCCAGTGGCAGAATTCGCCCGCCCTCATCGTCGAGGAGCGGCGGCTGCGGCGCCAGATCGAGACGGCGAGCGGCATCTATGTCTCGCTGCGGCGGGAGTTCGAAACGGCCCGGATCGACGAGGTCAACAACACACCCGTGATCACCGTCGTGGACCGCGCGGTGGCGCCGCGGCGGCGCGAGTGGCCGCAGCGCACCCTGATCACGGCGGCGGCGGCCGTGCTGGGCGGCGTCCTGGGGCTGCTGTGTGCGGCGGCGGCGGTGCTGGTCGCCGACTGGGCGCAGCGCAACCCCGCGGAAGCGGAGGCGCTCAGCCGTACCGCCACGCGGGTGGCGGCCGAGCTGCGTGGGGCCCTGCGACTGCGCCCCCGCATTCGGTAGGCTGTTAGCGGATGGGCGTCGCCTCGGCCGCGCTCCCGGTCGCCGCGCCGGCCAGTCGGGGCCTGACGTGGGGCCTCTGGGCGTTCATCTGGCTGCTCCCGTTCCACATCGTCGCCATCGCCACGCTGTTCGGCGTCGTCGGGCTGCCGCTCCTGGTGGTGCGCGGCATTGCCGCATGGAAAGAGGCGACGGTCGCCCTGCTCGTCGCCCTCACGCTGCTACACGTACTCACAGGGCGCTCGCGCCAGGGCACCGTCGCGGCGGCCGACCTCGCGGTTGCGGGTCTAGGCACCCTCGCCCTTGCTTACTTGATCGGCGGCTCCGTCTGGTTCGCGGCAGACCTGCCCTTGGGCCTGCAACTGCTCGGCTGGCGGGACGACGTGTTTTTCATGCTGCTCTATTTCGTGGGGCGGGCGACGCCACAGGTCGCCGAGGATCCCCGCTACCTGCGGGCCCTGTTCGCCGTCGGCGTCATCACCAGCGGCATCGCGATCCTCGAGCGCATATTCGTCACGCCCAAGATGCTCGTAGTGCTCGGCGCAGCCCGCTACGTCCAGGAGTTCCTCGGCGTCGCCCCCGCCACACGGAACAACCTGTACGGGCTCCCCGACAACTACTGGACAGGCGTGGGGGACCACATCGTGCAACGCGCGGGCTCGACCTATCTGTCCAGTCAGGGCTTCGCGATCCCCTTCATAATCATCCTGCCGGCCGCCACGCTCTGGCTGTTCCGCCGGGAGCGCCAGCGATCAGTGCTCGCCTGGCTCGGTTACCTCATCCTCTGGACGGGGCTCCTGCTGAGCGTCACCCGGATGACGACGGTCGTATGCGTGCTGCAGGTGCTGGCCCTGGTCGCGGCTCGGCGGCGTTGGGGGATAGGAGTCGGCGGCGGCCTGCTGGCCGCGCTCGGCTTCGCTCTCGCGCTGCTCCTCGTGCCGGGGCTGGCGTCGTTCGTGTGGGACACGCTGACCTGGCAGTCAGGCAGCAGCCTCTCCCACGTCGAGGCCTGGTCTGAGGGGATCCAGAGCCTGGTGGAGCATCCGCTCGGCGTCGGCCTCGGGGCCTCCGGGCTGACCGCCGTGCGCTTCGGACTCCCTCCCCTCGCCGGCGACAACCAGTACTTCGAGTACTCCGTGGAGCTCGGCGTTCCGGGTCTGCTCCTGTACGTGGCGATCCTCGGCGGGATTTGCGCAGCGGGGTTGAAGGTGTTTCGCTCCGCGCCGCGCCAGCCAGCGCAGAGCTACGGGGCCCTCACAGCCGCGGCCGCGTTCGGCCTGGCGCTGAACGGTATCACCACCGTGGCCCTCAGTCTCCCCTTCGTCAGCTACATCTTCTTCTGGCTAGCCGGCACGACCGTCGCCCTCGCGGATCGCCGTACCGTCGCCCCTGGCGGTGGCGCGTGACCGAAGGCCGGATCGCTCTCGACCTCACGCAAGCGAAGCTGGGTCGCATCGGCGTCAGCGTGTACATCTGGCGTCTGCACGCAGCGCTCACAGCCCTGCTGGGCGAACGCCTGGTTCCCGTCGCCAGCCGGTTCGCCCGCCCGGTGCTCGGTGCCAGTCGCACCCTGGCTGAGCGGATGGCCACGCTGGCGCGGGACCTTTGGTGGCATCAGGCCGGGGTCGTCATGGCCGCTCGCCGACGCAGGTGCGGACTGGTTCATCTGCCAGCGGGACTAGGGCCCGTCGCCGGCTCGTTCCCCACGGTCGTGACGGTCCACGACGTGATGCCCATTCGTTTCCCAGAGGTGTTCCGTCCGTGGTACCGGAACTACGCCGCCATCGTCATGCCGCGCGTCGCCCGCGCCGCCCGCGCGGTCATCACTGTGTCCTGCGCCGCGAAGCAGGAAATCATCGAATGGCTGGGAGTCCCCGCGGAACGGATAACCGTGGTACCGCATGGGTTAGACCCCGCGTTCGCCCCGCTCGTGCCGGACGCCTCGCAAGCCGAGCAGGTCCGGCGCCGCTATCGGCTGCCGCTGCAGTTCGTTCTCGCCGTGGGCTCGATCGAGCCGCGCAAGAACCTGGTGCGACTGCTCGAGGCGGTGCATTTGCTCCGCTCCCGGCCCGGCGCGAGCGACGTTACGCTGGTGCACGCCGGGCCTGAAGGATGGCATCCCGAAGAGGTGGCGGGCGCCGTACGCCAACTCGGCCTGGCCGACACCGTGCGGTTCCTCGGCTACGTCCCCGTGGAAGACCTACAGGTCCTCTACAGCCTGGCGCGAGTGCTCGTGTATCCTTCCTTGTGGGAGGGATTTGGCATGCCCGTGCTGGAAGCGATGGCGTGCGGATGTCCAGTTGTGACGTCGAATGTGTCATCCCTGCCCGAGGTGGCGGGCGACGCTGCGGTGCTCGTGGATCCGCGCTCCACCGACGACATCGCCCGGGGCATCGCCGCGGTGTGGTGCGACGAAGGCGTGCGCCGTCGTTTGGCAGGGCGCGGGTTGGCGCGCGCCGCGCAGTTCAGCTGGGAGCGCGCCGCGCGCGCGACCGCTGCAGTGTATGCCGCGGCCCTGGGCTAGTTGCGCCGCGCTCGCCGCGGCTGCGTGCGTGAGCTTCGATCCCGCCGGCCCACCGGCCCGCGACGTCTCCGGCACCTACGGCGCCATGGTCGTGGTACGGATCGCCAACGAATTCGAGGTTCGGAGCGACTCGTTCACCGCCACCCTCGATCTGCGGGGGAACCTGCCGGACAACCACCGGCTGTTCGTCGGCACCTATCGGATCGCACCGAGCGAAACCGGACCGTTCGCTGGGGAGCTGCGCACCGACAACACCTTCCTGCTCACCGACTTCGGCACGCCGCCCAAGCCGGTTGCCGGCGTGACCTACGTACGCACCCTCTATCCGTGGTGCGACTTCACCCGGCTTGGTATTGGACCGATCTTTGGGACCTTCCGCGGGGACTCGCTCGGAGTCGAGGCCGAAGGGGGCGTCCCCTGCACGTATCAGCTCGGCCTCGGCTTCCCAGACGTCGTGCACACCGTGATCTTCCTGTCCCTCGCGGGCGTCCGCTAGCCGACCATGCGCTCGGTGCCGATCGGCGTCGTCATCGTGAACTGGAACGGCCAGGTGGACACCATCCAATGCCTGGAGTCGCTGGCGGCGGCGCAGCCTAGGCCGGCCTCGGTCGTGGTGGTGGACAACGCATCAACGGACGGGTCCGTTCCGGCGCTGGGGCGCTGGGCCGAACACTGCAAGGCGGCGCGACCATCGATTATCGCTTCCGCCTCGAACCGTGGCTTCGCGGGTGGGAGCAACCTGGGGATCGCACACCTGGCGCAGGACGCGGAGCTCACGCACTTCCTGCTCCTGAACAACGACGCGACCGTGGACCAGGCGTGCTTTGCCGAACTCGCGCGCGCGCTCGAGCGTGCCCCTGATGCGGGCATCCTGGGCGTGACGATCTACGAAGGCCTGACGCGGGAACGCGTTTGGTACGCAGGCGGCCGGCTCCCACGGCTGCGCGGCCTGACGGTTCACGGCAAGACTGTGCCCCGAAATGCGGAGCTCGTCGCGACCGAATTCGTCACCGGCTGCGCGATGCTGATCGCCCGCCGGGTTTGGGAGTCGCTCGGTCCGCTGCCGGAGTGCTATTTCATGTACTTCGAGGACACGGAGTACTCGCATCGGGCGCGCGCGGCGGGCTTTCAGGTCGCGTATGTCCCCCGGGCGGTTGTCCACCACGTCGGCAGCGGGACGGTGCGTCGGCTCGTGTCCCAACCCCGCAACGAATACTGGTTCTCCCGGGCGCGGGCGCAGTTCGCGCGGCGCAACCGGCGCGGCCCGGCGCTGTGGCGCACGCTGGCCTACCTCGCGCTCGCCCGGCCCGCGCGTGCAGCGTTGGAGCTGCTGCGCGGCCGGCCCCGGGTCGCGTGGGCAGGGCTGCGAGGCACCATCGACGGCCTACTGGCGATAGAGAGTCAGCATGACGGTGGCAACCAGGGGGCCGCTCAGCGTAGCGCTGATGGAGTTGTCGTCCAGGAATGAGCCGGCGAGCCTCGTTGTGTCCTGGCCCTCCAGCCGCAGCGTTACCGTCGGATAGAGGAACGTCCCCGTTACGCGCACGGTGCGCGCTAGTGGCCCGACGCTGCCGTCGCCCGACACCTGTCCCGAGCTGTCGACGAGGCGGAGGGTGAGGCCCACGCTGTCCTGCCGCCCGGCCCAGCGCCCGGCGAGCGGCGCGGTCGAGAATAGGCTGAGCGTAACCGGGACGCTGCGACGGTCACCGGTGGACGGCCGCGCCACCGTCACCGTGCCGCGATAGACTCCCGGCACCAGCTGCGTACCCACGCCGATCCCGAGAAAAAAGGGGACCGTGTCGCCCCTGCTCGGCAGCTCGATCCACGCCGCATCGGCGGAGCACGTCCACCGCACCGGCTGAACGTCCGTTTCGCTGATGCTGAGGTACTGCAGCGGCGGATGCTGGCCGCCCGCTCGTCCAGTGAACTCCAGGCTATCGGGGCTCACGAGCAGCGCCGGCGTGGAGTGGGTGAATTCCCGACAGTCCGCGACGGTGCTCGCCACGAGCAGCATGGCCGCGGAACGAAGCCGCATCACGTCAACACCCGCCGCAGCCCGGCCCGCTCGGCGTCGTCG